>JADHEF010000146.1_pt1 | contig 84413 bp, 70 predicted proteins | sample 8952391 | NCBI WGS metagenome assembly JADHEF01 (sample SAMN16124439, study PRJNA663245) | bioreactor sludge metagenome | isolation source: sludge (nitrite) | place: India:Bengaluru | collected 2019-02-28
TCGTTGATGATGCGGTTCGAGACGCGGCCGAGCAGGTCATGCGGCAGATGCGCCCAATGCGCGGTCATGAAGTCCTGGGTCTGCACCGCGCGCAAGGCCACCACCCATTCGTAGGTGCGGCCGTCGCCCATCACGCCCACGCTTTTCACGGGCAGGAACACGGCAAACGCCTGGCTGGTGCGGTCGTACCAGTTCTGGCCGGCCTCGCTGGTGTTGCGCAATTCTTCGATGAAGATCGCATCGGCACGGCGCAGCAGGTCGGCGTATTCCTTCTTGACCTCGCCGAGGATGCGCACGCCCAGGCCCGGGCCCGGAAACGGATGGCGGAAGATCATGTCGGGCGGCAGGCCGAGCGCGAGGCCGAGGTTGCGCACTTCGTCCTTGAACAATTCGCGCAGCGGTTCGAGCAGCTTGAGGTGCAAGGTCTCGGGCAGGCCGCCGACGTTGTGGTGCGATTTGATCGTGGTCGCCTTCTTGCTCTTGGCGCCCGCGCTTTCGATCACATCGGGGTAGATCGTGCCCTGGGCCAGCCATTTGGCCTGGGTCAGCTTGCCCGCTTCTTCCTGAAAAATATGCACGAACTCGCGGCCGATGATCTTGCGCTTGGCCTCGGGGTCGCGCTCGCCCTTGAGCGCGCCCATGAAGCGGTCGGTCGCGTCGATGTGGATGAGCTTCATGCCCATGTGGGTCTTGAAGGTCTCGACGACTTGCGCGCCTTCGTTCAGGCGCAACAGCCCGGTGTCGACGAACACGCAGGTGAGCTGGTCGCCGATCGCCTTGTGGATGAGCGCCGCGGCCACCGATGAATCGACCCCGCCCGACAGGCCGAGGATGACTTCATCGCTGCCGACCTGGGCGCGGATGCGCTCGACGGCTTCGCTTACATAATCGCCCATCACCCAATCGGGCTGGCAACCGCAGATCTCGCGCACGAAGCGGCGCAGGATCGCCGTGCCTTGCAGGGTGTGGGTCACCTCGGGATGGAATTGCACCGCGTAGAACCCGCGCCTCTCGTCGGCCATGGCCGCGATCGGGCAGGTGGGCGTCGAAGCCATGAGCGTGAACCCGGGCGGCAATTCGGTCACCTTGTCGCCATGGCTCATCCAGACCTTGAGCATGCCGTGGCCTTGCTCGGTTCGGAAATCGTCGATGCCTTCGAACAACTTGGTATGCCCTTGCGCCCGCACTTCCGCATAGCCGAATTCGCGGTGATGCCCGCCCTCGACCTTGCCGCCGAGTTGTTGGGCCATGGTCTGCATGCCGTAACAGATGCCGAGCACCGGCACACCGAGCTTGAACACGAGGTCGGGCGCACGGTCGGTCGCTTCTTCGTAGGCCGACATGTGACTGCCGCCGAGGATCACGCCCTTGGGCGCGAATTCGCGGATGAAATCGTCGCCGACGTCGCAAGGATGGATTTCGCAATACACATTCGCTTCGCGCACCCGGCGGGCGATCAATTGCGTGACCTGGGAGCCGAAATCGAGGATGAGGATCTTGTCGTGGGCCATGGAATGAAAAACGCGGCCCGATCGTCAGGACCAGGCCGCGTATTGCGAAGAACGGCGGTTATTCGACCCGGTAGTTCGGGGCTTCTTTGGTGATGGTCACGTCGTGGACATGCGATTCGCGCATGCCCGCCGAGGTGATCTCGACGAATTGCGCCTTCTCGCGCATGGCATCGATGCTCTCGCAGCCGCAATAGCCCATCGAGCTGCGCACGCCGCCGATCAATTGATAGATGATCGCGAGCACGCTGCCCTTGTAAGGCACCCGGCCTTCGATGCCTTCGGGCACGAACTTGTCGGCCGCGGAAGCCGCGTCTTGAAAGTAGCGGTCGGCCGCGCCAGCCGCCATCGCGCCCAGCGAACCCATGCCGCGGTACTCCTTGTAGCTGCGGCCTTGGTACAGGATGACTTCGCCCGGCGCCTCTTCGGTGCCGGCGAACATCGAACCCATCATGACGCTATAAGCGCCGGCTGCGAGCGCCTTGGCCACATCGCCCGAATACCGGATGCCGCCGTCGGCGATCAAGGGCACGCCGCTGCCGGCGAGCGCGTCGGCCACCATCTGGATGGCGGTGATTTGCGGCACGCCCACGCCGGCGACGATGCGGGTGGTGCAGATCGAGCCCGGGCCGATGCCGACCTTGACCGCGTCGGCGCCATGGTCGACCAGCGCCTTGGCCGCGTCGCCGGTGGCGATGTTGCCGCCGATGACCTGGACTTGCGGGAAATTCTTCTTGACCCATTGCACACGTTCGAGCACGCCGCGGCTATGGCCGTGCGCGGTATCGACGACCAGTACATCGACCCCCGCCTCGGCGAGCAATTCGGCGCGTTCTTCGGTGCCGGCGCCCACGCCGATCGCCGCGCCCACGCGCAGGCGGCCGTGTTCGTCCTTGCTGGCCAGCGGGTGTTCGGTGGCTTTTTGCACGTCCTTGACGGTGATCAGGCCGCGCAATTCAAAGGCGTCGTTGATGACCAGCACGCGTTCGAGACGGTGCTTGTTCATCAGGCGCTTGGCCTCTTCGAGGCTCGCGCCTTCCTTGACCGTGACCAAACGCTCGCGCGGCGTCATCTTGGCGCTGACCGGAGCGTCGAGTTCTTCTTCGAAGCGCAGATCGCGGTTGGTGATGATGCCAACGACCTTTTTGTCCTTGACGACCGGAAACCCGCTGATGCCGTGCTGATGCTGCATGGCGATCACATCGCGGATGGTGGCTTCGGGCCCGATCGTGATCGGGTCGCGCAGCACGCCGGCCTCGAAGCGCTTGACCTTGCGCACTTCACGCGCCTGATCGGCGGCCAGCAGGTTTTTGTGCACGATGCCGATGCCGCCTTCCTGCGCGATCGCGATCGCGAGTCTGGCTTCGGTGACGGTGTCCATCGCCGCCGAGACCAACGGGATGTTGAGCGTGATGTTGCGGGTCAGGCGGGTCTGGAGGGAGGTGTCCTTGGGCAGTACGTCGGAGTAAGCCGGGACGAGGAGCACATCATCGAACGTGAGTGCTTTCTGCAGGAGTCGCATGCGTTTCCTCTTTGCGCAAAGCCGGATTCTAGCAAAACCGGGCCATGATCCCGAAGCGCCATCCGATCGGATCACCCGGCACCGCCCTGCCCGTGCGTTGTTGGCGCGCACCCAAAGATGCAAGTGCAAAGTAGGTGCCGCCCGGGATGTGCCGCATAATCAGCCGCGAAAGGAGCTACGCCATGTCGAGAATCTGTGCCGCAGTGCTGTCGTTGGTGTTGGGCCTGGTCTATACGGGCGCCTGGGCGCAATGGGCCTGGAAAGACGCCAAAGGCACCACGGTCTATTCCGACCAGCCGCCGCCACCTGACATCAAGCCGAGCCAAGTCATACGCCAACCGGGCGCTTGGCTCAACACCGATCCGGCGCCGACCAAGAGTGCTTCCGAGCCGGTCGCCAAGACGCCGGCCCAGATGGACGCCGAGTTCCGCAAGCGCCAGGCCGACAAGGCCGAAGCCCAGCAAAAAGCCGCCGAAAAAGAACGCACTGAACGCGCCACCGCCGAGCGTTGCACGCAAGCGCGCGCCGGCCTGAAAGTGCTCGAAGACGGCATGCGGGTGCGGTCGATGACCACGGGCGGTGTGATGGACGATGCCGAACGGGCGACCGAGATCGAACGCATGAGGCGCGCGGTCGCCGAATCCTGCAAGTAGGCCGGGCCTGAACCGGCCTCAACGCGTCTTGCGTTGATGCGCCGCGCGGCGTGCGCGCGCGGCCTTCGGATCGGCCGTCAAGGGGCGGTACAGTTCGATGCGGTCGCCGTCATGGACCGGGTCGGTCGCGGCGCAGCGCCGCGAAAAGCGGCCGATGCCCGCGATTTGCAGTCCCGCACGTTCGGCTTCTTCGAGCAGCCCCGACAGCCGCACCGCTTCGGCACAGGTGGCGCCCGCCGGGCATTGGATTTCGCGCCGCAACACCCGGTCGGGCAAAGCCAGACAGACTTCGACGCGCAGCGGCGCCACACCGGCATCAACCATAAACCGCCTCGGCACGTTGGGTGAAACCGTCGACGAAAGTGCTCGCGATGTGGCTGAACACCGGGCCGACCAGACCGCCGAGCAGGCGATTCGAGAATTCGTAATGCAACCGGAATTCGACCTTGCAGGCATCGGGGCGCAAGGCACGGAAATGCCAGGCGCCGTCGAGCGCATGAAACGGCCCTTCCTTGAAGGTCATGCGCAAATACTCACCACGGCGCTGGAAATTCTCGGTCGTGAAGCTTTGCGAAACGCCCCGGTAATTGATGCGCAGGGTCGCGACAGTCCGTTCCTCGCCATCCGGCAAGGTCTCGCGCGTCAGCACCTTCGCATCGGCGCACCATGGCAGGAACTTGGGATAATCCTCGACACGTTCGACCAGATCGAACATCTGCACCGTCGAATATCCAACGAGCACCGATTTCTCGACGAGAGGCATGCGACGCGGGTCCGGCTGCGGGTGAGTAGATAGAATCCGGATTTTACGCGAGCCTCGGGCCGCGCCATCCCCACGGCCATGTCCATCATCGATAACAAGAAAGCCTTCTTCGACTATTTCATCGAAGAACGCTATGAAGCCGGCATTGCCCTCGAAGGCTGGGAGGTCAAGGCGATCCGCGCCGGCCGCGCCCAGCTCAAGGAAGCCTATGTGGTCGTGCGCGCGAGCGAGGTCTATTTGTTCGGCGCCCACATCAGCCCTTTGCCGACCGCCTCCACCCACATCAAGCCCGACCCGGTGCGCACCCGCAAGCTGCTGCTCAAGGCCGAGGAGATCCGGCGCCTGATCGGCAAGGTCGAACGCGCCGGCTATACCCTGGTGCCGCTCGACCTGCATTACACGCGCGGTCGGGTCAAATGCGAGGTCGGCCTGGCCAAAGGCAAGAAGCAGCATGACAAGCGCGAGGTCGAGAAAAAACGCGATTGGGACCGCGAACGCGCGCGTTTGATGCGTTCCGCACCGCCGCGCTGACCGGCTCTAGTCCGAAGTCCGAGGGGCGATTGGCGCCATAAGGTGACTGAATCCAACATCCGGACGAATTGTGCAGTCCACTTGGCGCAATTTGGGCTATCGTCCGGCGTCGTGCCCATTAGACTTCCGACATCATGCAAAGCCCCGATGTCACGCAACCGCTAGCCTTGTCGCCGCTGGTCACCGATCCGGTGGCCACGCCGATCTTCACCGTTCAATTGCTCGGCTTTTCCGATCGCGAGCACACCTTGTTCGGGTCGGTGTTCAATCTGTCGCGCAGTCGGCCGATGCGCTATGTCGAATTCGACGCCCAAGCCCATCCACATGCCGACTTCTACATCGTCGACACCAACGTCAAAGAGGCGCTCGACAATTTCGTCGCCATCAATTCGCAGACCTATGGCGGCGCCTTGTTCGTCGGTGAAACGGCGCTCAGCACCGATCATCCGTTCATCAAGCGCCCGATCCGCTGGGCCGAAGTGCTATTGCGCCTCGACGAATTGCCGCGCCCGGCGCATCCGGCACAAGTGGCGGCCCTGATCGCCGCCGGTCTGGTCGAACTCGAACAGGTGCCGAGCACACGCGAAGGCCTCGATGTGATCGTGGTCGCCGATACGCGCCCGCCACAGCCACCTGTCGTGGTCGCCGAGCCCGCGCCGGTAACGCAAGCACCGTCGGCGCCGGTGGCGCCGGCCCCGCCGGTCGTGGCCGAAGCGCCCGCCGTCCACGAGCCCGCCCCGCTGCCCGGTACCGAGACCATGGTGCGAGTCAGCGCCGAAAACGATCTCGAAATCTCGACCATCACCAGTTGGTATGACCGCGACGAAGTCATCACCTTCCGTACCGATCCCGCGGTGCTGGTCATCGATCCGGATATCGCAGCGCGCCGCTACATGGCCGCCAAATTCATCGATCTGAAGTACCGCGTCGATTACGCCGAGAACGGCGAACAGGCGCTCGAAATGATCAACACCCATCGCTACAACGCGGTCTTCCTCGAGACCGCGCTGCCCGGCATCGATGGCTACGATGTCTGCAAAGCGATCAAAGGCCGCCCCGACCGGCGCCGCATTGCGGTGATCTTCGTCTCGAACCGCAATTCGACCTTCGACCGGGTCAAGGGCGCCATGGCGGGTTGCGACGCCTTCCTGGCCAAGCCCATCGATCAAGACAAGCTCGTCGCCACGCTCGACAAGTTCCTGCCCAACTGGCGGCTGCAACTGCCCATCGTCTGAACGCCGGTCAAGGCCGGCCGATCCAGCGCGCCGCATCGGCGGCCCGCTTGAGCCCATCGAAGCCGCGCGCGCCTTGTCGGCGTGCTGCCGGCAGCATCAAGGTCATCAGCATCGCGGTCACCAGCGCATCTCCGGTGGCCGAATGCCGCGCATGGGCCGGCAGTTCGAAACCCGCCAGCCATTCATCTAGCGAACGGGCCCGGCGCTCCGGCCACAACGCGGGCGCCAGCAGCGCCAAGTCGAGCCATTGCCGTGCCGGTGGCGCCTGCACTTTCGCGCGCGTGCAGGCGCGCTGGATGAACCAGCGATCGAAAGGCGCATGAAAGGCCGCCAGCGGCGCGCCATCGACCCAGGCCACGAACTCGGTCAGGGCCAGGGTCGGCACCTGCCCACCTTGCTGCGCCGCGCGCCCGATGCCGTGGATCAGCACATTGTCATCGTCGGAGGTGCGCTCCGGACGCACCAGCACCTCGAAACTGTCGGCGGGCTTGATCTCGGCGCGCGCCCCCTCCACCCGGACGGCGACGCCACCGATCGCGAGCAATTCATCCTGTTCGGGATCGAGACCGCTGGTCTCGCAATCGATGACCACCCAGCGTTGCGGCGCCTCGGGATCGGTCTTGTGGCGGCGCGGCCACCAGGCGCGCGGGAGGAAGCCGGGGCCCATGTCAGGCGTGATGATCGATTTCGAGCCGCTGCTGCACGGTGCGCGCGAGCCGCAAGGCCTCTTTGAGGATGCGCCGATCGAGATCGCTGAGCGTGGTCGGGTCGAGCCGGTTCGCAGCCTCGGCCGCCACCCCCGCGTGCTGGACCCGCAAGCGCATGAGTTGCAGGAACTGGAAGGCGTCGATCCAGGCATTGACCTCGACCTTGGGCAGGCGGCCGCGTTCGGCCGCCCCGCGCAAACGCGCGACGGTGCCGGTCGCGTCGAGGCCCAGTGCCAGTCCATAGACCCGCGCCGCATCCACAAACGCCATCGTGCCGTGCAATTTGAGATCGACCGGCGCGGCATCGTCACCGAGCAGACTGCCGAGCAACGACCCGCCCCATTTTTCGGCGCGGCTCTGGTGGGCGCGGTTGCGCAAAGCGCTATCGGCCAGCAACTTGAGAAAGCGGGTCTGGTTCGCGGCATGCGTGGCGATGAATGCGCGCAGATCGCCCGCCAAGGCGAAGGTGCCGGCCACGGCGCGCAGATCGAAGAAGATGCTGGCATTGAGCAAGGCTTCCGGATCGCCGCCATCGATCCAACGCGCGAAGATCGCCTGCCAATCGGCCGCGCGCAGACACCATTGCGGATTGCCCGCCATCACACCGCCCTTGCACAAGGGATAGCCGGCGCGGTCGAGCGCCTGATTGACCGCTTGCGCCATCGCCAGACAGGCCTCGATCGAGGTCTGAGCCGCGTCGGCGAGGATCAGGCCGTTGTCCTGATCGGTCGCGATCGTCTGTTCCTCGCGCCCTTCGCTGCCGAGCGCGATCCAGCAGATTTCGTCGAGCCGCACGCCGAAGCGCGGCGCGATCAGATCGACCAGGCGGGCCGTCAACTGGTCGTTGAGGCGCGAGATCAGCGAGGTGATCTGCCCAGCTCCGGCCCCTTGCGCGACCAGATTGCGCGACAAATGCCGGATGTCGTCGGCGGCCTGGGTCAGCGCCTCGGGGCTGGCCGCGGCACGAATCGCGTCGCCGATCTGCCGCACGGTCAGCCGCTGCAAAGCGAACAGGTCGCGTTCCGACACCACGCCGAGCACCCGCGCGCCGCGCACCACCGGCAGATGCTTCACGCCGTGCTGCGCCATCGCCAAGATCGCGTCGCCCGCGGTCGCGCGCGCATCGAGCACGATGACCGGCGTGGTCATCACCGCGCGCACCGGTGCCTGCAAAGCGACCTGGGGCAGGATCACTTTCGAGATCAGATCGGCCCGGGTCAGGATGCCGATCACGGGTTCGTCGGCCTGGGCCATGTCGTCGTCGGTCACGACGATGGAGCCGACATTGGCGCGCTCCATGGTGCGAAACGCGGTCTCGAGCGTGTCGTCCGCGGTGCAGGTGATGGCCTCGCGCCGGACCAGGTTGCCCAGCGTCATGTTCAGACTCTGGGTCAGCGTGGCCTGCTGGGCATACGCCGCCTGCACCTGGGCTTGCGACAGATCGAGCAAGGCCGAGAGTCGGCGGCGGCAAAAAATGGCGAACGGATCGCTCGACCGGACCAGCCCGAGAAAATCGGCCTTGGGCAGCTTGAACAAAAAGACATCGCCCAGCGCCTGGTAATGGCTGAGCACCGGCCGTTCGGCCAGCAAGGAACCGACCGGGAACATCTCGCCCGCGGTCAGTTCGATGTTGCGCTCGGGATGCAGGCCCGAGCGCCGTTCGCCGCGGACCACGCCTTGCTTGACGATGTAGCAGGCGCCGGGCGGCCCGTCATCGGGGGTGATGATGAGCGCGCCGGGTTCGAAGTAAACGATGCTGACGCGTTCAACCAGCCGATCGAGGTCGGCCGGCGCCATCTGCGCGAACGGCGCATGCGCCGCGAGTTGCAGCCGGATCGCGTCGAGAACCTGCGGCGAAGCCATCCGGGCGCACCTCGGCCTACTTCTGCTGCGTCTTGACCACCTGCATGGCGCTGGCGATCAGCGAGCTGACATCCGACAGATTCGCCGGCACGATCAAGGTGTTGTTGGTCTTGGCCAGATTGCCGAAGGCATCGACGTAACGCTCGGCCACCTTCAGGTTCACCGCCGCCATGCCGCCCGGATTCTCGATCGCGGACGCGACCTGACGGATCGCCGAAGCGGTCGCCTCGGCGATCGCGAGCACCGCGCCGGCTTCGCCCTGCGCGATGTTGATCTGGGCCTGCTTTTCACCTTCCGAACGCTGGATCTTGGCTTCGCGCTCACCGGTGGCGATGTTGATCTGTTCTTGCTTGCGGCCTTCGGACGCGGCGATCAGCGCGCGCTTTTCGCGCTCGGCCGTGATCTGGGCTTGCATCGCGCGCAGGATTTCATTGGGCGGCGTGAGATCCTTGATCTCATAGCGCAGCACCTTGACGCCCCAGGTCATCGCAGCCTCATCGAGCGCCGACACCACCGAAGCGTTGATGTAATCGCGCTCTTCGAAGGTCTTGTCGAGTTCGAGCTTGCCGATGACCGAGCGCAGCGTGGTCTGGGCCAGCTGGGTGATCGCGATGACATAGTTCGACGAACCGTAGCTGGCGCGCATCGGGTCCGTGACCTGAAAATAAATGATGCCGTCGACGGTGAGCTGGGTGTTGTCCTTCGTGATACAGACCTGGCTCGGCACATCCATCGGCACTTCCTTGAGCAGATGCTTGTAGGCGATCCGATCGACGAAAGGCACGACGATGCTCAGGCCCGGCGAAAGCACCGCATGGAACTTGCCCAGACGCTCCACCACCCAGGCGTGCTGCTGCGGCACGACCTTGACCGACTTGACGACGAACAGAATGACGACGAAGAAAAGGACGAGCGCGATGATGCCGATGTCCGGGGTCATGAGGACGATCTCCTGCCGAAACGGCGGAATGGATACGGTTGAAAGAAATCAGGCGCGGTGGGCCGACACGGTCAGGCGCGTCCCGCGTACTTCGCGGATGTACAGACTGCCGGTGGTCTCGGCCTCGCCCGGGGCGAGCACCGCATCCCAATGGGTGCCGCGGTAGACCACCCGCGCGGTGCCATTGTTCCAGGCCGGCACCTGGACCACCTGCCCGATGTCGAGCGATTGCTCGGGATCGGTCGAAGGATCTTTTTGCGCGCGGCGGCCGAAGCGCGATCGGCGCAGGATCAGGGTTGCCGCGGTGCCGACCGCGCCGGCGATCACCAGTTGCAGCGCGGTGCCAAGGCCGAACAAGGCCGCCAGACCGCCGGCCGCGGCCGCCAGCGCGATCATGAGCACGTAGAACGTGCCCGTCATCAACTCGACGAACAACAACGCAAATGCCAGCACGAACCAGATTGCCCAATCGGCCACGACCGCATCCTTTCGTCCAAGATCAAACGCAGCGGCCATTCTAGGGCAAGCCCACCGCGCCTGGCATGACGCGAACAGGGTTCTTGACGCGGTGTTGCGCAAACAAGAACGGCCGGGTCCGTGTGAGGACCCGGCCGTTCGCGGCTTGGCGCGTCGCGCCCCGCCTATTCGGCCAGACGAACCCAGGTATCGACCACCGTATCGGGATTGAGCGAGATCGATTCGATGCCTTCGTCCATCAGCCAGCGCGCGAAATCGGCATGGTCGGACGGACCCTGGCCGCAAATGCCCACGTACTTGCCGCGCGCCTTGCAGGCCGCGATCGCCTTCGACAGCAAGGCTTTGACGGCCGGATCGCGCTCGTCGAAACCTTCGGCGACCAGCCCCGAATCGCGATCGAGGCCCAGGGTGAGCTGGGTCAGATCGTTCGAGCCGATCGAGAAGCCGTCGAAATGGTCGAGGAACCGGTCGGCCAGCAGCGCATTGCTCGGGATCTCGCACATCATGATCAGACGCAGCCCGTTCTCACCGCGCTTGAGACCGTGCTTGCCGAGCAGTTCCACGACGCGTTCCGCTTCGTGCAAGGTCCGCACGAACGGCACCATGACCTCGACATTGGTCAGGCCCATTTCATCGCGCACCCGCTTCATGGCCTGGCATTCGAGCGCGAAGCACTCGGCGAAGCTTTCGGCGATGTAGCGCGACGCGCCCCGGAAACCCAGCATGGGGTTTTCTTCCTCGGGCTCGTAACGGCTGCCGCCGATCAGCTTGCGGTACTCGTTCGACTTGAAGTCGGACAGCCGCACGATGACGGGCTTGGGCCAGAACGCCGCGCCGATGGTCGCGATGCCTTCGGCCAGCTTGTCGACATAGAACGCCTTCGGGCTCGCATGGCCGCGCGCCACCGATTCGACCGCCTTCTTCAAGTCCGGATCGACATTCGGATATTCGAGGATGGCCTTCGGGTGCACGCCGATGTTGTTGTTGATGATGAATTCGAGGCGCGCGAGCCCCACCCCGCCGTTCGGGATCGACTGGAAGTCGAACGCCAATTGCGGATTGCCGACATTCATCATGATCTTGACCGGCAGCGGCTTGAGCTCGGCATGGACGGCTTCGCTGACCTCCATTTCGAGCAGGCCGTCATAAATGTGGCCTTCATCGCCCTCGGCGCAGCTCACGGTCACGAGGGTGCCGTCCTTGAGCACTTCGGTCGCATCGCCGCAGCCGACCACCGCCGGCACGCCGAGTTCGCGCGCGATGATGGCCGCGTGGCAGGTGCGCCCGCCACGGTTGGTCACGATCGCCGAGGCGCGCTTCATGACCGGCTCCCAGTTCGGGTCGGTCATGTCGGCCACCAGCACATCGCCGGGCGAGACGCGTTCCATCTCGCTCGGATCATGGATCACACGCACCGGGCCGGTCCCGATCTTTTGCCCGATCGCGCGGCCCGAAGCCAGCACCGTCGATTGGCCCTTGAGCCGGTATTTGAGGTCGCGCGCGCTGGCCTGCGATTTCACGGTTTCGGGGCGCGCCTGCAGGATGTACAGCTTGCCGTCGCGTCCGTCCTTGCCCCATTCGATGTCCATCGGACGGCCGTAATGCTGTTCGATGATGACCGCATACTTGGCCAGTTCGACCACATCGTCGTCGCTGATCGAATAGCGGTTGCGTTCGGTGGTCGGCACATCGACGGTCTTGACCCGGCCGGCCTCGCCCGCCGCGGTGAAGATCATCTTGATCAGTTTGCTGCCGATCGCACGCCGGATCAGCGGCTTCTTGCCCGCGGCCAGCATCGGCTTGTGGACATAGAACTCGTCGGGATTGACCGCGCCTTGCACCACGGTTTCGCCCAGGCCATAGCTCGACGTGACGAAGACCACGTCCTTGAAGCCCGATTCGGTGTCGATCGTGAACATGACGCCCGACGAGCCAGTGTCACTGCGCACCATGCGCTGCACGCCGGCCGACAAGGCCACATGTTCATGCGCGAAACCCTTGTGAACCCGATAGGCGATCGCCCGGTCGTTGTACAACGAGGCGAACACTTCCTTGATCGCATGCAGGACATGGTCGATGCCGACCACGTTCAGAAAGGTCTCCTGCTGGCCGGCGAACGAAGCGTCGGGCAAGTCTTCAGCGGTCGCCGAAGAGCGCACCGCAAACGAGACTTCACTTGAAGAATCAGCCACAAGCAATTGAAAATTAGATCGAATTTCCTCTTCAAGCCGTGGCTGAAATGGGCTATCGATCACCATCTGGCGGATCTCTTTGCCCGCTTCGGCGAGCGCCTTGACGTCATCGACGTTCAGGGCGGCCAGCCTGGCGTTGATTTTTTCGGTCAGCTTGCCGTGGGCCAGGAACTCGCGGAACGCGAGCGCCGTGGTGGCGAAACCACCCGGCACCCGTACGCCGGCGCTGGCGAGCTGCGAAATCATTTCCCCGAGCGATGCATTCTTGCCGCCTACGATTTCGACGTCGCCCATCCGCAAATGGGCAAAGTCGATCACATAGGCAGCCTGGGGGGCTGCGTTGGACATGGGTACTCCTTGTTGCGGTTAAGATTTCGTCGTTGACCGCATTGTAAGGGGCAGGGGTCTGCCGCCTTGCGAATCCCGTAGACGAGCGCCCCGCCAGATGCCCGACAGTTCCTCGCACGCCCAGTACGACCGCACCGCCTTTTTCGTCTCCGACGGCACCGGCATCACGGCCGAGACCTTCGGCCATGCGGTGTTGAGCCAGTTCGATCTGCGCATCCGCGAAATCCGCCTGCCCTTCATCGATTCGCCCGAAAAGGCCTTCGAGGCGGTCCAGCGGATCAACCAGACGGCGATCGCCGAAGGCCATCGGCCGATCGTGTTCTCGACCCTGGTCAATCCGGAAGTCGCTGGCGTACTCAAACGCGCCGACGCGATGATCCACGACCTGATCGACACCTTCGTCGGTCCGCTCGAATCCGAACTCGGGGTCAAATCCACCCATTCGATCGGGCGCAGCCACCACACCGCGAATACCGAGCAATACAAGGCCCGCATCGAGGCCATCAATTTCTCGCTGGCCCATGACGATGGCCAATCGCACCGCAGTCTGGCCGAAGCCGATGTGATCCTGGTCGGCGTCTCGCGCTGCGGCAAAACCCCGACCAGCCTGTACTTGGCCATGACCCATGGCCTGAAGGTCGCGAACTATCCTTTGATTCCCGAGGATTTCGAGCGCGGCCACCTCCCGAGCGCCCTGCAACCGCGGCGCGACAAGCTGTTCGGCCTGTCGATCGCGCCCGATCGCCTGGCCGAAGTGCGCAACGAGCGCCGCCCGGGCAGCAAGTACGCTGCGATCGAGCAATGCCGGCTCGAAGTCAACGAGGCCGAGGCGATGATGCGGCGCGAGGGCATCCGCTGGCTGTCCACGACGTCGAAATCGATCGAAGAGATCGCGGCGACCATCCTCCAGGAACTGCCGCTGGGCCGCCACCACCACTGAGTTGCCGCGGCCGCGCGACGATTTCGCCTCATTCCGGGGACAAGTTCACACTTCATTCGAGTTCCCGCTTTCAAGGCTGGTCCCGGCGCGCAAAAGCCTCTACAGTCGGCGGGCAACTTCTCAGGCTGGCGCCCAGGCGCCGGTGCTTGTCAGTGACTCATCCGCCCAAGCTCATTCCGATCCCCAACTCCGCCGATTCGCCGGCGGCGGATCGGCGGCTCGCGTTCGAAATCTCCCCCGCCCAGGCGCCCTTCGTTCACGCGGTGCTCGACTGGCTCGATCTGCCGGTCGCCTACATCGACCGCGATCTGCGCCTGCGCCTGTGCAACGCGCCTTTCGCGGCCGCGCTGCACCAGACCCGCGAAACCCTCATCGATCGCCATGCGATCGCCGATCTGCCGGGTGCCGACCAGCCCGAATGGACCGAGGCCATCGAACACGCGATGCTCGGCGAAGCCCGTGCCGATGTGGCATTGCGCACCAACGCCGCCGGCCTGCGTACCCGGCTGCTGCCGCAGGTCGATGAGCATGGCGTCACCCAAGGCTGCTTGGTGGTGGCCGAGCCGACCGAGACCCAGGCGGCGCGCGAGCGCGAACTCACGGCCTTGCTCAAAGCCCTGCCCACCCCGGCGAGCTTCGTCGATCGCGATCTGCGCTTCGTCTATGTGAACCAGGCGGCTCTCGACGAGCGCGGCTGGAAGCGCGAGAACGTCATCGGCCGAGCGATCGCCGAACTCAACGATCCGGCCGATCTGATCGACATTCAAGACCGGTTCCAGCGCGCGCTGCGCGGCGAGCGGGTCGATTACGAACGCCTCGCCCGCCATACCGACGGCAGCCAGCGCTGGATCTCGCGCACCATCATTCCGCGCCGCGCGCCCGACGGCAGCGTCGAAGGCTTGTACCTGTTCGGCGCCGACATCCATGCGCTGCGGACCGAGGCCGCGCGGCTGGCCGCGCAACAGGCCGAGATCCGCGCCTTCCTCGATGCCCTGCCGCTGCCGCTCGGCTATCTCGACAGCGACCGCAAGTTCGCGCTGGCCAATCAGGCGTTCTGCGCGGTCGAAGCCCGCTCCGGAGTCGAAGTCATCGGCGCAACGCCCGAACAAGCACTGGCCGGCGATCTTTACACCCTGATCGCGGGCGACCTCGATCGCGCCTATGCCGGCGAGCCTTGCGATTACATGCATCAAGGCTGCGACGCGCGTTGGCGCCGCGTGAAACTGGTGCCGCACCGGGTCGCGCCGGCCGGCGTGATCGGCCTGTTCGTGATGTCGCACGACATCCACGAGCAACGGGTGGCCCAGTTGGCGCTCGAGCGACGCGAACAACAGGTGCGCGCCTTTTCCGACAACATCCCGCAGCCGCTGGCGTATGTCGATGCCGAGGACCGGGTCGCCTTCGCGAACAAGGCGTTCGCGGCGCTGTTCAATGTCACGCGCGCGTCGGCCTTGCAAAGTCCGCTCGCCGGCCTGTTCAGCGACGCCGCCTGGGCCACGATCGCCACCACCTATGCGCGCGCCAAGCAAGGCGAAACCCTGACCGAAGAGCGCCTGCTGCCGCTCACCGACGAGGAACCGCGCTGGATCGAAATGCGCTGGTGGCCCGAGTTCGACGACGACGCGCGCGCGACGGTGCGCGGGGTCTATCTGCTGTGCCTCGATGTGCATGAAGCGCGCCAGGCCCGCGCCGCCTACGAAGAATCGATCAACCAAATGCGCCGCGCGATGAACTCGATCGGTACGCCGATCGGCTTTGTCGATGCGCACCAGCGGGTACGGTTCGCCAATGTGACGATGCAGGCCTGGGCCGGTCATTCGGCCGACGACATCACCGGCAAGCACATCCGCGAAATCCTGGGCGAAAGCACCTACCGCCGTTCGGAATCTGGCATCCGGATCGCGCTGGCCGGCGAAGAAGTGAGCTTCGAGCGCGAGTTCCATCTGGCCGACGATGAAATCCGCTGGGCGCGCATCCGCCTGGTGCCCGAGCGCAACGAGACCGGCGTGGTGACCGGCTTCTTCGTCGCCATCTTCGATGTGCACGATCTCAAGACCCAGCAAAGCGAACTCCAGGTCAAGCAGGAGGAATTGCGGCGCGCCAACTGGATGCTCTCGTCCCACCTCGAGAATTCGCCGCTCGCGGCGATCGAACTCGATGCCGACCTGAACATCCGCCGCTGGTCGGAGCAGGCCGAGCGCTTGTTCGGATGGCCACGCCTGCAGGTCATCAACCGCAGCCTGTGGGATCTGCATCTGATCGGCGATGGCGAATCCGACGCGATCACGCGCGCCTTCGCGCTGGTGCTCGCCGGCCGCCAGCAACGGGTCTCGACCTTGCAACGCATCGCCCGCGCCGACGGCGGCAAACTTTGGTCGGAGTGGTACATCTCGGCGCTGGCCAACCCCACCGGCGCGATCACCTCGATCTTCGCGCTGGTCCAAGACGTCAATCAACGCATCGAGGCCGAAGCGCGGCTGCAACAACTGGCCGCCTACGATTCCCTGACCAACCTGCCCAATCGGTCGAGCCTGCAATTCGAACTGACCCAGGCGCTCGACCGGGCGCGCCGCGCGGGCGGCACGGTCGCCGCGATCTTCATCGATCTCGACCATTTCAAGAACGTCAACGACACCCTGGGCCACCGGGTCGGCGACCAACTGCTGCTCGCGGTCGCGCGCATCATGAAATCGAATGTGCGCAAAGGCGATCTGGTCTCGCGCATGGGCGGCGACGAATTCATGGTCGTGATCGAACATCCGAACGCGCGCCAATCGGCGCAGGCGATCGCCAACAAAATCCTGGTCGCGCTCAACCAGCCGATTCCGGTCGAGGGCCATATGATCACGATCGCGGCGAGCGCCGGGATCGCGCTCTTCCCCGACCATGGCTCCGACGCCAACGTGCTGCTCAAGAACGCCGATGTGGCGATGTACCACGCCAAGGAACTCGGCAAGGGCCGCTTCGAGTTTTATTCCGACGAACTGGCGCGCGAACGCGAAGAACAATCCTTGCTCGAGTTCGCGCTGCGCCAGGCGATCGCGAGCGATCAATTGGCGCTGTTCTACCAGCCGCGCGTGTCGCTACGCGATGGAACCATCGAAGGCGCCGAAGCGCTGGCACGCTGGTTCCATCCCGATCTGGGCGAAATCCCGCCCAAGAAATTCATCCGCGTCGCCGAAGAAACCGGCCTGATCTTCGACCTCGGCACCTGGGTGTTCCGGCGCGCCTGCACCCAGCTCAAGCATTGGGAATCGCGTGGACTGCCGATCAGAACCTTGTCGATCAATTTCTCGGCGCGTCAGTTGCTCATGCGCGATCTCGCCGACCGGGTCTCGGCCATCCTGTCGGAAGTCGGCTGCGACCCGCGCAAGATCGAAGTCGAAATCACCGAAACCTCGATGCTGTTCGATGTCCAAACCACCAAGCGCGTGATCACCGCGCTCAAACGGCTGGGCCTGCGCATCTCGATCGACGATTTCGGGACCGGGTTTTCGAGCCTGTCGCACTTGCAGCAACTCGACATCGACGCGCTCAAGGTCGATCAAACCTTCGTACGCGATCTGCTCGTCGATGCCGGCGATGCCGCCATCACGCGCGCGGTCATCGGTCTGGGCCGCGGCATCGGCCTGCAAGTGATCGCCGAAGGGGTCGAGAACGCGCGCCAGCTCGCCTTCTTGAAGGAATGCGGCTGCGATCTGTACCAGGGCTACCATTTCAGCCCCGCGATCAGCGGCACCTCGTTCGAAGAATTGATGCGCCTGCATCTGCAAGCCACCGCCAAAACGACGCCGCGGGTCGGCCGCTGACCGGCGCGCGGCTCAGCCCAAGCGCTGGCGTCGCATCTCGAACAGACAGACCGCCGCCGCCGCCGCGACATTCAAGGATTCGACCGCGTCGGTCTGGGCGATCGCGACCCGCCGCGTGAGCACCGCCTGCATCGCGGCCGACAGCCCTGCCCCTTCCGCGCCGAACACCCAGGCCATCGGGGCACGCAAATCGATGCGATGCACGAATGCGGTCGCCGACACCTCGGCGCCGATGAGGTCCACCGCGAGGCTCCGGGCGAAGCCGGGCAGATCGGCGGTCTCGATCAGGTTCAACGCCACATGCGCGCCCATCGCCGCACGCAACACCTTGGGCGACCACAACGCGGCGCAGCCCGGACCGCAGATCGCATGGCGCACCCCGGCGGCGGCCGCCGTGCGCAGCATGGTGCCGACATTGCCGGGATCTTGTACGCCGTCGAGCAACAGGCAATCGGCGCCACGACAGGCGACGGCATCGCCGGGCAGCGGCTTCACCACGCCCAGCAAGGGCACCGGGCTGTCGGTCGAACCCGCCGCTTTGATCAAGGCACTGGGCATCGCGATCACTTCGACCCTGGCGGTCTCCAGACGCGCGACGCAGGCGGCGATGTCGGCGCGCCCGAGCGCGGCTTCATCGACCAGCACCCGCTCCGGCGTCCAGCCGCGATCGAGCCAGGCACGGCACAGATGCTCGCCTTCGATCACGGTCAATCCGGCCTCGTTGCGCGCCCGGGCGTCATGCGCGAGCGCGCGCACCGCCTTGAGCGTGGCATTGGCCGGCGAATCGATGCGTCGCATCAGTCCGGCTCCAGCAAGGCCCGCACCGGGCCGAAAGAGCGCCGGTGTTCGATGGTCGGGCCGAGCTTCTTGAGGGCCGCGAGGTGCGCGGGCGTCGGATAACCGCGATGGATCGCGAAGCCATAACCGGGAAACCGCTGGTCGAGATCGTCGAGCATCGCATCGCGAACCGTCTTGGCGAGGATGGACGCCGCCGAAATCGCGGGCACCAAGGCGTCGCCTTGCACGATGGCGCGCGCCGGCAGCGCCAGGCGCGGCAGGCGATTGCCGTCGACGAGCACCAGTTCCGGCGCCGGGTCGATGGCCTGGACCGCGCGTTGCATCGCCAGCAGGGTCGCCCCGAGGATGTTGAGCCGATCGATTTCTTCGACCGAGGCTTCGGCCACCGCCCAGGCCGACGCATGGGCCCGGATTTCGATCGCGAGCGCATCGCGCTTGGCGGCACTCAGCTTCTTGGAATCGGCCAGTCCGGGAATCGGGTGCGCCGGATCGAGCACGACGGCGGCAGCGACCACTGGGCCGGCCAACGGACCGCGGCCGGCTTCATCGACGCCGCAGGTGCGCGTTGCGCTGGCATCGAAATCGAAACCGATCTGGGCCGCGATCGGCGGACGACGCCGGGCTTGCGTCATGCGCCACGCTCCATCAGGGCGAAGATCGCCTCGGCGGCGCGCTCGCCGGTATTGCGGCGCAAGTCTTGATGCAGACCCGCAAACCGCTCGGCCAGTTGCGCACGACCCGGTGCATCGTGCAATTGGGCGATGATCGCCTCGGCCAAGGCTTGCGGGGTCGCCGCGTGTTGCACGAACTCCGGCACCACGCTTTCGTTGAGCAGGATGTTCGGCAAGCCGATCCAGGGCAGATAGGCCATGTGCCGCATGAGCTGGTACGACAACCAGGCCACGCGATACGCGATGACCATGGGCTTTTTGAACAGCGCGCATTCCAGGGTCGCGGTGCCGCTGGCCACGAGCACGGTGTCGGCCGCTTCGATGACGGTATGCGAATCGCCCTCGGTCAACGTCAGGGCCAAGGTCGATGCCGAGGGATGTTCGGCCAACAGCCGATCGAAATGCGCGCGCAAGGCCGGGGTCGCCATCGGCACCACGAAGCGCACACCGGGCTCGCGACCGGCGATCTCGCCCATGGCCGCGATGAACGTCGGGCCGATGCGCGCGAGTTCGCCATGGCGGCTGCCCGGCAAGACCGCGACGACCGGACCGGGCGCCTGCAGTCCGAGCCGTGCGCGCGCCGCGGCGGCATCGGGTTCCAGCGGGATCACATCGGCGAGCGGATGACCGACATAGGCGGCGGCGATGCCGGCTTTTTCATAGATCGCGGGTTCGAACGGAAACAGGCACAGCACCAAATCGGCCGCCTCGCGGATCAATTCGATCCGTTTGCCGCGCCAGGCCCAGATCGACGGGCTCACGAAATGCACCGTGGGCAGGCCGGCCGCGCGCAAACGCCGTTCGAGCCCGAGATTGAAATCCGGCGCGTCGGTGCCGATGAACAGATCGGGCCGATCGGCCAGCAAGCGGTCGCCGAAACGGTCGCGAATGCCTTTGATCTCGCGGTAATGCTTGAGCGCGTCCCAATAGCCGTGGACCGCCAAGCGGTCCATCGGCCAGTCGGCGCGAAAGCCCTCGGCCTGCATCTTGGCGCCGCCGATGCCAAAGGCGGTGAACGCGGCGGAGCGCGCACGCAGGCCGCGCAACAACAGCCCCGCCAGCAGATCGCCCGACGGCTCGCCCGCGACCATGGCGATGCGGCGTGTCATCGCCGATCAGCGGATCAGACCGCGGCCTTCGACCGCCACGAAATCGGCAAAGGCCCGCACATGCGCCGAATCCGCGCTGGCGGCGAGTTCGGCGAGCGCCGTCCTGGCATCGTCGAGCAACCGCCCTTCGCGGTACAGGATCTTGTAGGCGCGCTTGACCAGGGCGATGTCGTCGGCGCTGAAGCCGCGCCGGCGCAAGCCTTCGACATTGAGCCCGCGCGCCGCGGCCGGGTTGCCCTCGGCCATCACGAACGGCGGCACGTCCTGCACCAGCTTGGTCGCCACGCCGGTCATGACATGCGCGCCGATGCGGCAGAACTGATGCACGCCGGTGAAGCCGCCGAGCGTGACCCAATCGCCGATCTGCACATGGCCGGCCAATTGGGTGCAATTGGCGAAGGTGACGCGGTCGCCAATCACACAATCATGGGCGATGTGCACATAGGCCATGATCCAGTTGTCGCTGCCGAACCGGGTCACGCCGCCGCCTTGCACGGTACCGGTGCTGAAGGTGCAGAACTCGCGGATGGTGTTGCGGTCGCCGATTTCGAGCAGGGTCGGCTCGTCGCGATATTTCTTGTCTTGCGGATCGCCGCCGATCGCGCAATGCGCATGAAAGCGGTTGTCGGCGCCGATGCTGGTGCGACCGCCGATCACGCAATGCGGTCCGACGTTCGTGCGCGCGCCGATCTTCACGTTCGGCCCGATGATCGCGTAAGGGCCGATGCTCACGTCCGCGTCGAGTTCTGCACCCGCCTCGACGATGGCGGTCGGATGCACCGATGCCATCAGGCCACCTGCGAAGAATCGGTGGTCGAACGCAGCGTGCACATCAATTCGGCCTCGGTCGCGATCTGGCCTTCGACCAGTGCGCGCGCCTGATACTTCCAGATGCCGCGCGACTGGCGCGTGATCTCGGCTTCGAGAACGAGTTGATCGCCGGGCACCACCGGCCGCTTGAAGCGCGCGCCATCGATGCCGACGAAGTAATAGACCGACGACTCGTCGGGCAGGCGGCCCATGGTCTGGAACGACAGGATGCCCGCGGCCTGCGCGAGCGCCTCGACGATCAACACGCCGGGCATCACCGGGAAATGCGGAAAGTGCCCGTTGAAGAACGGCTCGTTGATCGACACGTTCTTGAGCGCGCGGATGTTCTTGCCCGGTTCGCATTCCAGCACCCGGTCGACGAGCAGCATCGGATAGCGATGCGGCAGGTGCTTGAGAATCTCGTTGATGTCCATCATGGTTGGTCGCCTCTGGCTTCTTGGGTTTGGTTCTGGTCGTCGAGCGCGGCCTCCAGCGCGCGCAAACGCGCGCGCAACTCGGCCAGGTGCCGCACCATGGCCGCATTGCGCTCCCAGGCGCGGTGATTGTCGATCGGGAAATAGCCGGTGTGCCGGCCGCTTTCGCGGATCGATTTATTGACCACGGTGGCGCCCGAGATATGCACATCGTCGGCAATGTCCAGATGGCCGAACACCATGGCCGCGCCGCCGAAGGTGCAGCGCTTGCCGATGCGGGTGCTGCCAGCCACGCCCACGCAACCGGCCATCGCGGTGTCTTCGCCGATCACGCAGTTGTGCGCGATCTGGATCTGGTTGTCGAGCTTGACCCCGTCTTCGATGATGGTGTCGTCGAGCGCGCCGCGGTCGATGCTGGTGTTGGCGCCGATCTCGACCCGGTCGCCGATGCGCACCGCGCCGGTCTGCGGAATCTTGATCCATTGGCTGCCGTCGCGCGCATAGCCGAAGCCGTCGGCGCCGATCACCGCGCCGGAATGCAGAATGCACTGCGCGCCGATGCGGCAGCCGTCGTAGACCGTGACGCGCGCATGCAAAAGCGTGCCGGCGCCCAGTTGCACCTGGCGTCCGATGACGCAGCCCGCGCCGATGCGCACGCCGCTCGCGATCACCGCCCCGGCACCGATGCTGCACAACGGGCCGATCGACGCGTCAGCGGCGATCTGCGCGGCCGGATCGACCACCGCGCTCGGATGCACCCCGGCGGGCGGCACGCCCTCCGCGGCCGCCGCCAGCGCTTGCGCGGCACGGGCGAACGCCAGATAAGGGTTGGGATGCAACCACAGCACGCCGTCGATGGCGCCGACTTCGCCAGCCCATTCCTCGCGCACGATCAGCGCGCCGGCACGCGTGCCGCGCGCGGCGCTCAACCACTTGGGATCGGAGACGAAGGCGATCTGCCCTGGCTCGGCGCGTTCAGGCGGTGCGAAACCGCTGACATCGACCTCGGCCGCACGTTCGAGTCGGCCGCCGCATTGCGCGACCAGCGTTGCCAGCCTGACCGTCATGCGTTCGCAGCCTTTTCTTATTTCGCCGGGGTGCCGTTGAGCACGCGGATCACCTTATCGGTGATGTCGATGCGCGGGCTCGCGTAGACCGCTTCCTGGAAGATGATGTCGTACTTCTCGGCCTCGGCGATCTGGCGGATCACGCGGTTCGCGCGTTCGAGCACTTGGCCGAGTTCTTCGTTCTTGCGCTGATTCAGATCTTCGCGGAACTCGCGGTCGCGGCGCTGCAAATCGCGGTCTTGCTCGGCCAGTTCGCGTTGGCGCTTCTGGCGCTCGGCGTCCGACAGGGTCGGGGCGTCTTTCTCCAGCTTTTCGGAAGCCGCCTTGATGCGCGCCGCCGCGTCTTGCAGGTCTTTGTTGCGCTTGGCGAACTCGGCCTCGAGTTTTTGCTGCGCCGCACGCGCCGGCCCCGATTCGCGGAAAATGCGCTCGGTGTTGACGAAACCGATGCGCGCTTCCTGCGCCAGCGCGCTACCGCTCGCCAGAGCGGCCGCGCCGATCAATGCGGCGGCCGCGACCAGGCGTTGAACAGAATGCAGATTCATCGCGTTCTCACACTAGAAGCCAGTTCCGAGCTGGAACTGGAAGCGCTGCGTGCTGTCGCCAGGCTTCTCGTTGAGCGGCCGGGCCAAAGACAGCTTCAGCGGTCCGATGGGGGACAGCCAGCTTATACCAACGCCGGTGGAATAGCGGAGGTTGCCGAAATCGATGCGCTCGCCTTCCTGGAAGGTATTGCCGCCATCGAGGAAGACGAACAGGCGCACCGACCGGTCGTTCGCCCCCGGAATCGGGAACAACAGCTCGGCATTGCCGATGGTGCGGCTGGCGCCGCCCAAGGAGGTGCCGTCGGTGTCATGGCGGGTGGTCAGGGTGCCGCCTTCATAGCCACGCACCGAACCGATGCCGCCCGCGTAGTAATACTTGAACAGCGGCAACGGCTTGCCCGAATAGCCGTGTGCATAATCGAGCTGGCCGTTCAAGGCCAGGGTGAAGCTCTGGCTCAGGGGCCAATACCATTGGTGCTGGTAGCCCAGGCGGTAGTAGCGCAGGTCGAGGACCGGCAACGTCGCCTCGGCGGTCGCGCGCTGCATGCGGCCGCGCGTCGGCGCGATGCTCGAATCGCGCGAATCGTAGATCCAGGCCACCGAGGCCGTCAGGGCCGTCGACACTTCGCCGAAGCGGTTGACGTAATCCTGATAGCGGTTCGGGCTGTACGACGTGACCGACAGATCGGTCCGTTCGAGCGCGCTGCCGACCACGATCGTGCTGAAATCGGACACCGGGAAACCGAACCGCAGGCCCGCGCCGGTACTCGTGATGGCGTAGGTGCCGAGCGAAGTGGAAGACGGATCGTACTTGCGCGTGTAGATGTCGAAGCCTTGCGACACGCCATCGATCGTGAAGTAAGGATTGGTCTGCGAGATCGCGATGGTGCGGTTCGACTTGCTGGTGTTCAGTTCGATCGACGCCGAATTGCCGGTGCCGAACAGATTGTTCTGCGAGATCGAACCGGTCAGCACGAGCTTGTCGGTCGACGAGAACCCGGCGCCGACATTGAGGCTGCCGGTCGGACGTTCCTTGACCGACACCGCCACGTCCACCATATCGGCCGTGCCCGGCACCGGCGGCGAATCGATCTTGACCTCTTCGAAAAAGCCCAGACGGTCGATCCGGTCGCGCGACAAACGCACCCGTTCGCCGTCGAAGTAGGCGCTTTCGAGTTGGCGCATCTCGCGCCGGATGACTTCGTCGCGGGTCTTGGCATTGCCTGCGATCTGGACCCGCCGCACATACACGCGCCGCCCCGGATCGACGACGATCGTGAACGCGGCCGTGCCCTTTTCGCGATCGAGTTCGGGCGCCGGCGTGGCATTCGCGAAGGCGTAGCCGTAATTGCCCAGGCGCTCGGTGATGCGCTTGATCGACTCGTTCATCTCCTGACCGTTGAAGGTCTCGCCGGGCTTCACGAGGATCAGGGGTTCGAGTTCAGCCTTCTTGTCGAGCAGATCGCCGCCCAGCTTCACCGACGACACGGTGTATTGCTTGCCTTCGGTGATCGTGATCGTGATGTAGATGTCGCGCTTGTCGGGCGTGATCGCGACCTGGGTCGAATCGACATTGAATTCGAGATAGCCGCGATTCAGGTAGTACGAGCGCAGCGACTCCAGGTCGGCGGTCAGCTTTTGCTTCGAATACTGGTCCGACTTGGTGAGCCAGGTGAACCAGCCCGGCGTGCGCAACTGGATCTGCTTGAGCAGTTCGCTTTCGGAGAACGCCGCGTTGCCGACGATGTTGATCTGCTTGATCGTCGCGACCTCGCCTTCGTCGATCGTGAAATCGATCGCGACGCGGTTGCGTTCCTGCGGCGTGACGGTGGTCGTGATGATGACCCCGTACTTGCCACGCGACAGGTACAGACGCTTGAGCTCCTGCTCGGCGCGATCGATCAGGGCCTTGTCGAAAGTGCGCGCCTCGGCGATGCCGATGTCCTTGAGCGCCGACTTCATCTTGTCGGTCTCGAATTCCTTGGCGCCGGTGAAAGTGATGGACGAAATGGCCGGGCGTTCCTCGACCACCACCACGAGCACATCCTTCTCGACTTCGAGCCGGACATCGCGATAAAAGCCCGTGCCGAACAGCGCGCGGATCGCGGCCGTGCCCTTTTCGTCGGTGTAGGTGTCGCCGATCTTGAACGGCAGATAGCTGAAGACCGTGCCGGGCTCGGTGCGCTGGATCCCTTCGACCCGGATGTCGCGCATCACGAACGGATCGGCGGCATAGGCACCGCCGGCCATTGCGAACGCGATCGCGGCAACGAGCGAACGAAGAGGAAAATGCGTGGACGGCTGACTGGGAACGACGAAGCGATGTTTCATGAGGAGACGAGGCCCCGCTTTGTGAGCCGCGGGTTCAGGCAAATAAGCGGGTGATGTCGTTCACGAGCGCGATCGCCATCAAGGCGATCAAGACGCCAAAACCTGCCCGCTGGCTCAGTTCGATGAAGCGCTGCGACAACGGCCGGCCCTTGATCAGTTCGGCCGAATAATACAGTAAGTGTCCGCCGTCCAAGACCGGGATCGGCAGCAGGTTCAAGACCCCCAGACTGATGCTGATCAGGGCCATGAAGCCGATGTACGCCTCGGCGCCCATGCGCGCCGATTGCCCCGCATAGTCGGCGATCGTGACCGGGCCGCTCAGATTCTTGATCGAGACCTCGCCGATCAGCATGCGTCCGAACATGCGCACCGAAAACACCGACATTTCCCAGGTCCGTTCGACGCCGCGCACCAAGGCGTCGAGCGGCGTATCACGCACCGTCACGGTCTCGCCGCGCGGGCGGATCTCGATGCCGAGCCGGCCGATCCGGGTCGTGTGCCCGTCCTGATCGACGATGTCGGTCGCCACCGGTCGCGCCAGCAGTTCGACCGACGCGCCCTGGCGCAGCACGCTCATGCGCAGATCACGATCGATCGCCGCACGGATCACGTCGATCGTGGCGCGTACATCGGCTGCCGGCGCGCCATCGATCGCCACGATCTGGTCGCCGGTCTGAAACCCGGCCCGCTGTCCGGCCGAATCGGGAGTCACCGCGCCGACGATCGGCACCCCGGTGAACAAGCGCAAGCCGATGTTGTCGGGAAAGCCGGCTTCGAGCGCGCGTCCGTCCAGCCCCGACAGATCGAGGCTGCGCACCGCGCGCCCGCCGGCCTCGCCTTCGACCTCCAGTTCGAGGGTGCGCCGGTCGGCGGCGGCTTCGAGCAGGCGCCAGCGCACATCGACCCAGCTGCGCGCGCGCTCGCCGTCGATCGCGACGATGCGATCGCCGCTACGCAAGCCCGCTTGCGCGGCGAGCGTCGTTTCGGCCGGCGCTGAGATGCGCGCCACCGGTTCTTCGGTCCCGCTCATGAACAAGCCCGCGTACAACAAGACCGCCAACAGCAGATTGGCGAGCGGCCCGGCGATCACGACCGCCATGCGTTTGAGCGGCGGCTGCCGATTGAAGGCGCGCTTGGCTTCCTCGGGCGCAAGCACGGCGCCTTCGGGGAGTTCGCGCTCGTCGAGCATGCTCACATACCCGCCGAGCGGCAGCGCGGCGATCACCCATTCGGTCTGGTCGGCCCCATAGCGGCGGGTGAGCAGCGGCCGCCCGAAGCCGACCGAGAACCGCAGCACCTTGATCCCGCACCAGCGCGCGACCAGGTAATGCCCGAGTTCATGCACGACCACCAGCACGCCAAGCGCGACGACGAAGGCAAGCAGGGTTTGCAACAGGTTCATGAGCGGCCCAAAACGTGGAGTCGCAGCGATCCTACTTGAGCGACGGGATGACGACTGTGTCGATCTGTTCTTGCGCGTGGCGACGGGCTTCGCCGTCGAGCGCGCGCACCTGCGCGATCCCGCCCGGCCGGGCCGACCAGTCGCGCTGCAAAACGGCCTCGACCACCGCCGCGATGTCGGTGAACCGGATCCGTTGCGCAAGGAAAGCCGCGACCGCGATCTCGTTGGCCGCATTCAGCGCGATGGTAGCGGCGCCCCCGGCGCGCAGCGCCGCATAGGCGAGCGCCAAGCATGGAAACCGCGCGAGATCGGGTGCCTCGAAGGTGAGCGCCGACAGCTTCATGAAATCGAGCGGCGCCGAACCCGAAGCGATGCGCTGCGGCCAAGCCAAGGCGTAGGCGATCGGGGTGCGCATGTCGGGCGTGCCGAGTTGCGCCAGCACCGAGCCGTCGACATATTCGACCATGCTGTGGATCACGCTTTGCGGATGCACGACCACATCGATGCGGTCGAGCGGCAGGCCGAACAGCCAGCGCGCCTCGATCACTTCGAGGCCCTTGTTCATCAAGGTCGCCGAGTCGATCGATATTTTGCGCCCCATGACCCAGTTCGGATGGGCGCAAGCCATGTCGGGCGTCGCGGCCCGCATGGTGTCGAGGCTCGCGGTGCGGAACGGACCGCCCGAAGCGGTCAGCAAAAGGCGCGTGACCGATGGCGCGTCGCCGCGCGTCGCGCCGGTTCCCGGCGGCAAGCATTGAAAGATCGCGTTGTGTTCGCTATCGACCGGCAGCAAGGCCGCACCGGAAGTTTCGACGGCATCGAGCATCAATTGCCCGGCCATCACGAGCGCTTCCTTGTTCGCCAGCAGGACCTGCTTGCCCGCGCGTGCCGCGGCCAGGGTCGGCTCCAGCCCCGCCCCGCCGACGATCGCGGCCATGACCGCATCGACGCGCGTATCGCAAGCGGCCGCGATCAGTCCTTCGACGCCGGCCAGCACCTCGGTGGCGAGCCCGCGCGCCTTGAGTTCGGCCGCCAGGCGCGCGGCATGGGCGGGATTGCCGATCACGGCCAAATCGGGCCGGTGGCTGGCGCACAAGTCGATCAATTCTTCGACGCGTTCATTCGCGGTCAAGGCGAACACGCGGTAACGATCGGGATGGCGCTGGATCACATCGAGCGTATTGCGTCCGATCGAACCGGTCGCGCCGAGCAGAGTGACGGTCTTCACTGTGCTCAAAACCCCGGGAAACGTCCGGTGACGATCCATTCGACGAGCACCGCCGCCGGCAGCACCGGGAGCACCGCGTCGATGCGATCGAACACACCGCCATGGCCCGGCAGCAGACGGCTGGAATCCTTGACCCCGGCGCGGCGCTTGAGCATCGACTCGAACAGGTCGCCGATGATGCCCAGCGCAACCAGCGCGATCAGCACCAGCCCCAGCACCGGCCACGCGGCATGCTCGCGGACCAGCGCCACGAACGTCGGCCGCACCGGCGTATCGGCCGCCGCGATGAAGACGCCGGCGAGCAGGCAAACACCGACCATCGCGCCGAGCACGCCTTCCCAGGTCTTGCCCGGGCTGATCGAAGGCGCGAGCTTGTGCCGCCCGAAGGTGCGCCCGGCGAAATACGCGGCCACATCCGAGGTCCAGACGATGAACAGAATGGACAGCAAATAGACCGGCCCGCGCGCCAGCGCCGCGTCGATGGCCCACCAGGCGGCGCCGAGCGCGAACCAGCCGATCGCGATCAAGGGCCAGCGCGCCGCCCACCAACCGGCCGGCAAACCGGTCTTGAACCACCACGGCGCAACCACGGCCCAGAACGCCACCGCCACGATCAACACGGTATGGATGAGCATGGGTCCGGCATAAGCATCGGCCACGCAGGCGAACACGGCGAAAGCCGCGGCGTAGACCGCCGCACGCCGACTCGGCACGCCGAGCAGACGGGTCCATTCCCAATTCGCCAGGACCATGATCGCCAGTGCCACCAGCGAGGCGACCTGGTGCGGCGCGAAGAACAGCACCGGCACCAACAAGGCCACCAGGACCAGCGCGGTGATGACGCGCGCGCCCAGCATCGTCAGTCGGCGCGGGCGCCGGCGCCCGTGTCCACGGTTGCGCTGCCGTTGGCCGGCGCGGCGGCATCGATCTGGGCGCTGGTGCGGCCGAACCTGCGCTCGCGATGCTGGTAGGAACCGATGGCCCGATCGAGGGCTTCGGCGCCGAACTCGGGCCAATACTCGTCGGTGAAATACAGCTCGGTATAGGCCAATTGCCAGAGCAGAAAATTCGAGATGCGCTGTTCGCCACCGGTGCGGATGAACAAATCGGGTTCGGGCGCGTAACTCATCGCCAGGTAGGGCGCGATCGCGGCCTCGTCGATGGTTGCGGGCGCGGCGGCCAGCGCCGGATCGGCCGCCAGCATCGCGCGCGTCGCCTGCAGAATGTCCCAGCGTCCGCCGTAATTGGCGGCGACGGTCAGGGTCAGTCGGGTGTTGTTGCGCGTGAGCTCCTCGGCCGCATTCATGGATTCGCGCAGCTTGGGGCTGAACGCGCCGCGCTCGCCGATCACGCGCAAGCGGATGCCGTTGCGATGCAGCTTGCCGACCTCGCGTTCGAGCGCCGCGATGAACAGACTCATCAGCAGCGACACTTCTTCGGCCGGACGGCGCCAGTTTTCGGAACTGAAGGCGAACAAGGTCAGGTATTCGACCCCGCGCCGAGCGCATGCCTCGACGACATTGCGGACCGCATCGACGCCGCGCGTATGCCCGGCCGTGCGCGGCAGATGGCGTTCGGTCGCCCAGCGGCCATTGCCGTCCATGATGATGGCAATGTGCCGCGGCACCGCGCGGACTTCGGGAACCGTCTGCGTCGAGCTCTTGAGCATGCGCGCGCGAAGAAAACCCATGACCGTGTTCAGACGGTCATGATTTCCTTTTCCTTTTCGGTCAGGATCTTGTCGATCTCGGCCACGAAGCGGTCGGTGAGTTTTTGCACGTCGTCCTGGGCGCGCCGTTCGTCGTCTTCCGAGACCGCCTTGTCTTTGAGCAGGCGCTTGAAGTGCTCGTTCGCGTCGCGGCGCAGATTGCGCACCGCCACCCGGGCGTTTTCACCTTCGGAACGGACCACCTTGGTGAGTTCCTTGCGCCGTTCTTCGGTCAAAGCGGGCATCGGGACGCGGATCAGGTCGCCCATGGTCGCCGGATTGAGGCCCAGATCGGATTCGCGGATCGCTTTTTCGACCACGCCGACCATCTTCTTCTCCCAGGGCTGGACACCGATCGTGCGCGCATCGATCAGGGTCATGTTCGCGACCTGGCCGATCGGCGTCGGGCTGCCGTAATAATCGACTTGGATGTGATCGAGCAGCCCGGTATGGGCGCGACCGGTGCGCACCTTGGTCAGATCGCTCTTCAGGCTTTCGAGCGATTTCTGCATCTTTTGTTCGGTCGTCTTCTTGATGTCGGCGATCGTCATGAACGTTCTCTCCGTGACGCAACGGGTTTACACATGGACCAAGGTGCCTTCGTCCGCGCCGTCGAGCACGCGCTTGAGCGCGCCCGGCTTCACGATGCTGAACACCTTGATCGGCAACTTCTGGTCGCGGCACAGCGCAAAGGCGGTCGCGTCCATCACCTGCAGATTCTTGTGGATGGCTTCATCGAAGCTGATCGTCGCGTAGCGGGTCGCGTTCGGATCCTTCTTCGGATCGGCCGTATACACGCCATCGACCTTGGTCGCCTTCAGCACGATCTCGGCGCCGATTTCCGAGCCGCGCAACGCGGCCGCGGTGTCGGTCGTGAAGAACGGATTGCCGGTGCCGGCCGCGAAAATGACCACCTTGCCTTCTTCGAGATAGCGCAAGGCCTTGGGGCGGATGTAAGGCTCGACGACTTGTTCGATGTTGAGCGCCGATTGCACGCGCGCTTCCACGCCGGCCTGGCGCAAAGCGTCTTGCAGCGCCAGCGCGTTCATGACGGTGGCCAGCATGCCCATGTAATCGGCGGTCGCGCGGTCCATGCCGGCGGCGCCGGGCGCCACGCCACGGAAGATGTTGCCACCGCCGATCACGACGGCGAGTTCGACGCCCATACGGGCGACTTCGGCGATGTCGGCGACCATGCGTTCGATGGTCTGCCGGTTGATCCCGTAGCTGTCGTCTCCCATCAGAGCTTCACCGGACAGCTTGAGCAATACGCGCTTATAGGTTTTCATGGCTTGGTTATCGAGCTTGCGCAAAGGATGGACGGCGAATCGACTGCTGGTACCGCGCGAGCGATTCGAGCCGGGGGCGTGAATCGCTCGCGCAGTGTACTGCGAGCGGCCGGACCTGATTACTTCGCGCCGGCGGCCATCTTGGCCACTTCGGCGGCGAAGTCGTCGGTCTTCTTTTCGATGCCTTCGCCGACGATGTACAGCGTGAACGCCTTCACCGTCGTGTTCGCACCCTTGAGCATCGCCGCGACGGTCTGCTTGTCGTTCTTGACGAAGGGCTGATCGAACAGCGCGACCTCCTTCAAATACTTCTGCACCGAGCCATCGATCCGCTTGGCGACGATTTCCTCGGGTTGCGGCTTCTTGCCTTCGGCCTTGGCCTTTTCCGCGTCTTCGGCCGCCTTGGCCGCGGCGATCGAACGTTCCTTCTCGATCAACTCGGCCGGCACATCCGCAGCCGCCAGCGCCACCGGCTTCATGGCCGCCACATGCATGGCCACATCCTTGGCCGCGACCGCGTCGCCGTCGAACTCGACCAGCACGCCGATGCGGGTGCCGTGCAGATAGTTCGCGAGCGCGCCGCCGGCGGCATAGCGCTTGAAGCGGCGGATCGTCATGTTTTCGCCGATCTTGCCGATCAGCCCCTTGCGCACATCTTCGACGGTCGGGCCGAACCCGGCCTGCGACAGCGGCAAGGCCGACAAGGCTTCGAGATCGGCCGGATCGTTCTTCGCCACCAGCGCGGCGAGCGCTTGCGCGAACTCGATGAAGGTCTCGTTCTTCGAAACGAAGTCGGTCTCGCAATTGACTTCGACCAGCGCGCCGGTGGCGCCGTCCACCGCCGCCGCGACCACGCCTTCGGCCGTGATGCGCGCCGAGGCCTTGTTCGCCTTGTTGCCCAGTTTGACACGCAACAACTCTTCGGCCTTGGCCATGTCGCCGTCGGCTTCCGACAGCGCCTTCTTGCATTCCATCATGGGCGCGTCGGTCTTTTCGCGCAGTTCCTTGACCATCGATGCGGTGATTTCCGCCATCTTCAACTCCCTGTTATTCCTGATTTCTCTGAAAAAAAGGGGGCTACTCCGCCCCCTGTTTTTTGTGCTGGCGGGGGATTACTCCGCTGCGACCTCGACGAATTCATCGTCGGCCTTGACGGCTTCAACGAGTTCGTTGACCGCGTTGGCACGGCCTTCGAGGATCGCGTCGGCCATGCCGCGCGCGTACAGACGGATCGCCCGGCCCGAATCATCGTTGCCCGGGATCACATAGGCCACGCCGTCCGGGGTGTGGTTGGTATCGACCACGCCGATCACCGGGATGCCAAGCTTCGCGGCTTCGGTCACGGCGATCTTGTGATAACCGACGTCGATGACAAACAGCGCATCGGGCACGCCGCCCATGTCCTTGATGCCGCCGATCGACTTTTGCAGCTTCTCGATCTCGCGTTGGAAGGTCAGGGCTTCTTTCTTGCTGATGCGTTCAAGACCGCCTTCGGCCACGGTCGCTTCCATTTCCTTCAGGCGCTTGATCGAGGTCTTGACCGTCTTGAAGTTGGTCAGCATGCCGCCGAGCCAGCGGGTGTCGACGAAGGGCATGCCGGCGCGTTGCGCTTCTTCGGCGATGATGTCCTTCGACTGGCGCTTGGTGCCCACGAAGAGGATGGTGCCGCGGTTGGCCGCGAGCTGGCGGGCGTACTTGGACGCGTCGTTGAACATCGCCAACGTCTTTTCGAGGTTGATGATGTGGATCTTGTTGCGTTGACCGAAAATGAAGGGAGCCATCTTCGGGTTCCAGAAACGGGTTTGGTGGCCGAAATGGACACCCGCTTCCAGCATTTGGCGCATCGTGACGGACATGTTGAATACTCCAATGAAGGTTGAGTCTGACGCGGCGCCATGCTGGCCTGAACGGCGTTTGCCCTGGATCATCCCGGGCCCGGCCGTCCGCTGCCACCCTCATCCTGCGGCGGATCGAAGCATCGAATCCGGCCGCGTCGGGCGCCGCGCGCGTCTACCCACCGAGCCTCAAGTCCACTGGATTGAATGCCAATTCCTTGCGCTCGATGGGGTTGCCCGACAATCGAACCACCGGCGGCGCGGCTAATCCAATCACAGGCAAGCCTATAATTCTAGCCTTTTTCCCAGCCGCATTCCAAGGCGGCCCAGAAGGAATATCGGACGACCATGGGTATCGTGATCAAGACCGCGCAAGACATCGCCGCCATGCGGGTGGCGTGCAAGCTGGCGGCCGAAGTGCTCGATTTCATCACGCCGCATGTCAAACCGGGCGTCACCACCGGCGAGCTCGACCGCCTGTGCCATGACTACATGGTCAATGTCCAGGGTACCGTCCCGGCGCCGCTGAACTATGCCCCGCCGGGCTATACGCCCTACCCCAAATCGATCTGCACTTCGGTCAATCACCAAGTCTGCCACGGCATCCCGGGCGACCGCGTGCTGAAGAACGGCGACATCGTCAACCTCGACATCACGGTCATCAAAGATGGCTACCACGGCGACACCAGCCGCATGTTCGTGGTCGGCGAAGGCAGCCAGGCGGCGCGCCGGCTGTGCGAAGTCACCTACGAATGCATGTGGAAAGGCATCGCCCAGGTCCGTCCGGGCGGGTGTCTGGGCGACATCGGCTTCGCGGTCCAGACCCATGCCGAAAAGAACGGCTTCAGCGTGGTGCGCGAATTCTGCGGCCATGGCATCGGCCGGAAATTCCATGAGGAGCCCCAGGTACTGCATTACGGCCGCCCAGGCACCCTGGAACGCCTGGTGCCGGGCATGATCTTCACGGTCGAGCCCATGATCAACGCGGGCCGGCGCGAAATCCGCGAACTGGCCGACGGCTGGACCATCGTCACCAAGGACCACAGCCTGTCGGCCCAATGGGAACACACGGTGCTCGTGACCGACAACGGCTTCGAGATCCTGACCGTATCGGACCACATGCCGGCGATTCCGGCCTGGGTCGAGGTCGAACCGGCGGCCGCCGGCACGTCGAACTGATTTTTCCGCCGCCCGATCGTGGACACCAGCGCCATTCCGGCAGAGAACGCGTCGCGCGGCATGGCCGACCTGGTCCGCACGCTGCGCGAGCGCCTGAAAGCCGAGCGTGAGCAGGCGATCGAGGCCTTCCGCACCAAAGGCTCGGTCGACGCCTTGCTGGCCGCGTTGCGGCGCAATGTCGACAAGGCCGTGATCGCCGCCGCCCAGGCGCTCGAACTGCCGCGCGAATCGGCCGTGATCGCAGTCGGCGGCTACGGCCGCGGCGAGTTGTTCCCGTATTCCGATGTCGATCTGCTGCTGCTGTTCGATACGCCGATCGACGATGCCTTGCACCACCGGATCTCCGATTTTCTCGGCGTGTGCTGGGACATGGGCCTCGAGATCGGGCATAGCGTGCGCACGGTCGACGAATGCCTGGCGCAATCGGCGGCCGACATCACGGTGCAGACCGCGCTGCTCGAAGCCCGGCTGCTCACCGGCAACCGCAAACTTTTCAATCGCCTGACCCGCGAAGCCGACCGGCAACTCGATCCGCGCCAGTTCTTCCATGCCAAGCTGCTCGAACTCAAGCAGCGCTATGCCAAGTTCCAGGACACGCCCTATAGCCTCGAACCCAATTGCAAGGAAAGCCCGGGCGGATTGCGCGATCTTCAGATGGTGCTGTGGGTCGCGCGCGCGGCGCATCTGGGCACGAGTTGGCGCGACCTGAACAAGCGCGGGCTCATCACGCGCGACGAGGCCCTGGCCGCGGTACGCAACGAACGCATCCTCAAAGACATCCGCGCGCGCCTGCATCTGCTCGCGCATCGGCGCGAAGACCGCCTGGTGTTCGATATGCAATCGCCGCTCGCCGCCGAAATGGGCCTCACGGCCGGTGGCGGCCGGCGCGCATCGGAGCTGTTGATGCAGCGCTATTACTGGGCCGCCAAGGCGGTGGTTCAGATCAACACCTTGCTGGTGCAGAACATCGAAGAGCGCATCTTCGAGCGCGAAGACGCGCCAGCCCAGCCGATCAACGAGCGTTTCGACAACGTCAACGACCTGCTCGACATCGCCGACCCCGACCTGTTCGAGCGCGAGCCGTCGGCCATGCTCGAAGCCTTCCTGGTCATGCAGCAGCATCCGGAACTCAAGGGCATGTCGGCGCGGACCTGGCGCGCGCTTTGGCATTCGCGCGAGCGCATCGACGCCAAGTTCCGCCGCGATCCGCGCAACCGCGCGCTGTTCCTGTCGATCCTGCAGCAGCCGCGCGGCATCGTCCATGAATTGCGGCGCATGAACCAGACCAGCGTGCTCGGGCGCTATCTGCCGGTGTTCCGGCGCATCGTCGGCCAGATGCAGCACGACTTGTTCCATGTCTACACGGTCGACCAGCACATCATGCAGGTGCTGCGCAATCTGCGCCGCCTGACCATGGCCGAGCACGCCCACGAATACCCGTATTGCTCGCGCCTGATCGCGAACTTCGACCGCCAATGGGTGCTCTACATCGCGGCCTTGTTCCATGACATCGCCAAAGGCCGCGGCGGCGATCACAGCAAGCTCGGCGCGGTCGACGCGCGCCGGTTCTGTCGCGAGCACGGCCTGGCCAAAGACGATACCGATCTGGTCGCCTTCCTGGTCGAGCAGCATCTGACGATGAGCAAGATCGCGCAGAAGCAGGACCTCAGCGATCCGCAAGTGATCCAGGAGTTCGCCAAGCTGGTCGGTAGCGAACGGCGTCTGACCGCCCTTTACTTGCTGACGGTGGCCGACGTGCGCGGCACCTCGCCCAAGGTCTGGAACGCCTGGAAGGCCAAGCTGCTCGAAGACCTCTACCGCATGACTTTGCGCGTGCTCGGCGGCGCCGAGCCCAATGCCCATGCCGAATTGCAGGAACGCCAGGAAGAGGCGCTGCGCATCCTGCGTCTGTACGCGTTCTCGGCCCATGTGCACGAAGAGTTGTGGCATCAGCTCGATGTCGGCTTCTTCCTGCGTCACGACGCCCAGACCATCGCCTGGCTCACGCGCTCGCTGCATTACCGCGTCCACGCCGAGACCCCGGTGGTGAAAGCGCGCCTGGCGCTGATCGGCGAAGGCCTGCAAGTGGCCGTCTATGTGAAAGACCAGCCCGATCTGTTCGCGCGCATCTGCGGCTATTTCGATACGCGCCGGTTCTCGATCCTCGACGCCAAGGTCCACACCACGCGCCACGGGTATGCGCTCGACACCTTCATCGTGGTCGATACCAACCAGACCAACGATCATGCCGATTACCGCGCACTGACCGCGATCGTCGAATCGGAACTCGCCGAATTGATCGCGCGCCAAAGCGCCCTGCCCGAACCGACCAAGGCCCGGGTCTCGCGCCAGACGCGCAGCTTCCCGATCCAGCCCAGCGTCGATCTGCGCCCCGACGAACGCCATCAATACCATCTGTTGCAAGTCACGGCGGCCGACCGCTCGGGCTTGCTTTACGCCATTGCGCGCGTGCTCGGCAAGTACCGCGTCAATCTGCACACCGCCAAGATCATGACCCTCGGCGAGCGGGTCGAAGACGTGTTCCTGGTCGATGGGCCGGCGCTGTCCAATGCCAAGACCCAGATCCAGCTCGAAACCGAGCTGCTCGATGCCCTTACGATCCGCTGAGCGCGCGCCGCGCGCGAACCTTCTCCGCCGCGCGCGATCGGAATCGGCATGAACGGCCCCGACCCTTTCCCGAGCGCCGACCGGGTGGCCTTGCCCGAAGCTTTTCGCGCCCTGCGTTTCGACAACCGGTTCGCGCGCCTGCCGGCGGCCTTCCATACCCGTCTCGAACCCGAACCGCTGCCCGCGCCCTATCTGGTCGATGCGAGCGAAGACGCCGCCGCGCTGCTCGGACTCGACCCCGGCGTCTTCACCGAAGCGTGTTTCGCCGACGCCTTCGCGGGCAATCTGGTGCTGCCCGGCAGCGAACCGCTGGCCGCCGTGTATTCCGGGCATCAGTTCGGCGTCTGGGCCGGCCAACTCGGCGACGGGCGCGCCCATAGCCTGGGCAGCGTGCGCACCGCGCACGGGCCGATGGAAATCCAGCTCAAAGGCTCGGGCCGCACGCCTTATTCGCGCGGCGGCGACGGGCGTGCGGTGTTGCGGTCCTCGATCCGCGAATTCCTGTGCTCGGAAGCGATGGCCGGCCTGGGCATTGCGACCACGCGCGCCCTTTGCGTCGTCGGATCGGATCAACCCGTCCTGCGCGAAGGCATCGAGACGGCGGCGGTCGTCACGCGGCTCGCGCCGAGTTTCGTACGCTTCGGCAGCTTCGAACATTGGGCCGCGCGCGACCGCCAGCGCGAATTGCGGCAACTCGCCGACCATGTCATCGACGGCTTCCTGCCCGAGCTGCGCGATCGCGCCACGCCGTACGAAGCCTTGTTGGGCGAAGTCGCGCACCGCACCGCATGCCTGATCGCCCAATGGCAGGCGCTCGGCTTCATGCATGGCGTCATGAACACCGACAACATGTCGATCCTGGGCCTGACCCTCGATTACGGTCCGTTCGGCTTCATGGAAGCCTTCGACGCGGGCTATGTCTGCAATCATTCCGACGAAGCCGGTCGATACGCCTTCGCCCGCCAGCCCGATGTGGGCCACTGGAACCTGTACGCGCTCGGCCAGGCTTTGCTGCCCTTGATCGGTGATGTCGATGCCACCCGCGCCGCGATCGACGAGGTCTATCCCGACGTTTTCGCGCGCGCGTATCGCGAGGCGATGCGGGCCAAGCTGGGCTGGCACAGCGCGCAGCCCGACGACGAAGCGCGCTTGCAGCGTCTGTTCGCCTTGCTGCAGGCGCAGCGCCCCGACTACACGCTTTTTTTCCGCGCCCTGAGCGAGTTGCCGGCCCAAGGCGACCCGGCCACGCTCGCCCAGACCGATGCCGCGGTACGCGACCTGTTCATCGACCGTGCCGCCTGCGACGCCTGGCTCGTGGAATGGCGCGCCCGGCTCGCGCTCGATGCGCGCGCCGATGCGCCGCGCCAAGCGGCGATGCGCCTGGCCAACCCGCGTTATGTGCTGCGCAATTGGATGGCCGAGAGCGCGATCCGCAAGGCCCGCGTGCACGATTTCAGCGAAGTCGCAGCCTTGCGCCGTTGCCTGCGCCATCCTTACGACGACCAGCCCGAGTTCGCGCACTATGCGCAACTGCCGCCCGATTGGGCGCGCGGGCTGGAGCTCAGTTGCTCATCCTGAACCGCACCCGCTCAAGGAGCTTTCGATGCGCGAGAAGATCGTCAAGACCGACCACGAATGGCGCGCTCAACTCGATGAGACCGCGTATCTGGTCACCCGTCGTGCCCATACCGAGCCCGCATTCACCGGACAGTACTGGGATCATCATGCCCATGGCATCTACACCTGCGTGTGTTGTGGAACGCCCTTGTTCGAGTCCGATGCGAAATTCGACTCGGGCTGCGGCTGGCCCAGCTATTTCCGGCCGCTCGATCCCGACCAAGTGCGCGAACAGCGCGATGCCAGCCACGGCATGCTCCGCACCGAGGTGATCTGCAATGTCTGTGATGCGCATCTGGGCCATGTGTTCGATGACGGTCCGCCGCCGACCGGATTGCGCTATTGCATCAATTCGGCCGCGCTGCGATTCGACCCGGTGTAAACCGCGGGCCACCCTCATTTATTAGAATCCCGGCGCCGCGCATCGGCGCCACTTTCCTTTCCCACCGCCCGCCCATGAAATTCCTGTTCGATCTGCTGCCGGTCATCCTGTTCTTCACCACCTACAAGATCGGCGAGGCCTACAAGGAATCGGCCGCGGTCTACGGCGCGTCGCTGCTCGGCTGGCTGGTCTCGGACGGCGTGGTCACCCCCGACGATGCCCCCATCCTCTGGGCCACCGCGATCGCCATCGTCGCCACCGCCGCGATGGTGCTGTACGTGAAGCTGCGCGGCCGGCGCGTGGACACCATGCTCTGGGTCAGCTTCGGCATCATCGCGGTGATGGGCGGCGCCACGATCTGGTTGCACAACGACCTGTTCATCAAATGGAAACCGACCCTGTTGTATTGGGTGTTCGCGCTGGTGCTGGCCTTCAGCCAGGCGGTGCTGCGCAAGAACCTGCTGCGGACCATGATGCAGCAACAGATCGAAATGCCCGACCGTGTCTGGACCGGTCTCAATCTGGCCTGGATCGCGTTCTTCGCGATCATGGGCTGCGTGAATCTGTATGTCGCCTTCAACTTCACACGCGACACCTGGGTGTCGTTCAAAGCCTTCGGCGCCATGGGATTGATGGTGGTCTTCGTGCTCGCGCAAGCGGTCGTGCTGTCGCGCTATGTGAAAGAGGCCGAACCGGAAAAACCCTCGACCGCTGAGAAATCATGAACGACACCGCCCCGACGACGCCCGCGCGTATCGAAGCCGCCTTGCGCGCCGCGCTACCGGTCGAACGCATCGAAATCGGCGACGATTCGCACTTGCATGCCGGCCACGCGGGGGCGCGCGGCGGCGGCCATTTTCGCTTGCAGATTGTTTCGTCTGCCTTCGCGGGCAAGGCCAGAATCGCCCGCCATCGGCTGGTGTATGATGCCCTCGCCCCGCTCATGCAGCATGAAATTCACGCGCTGGTCATCGTCGCGCAAGCCCCTGACGAGGCCTGATCCGGCGGGAGCTTCCCCGATGACGACCGACCGGCGCCTGGCTGTTTACCCCTAGTTCACCTGACGAGGATGTACATGATCGAGAAGTTGCTCCTGGCCGCCGGCATCACGCTTGCCGTCGTCCTTCCGGCCGCCGCCCAGAACGCCGCCGTGGTCAACGGCAAGGCGATCCCGTCGGCTCGCGTCGATGAAATCATCGCGCAAATGAAGAAGGCGAATCCGGACCAACCCGAGCCGCCCGATCTGCGCAAGCAAGTCCGCGAAGAGCTCATCATGCGTGAAGTCTTCATGCAAGAAGCCATGAAGCTCAAGCTGCTCGACCGTCCCGACATCAAGCTCGCGATCGAAAACGCGCGCCAGCGCGTGATCATGACCGCCCTGGCCCAGGAATATCTGGCCAAGAACAAGGTCAGCGATCAGGAAGTCCAGGCCGAATACGAAAAACTCCAGAAGGAACGCGGCGGCACCGAATACCATGCCCGCCACATCCTGGTCGAGACCGAAGACGAAGCCAAGGCCATCATCGCCAAGCTCAAGGGCGGCGCCAAGTTCGACGAACTGGCCAAGCAATCGAAGGACCCGGGTTCGGCGGCCAATGGCGGCGACCTCGACTGGGCCCCGGCCACCAACTATGTGCCCGAGTTCGCCGGCGCCCTGCAAGCGCTGCAAAAGGGCCAGATCACCGAAGCCCCGATCAAGACCAAGTTCGGCTATCACGTGATCCGCCTCGACGACACGCGTCAAGCGCAATTCCCGCCGCTCGAACAAGTCAAGTCGCAGATCGCCGAGATGCTCCAACAGCAAAAGCTGGGCGACTATCAGAAGAAGCTGCGCGATTCGGCCACGGTGAAGTAAAACCCGGCCACTCGCGGTACAGTTTGAAGAGCGCTTTCGGGCAACCGGAAGCGCTCTTTTCACGTCCGGGCCACAAGAACTCAAGGAGACGAGACCGCATGGGCAACGGCAAGCTGGCGATGGCCAAGGCCATCGCGCAAGTGATCCTCTGGGGGTTCAACAAGCATTACCGCATCTTTCGCGAGACCGCCCAGCACGCCAAACAGCGCTTTGAACAGGCCGATTGGCAAGGCGTGCAACAGGCAGCGCGCGAACGGATCCGGTTCTACGACACCCGGGTGCTCGAAACCGTCGCGCGCCTGGAGCGCGAATTCGGCGCCGATGAGCGCGACGATGAACAATTGTGGCAACAGGTCAAATTCGAGTACGTCGATCTGCTGCTCGACCACAAGCAGCCCGAATGCGCCGAAAGCTTCTTCAACTCGGTGCTTTGCAAGATCGTCCATCGCGATTACTTCAACAACCAGTTCATCTTCGTGCGCCCGACGATCTCGACCGAATATCTCGACGCCGAGCCGCCGAACTACCGCTGCTACTACCCGCAGCAATATGCCGATGGTCTCGCGGGCGCTTTTCGCCGCATCGTCGCGGACTGCGATTTCACGGTGCCGTTCGCGCATCTGGACCATGACCTCGAATGCCTGAGCCGCGCGGCGCGCGCGCAATTGCCGGCCAACTTCACGGCCATGCCCAACCACCAGGTCCAGGTGCTGTATTCGCCTTTCTTCCGCAACAAAGGCTGCTACCTGATCGGCAAGATCATCAACGGCTTCGCCGAACATCCGTTCGTGATCGCGATCCTGCACGAGCGCCGCAACGCGCTGACCATCGACACCATCTTGTTCGAGCGCGACCAGATCCTCACCCTGTTCTCGTTCGCGCGCGCTTATTTCTTCATCGACATGGAAGTGCCCGCGGGCTATGTGCAGTTCCTGCGCAGCATCATGCCGACCAAGCCCAAGGCGGAGCTGTATGCGATGGTCGGCCTGCAGAAATTCGGCAAGACGCTGTTCTATCGCGACTTCCTGCACCATCTGCGCAATTCGACCGACCAACTCATCGTCGCACCCGGCATCCGGGGGTTGGTGATGGCGGTGTTCTGCCTGCCTTCGTTTCCCTACGTGTTCAAGGTCATCAAGGACAAGATGGGGTCGACCAAGGAAACCTCGCGCGAACTGGTGCAAGAGAAGTACCAACTCGTCAAACAGCACGACCGGGTCGGCCGCATGGCCGACACCCTCGAATACAGCAATGTCGCCTTCCCGCGCTCGCGCTTCTCGCGCGAACTGCTCGACGAACTGCTCGACGTCGCCCCGTCGATGATCGAGATCCAGGCCGACACGGTCGTGGTGCGCCATCTGTACATCGAGCGTTACATGACGCCGCTCAACCTGTACATGATGCGCGCCGACGATACCGAACTCGAACGCGCCCTCATCGAATACGGCTGGGCGCTCAAGGAACTGGCCGCCGCGAACATCTTCCCCGGCGACATGCTTTACAAGAATTTCGGCGTCTCGCGCCAGGGCCGCGTGGTCTTCTACGACTACGACGAAATCGAGTACATGACCACCTGCAACTTCCGCAAGCGCCCGGTGCCGATGTCGCCCGAACAGGAAGAAGCCGACATGAACGGCGAAGTCTGGTACCCGGTCGGCAGGTACGACATCTTTCCCGAGGAATTCGAGCCCTTCCTGCTCGGCGATCCGCGGGTGCGCGCGGTGCTCATGAAACACCACCCCGACCTGTTCAAGCCCGACTTCTGGCAAAAGCAGAAAGAGCGTATCGCGGCCGGCTACGTGGAAAGCGTGTTTCCGTACGGACAAGCGGCGCGCTTCATCAACCGCTTTACGCCGCCGCTCGCCGAGCCGGCGCGCGCGAGCGCCTGACCACCGCGGCGCGCGGCCGCGTCAATTGAATGCGCGATCGAGGATGGCTTTGAGCGGCGCGTGCGCCGACAAGGTGCCGTAAGCGCGTGTGCCGTGGGCCGCGATGCGCGCGCCAAAGTAGGCATCGGCAATGTCGGCCGGCGCGCCCACGCGCATCAAGGCCGCCGCGATCAGCGTCGCGGCGCGCTCGACCAGACCGCGGGCTTCGATCTGCGCCTGCGCCGTCCCCGACACCAGACCGCGCTCGACCTCGGCCCAAGGTTCGGTCAGACGCGCATCGCCGGCTTGCAGCACCAGTGCGCGCAAACCGGCCAAGCCTTGCGGATCGCGTTGCAAGGAACGCAGCACATCGAGGCAGATCACATTGGCGCTGCCTTCCCAAATGCCGTTGAGCGGCGCCTCGCGATACAAGGACGCGAGCGGCCAGTCTTCGACATAGCCGTTACCGCCCAGGCATTCCATGCATTCGGCCACATAGGCCGGCAGCCGCTTGCATACCCAGTACTTGGCGATCGGCGTCAGCACGCGCGCCAAGGCCTGGGCTTCGCGCACGCTCGCGGTTTCGCCCGGCGTCTGACGGCCGGCGGCGAGGCCCGCGTACACGCCGCCGCGCCCGAACGCCTCGGCGAGCACCAGCGCCATCAACAGGGCGGCCTCCCAATCGAGCGCTAGATCGGCGATCACATTGCGCATCAGGTCGTGATCGCACAGCAAGGCGCCGAACGCGTGCCGATGCGTCACATGATGCCAAGCGTGGTCGAGGGCGGCGCGCATCATCCCCGGCACCGCGCTCACGATGTCGAACCGGGTCAGATGCGCCATGCCCAGCAAGGTCGCGATGCCGCGCCCGGGCAAGCCGATACGCCGCGCCGCCGCGCCCTCGAACTCGAGTTCCGCCGAGGCATTCGAACGGTTGCCGCATTTGTCCTTGAGGCGCACGAAGCGCAGCGCATTGCGCGTGCCGTCGTCGAGCATGCGCGGCACAAAGAAGCACGACACGCCCGCTTCCTCGCGTGCCAGCGAAAAGAAGCCATCGCTCATCGGCGCCGAGCAGAACCATTTGTGCCCGATCAGGCGTACCGGCCAGGCACCGCCTGCCGCATCGGCCATGGCGCGCGTCGCCACCGCGCGCAAATCCGATCCGCCTTGCTTCTCGGTCAGGGCCATGCCGATGGTCAACGCCGGCTTGCGCTCGGCGGGCGCAAGATCGGGCGCATAGGCCCGCGCGCACAAGCGCGGCAACCAATGCGCGCGCAAACCCGGTTCGAGCGCCATCATGGCCACCGCCGCCGAGCTCATCGTGATCGGGCAGGCCGTGCCTTGTTCCAGACCGTTCCACAGACCGAACAAGACCGCGCGTTCGAGCGCCGCGCTTGCGCGCGGCTCGGTCCAGCACCAGTCCTTGAGCCCGGCCGCGCATGCCGCCTGCATCAAGGCGTGATACGCGGGATGAAAGACGACTTCATCGCGCCGTTGGCCGTACCGGTCATGGGTCTGCAAGACCGGCACCGACCGGTTGGCCGACTCCGCCAGCGCGCGCGCCGCGCTGGCGCCGACATAGGCACCGAGCGCATCGGCGGCCTGCACGAACACCGGATCGACGGCGCCGAAGCGTTGCGCATGGGCGCGCAGCAAGGCGCAATCGCGCCAGGGATTGGCCGCCCCGCGCGATGCGGCTTGATTGGTGACTTCGTGCGTGCTCCACATCGTCGCCTCCGGTCGGACCGCGTTCGCGACGAGCATCGCATGTGCGCCCGGCCCTGCCTAGCGGGGCCGCGCCCTCGGTCGGAGCCGCAGGGTGTCCGCGCGGCGGGCCTTGCCCGATCGCCCTACAAAGTTACATAATAGGAATCATTCGCATTTCAAACCGATCCGCCCGTGGCGGACTTGTGTCGTGGAACTCGAGTTGTCTTCTTTGCCGATCGAACCGGATGGCGCGGCGCGAACCGCAGCCGGCCCCGGCTTCACCGCGCTGTATCGCGATCACCACCGTTGGCTGCAAGCCTGGTTGCGGCGTCGGCTCGGTTGCGGCGTCGATGCCGCCGATCTCGCCCAGGACACCTTCGTGCGCGTGTTGGCCCGGCGCGATGTGGCCCAGATCCACGAACCGCGCGCCTACCTCACGACGGTCGCCCATGGCGTACTCGTCAATCATCTGCGCCGGCGCGATCTGGAACGCGCCTATCTGCTCGAACTCGCCCAGACGCCGCCGGCCCTGCAACCCGATGTCGAAACCCGCGCCATCGTCATCGAGACCTTGTGCGAGATCGACGCGATGCTCGCCGGGCTGCCGCCCAAGGTCCGCGCGGCCTTCCTGTTCGCCCAGTTGGAAGGGCTCAGTTATGCCGACATCGCGACGCGCTTGAAGGTCTCGACCAGTTCCGTGAAGCAATACCTGCACAAAGCCACGCTGCAATGCCTGCAGACCTGCCATTGACGGTCGAAGCGCCGATTCCGATTGAGGTGCTCGAACAAGCGGCGGCCTGGTTCGTCCATCTGCGCAGCGGCGAAGCGACCCAAGCCGATCGGCAGCGCTGGCAAGACTGGTGCGCAGCCTCCACCGAGCACCGCCGCGCCTGGCAACGCGCCGAAGCGTTGGCGAACCGGTTCGACCGGCTCGACGATCGCACCGGCGCGGCCGGCCGCGTTCTCGACCTTGCGGCGCCCACCCCCGGCCGCCGACGCGCGGCACGCCGATTGGCCGTTGCCGCCGGTGCGCTCGGCCTGGGCTGGCTCGTCTACCGCGCGCCGCCGCCCCGGCAATGGCTGGCCGACCAGGCCACCACCGTCGGCGAGCGCCGGCATTGCGTCCTCGCCGATGGCAGCCGCGTCGACCTCGACACCGATAGCGCCATCGATTGGCGCTTCGATGCCGAGCGGCGCTGGGTGCGGCTGCGCCATGGCCGGATGCTCATCGAGACCGCGCACGACCCGCGCCCGCTGGTCGTCGCCACCGATCAAGGCGAGATCCAGGCCCTGGGCACGCGCTTTTCGGTGCGCCAGGATGCGGCGGCCAGCCGGGTCGATCTGTACGAAGGCTTGCTCGAAGTGCGCCCGCTCGACGGCCGGCCCGCGCGTTTGCGCGCCGGCGAGTCCGCGCGTTTCACGCAAGCGCAGATCGACCCCATCCGCCCGGCCGACGACAACGGGCCGACTTGGCTGAAAGGACTGATGGTGGCCGACGATCTGCCTTTGAGCGAACTCGTCGCCGAACTGGACCGCTATCGGCGCGGGCACCTCGGCTGCGCGCCGGCGGTCGCCGGTCTTCGGATTTCCGGCGTGTTCCGGCTCGACGATACCGATGCGGCTTTGAGCGCCATCGCCCGGACCCTGCCCGTACGGATACAGCGCGTGGGCCCGTATTGGACCCGAATCGACGCGCGCTGAATCCGCCTTGACGGTGCCTTCGCGCCCCGGCACTGCCCGATTTCCTCGCTCGATTGGCAAACCTTTCAAAGGCCGCTTTGAACACGGCCCGCTTCCAATAGAAAGGTCCCCTCCTCATGTACGTGCAGGTCTCATCGGCAGTCGCCCCCGCGCGCCTGCGTCCGGTCACGCTGGCCATCCACCTCGCCTTCGCGGGCCTGATCCTCGGGACGCTTGCGGCCCCCGCGCCGGTGCACGCCGCCGACGCGCCGACCGTGGCGGCACGCGCGCGCTACGACATCCCGGGCGGTCCTTTGGGCTCGGTCCTGACGCGCTTCGCGGCCGAAGCCGGCGTCGAACTTTCTTTCGTTCCCGATCTCACGGCGCAACGCCTGAGCGCCGGCTTGCATGGCGATTACACGATCGATGAAGGCTTTGCCGCCCTCCTGGCCGGCAGCGGACTCGAAGCGCTGCGCGCGCACGCGCGCGGGTACACGCTTGCGATCCGGCAAGCGTCGGCCGAACCGCCACCGGCGGCCCAAACGAACGAAGGGGCCGGCAGCGCCTTGCCGCAGATCCGTGTCAACGCCAAGCGCGAATCGCTGGGCACGACCGTCATCGACCGCGCCGCCATCGACGCGCTGCCGACCGGCAACGGCGATGTGACCAGTCTGCTCAAGGTCCATCCGAACGTGCAGTTCTCGAACGAGCAGTTGGCCAGCGGCACCCAGGGCGAGATCGCGCCGGCCGACATCAGCATCAATGGCGCCAAGTTCTACGACAATCGTTATCAGATGGACGGCATGGCGTTCAACAACGATCTCGATCCGGCCAACGACAACGCCAACAACAATGCCAGCCCGCCTTCGGCGATCCAGGGCTTCGCGATCGACACCAGCCTGTTGTGCAAGGTCACCGTGCGCGATTCGAATGTCGGCGCCGAATACGGCGGCTTCACGGGCGGCGTGGTGGCGGCCGACACTTGTGCACCGACGCGCGATTTCGGCGGCCAGTTTTCGGTCGAGACCACGCGTTCGAGCTGGATGCATTACAAGATCGACCCGCGCCAGCAAGCGGCCTACGAAAATTCGACCTCGCAAGACCTGGAACCGGAGTTCGAGAAATGGACCTACCGTCTGGCGCTCGAAGGCAAGCCCGCGGAATCGGTGGGCCTGATCGGCAGCGTGGTGCGCAAGACTTCCGAGATTCCGCTCACCGCCTATACCAACGGCATGCAAAGCGGCGCCGATGCGAGTCGCAAGACCGAAAAACGCGCCTCGGACAATTTCTTCGTGCGCGGCTTCTGGACACCGACCACCGAGGTCGCCGCCGATCTATCGCTGCTGTACGCGCCGACGCACGACCGGCATTTCATCGCCAATGCGCGCAACTCGTATTTTGAAATCGACCAGGGCGGTTACGGCCTGAATGCCGGACTCACCCATACCGTGGGTTCGGGCCTGGTGCTCGAACACCGGCTCGTCGCCAATCGCATGGAAAGCTCGCGCGATGCCGATGCCTCGGTCTGGAAACTTTGGCGCTACTCGGCCGACAAGAACTGGGGCAGCCCGACCGGCAACAGCGGCGAAGGCGGGTACGGCGACATCGATCAGCGCCAGGATTCGGCGAACTACACGCTCAAGGCCCAGGCGAAGCCGCTCACGCTCGGCGGCATCGGGCACAAATTGCGCGGCGGCCTCGAACTCGGCGATCAACGCTCGTTCTATGAACGCACGACCCGTTACGAGCAATACACCGGCTCGACCAACACCACGACTTGCACCCTCGCCAACGGCAGCCTCGATACCGAAACTTGTTCGCTGGCCACGCCCTACAACGCGGCGAGCGGCGGCCAGTATCTCAAGAACCGGATCATCTATTTCGCGGGCAAGTTCGAAGTCAGCAACCAGACCCGCGCCTTGTACCTCGAAGACGAAATGCAGATCGAACGTCTGCAATTGCGGCTCGGCGCGCGCTACGAAGACGACAACCTCGCGCCCGAAGGCACCTGGTCGCCGCGGGTCGCGGCGCTCATCGACACCTTCGCCGACGGCAACACCCTGATCGAACTCGGGGCGAACCGCTATTACGGGCGCAACTTCATGCGCTACCGCACCTATGCCGAACGCTTGTCGCTACAGACCGGTTCGCAAAGCCGCACCGTCAGTGGCGGCGTGCTCGGCACCTGGGCCGATCCGGTCCGCTCGAACACCTCGGCCATGTACCACCTCGGCGATCTGAAAGTGCCCTATTCGGACGAAGCCATGGCCGGCATCAGCCAGAAGGCGTTCAACACGCTTTGGACCCTCAAGTACGTCAAACGCGCCAGCCGCGACGAAGTCGTGCTCTTGCTGCGTTCGTCGGGCAATTATTGGTGGGACAACGTCGGCCACACCAATGCCGAAACCTGGACCTTGAGCGCCCAGACCCTCGAACCGCTGGTGATGGGCGGCACGCGCACGACCCTCGGCGCGGCGCTCGACCGTACCAGTGTGAATACCTCGTTCGCCGACTATGCAGACACCCTCAGCAATCTGAGCGGCGACCTCGACCGCTACATCCGCTACGACGGCAAGTTCATGCGCTACCTCGACCGGCCGGCCGACAACTACAACCGCCCGTGGACCCTGCGCCTGCTCGCCTCGACCGAGGTGCCGGCTTGGAAACTCAACATCGACCATTTGCTGCGCCTGCGCCAAAGCTACGAAAGGATGGCGTCCACCGGCGAGGAAGTCCCGTACGGCGACGGCACGGCCGACGTGTACGAGAAAACCAAGTTCGGCACCGCGATCACCTGGGACCTGCGGCTGGGCTGGCGCTTGCCGACCGCGCGCGGCCAGGAGGCCTTCCTGAGCTTCACGATCGAGAACCTGCTCGATCGCGCCAATGTGATCGATGAAACGAGCTCCGCCATCGTTTACGAGAAGGGCCGGCAATTCTGGCTGCAACTCGGCTACAAGTTCTGAGTGCCGCCATGACGCTGACTCGTGAATGTTTCGCCGCCGCCCTGGGCGGCTGGCTTTCCTTGGTCCAGGCGCCGGCCGGCGCGGCCCCGGCCGTCCCTACCTCAGCCCCTGCCGTCGAGACCGCCGCCGATGCCTGCCGCGGCGCGGGCGCCTGGGACGCGGCTTGTCTGCGCGAACGGTATCGCGGCGCACCGGCGCAATGGCCGCGGCCCGCCATCGATGCCGGCGTCGATTGGCAGGAACTCGGCCCGGTGCCCGCCGAGGCGCCGCAACCAGCTGAAAACCCCGCGACCGCCGAGAAAATCGCGCTAGGCCGCAGCCTGTTCTTCGATCCGCGCCTGTCGCGCAAAGGCGAGTTGTCTTGCGCCAGTTGCCATCGGCCCGATCGCGCCTTCACCGACGGCCGCGCGCTCGCGGTCGGCGAAGACCGGCTGCAAGGCCGTCGGCGCAGCCAGCCATTGCTCGGAGCCCCGTTCGCGCCGCGCCTGTTCTGGGACGGACGCGCCGCCACGCTCGAAGAACAGGTCTTGATGCCGATCGCCAATCCGGTCGAAATGGCGCACCCGGTCAACGACACCGTGGCGCGCCTGGCCGCGCTCGACGAATACCGCGCACCGTTCAAAGCGGCCTTCGGCGATCCGACGCCCGATGCGACCGCTCTGGCGCGCGCACTGGCCGCCTTCGTGCGCACGCTCAGGCCCGAGCCTTCGGCCTTCGATCGCTTCCTGGCCGGCGACCGCGCCGCCTTGAACGATCAGGCCCTGGTCGGGCTGCATCTGTTTCGCACCAAGGCACGCTGCATGAACTGCCACAACGGCCCGATGCTGACCGATCAGCGCTTCCATGACATCGGGTTGTCGTTCTACGGCCGGCGCAACCAGGACCTCGGCCGTTATGAGATCACGCGCGACAAGGCCGATCTCGGCGCATTCCGCACCCCCAGCCTGCGCAATGTCGCCAAGGCCGGCCCGTGGATGCACAACGGTCTGCTGCCCGACCTCAAAGGCTTGGTCCGCCTGTACAACGGCGGCATGGGCACCGTGGTCGCCGTGCCCGACGATGCCTACGCGCCGCGCAAATCGGCGTTGATCCGCAAGCTCGATCTGGACGCCGACGAGATCGATGCGTTGACGGCCTGGCTGCAATCGTTGTGAAGCCGCGGCCGGCGGGCCCGCCGGCCCGGCTTCACAATTCGGGCGCGGCGTGCTTCAGTCCGGGGCCCCCCCCCGGGGCGTTGGGGGTCGGGGCGGTCGCCCGGGGGGGGGGTGGGGGGGGGCGGGGCCCCCCCCCCCCCCCCCCCACAACTCGGGCGCGGCGTGCTTCAGACCCGCGGTCTGCGGCTCGTCGTGCTTGAGTTGCCAGAACACCCAAGCCGACGCGCAGGTCAGGATGCCGATACCGATGAAGGTCGAATGGAAAGCGGCCAAGGGACGGGCGGCATCGGTGCCGTACAGGTTCTCGAACCCGGCCAGGAAGGCGCCCGCGGTCGCGACGCCCATGCCCATGGCCAGCATCATGACCATCGACAACAAGCTGTTGCCGGCGCTCGAATTCTCGACATTCAAATCCTTGAGCGTGACCGTGTTCATCGCGGTGAACTGCATCGAATTCACCAGGCCGAACAACGACACCTGCACCAAGAGCCAGGCCAGCGGCGGCGCCTCGGGCAACAGCGCGAAGCTCGCGATGATCGCGCCGGTGAGCAGGGTGTTCACCACCAGGACCTTGCGGTAGCCGTTGCGCTGGATGAGCCCGGTGCCCAGGCGCTTGGCGAGAATGCCGGCGGCGGCCGAGGGGATCATCATCAAGCCGGCCTTGAACGGCGAATAGCCGTAGCAGACCTGCAGCAGCAGCGGCAACAAAAACGGCATGCTCGCGCTACCGATGCGCGCGAACAGATTGCCGATCAGCCCGACGCTGAACGAATTGATGCGAAACAGCGCGAGCGGGAACAAGGGGTCGGGCCGCCGCGAGGCATGCAGCCAGTAGGCGGCCAGGGTCGCCAGGCCGAACATCAGCAATACCAGCACCGTGGCCTGGCGCAGACCGAGGTCGGACAAGCCGTCGAGCGCGAGCGACAGGGTCACCATGCTGGTCGCGAGCAGGCCGTAGCCGCCGAAATCGAAGGGCCGGCGCTGCTCGGGCTGGCTGTTGCGCAAGTAGGTGAGCGTCGCGATGCAGCCGAGCACGCCGACCGGCAGGTTGATGAGAAAGATCCAATGCCAGGACGCGATCTCGACCAGCCAGCCGCCGAGCGTCGGGCCGATCAAGGGGCCGATCAGGCCGGGGATGGTCACCAGGCTCATCGCCGGCAGGAATTCCTCGCGCGGAAACGCGCGCAGCACGATGAGCCGGCCGACCGGCAACAGCATCGCGCCGCCCATGCCTTGCAGCACCCGCGCCGCCACCAGCAAAGGCAGATTGGGCGCCGCCGCGCAACACGCGGAGCCGAGCGTGAAGGTCACGATGGCGCCGATGAAGATCGGCCGGGTACCGTAACGGTCGGCCAGCCAGCCCGAGGCCGGGATCAAGGTCGCCATGGTCAACGAATACGCGATGACCACCGACTGCATGCGCAGCGGGCTTTCGTGCAGGCTCGCCGCCATCGCCGGCAAGGCGGTGTTGACGATGGTGGTGTCCAGGGTCTGCATGAAGAACCCGACCGCCACCACCCACAACAGCAGGCGCCGATGACGCGCGATCTCGGGCGATTGCGCGTCGTCGGGCATGCGCGGCGCGTTCAAGTTCAGCCGACCCAGACCCGCGCGTTGCGGAACATGCGCATCCAGGGGCTGTCGTCGCGCGCGGCCTGGCGCTTGAAGCGCTCGGCGGCGTAGCTTTGGTTCACGACGCGGAACACGCGCTCGGCGTGCGGCATCAAGACCGTGAAGCGGCCATCGGGCGTGGTCACCGAGGTGATGCCGCGCGGGCTGCCGTTGGGGTTGTACGGATAGCCTTCGGTCGGCGTGCCGGCGTTGTCGACGAAACGCATCGCGACGATGGCCTGGTCGATCGCGCCATGCTGCGAAAAGTCGGCATAGCCTTCACCGTGCGCGACCGCGATCGGTGCCCGGCTGCCGGCCATGCCCGCGAAGAAGATCGAGGGCGAAGCCTGTACTTCGACCATCGCATACCGCGCTTCGAACTGCTCGGACTTGTTGCGCGTGAAGCGCGGCCAATGCGCGGCGCCCGGAATCATGGGCGCGAGGTTGCTCATCATCTGGCAGCCGTTGCAAATACCGAGCGCGAAGGTATCGCCGCGCTGGAAAAAGCCCGCGAATTGTTCGGCCAGCTGCGGCCGGTACAAAATCGTCTTGGCCCAGCCTTCGCCCGCGCCGAGCACATCGCCGTAGCTGAACCCGCCCACGGCGATGAAGCCGCGAAAGTCGGACAAACGCGCGCGGCCAGAAATCAGATCGCTCATATGCACATCGAAGGCATCGAAGCCGGCCTTGTGCATGACCCAGGCGGTCTCGAGGTGCGAATTGCAGCCTTGCTCGCGCAGGATGGCCACGCGCGGCCGCGCGCCGCGCGCCACATAGGGCGCCGCCACGTCGTCGCTCGGGTCGTAGCTCAAGTGCTCGTGAATGCCGGCATCGTCGGCACCCAGGGTTTCATGCTCGGCATCGGCACAGGCCGGGTTGTCGCGCAGGCGCGCGATCTGCCAACTGGTTTCGTTCCAGGCACGCTGGAATTCCTCGCGCGTGCCCGACAGCACCGGCTTGGTGTCGCGATAGAACTCGATCACGCCGCGCGTATTGAGCTTGCCGATGCTATGGCTATGCGCGCTCAGACCGTAATGGCGCAGCACATCCATGACCGGGGTGCGATCGTCGCGGCGGATCTGCACCACCGCACCGAGTTCCTCGCTGAACAAGGCTTTGAGCGCCAATTCGTTGCGCCGTACCGCCACCTGTTGCGCCCAATTCTTCGCGTCACCCCATTCGGAGACGTTGTCGCCTTCCATACACAGCAGGTCGAGATTGATCGACACCCCGGCGCGCGCGGCGAAAGCCATTTCGCACAGCGTCACGAACAGGCCGCCGTCGGAACGGTCGTGATAGGCGAGCAGTTTGTCATCGGCATTGAGGGCCTGGATCGCGGCGAAGAAATCCTTGAGCCGCGCCGGCTGATCGAGGTCGGGCGTTTCTTCGCCATAGGCATTGCGCACATAGGCGAGCACCGACCCGGCCATGCGGTTCTTGCCCGCGCCGAGATCGATCAGGATGAGTTCGGTTTCGCCGGCATCGGTGCGCAATTGTGGCGTGAGCGTGGTGCGCACATCGGGCACCGGCGCAAACGCCGAGACGATCAAGGACACCGGCGCGCTGACCTGTTTCTCGACGCCGTCCTCGCTCCATTGGGTGCGCATCGACAAGGAATCCTTGCCGACCGGAATGCTGATGCCGAGCGCCGGGCACAACGCCATGCCCACCGCCTTGACGGTGTCGAACAGCGCCGCGTCTTCGCCGGGCTGACCGCAAGCCGCCATCCAGTTGGCCGACAGTTTGATGTCTTCGATGGACACGACCGGCGCGGCGGCCAGATTGGTGATGGCTTCGCCGATCGCCATGCGGCCCGAAGCCGGCGCGTTCTGCGCGGCGAGCGGCGTGCGTTCGCCCATCGCCATCGCCTCGCCGGCATAGCCGAGGTAATCGAGCAAGGTCACCGCGCAATCGGCCACCGGCACCTGCCACGGGCCGACCATCTGATCGCGCGCGGTGAGGCCGCCGACGGTGCGGTCGCCGATGGTGATGAGAAAGCGCTTGTCGCCCACGGTCGGCACGCGCAGCACATCGAGCGCGGCTTCCTTGAGGTCGATGTCGCTCAAATCGAAGGGCGTGACGGGCGCCGCCACATGTTGCACATCGCGATGCATCTTGGGCGGCTTGCCGAGCAGGACATTCATGTCCATGTCGACCGGCGCGCCGAGGTCTTCATGCAAGGCATCGAGCACGCGCAGCCGCTCGTCGGCCGTGGCGGTGCCGACCACCGCGAACGGGCAGCGCTCGCGCTCGCACAAGGCGGCGAAGACCGGCAGCGCCTCGGGCTTGATCGCGAGCACATAACGCTCTTGCGACTCGTTGCTCCAGATTTCCTTGGGGCTCAGACCCGATTCTTCGAGCGGCACCCGGCGCAGATCGAAGGTCGCGCCCACGCCCGCGTCATGCGCAAGCTCGGGGAAGGCATTCGACAAACCGCCCGCGCCCACATCATGGATCGATTCGATCGGATTGCCCTCGCCCATCGCCCAGCAACGGTCGATGACTTCCTGCGCGCGGCGCTGGATTTCGGGGTTCCCGCGCTGAACCGAATCGAAATCGAGGTCGGCGGTGTTGGTGCCGGTGGCCATCGAACTGGCCGCGCCGCCGCCCATGCCGATGCGCATGCCTGGACCGCCGAGCTGGATGAACAGGCTGCCTTCGGCCAGCGTGTGCTTCTTGGTCAGGCGCGCATCGATATTGCCGACACCGCCCGCGATCATGATGGGCTTGTGATAGCCGCGCACCTGATCGCCCACGCGTTGTTCGTAGGTGCGGAAATAGCCGAGCAGATTGGGCCGGCCGAATTCGTTGTTGAAGGCCGCGCCGCCGATCGGCCCGTCGATCATGATCTGCAACGGGCTCGCGATGCGGTCGGGCAAGCCGATGGACTCGCGTTCCCACGCATGGATGCTGCCCGGAATGCGCAGGTTCGAGACCGTGAAGCCGGTCAGGCCCGCCTTGGGCTTGGAGCCGCGGCCGGTCGCACCTTCGTCGCGGATTTCGCCGCCGGCGCCGGTCGAGGCGCCCGGAAACGGCGCGATCGCGGTCGGATGGTTATGGGTCTCGACCTTCATCAGCGTATGCCAGGTGCCGGCATGCAGGCCGTACTGGCTGGCTTCATCGAGGCCGCGCGGCAGGAATTTCTTGCCGGCATAGCCTTCCATGATCGCGGCGTTGTCGGAATACGCGACCACCGTGCCTTTGGGTTGAAGCTTGTGGGTGTTGCGGATCATCCCGAACAAGGAGAGGTCTTGTTTGACGCCGTCGATGGTCCAGTCGGCGTTGAAGATCTTGTGCCGGCAATGCTCGCTATTGGCCTGGGCGAACATGAACAATTCGACATCGCTCGGATTGCGCCCGGCCTTGGTGAAGGCCTCGACCAGGTAATCGATCTCGTCGTCGGACAAGGCCAGGCCCCATTCGGCATTGGCCCGTGCCAACGCGGCGCGCCCGCCGCCTTGCACATCGACATGCGCGAGCGGTTGCGGCGGCAATTCGGCGAACATGCGCGCGTAATCGAAATCGGGCGCGACCACCGATTCGGTCATGCGGTCGTGCAGCAAATGTTCGATGGCCGCGATGCGTTCGTCCGACAAAGGCTTGCCCTTGCCGAACAAACCGCCCTTGGGCTTGAGCGTATAAGCGGTGCCGCGCTCGATGCGATGCACCCCAGCAAGGCCGCAATTGCGCGCGATGTCGGTCGCCTTCGACGCCCAGGGCGAAATCGTGCCCAGGCGCGGAATCACCACCACGGTCGGCTCACCCGGCCAATCGTTGCCGAGCGCCGCCGCCGGCACACCATAGCGCAGCAGTTTTTCGAGGCGCAGCTTTTCATCGGCGGCGAGTTCCGCCGCGTGCACGAAGTGCAGATGATGCGCGACCACCTCCTCGATGGCCGGATCGATGGCTTGCAGGCATTCGATCAATCCTTTGCGCCGGAAGGCACTGAGCGCCGACGGGCCGGACAGCACGGTGACGGAAAACTGCCGGGAATGCACGACGGAGGCTGCGGATTCGCGCGTCATGAAGATGGGCCGAACAAAAGAAAACGAGATTCTACCGAGGCGGCCCGCCGAACTTGATATGCTGCCGCCCGCCGCGCTTCCGCCAAGACCCTGCGGACGTCCTGGACACGCCAAGCATCGAGTTCCCGCGCGACCCTTATCCATCCAAAAACGTGCGCTTCCCGCCCACCGTTTTGAGCTTCACCGGCGCTGCCGCCGCGCGCCGTTCCCGGATCGCCATCGCGGTCCTGTTCGTCTTTGTGGTCGCCTGGTTCGCCACCCTCGGCGGCGATGTTCTGCTGAATCCCGATGAAGGCCGGTACGCGACCATCGCGCTCGGCATGCTGCGCAGCGGCGACTGGATCACCCCACGCCTGAACGGCCTGCTGTACTTCGAAAAGCCGCCCTTGCAATACTGGGCCGGCGCCGCGAGCCTCGCGATTTTCGGCATCAATGAATTCGCCGCGCGCCTGTGGCCCGGGCTGGCTGGGCTGGCGTCGGTGCTCCTGGTCGGCTACACCGCGCGGCAATTGTGGGGCGCACGTGCCGGGCAGTTCGGCTTGGTGATCGCGGGGACCACGACCTGGATCGTCGCCAACAGCCATTTCCTGGCCCTCGATGCCGGGCTCAACGGCGCGCTGACCCTGACCTTGTGCGGTTTCCTGCTCGCCGAGCGCCTCGGCATCGGCCCCGGCGCGCAACGCGGCTGGATGCTCATGGTCTGGGTGGGCATGGCGCTGGCCATGCTGAGCAAAGGCCTCATCGGAGTGCTGATCCCGGCTGCGGTGCTGGTCCTGTTCACACTCTGGCGACGCGATTTTTCGCTTTGGCGCCGGCTGCAATGGGTCTGGGGACCGCTCGTTTTCGTGGCGCTGGCCGCGCCCTGGTTCGTGCTGGTTTCGCTGCGCAATCCCGACTTCGCGTGGTTCTTCTTCGTCCATGAGCACTTCCAGCGCTACCTGACCACCGCCCATCACCGCACCGGCGCCTGGTGGTACTTCCTGCCCATCTTGTTGGTCGGCTTCATGCCCTGGACCGGCGCCCTGCCATGGTTGCTGCGCGCGCGGCGCACCGATTTCGCGGCCAGCCTGCTCGTGCTCTGGGCCGGCTTCGTCTTCGTATTCTTCAGCCTCTCCAGTTCCAAGCTGCCGTCCTACATCCTGCCGATGTTTCCCGCGCTGGCCTTGTTGGCGGCGCGCGCGCTCGATCAGGTGGCCGACCGGCCGCGGCAGGTGGCGGCCTTGCGCTGGCAACTGCTGGCGCCCGCGCTCGGCTGGACCGCGATCTTGATCGCGAGCACCCAAGCCGAGCGATTCGCGTCAGCCGAATTGCCGGCCCAGACGTTGGAGGGCATGGCCAGCACCCTCGGCTTCGGCGCCGTCGCGGTCTTGCTTGCGATCGGCGCGGCCTGGTGGCTGCTCAAGCGCGGACAACTCGGCTTCGCGGTGTTGGTGGTGGCCGGCGCACATTACGGCGCGACGCTCGCCGCCATCCTCGCGCACGACGACTTTCGCGAACTCAAGAGTTCGGCCGCGATCGCGCAAGTGGTGGCACCGCGCCTCGCCCCGGACGCCACCGTGTATTCGATCGGGACCTATGACCAGACCTTGCCTTTTTACCTCGACCGCCAAGTCGTCCTCGTCGATTACACCGACGAATTCGCCTTCGGCCAGGCCCATGAACCCGGGCGCTGGATCCCGACCATCGACACGTTTCTCGAACGCTGGAAGCAACAGCCGCATGCGGCCGCCTATTTGGTCGCGCCGCAATACGAAGTCTTGCGCGCGCGCGGACTCGACGGCGAAGTCGTCTACCGCGATGTGCGCCGTGTCGTCGTCGTGAAACCCTGACCCCCGCCCCTGATCGCCAAGGATTCCCGACCCATGCGAACCACCGATGTCCTGATCGTTCTGTTCGGCGTATTGCTCAATGCCATCGCCCAATTGCTGCTCAAGGCCGGCGCGAGCGCCGTCGGCCCGATCGGCGGCCTGGGCGCCTTGCGCGATTCGGCCTTCACCTTGATGTTCCATCCGGCCATCATCGGCGGCCTGTTCTGCTACGCGATCAGCGTCGTGGTCTGGATCGTCGCCTTGTCGCGCGTGGACGTGAGCGTGGCCTATCCGATGCTCTCGGTCGGTTACGTGGTCAACGCGCTGCTTGCGATGTGGCTGTTCGGCGAGGCGGTCACCATGCAACGGTGGCTGGGCATCGGCGTCATCCTCATCGGCGTGACCATCGTCGCGCGCTCGGGGCATGCCGCATGAGCGCCTTGCCCTTCCTGCCCTTCACCCGGCCCGACATCGACGAGGCCACGATCGCCGCGGTGGCCGACACCTTGCGCTCGGGCTGGATCACGACCGGGCCGCGCTGCAAGGAACTCGAACAAGCCTTGTCGACGCGCTTCGGCGGCCGGCCGGTGCGGCTGGCCAATTCAGGCACGGTCACGCTCGAATTCGCGCTGCGCCTCGCGGGCATAGTCCCGGGCGACGAAGTCATCACCACGCCCATGACCTGGGTCGCAACCGCGAATGTGATCCTCGAAGTGGGCGCGACGCCGGTGTTCGTCGATGCCGATCTCGCCACCCGCAATCTCGATCTGGACCAGCTCGAAGCCGCGATCACGCCGCGCACCCGGGCCATCATCCCGGTCGATCTGGCCGGTCTGCCCGTCGATCGCGACCGTTTGTACGCGATCGCCAAACGCCACAACCTGCGCGTGGTCGAGGACGCCGCGCAAGCGATCGGCGCCAACTGGAACGGCCGTGAAATCGGCAGCTTCGGCGATCTGGTCTCGTTCAGTTTCCATCCGAACAAGAACATGACGACCATCGAAGGCGGGTGCCTGGTGCTCAATGACGAGGCCGAAGCGCGTACCTTCGAAAAGCTGCGTCTGCAAGGCGTGACCCGTCTGCCCGACGGCACCATGGACGTGGACTTGCTCGGCGGCAAAGCCAACCTGACCGATGTCGCCGCGACTGTCGGCCTCGGGCAATTGGCGCGCGTCGATGCGTTCAACGCACGCCGCCGCGCGCTCGCACAGCGCTATTTCGAACGCCTGGACCCCGCGCTCGGCCTCGCACTGCCGCTGCCCGATTTCAACCAGAGCAACTGGCATATGTTCCAACCGTTGCTGCCGCTCGACCGCATGCGATGGAGCCGCGCCGAATTCATCGACGCCATGAAAGCCGAAGGGATCGGCATCGGCGTGCATTACCCGGCCTTGCATTTGTTCAGTTTGTACCGCGCGCGCGGCTACAAGGCGGGTGATTACCCAGTCGCGGAACGCATCGGCGCGCGTACGATCACGCTGCCCTTGTTCCCGGCGATGCAAGACAACGATGTGGACCGCGTTTGCGACGCGCTCCATCGTGTGATGACCACGGCATTGCAATGACCAACGCCCACCCTTACCTGAACGCCGCCGACGGCACCGGCGCCACCGGCGTCGCCTTGAGCGTCGTGATTCCGGTCTACAACGAAGAGGCCGGGCTCGACGCCTTGTTCGCGCGCCTGTATCCGGCGCTCGACGCGCTCGGCATCGGCTATGAAGTCGTGTTCGTCAACGATGGCAGCCGCGACCGCTCGGCGCAGATCCTGGCCGCGCAATTCGAACGCCGGCCCGAGGTCACGCGCGTGATCCTGTTCAACGGCAATTTCGGGCAGCACCGCGCCATCCTGGCCGGGTTCGAGCATTGCCGCGGCGAACGCGTGGTCACGCTCGACGCCGATCTGCAGAATCCGCCCGAAGACATCGCGAACCTGCTCGCCGCGATGGACGCCGGCCATGATTACGTCGGCTCGATCCGCCGCCAGCGCCAGGATTCGGCCTGGCGCCGCTGGGCCAGCCGCACCATGAACCGCTTGCGCGCGCGCATCACCCGCATCGAGATGACCGACCAGGGCTGCATGATGCGCGCCTACAGCCGCAACATCGTCCAGCTCATCAATCAATGCGGCGAGATGAACACCTTCATCCCGGCGCTGGCCTACCAGTTCGCGCGCAACCCGACCGAAATCACGGTCGGCCATGAAGAACGCTTCGCGGGCGAATCGAAGTATTCGCTGTACAGCCTGATCCGCCTGAATTTCGATCTGGTGACCGGGTTCTCGATCGTGCCCTTGCAATGGTTCTCGATGCTGGGCATGGCGGTTTCGACGGCCTCCGGCTTCCTGGTGCTCTTGCTGATCGCGCGGCGCATCGCGCTCGGCCCCGAGGAAGGCGGGCTGTTCACCTTGTTCGCGGTCGCCTTCTTTCTGATCGGCCTGGCCTTGTTCGGCATCGGCCTGCTTGGCGAGTACATCGGGCGCATCTACCAGGAAGTGCGTGCGCGACCGCGTTACGTCATCAGCGCGATCCTGGAGCGCAAACCGTGAGCGCGAGCGCGATCCTGTTCGCGTATCACAATGTCGGGGTGCGCGCGCTCAAGGTGCTGATCGACGGCGGCGTCGAGGTGCGGCTGGTCGTCACCCATCGCGACAACCCCAACGAACAGATCTGGTTCGACAGCGTCGAGCGCAGCGCGCGCGAATACGGTCTGCCCTGCATCACGCCCGAGGACGCGAACGCCGACGAAGTCGTCGCTCGATGCCGGGCGACCGCGCCCGATTTTCTGTTCTCGGCCTATTACCGCCAGATGCTCAAGGCGCCCTTGCTCGCGTTGCCGCGACGCGGCGCTTTCAATCTGCATGGTTCGCTGCTGCCCAAGTACCGCGGCCGGGTCCCGGTGAACTGGGCCGTGCTGCAGGGCGAACAGGAAACCGGCGCCACCTTGCATGTGATGGACATCAAGCCCGACCATGGCGACATCGTCGAGCAAAGCGCGGTCCCCATCCTCGGCGACGACACCGCGCACGAGGTGTTCCAGAAAGTCACGGTCGCGGCCGAGATCGCGCTCGCGCGCGCCCTACCCAAGCTGATCGCCGGGACCGCGAGCTTCACGGCGCAGGATTTTTCGCGCGGCGGCTATTTCGGCGGACGCAAACCCGAAGACGGCCGTATTGCGCCCGAAGCCGGCGCACAGGCGATCCACAACCTGGTCCGCGCGGTCGCGCCGCCCTATCCGGGCGCGTTCTTCGAGGCGCAAGGCAGGCGGATCCTCATCGAACGCACGCTCAAGATGACGGGCACGCAGGCGCCCGCCGATCGCTTTCGTGTCTTCGCGCGCGATCAGGCGCTCTGGCTGCACGCGGCCGATGGCGGCTGTCTGCGCATCCTCGCGCTGCGTCTGGACGGCGCGCCGTGCGATGCCGCCGCTTTCGAACATTGTTTTGGCGCTGCGCCGGTTTCCGCCGACGCCGCGTGATCTTCCTTCAAGGACCTCGTCGTGCTCAAAGTGCTCATCCTCGGCGTCAACGGCTTCATCGGCCACCATCTGACGCGCCACATCATCGAAAACACCGACTGGCAGGTCTATGGCATGGACATGCAGTCCGAGCGGGTGGCGCCCTGGCTGAACCATCCGCGCTTTCATTTCTTCGAAGGCGACATTCTGATCAACAAGGAATGGATCGAGTACCACGTGCGCAAATGCGATGTGGTGCTGCCGCTGGTCGCGATCGCCACGCCGTCCACCTATGTGCGCGAACCGCTGCGCGTGTTCGAACTCGACTTCGAGGCCAACCTGCCCATCGTTCGCCATTGCGTGAAGTACCACAAGCGCCTGGTGTTCCCGAGCACCAGCGAGGTCTACGGCATGTGCGGCGACGAGGCATTCGACCCCGAAAACTCGCCGCTCGTCTATGGCCCGATCAACAAGCCGCGCTGGATCTATGCCTGCTCCAAGCAGCTCATGGACCGCGTGATCGCCGGTTACGGCCAGCAAGAAGGCCTCGATTTCACGCTGTTCCGTCCGTTCAACTGGATCGGGCCGGGCCTCGACAACCTGCACGCGACCAAGGAAGGTTCGAGCCGCGTCATCACCCAGTTCCTCGGCCATATCGTGCGCGGCGAAACCATTCAGCTCGTCGATGGCGGCTCGCAACAACGCTGCTTCACCTGGATCGACGACGGCATCGAGGCGCTGGTGCGCATCCTGCAAAACCCCGACGGCAAAGCGCGCGGCAGCATCTACAACATCGGCAACCCAACCAACAATTATTCGGTGCGCGACCTGGCCGACATGATGCTGGCGATCGCCAAGGCCCGCCCCGAATACCGCGAGTACGCCGAGAAGGTAAAGATCGTCGAAACCTCGTCGGGCGCGTATTACGGCGCCGGCTATCAAGACGTGAACCGCCGCGTGCCCAAGATCGAGAACACCATGCGCGATCTGAGCTGGGCGCCCAAGGTGTCGATGCAGGATTCGCTCGAACGCTTGTTCGATTACTACCGCGACCAGCTCGACGACGCGCGCAGCCTCAACGACTGAAAGCGGCAGCGGGCATGGCCGTCATTGCGCTCAAGATCGATGTGGACACCTGGCGCGGCACGCGCGAGGGCGTGCCGGCGCTCGCGCGCATGCTCGAACGGCACGGCGCGCGCGCCACGTTCTTGTTCAGCCTCGGGCCCGACCACACCGGCCGTGCGATCAAGCGCGTGTTCCGGCCCGGCTTTTTCGGCAAGGTCGCGCGTACTTCGGTGGTCGAGCATTACGGCATCCGCACCTTGCTGTACGGCACCGTTCTGCCCGGCCCCGACATCGGCCGGCGCGAAGCCGCGGGCCTGCGCGCCATCGCCGCGGCCGGCTTCGAAACCGGCGTCCACACCTGGGACCATGTGCGCTGGCAAGACCATGTCGCGAGCGCAGACGAAGCCTGGACCCGGCGCGAGTTGCAACTCGCCACCCGGCGTTACGCCGAGATCTTCGGCCAGGCACCCACGGTGCACGGCGCGGCCGGCTGGCAGATGAATGAAGCCGCCTACCGCCTTGAAGCCGAGCTTGGCTATACGGTGGCTTCGGACACCCGCGGCCCGCAAGCCTTCATCCCGGTCGATGCGGCCGGACAAACACTCGGGCCGGTGCAATTTCCGACCACCTTGCCCACGCTCGATGAATTGATCGGTGTCGATGGGCTCGAGGTGGGCAATGTGCATACCGCCTTGTTGCGTCTGACCGAGCACGATGACGCAGGGCTGCAGGTCTACACCCTGCATGCCGAACTCGAAGGCCAGAAATTGCAGCCGGTGTTCGAGCGCCTGCTCGCCGGCTGGCGCGCGCAAGGCCATCGTTTCGCCACCGTCGGCGATCTGCCGGCCCTGGTCGATCGCGCCGCCCTGCCGCGCCTGCGGCCCGGCCGGGGCACCGTGCCCGGACGCAGCGGCTATTTGGCGGTAGCCGACGCCGGCTGACTCAAGGCGGTGGGCGGGGTCGGCGTCAAGGCTTGCGCGGGCTTGGGCAGTTCCAGTTCCAACTCGGCATCCGGCCCTTTGACCAGCGCCTCCTTGAGCTGGGTTTCATCCAGCCCGTTGCACCATTTGCCGACCACGATGGTCGCGACGCCATTGCCGATGATGTTGGTCAGCGCGCGCGCTTCCGACATGAAACGGTCGATGCCGAGGATGAGTGCGAGCCCCGCGACCGGCACATGGCCGACCGCCGACAAGGTCGCCGCCAGCACGATGAAGCCGCTGCCGGTGACGCCGGCGGCCCCCTTCGAGGTCAGCAACAGCACGAGCAACAACGAGATCTGCTGGAGCAAGGTCATCGGCGTATCGGTCGCTTGCGCGATGAACACCGCCGCCATGGTCAGGTAGATCGAAGTGCCGTCGAGATTGAACGAATAGCCGGTCGGGATCACCAGGCCGACCACCGATTTCTGCACGCCCAGGCGTTCCATCTTCATCATCATGCGCGGCAGTGCCGATTCCGATGACGAGGTGCCGAGCACGATGAACAATTCCTCGCGGATGTATTTGATGAAGCGCCAGATCGAAAAGCCGTGGTAGCGCGCGATCGAACCGAGCACGAAGAAGATGAACACCAGGCAGGTCGCATAGAACGCGAGCATCAGCATGCCCAGTTGTTCGAGCGTCCCGATGCCGTGCTTGCCGATGGTGAACGCCATCGCGCCGAAAGCGCCGATTGGCGCCAGCTTCATGATGAAGCCGACCACGCGGAACAGCACGAACGAGAACTTCTCGATGAAGTCGAAGACCAGGGTGCCACGGCCCCCGAACTTGTGCAGGGCGAAGCCGAACAGGACCGAGAACAACAGCACCTGGAGGATGTCGCCCTTGGCGAAAGCATCGACCACGCTGGTGGGAATCACATTGAGCAGGAAATCGACCGTGCCTTGCATCTTGCCCGGCTCGGTGTAAGCCGCGATGGCTTTTGTGTCGAGCGTGGTCGGATCGACATGCATGCCCGCGCCGGGCTGCATCACATTCACGATGACCAGCCCGACGATGAGCGCGACGCTGCTCACGACCTCGAAGTACAGCAACGCCAGGCCGCCGGTCTTGCCGACCTTCTTCATGTCTTCCATGCCCGCGATGCCGACCACCACGGTGCAGAAGATGATCGGGGCGATGATCATCTTGATCAGCTTGATGAAACCATCGCCCAGCGGCTTCATCGCCGCGCCGGTTTCGGGATGGAAATGCCCGAGCAACACGCCGATCGTGATCGCGACCAGCACCTGGAAATACAAAGAGCGCACGAAAGAAAAGCGGGACACGACGAAGGCCTACTGACGCAATGAGGACGGCGGGCATGCTAGGACTGTGCGCGCAAGCCGGCATTTGTGGATATCCACAGCCCGGGCGGCCGGCGCATTTGCGTCAGATCAAGGGAAACCCCGGCGCGCGAGCGCATCGCGCGGGCGCGCGCGCCCGCCTGCGCCAGTCGTATTCAGCCGACGATCGCGCCGACCGCCCCCGCCGCGCTCCGGGTCAAGGCGCGCCGTAGCCGCCGGCGCCGGGTGTTTCGATGACGAACACATCGCCGGCCGCCATCTCGGTGCGATCGCTGGACCGCAATACCTCGACGCGGCCGTCGGCACGTTCGACCCGATTGATGCCGGGCAGCCCATCGGCGCCACCGGCCGCGCCGCGCGGCGCAATCTCTCGGTTGTTGGCCAAGATGGACGCGGTCATGGGTTCGAGAAACCGCAGCCGGCGCACACCGCCATCGCCGCCGCGCCAGCGCCCGGCGCCGCCCGAACCGGCCCGCATCCGGTATTCCTCCAGCAAGATCGGGAACCGCCATTCGAGCACTTCGGGATCGGTCAGGCGCGAATTGGTCATATGGGTCTGCACCACCGCCGTACCGTCCCAGCCGCGCACGATTTGCCCATGCGCGTCTTTGACCACCCCGGCCGAAGAACCACCCGCGAGGGTTTCGTAGTACTGCACGCGCGCATTGCCGAAGGTGAAATTGTTCATCGAGCCCTGGCTTTCGCTCATGAGCCCGAGCGCGCCGTACAAGGCCTGGGTCACGCATTGGCTGGTCTCGACATTGCCCGCCACGACCGCCGCGGGAAAGCGTGGATTCAACATCGAGCCTTCGGGCACGATCACGCGCAAAGGCTTGAGGCAACCGGCATTGAGCGGGATGTCGGCATCGACCAGGGTGCGGAACACATACAGCACCGCCGCCATGCACACCGATTTGGGCGCGTTGAAATTATTGGGCAATTGCGCCGAGGTGCCGGTGAAATCGATGACCGCTTCGCGCCGCGCGCGATCGACCCGGATCGCGACCTGGATTTGCGCCGGCGCGCCGGCGACGCCACCGTTGGCCGGATCGATGCGATAGGTGTATTCGCCATCATCGAGCGCGGTGATCACGCGGCGCACGGCTTCTTCGGCGTTGTCCTGCACATGGCGCATGTAGGCATGCACGACCTCGACGCCGAAATGCGCGCACATGCGCTTCAACTCCTCGGCGCCCTTGGCATTGGCCGCGACCTGCGCGCGCAGATCGGCCAGGTTCTGCTCGATGTTGCGCGCCGGCCAGCGGCCCGAGGCCAGCAAGGCGCGGGTCTCGGCCTCCCGGTAATGCCCGGCGTCGATCATCTTGAAGTTGTCGATCAGCACGCCTTCTTCTTCGACGCTGCGCGAATCGGCCGGCATCGAGCCCGGCGCGCTGCCGCCGATGTCGGCATGATGGCCGCGCGAGGCGACATAGAACGCGACCTGCGCGTCGTCGGCCGGCCTGTCGAGATACACCGGCGTGATGACCGTCACATCCGGCAGATGCGTGCCGCCGTTGTAGGGCGCGTTGAGCACATAGACATCGCCGGCGCGCATGCGGCCGGCATTGGCGCGGATCACCGTCTTGATGCTTTCGCCCATCGAACCCAGATGCACCGGCATGTGCGGCGCATTGGCGATCAGTTGCCCCTCGGCATCGAAGATCGCGCAAGAAAAATCGAGGCGCTCCTTGATGTTGACCGAGTACGCGGTGTTCTGCAGCCGCAACCCCATCTGCTCGGCGATGCTCATGAACAGATTGTTGAAGACTTCGAGCATCACCGGATCGGCCTCGGTTCCGATCGCCTTGCGGGCCGCGCGCGGCGCGATGCGCATGAGCACCAGATGGTCCTGGGACGTGACCTCGGCCTGCCAGCCGGGTTCGACGATCGTCGTCTGATTCTGCTCGGCGATGATGGCCGGCCCCGCCAGACGATCGCCGGGCCGCATCGCCGCGCGACGGACCAAAGGCGCCTCATGCCATTGGGCGCCCGAATACAAGCGCACTCGCGCCGCCGATTCGAGCCGACGCCCGGACCCCGTGCCGCTCGCGCCGGGGTCGGCGACCGGCGCGGCGATGGCGCCCGGCGCCGCGGTCTCGTCGCCGCGGCCGATCGCCTCGACCGAGACCGCTTCGACGACCAAGGCCTTGTGCGCCATCAGGAAGGCGAACCGCTGGCGATACGCGGTTTCGAAGGCCGTGCGCAAACGCGCGGGTGCCTCGGGTCCGGGCGTGTAAGGCAGGACCAAGGCGGTGTCGGTGCCTTCGTAGCGCAGGTGTACGCGGGCCACGATTGCGATGCGGGCTTCGGCCACGCCTTGGTCGAGCAGTTCGCCGCGCGCCTGGGCGCCAAGCTCGGCCAGCGCTGCGTCGAGGCGCGGCATCACCTCGGCATCGAGCCGGGCTTCGATCGCGCATTCGCGCAGCGCGGATTGATCGGCCAGCCCCATGCCATAGGCCGAGAGCACCCCCGCGAACGGATGGGCATAGACACGGGTCATGCCCAGCGCGTCGGCGACCAGACAGGCGTGTTGCCCGCCCGCGCCGCCGAAGACCGCGAGCGCGTATTCGGTCACGTCGTGTCCGCGCGCGACCGAGATCTGCTTGATCGCATTGGCCATGTTCTGCACGGCGATGTCGATGAAGCCTTCCGCCACCGCTTCCGGCGCCTTGGGCGCGGTGCCGGTCGCATCGGCGATCTCGGCGGCCAGCGCGGTGAACCGCGCGCGCACCGCCTCGGCGTCGAGCGCCTGGTCGGCCTGCGGGCCGAACACCTGCGGGAAATGCTCGGGCTGCAATTTGCCGAGCATGAGATTGGCATCGGTGACCGCCAGCGGCCCGCCGCGCCGATAACAAGCCGGCCCCGGATTCGCCCCGGCCGAATCGGGTCCGACCCGATAGCGCGCGCCATCGAAATGCAGGATCGAGCCGCCACCGGCCGCGACGGTATGGATGGACAACATCGGCGCGCGCATGCGCACCCCCGCGACCTGGGTCTCGAACGCGCGTTCGAGCGCGGTCAGATCGCGCCCGGCGAAATGCGAGACATCGGTCGAAGTGCCGCCCATGTCGAACCCGATGACCTTGTCGAAGCCGGCGCCGAGCGCGGTGCGCACCATGCCCACGATGCCGCCCGCGGGACCCGACAGGATCGAATCCTTGCCCTGGAAGCGCCGCGCGTCCGTCAGACCACCGCTCGATTGCATGAATTGCAGCCGCACGCCCGGCAGTTCGCCCGCCACCTGATCGACATAACGGCGCAGGATGGGCGACAAATACGCATCGACCACCGTCGTGTCGCCGCGCGACACGAGCTTCATCAAAGGCGAAACCCGATGCGAAACGCTGATCTGCGTAAAGCCGACCTCGCGCGCCATCTCGGCAAGCGCCTGTTCATGCGCGAAATGCCGATAACCGTGCATCAAGACGATCGCGACCGAACGCAAGCCGGCCGCGAATCCGCGTTCCAGGGCCGCGCGCGCCTGTCGCGCATCGAGCGCACGCAATACTTCGCCATGCGCACCCAGACGCTCGTCGATCTCTTCGACCCGCGCATACAGGAGTTCGGGCAAGACGATCTGCCGGTCGAACAAGCGCGGCCGGTTCTGGTAGGCGATGCGCAACGCGTCGCGAAAGCCGCGCGTGATGAGCAGCAAGGTCGGTTCGCCCTTGCGTTCGAGCAAGGCATTGGTTGCGACCGTGGTGCCCATCTTCACGGCGTCGATCAGGCCTTCGGGCACCGCGGCGTCCGGCGCCACACCCAACAGATGCCGGATGCCCGCGACCGCGGCATCGCGGTATTGCTCGGGGTTTTCCGACAACAGCTTATGGGTGAGCAAGGCGCCGTCGGGGCGCTTGGCCACGATGTCGGTGAAGGTGCCGCCGCGGTCGATCCAGAATTGCCAGGCCGCGGGCCGGTGCTGCGCGTTCGCGTCCATCAGGCATCCTCGGGCAAGGCGATCAGATCGGTCACGCCCGGATCGATGCCGGCCTGGCGCAGCAAGGTCGTGACCTGCCCGCGATGGTGCGTCTGATGGTTGAAGAAATGCGTGAGCGCGAGGCGGAACGGTTTTTCGATCGTCTCGCCGTTGAGCCGCGAATAGCGCAAGGACGCATCGAGTTCGGCCTCGGTCAGCGCGCGCGTCCAATCGACGAGCGCCGTATCGAGCGCATGCCGTTCGCCCTGCAAGGTCGCCCAATCGTCGTGCAAAGGGGTGTCGAGCCCGATCACACGATCGACGAACCAGCGCGCCGCGAGTTCCGGCGCGAAGCCGCCTTCGCCGAAGCGCCCGATCCAGATCCGATCGGCGAGCAGCACATGGTTGAAGGTGCGATGGATAGACCCGAAAAAGGCGCCGCGATCGCGCTTGCGCTCTTCATCGTCGAGCCGCGCCGCGCAGGCGTAGAGCTTGGCGTTCATCCAGCGGTTGTAGCGCGCCATCGCCACGAAGACCTCGATCGCATCCATCGCACCACCCTCACAAAGACGTGGCCGCGCGCGCGGCCTGGTCGTACAAGCCCGAGACCGTGCGCAACAATTGCGCGGCCTGTCCGATCTCGACATTGGCGGTGCCCGACGCGACCACCGAATCGACCAGACAGGTCTCGCGCAGCGCGCGATAGCCTTGCACCGCCCGCACGCCGGACGGCGTGGTCGAATAGAACACTTCCTTGCCGATCTTCTCACCGCTCACGAGCCCGAGCCCGGCCAGCTTCTTGAGCGAATACGCGACCGTATGCGTGTCTTCCACATTCAGGATGAAGCAGATGTCGGCCAGCTTCTTGGCCCGATCGCGATGGTTGACATGGTGCAGCACCAACACGTCGAGCACGGTCAGGTCGGGCCAGCCGGCGGCCGCCATGCAGCGCACGATCCAGCGCCCGAAGGCGTTGCTGGCCATGATGAGGCCGAATTCGAGTTCCGACAGCTCGGGGCTTTGTTCCGACACCAGATGCGCCGAGGTGACGAACTTGGGCTGGCTGCGCACGATGGTGGCGGTCTTCTTGGCGGGCGGACGGCGGCGAGTGGGCATGGGTGTGCTGTTGGTGTGCAACCGGCGCCCGCGCGGTGCGCCATGCACCACCAGGCCCCGCCGCGATCGGAACGTCAACACTTTATTGACGATTCGTCGACGTATCAATATCGTCGTTTCCACGGGTTGCCAGCCGGCGCGCACTCGCGCGACCATCGCCCGGCACAGGATTTGCAACGTTCACGCCTTCAAGACAGGGAGCCCTCGATGCGATTCATCTCGATTCTGACCGGCCTCGCGCTTGCGACCGGCACCCTCGCCGCGCATGCGCAGACCAAATGGGACATGCCGACCGGCTACCCGATCGCCAATCCGCACACGGTCACCATCACCCAGTTCGCGCACGATGTCGAAAAGGCGAGCGGCGGCAAACTCGTCATCACCGTGCACCCGAACGGTTCCTTGTTCAAAGCGCCCGAGATCAAGCGCGCGGTCCAATCGGGTCAAGCCCAGGCCGGCGAGGTGCTGATGTCTTTGCTGGTCAATGAAAACCCGGTCTACGGCGTCGATTCGCTGCCCTTCCTCGCCACCGGTTTCGACCAGGCTTACAAGCTCTGGCAGGCGCAACGCCCGGTGGTCGACCGCATGCTCGACGCCCAGGGCATCAAGCTGCTTTACGCGGTGGCGTGGCCGCCCCAGGGCATCTATGCGAAAAAGCAGATCAACTCCGCGGCCGACATGAAAGGCCTCAAATGGCGCGCCTACAACCCGGCCACGACCAAGATCGCGCAAGCGGTCGGCGCCCAGCCACTGACCATCCAGGCGGCCGAACTGTCGCAGGCGCTGTCCACCGGCGTGGTCGATTCGTTCATGAGTTCGGGCGCGACCGGCGTCGATTCCAAGGTCTGGGAGTCGCTGAGCCATTTCCATGATGTGAACGCCTGGCTGCCCAAGAACATGGTCATGGTCAACAAGCGCGCCTTCGACGCGCTCGACAAGCCGACCCAAGACCTGGTCCTCAAACTCGCCAAGGAAGCCGAAGCCAAAGGCTGGGAACGCATGCGCGCCTATACCCAGGAATCGCTCGCGACCCTGGCCAAGAACAAAATGACCGTCGTCAAGCCGACGCCGCAACTGATGGCCGACATGAAGAAGATCGGCGATGAAATGCTGGCCGACTGGCTCAAGACCGCGGGCCCGGACGGCAAGACCATCATCGACGCCTATCGCAAGTGAAATCGTTTCTCGATCCGTTCTACCGGCTGCTCGGCGCCCTCGGGGCGCTGTGCATCCTGGGTGTGCTGCTGGTCCAGTTGTACAACATCGTCGGCCGGATCGCGGCGCGGCTGAGTTTCGGTCTGGTGCCCGACTTCCAGCTCGACGGCGGCGACGCTTATGCCGGCTATCTGCTCGCCGCAGGCTCCTTCCTCACACTGGCGGCGGCCTTGCGGCGCGGCGACCACATCCGCGTCACGCTGATCCTCAATCGGCTCGGCGCCACGGCGCGGATGCGCGTCGAACTCTTCTGCCTGGTCGTCGCGACCGTGCTCTCGGGCTATTTCACCTGGTATGCGGTGCGACTGGTCTTGGGTTCGCGCGAGTACAACGACATCTCGCAGAACATCGATGCGACGCCGTTGTGGATTCCGCAGATCAGCATGGCGCTCGGCCTGTTCGGCCTCACGCTCGCGTTCGTCGAGGCCTTGTGGTTCGTGATCCGCCGCCGCACCCTGCCCTCCCTCGATGGCGATGAGATCGCCCATACCGAATAGCCGATTGCCCGCGTCATGACCACAGACCTCTGGATTTCGGCGTTTCTCGTCATCGCCTTGTTCGTCGTGCTGGGCAGCGGCGTCTGGATCGGACTGGCGATCACCGGGGTGGCCTGGATCGCCATGGCGGCGTTCACCTCGCGCCCGGCTGGTGACGCCCTGGCGCTCACGGTCTGGGGCTCGTTGTCGAGCTGGACCCTGACCGCGTTGCCCTTGTTCATCTGGATGGGCGAGATCCTGCTCAAGACCCGCTTGTCGGAAGGCATGTTCCGCGGCCTCGCGCCCTGGCTGCAACGCGTGCCCGGTCGGCTTTTGCATACCAACATCATCGGCTGCACGATCTTCGCCGCGGTGTCGGGTTCGTCGGCCGCGACCTGCGCGACCATCGGCAAGATCACCTTGCCCGAGTTGCGCCGCCGCGGTTACCCCGAACACTTGGCGGTCGGCTCGCTGGCCGGCGCCGGCACGCTCGGCCTGCTGATTCCGCCGTCGATCATCATGATCGTCTATGGCGTGACGGCCGATGTCTCGATCGGCAAATTGTTCATCGGCGGCGTGTTGCCGGGCTTGTTGCTGGCCGGCCTGTTCATGGCCTGGACCATCGGCTGGTCGCTCGCGCACCGCGATGCGATTCCGGCCTCCGACCGCAGCTTGTCGTGGCGCGAACGTCTGGCCGAAGGTCGGCATCTGATCCCGGTGGTGCTCCTCATCCTGGCGGTGCTCGGCTCCATCTACGCCGGCATCGCGACCGCGACCGAAGCCGCCTCGCTGGGCGTGGTCGGCTCGCTCTTGCTGGCCGCGTTCCAGCGCACCCTGAGCTGGAAGACCTTCACCGGATCGCTGATGGCCGCGACGCGGCTGTATTGCATGATCGCGCTCATCCTGGCCGGCTCGGCCTTCCTGAGCCTGTCGATGGGCTTCATCGGCCTGCCCCGGCATCTGGCCGAATGGATCGGCGGCCTGGGCTTGAGCCAGGCCGGGCTGATCGCGACACTGATGGTGTTCTACATCGTGCTCGGCTGTTTCCTCGACGGCATTTCGATGGTGGTGCTGACCATGTCGATGCTGCTGCCGACCCTCAACGCGGCCGGCATCGATCTGCTCTGGTTCGGCGTGTTCGTCGTGCTGGTGGTCGAGATGGCCCAGATCACGCCGCCGGTCGGCTTCAATCTGTTCGTGCTCCAAGGCATGACCAAGCACGACATCGGCTATATCGCGCGCGCCGCCTTGCCGTACTTCGCGATGATGGTGTTGGCGATCCTGCTGATCTACTTCTTTCCCGGTCTCATCACGTGGTTGCCGGCGCGAATGATGTAAGGTGCGCACCGCGCCATCCTTCTCGTTCCTTCTTCCATCATGCATGTAGTCGTCATCGGCGCCGGCATCATCGGCGTCACCACCGCGCATTACCTTCACGGCGCCGGGCATCGGGTCACCCTGATCGATCGGCGCGAAAACTCCGCCCAAGAAACCAGCTTCGCCAATGCAGGCGTGATCGCGCCGGGCTATGTCACGCCCTGGGCCTCGCCGGGCATGCCGGGCAAGGTGTTCCGCGGCCTGATGCAAAGCACCTCGCCGGTCATCTTCCGACCCAGTTTCGATGCCGCGCTCTGGCGCTGGGCACGCGCCTGGCTACGCGAATGCGCGCTCGAGCGCTATCGCGCCAACCGATTGCGCATGCAGCGCATCGCCTTCTACAGCCGCGAGCAATTGCACGATCTGCGCGAGCGCCTCGGCCTCGATTACGAACAGCACCAGGGCTATCTGCAATTGCTGCGCACGCCGCGCGATCTGGCGCTGGCGCGGCCCGCGCTCGACCTGCTCGAACAAGCCGGCGTCAAGCATGAAGTCGTCGATGCCGAGCGCTGTTATGCGATCGAGCCCGGCCTGGCGCGCGACACGCCGCTCGCCGCCGGCGTCTGGCTGGCCGAAGACGAAAGCGGCAATTGCGCCTTGTTCGCACGCCGCCTCAAAGCGCAGCTCGCCGGCGCGGGGGCCGAACTGCGCATGAACACGACCGTGACCGGCCTCGACTTCACCGGCACGCCGCGCGTGCATCTGGCCGATGCCCCGCCCATCGATGGCGACGCGGTGGTGGTCTGCGCCGGCGTGGAAAGCGCCGCCCTGCTGGCGCCGCTGGGCATACGTCTGCCCTTGTTCGCGATCAAAGGCTATTCGATCACGCTGCCGATCAAGCTGCATGAACGCGCGCCGCAAGGCGCCCTGATGGATGAACATTTCAAGGTCGCGGTCACGCGCCTGGGCATGCGCATGCGCGTGTCGGGCACCGCAGAACTCAGCACCCGGTCCTTGACGGTGCGTCCTCAAGCCTTGCGCACCTTGTGGCGCGTGGCGCGCGACTGGTTCGGTCCGGCCCCCGATTACACCTGCCCGCAATTGTGGATCGGCGCGCGCCCGATGCTGCCCGAAGGCGCGCCCTTGCTCGGTGCCACGCCGCATCGCGGGCTCTATCTGAACCTCGGACACGGCTCAAGCGGGTGGGCAATGGCCTGCGGTTCAGGCAAGATCGTGGCCGACCTGATCAGCGCGCGCACGCCCGACATCGATCTCGAAGGGCTGACACTCGCCGATCGCTATCCGCGCTGAGGCGCGCCCTTCTCTTCCGACGGTTCGCACGATGACGGTCTTGCTCCGCGTTGCGCAACTCCGCGGCATCGAAGACGATGCCGCACGGGCCTTGCCCCCACGCACGCTGATGATACGTGCGGCGCGCGCCCTGGCCGATCTGGCGCTCACCGTCGGCGACGGTCCTTACCTGATCTTCGCCGGGCCCGGCAACAATGGCGGCGATGCCCTCGAAGCCGCCTGCCTGCTGCACGAGGCGCACCGCGCTGTCGAAGTCGTGCTGCTCGCCGTGCCCGAGAGCCTGCCCGGCGACGCCGCGATCTCGTGGCAGCGTTGCCGCGCCCTCGGCCTGCCGGTCGCGCGCACGGTCCCTGAGCACATCGAAGCGCCGATCGTCATCGACGGCCTGTTCGGCATCGGCCTGACCCGGCCGCTGACCGGCAGTTTCGCCGACGCGGTCCGCTGCATGAACATGAGCCGCGCGCAGATCATCGCCGTCGATGTGCCGAGCGGCATCGATGCCGACACCGGCGCCTTGGTCGGCGGCCTCGAAGGCTGCGCGGTACGCGCCACCACGACCTTGAGCTTCATCGCCGACAAGCCCGGCCTGCATACCGGCGACGGCATCGATTGCGCCGGTCGGATCATCGTCGATGCGATCGGCATCGAGGCCGAACACCTGGCCCGGCACGCCGCAGGCGCCGGGCGGCTCAATGCCCCCGCCCAGTTCGCGCAGGTCTTGCGGCCGCGCGCGCTCAACACGCACAAGGGCAGTTTCGGCAATGTCGCGGTCGTCGGCGGCAACTGGGGCATGACCGGTGCAGCCCATCTGGCTGCGCGCGCGGCGCTGCTGGCCGGCGCCGGGCGCGTCTATCTGCATCCGCTCGGCGAGCGCCTGGGTTTCGATCCTTTGTTTCCCGAGATCATGATCCGGCGCGTCGAGGATCTCGATTGCTCGCACGTGGTGGTGGCCGGGCCGGGCCTCGGCCAAGACACCACCGCGCGCTCGGTGCTCGGTCAGGCGCTCGATGCCGCGCCGCGCCTGGTGCTCGATGCCGATGCGCTGAACCGCATCGGCAGCGACAAACCGCTTGCCGACATCCTCGCCGCGCGTTGCCGACGCCCTGGACTCGACACCCTGCTCACCCCGCATCCGATGGAAGCCGCGCGTCTGTTGGGCGTGCGCAATGAAGACATCGGCCGCGACCGCATCGGTGCCGCCAAGCGGCTGGTCGACCGTTTCGGCGCCAGCGTGGTCCTCAAAGGCGCCGGCAGCGTGATCGCGCACCCGGACGGGCGCTGGCTCATCAATCCGACCGGCAATCCGGGGCTGGCCAGCGCGGGCACCGGCGATGTCCTGGCGGGTCTGCTCGGTGCTTTGCTGGCCTGGTGCGGCGATGCTTTCGCGGCCTTGCAGACGGCGGTTTGGCTGCATGGCGCGGCCGCCGATGCCCTGGTGGCGGGCGGCATCGGGCCGATCGGCCTGCGTGCCGGCGAACTGCCCGAAGAGATACGGCGTCTGCTCAATGCCCTGACGGCCGAACGCGCGCCCTGACGCACCGCCGATGATCGGCCCGCGGGCCCAACGCGCGTGAGCCCGCCAGACAGGGTGCCGATCGACCTCGCGTCGCCGACGCGCGCTTTCAGTCGACCAGCCGTCCCGCGGCCAGACTCAACCGGCGCGCGCAACGCGCCGCGATCTCGCGATCGTGCGTGACCAGCAACAAGGTCGTGCCGTGTTCGCGATTGAGCCGGAACATGAGGTCGATGACGGCGGTGCCGGTCGCGGCATCGAGGCTGCCGGTCGGCTCGTCGGCCAGCAGCAAGGCCGGTTCGGTCACATAGGCGCGCGCCAGCGCGACGCGCTGTTGTTCACCGCCCGACAAGGTGCGCGGGTAATGCTGCAAGCGTGCCGACAGGCCGACTTCTTCGAGCAAGCGCCGCGCGCGCTCCGACGCGTCGGCCTGCCCGACCAGCTCCAGCGGCAGCATCACGTTTTCGAGTGCGGTCAGGTGCGGCAGCAGTTGAAACGACTGAAACACGAAGCCGAGCGAAGTCGCGCGCAGGCGCGCTCTTGCATCTTCGTCGAGTGCCACAATGTCCGTTCCATTGATCTTCACCGACCCGGCGCTCGGAACATCGAGCCCTGCGAGCAGTCCGAGCAAGGTCGACTTTCCCGAGCCCGAGGCGCCCACGATGGCCACTGTTTCCCCCGCATCGATGTTGAACTGGATGTTGTCGAGGATCGTCAGTTCGCCGGTCGCGTCGCGCACCACCTTGCGCAGACCGGCGACGGCGAGCGCCGGCACGTCGCTGCGGCGCGCGTTGTTGACGGCCGTGGCGTCGTGCGCGTTGGCGGTCTGGGCCGCGCCTGCGCTTGCGGCGGAATCGGATCCGGTGGTGCTCGTCATGGGGGATAGTCTTTCGGCAGAGTATGGCATCGCGCGCAACCGCGGCTGGCCGGCACTGCTCACTGAGCGCCTCGCGGAGCGAAAGTTCAAATGGCGGGTCGTCAATGCGAGCGTGAGCGGCGAGACCACCAGCGGTGGATTATCGCGCCTGCCGGCCCTGCTCGATCAGCATCGCCCCGCGCTGGTCGTTCTCGAACTCGGCGCCAACGATGGCTTGCGCGGCCTGCCGGTCGTCGCCATGAAGCGCAATCTGCAACAGATGATCGCGCTGGCGCACGCCAAGTCGGCGCGGGTGTTGCTCGTCGGCATGCGGATTCCGCCCAATTACGGCCGCCCGTATGCCGAGTCCTTCCAGGGGGTTTATCGGGCGCTCGCGAATGAAACCCGCACGCCGCTCGTGCCCTTCTTGTTCGAAGGCTTTGCCGACAAGATGGAATTGTTCCAGGCCGATCATCTGCATCCGACCGAGGCCGCGCAGCCGCTGATCCTGGACAACCTGTGGCCCAGCCTCGAACCAATGTTCAAGGCGCGGCGTTGACGCTCAGCCCCCGTCGAGCGGGCAGATCTTCACGAAATTGAGCAGATCGCGCTGCAAGGTCAGATTGAGGAAGGACGCGTCGGGCACTTCGCCGTCGTACAGCAGCTTCGACAACAAACCCATCGACTCGGGCGATCCCCAGCGGGCCCAGATCGCCTGCAGCAGATCGGGGTCCGAATCGAGTCCGGCCTCATGGCCCGGCACTTCGACTTCCCAGGCCGCCGCGCTGCGACCGAAGCGCTCGCTGAATCGCTGCGCCAGGGCGTCGTAGGCTTCGCGCTTTTCGGTCTTGCGATACAACTGCAAGAGCATCAGCCAAGGTGCGCGCGGCGCGCCCTGGCGCTCGGAGATCAGTTTGCGCAGCACGCTGGCGGCCGATTCGGCCTGGCCGGCCGCGACATAGGCATCGGCCTGCTCGATCGCCTCGGCGACCTGCCGCAGATAGTCCTGGGCCTGGCGCGCATCGGACCAGGTCATGGCCTGGGGCGAACGGGTCAGGAAAGCCGGTGTGGCGGCCACTGCGGACGCCGGCGCATCGCTCGACGATGATGACGACCAGACATCCCCGGTATCGGGCCCGACCGGCGGCAGGATCGGCACTTCGCCGGAACGGATCGCTTGCGGAATGGTCTTGGTGGGGTCTTGGCCGGCCGGCGCGCCCAGGTCGAAATCCAGTGCCGCCAGCGTCATCGATTCATCGAACTTCGGACCTTCGCCGACGCGCGGACGCAATGCCTCGGGCAAAGGTTCTTCGCGTTCTTCCTTGGGCAGATCGAGCGAAGGCACGGTGCGCTTGAGCACCTGCAAGGCTTGCGTGGCGCCGAGTTCATGCACTTCGATGGTGGTGTCCTGGACCCGCTCGGACAACTCGGCATCATGGTCGATCCGGCGTCCGACCCGCCCCGGCGCGGTCGCGGTGACGCTCGCCGGCCCCTTCGGATACACGACATCGGGATCGGCTACCGACACCGCCGGACGCGGCGGCTCGGCGGGGGCCACGGGTGCAGCCGGTTTGCTCTTGGCGGGCGCCTTGTCGGTGTCGGTGCGCATCAGGGTGTCGGCCCACCACGGGGCGCCGGGCGCCACATGGCGCGGACGCCGTCCGCGCAACAACAACATGCCGACCGCGCCAAGCGCGAACACCGCCACGCCGCCCAGCACATAGACGAGCCACATCGGTGCCAACGCATTGCGTTCCGCCTGGGCGTGCGCAGTCTGCTCGGCGATCTGCTTCTTGAGCGCCTCGATTTCGCCACCCAAGCTTTGCAGTTGCTGGGCGAGCTTGGCCTCGCGTTCGGTCGGCACCGCGCCGGTGTCCTTGTCTTGCAAGGTCGCCATCAAACGGGCCTGGTCTTCGCGGAACCGGTTCGCGCGCTCGGAATCGGGCACGATCTGTCCGGGAAGGCTGTCGGCCACGCGAATGGCGCCGGTGGCGCCGACCCGCGGTTCGACCAATTGCATCCGGTCGCGGTTTTGCGTCGGCGGCTTGCCGGCACCGGTGTTGAGGGCCGCGCCAGCCGCAGGCGCACTCGACGCCGCATTGGCCGCCGCCGCGTTCGCGATCGGTGAGCGTGCCGGGCGCGGTTTGGCCGCCGCACGCGTGGCCGATGGTGTACGTGCCGCAGCGCGCGGCTTGGCGACCGCAGGCGCGGCGGCGATCGCTTCGCGCGGCGGCGCGGCCGTGCTTGCGGCCGGTGCCGAGACCGGCGGCAGCGCTTCGGCAACAGCCACCGGCGCTGACGACGGCGGGTCGATGAGCATCACGAAATCGCGCGTGATCGGGCTGACGCAACCCACATCGAGCGTGACGCGCGCGATCGGTTCATTGACCGCGCCGCGTGTATTGAGCAGCAACAGGGTGCCACCATTGGCCGCACGATCGACGCCGGCGATCACCCCGGGAATGGCGGGAATGCCGTCATCGGCCCCGCGCATCGAGACGCGTACACAAGCCGCTTCGAGCGTCTCGCCCGCGTCGAGCCGCACCGGCACCACGGCGCGCAAAGGTTCGCCGAGATGCGAACGCAGATTCAGATTCCCCAGGCCGAGCGCTTGCGCGGACGTGGCCATGCCCGATAAGGCGAAAGCGATGGAAAAGGCGATGGTGGTCTGGGTCAGGCGGGGCATGTGAGATGTTGGATAAAGCCTTGGTCGAGACATTTCCTGAATTTGGTGCAATGGTGTTCGGGAAATGTCCTAGTGATTGAGGCGTGGGCCCATCTTAAACGATCCGGATCGTTGTTCACACTGGACATGCAGCAAAACCGCACGTTTTCACACCGACCGGCGCCGAGCGGCGGCGGCGCCCGTGGGCATACCGCGGCGCTGCGAATTCGATTACTTTGCCGCTTCGGTCCAACCCGCACGGAGCCTTTCGATGATCGATCTCTACACCTGGAGCACGCCGAACGGACACAAGGTCCACATCATGCTCGAAGAATGTGGCCTGCCCTATCGGGTTCACCCGGTGAACATCGGCGCGGGCGAGCAGTTCGATCCGGCCTTCCTCGCCATCAGCCCGAACAACAAGATTCCGGCCATCGTCGACGCCGAAGGCCCCGACGGCAAACCGCTGGCCTTGTTCGAATCGGGCGCGATCCTGATCTATCTGGCGGGCAAGACCGGCTTCGGCTTGCCCGACGACGTGCCGCGACGTTACGACGTGCTGCAATGGCTGATGTGGCAGATGGGCGGCTTCGGTCCGATGCTCGGTCAATGCCATCATTTCCGCCTGTATGCGCCCGAACCGATCGCCTATGCGATCGGCCGCTACACCAACGAAGCGCGCCGTTTGTACGGGGTGCTCGATCGCCAGTTGACGGGGCGCGACTGGGTCGCGGGCGACGGCTATTCGATCGCCGACATCGCGATCTGGCCCTGGACGCGTTCGTGGAAGAATCAAGGCATCGACTTGGCCGACTTCCCGAACGTGCAACGCTGGCATGAAGCGATGGCGGCGCGTCCGGCGGTCCAACGCGGCGTCGCGCTGCTCGGTGCCGCGCGCAAGCCGCTGACCGACGAAAAAAGCCGCGCCGTGTTGTTCGGCGCCAGCCAATACGCCAAACGCTGACGATGTGCGGCCGCTACACCTTGAGCGTGAACGCCGAAGAGATCGCCGCGCATTTTTCGGCGGTCTGGCGCGATCTGGGCTTGACCGCCCATGTGCCGCGTTTCAATGCCGCCCCGGGGCAGCGGTTGCCCATCGTCCGTGCCGGGCAGCAAGGCCCCGAGATCGTCACCGCGCATTGGGGCCTGATTCCTTTCTGGGCCAAGGAGGCGAGCATCGGCGCCGGCCTGTTCAATGCGCGCGCCGACAGCATCGCGATGAAGCCGGCCTTCAAGGCCGCGTTCAAGCGCCGCCGCTGTCTGGTGCCGGCCGACGGATTCTATGAATGGAAAGCCGGTCCGGCGCCGCGCGGGCCGAAACAGCCGTATCACCTGGCGCTCAAACCCGGCGGGTTGATGGCGTTCGCGGGCATCTGGGAGCGCTGGACCAGCCCGCAAGGCGAAACGATCGAGAGCTTCGCCATCATCACGACCGAGGCCAATGCGACCATCAAGCCGATCCACGATCGCATGCCGGTCATCGTGCCGCCCGAGCATTACGCGCGCTGGCTGGGCGTTACGCGCGATCCGGCCTATGTCTTGACGCTGATCGAACCGACGCCGGCGTCGGCGCTGCGCGCGGTCGCGGTCGGCACCCTGGTCAACCACGCCGACCGCGATGCCCCCGATTGCATCGCGCCGATCGATCTGCCGATGCCGCGCTGAAGCGCGGTCTTCGCAAGACGATCAGAACCCGAAGTCGTCCTCGTCGCCATCCGGCTCGGCGCGCCCGCAACTCGATTGGATCTGGACATCGAGTTCGTCGTCGAGGACTTCGTCGTCGGCCTCGCTCGCGCGCTCGGCGGCGGCGCTGTGCCACTGCGCGCGGCGCGACAACGGGCTGTAGCGCGTGCGCGGCAGGTTCATGTGCTCGGCGCGGTCGAGGATCTCTTCGACCGCCTCGGGGAACATCAAGGCAAACGGTGACCGCAACGAGATCGCACTGGTGGCACGGGTCATGACAGTCTCCTTCATCGGAACCTTTGTATGCCCTCAGTGTGGTCGCTGCGCGAAGGAACTTGAGTCGGCGCACTTCCGTGCTTGCGATAGGAAGCGCGCCGACGCGCGTGCGGGATTTCACGTTTGCGGGCCCGATGACCCGCGGCGGCTCAATGCGCCGTGTCGCCGTGGATGCGCGCGCGGATGCGGCGCAAGGTCCACCAGACCGAGAACACCGCGACCGGGATCATGGCCCCGGTGAACACATCGACATTGATCGCCACGCCCGAAGCCTTGGCGGCCTTGCCCACATAACCCAGCAGCCCGACCAGGTAGTACGAGATCGCGGCGATCGACAGCCCTTCCACGGTTTCTTGCAGACGCAATTGCAGACGCTGCCCGCGCCCCAGCGATTTGAGCAATTCCTGATTCTGGGTCTCGGTCGTGATGTCCACCCGTGTGCGCAACAGATCGCTGGCGCGCGCGGTGCGGCCGGACAAGGCGGCGAGCCGCGCGCCCGCCGCTTCCACGGTCGCCATCGCCGGCACCAGGCGCCGCTGCAGGAAGGTGAACACGCCGGTGACGCCGGGCACCGCGGTTTCGCGCAGATCCTCGATGCGCTGTTTGACGATGCCGTAATACGCGATCGAAGCCGAAAAACGCGCGCTGTGCGCCGCGATCTCGGTCTCGACCTCGGCCGCGACCTGCATGAGTTGGTCGAGCAAAGCGCCATCGTCATGCACGGCTTCGTCGATGGCGCGGGTCAGATTGGCGAGCCGGCCTTCCAGCACCGCGAGACGCCCGCTCAAGGCCCGCGCCTGCGGAAAGGCCATCAAGGCCATCATCCGATAGGTTTCCATCTCGACCAGCGAAGCAGTCATGCGTCCGCTGCGCCCGTCCGTGACCTCGTCGCACAGAAAGACGAAGCGCGAATAGCCGTCGGCGCGCAACAGGTAATTGGCATACAGGCGCGCCGAGCCGTCCTTGACCGCCGAACCCGCCAGGCGCCCGCCGCCCAACAAGGATTGCGCCATCGCGGTCGCTTGTTCATGGCCCTCGCCCGCCGCGCGCAACAACACGATCTGCATCGCGGCGATGGTCTCGCCGGGGATCGCGGCCAGCCATTCGGTCGGCGCCGCGATCATCGACACCAGATCGGGATCATCGGCGCCCCAGATCGCCGCCTGATCGATCGGCTGGGTGATCGAGTAACGCGAGAACTCGCCGTGCCGCTCCCATTTCACCGTGAAGGTTTCGAGGCGCGCACGCAGGAAGCCCGGTTCGGGCATCGTGAAGCGCGCGCCATACGACTCAACCAGCTGTCGCAGATGGGTGTGCTCGGCCTCGACGGCCACGCCCTGGTTCAGCACCGCGATGTGCGTGACCAAAGCCGGAATCCGGATCCGCGCCACCGGGCGGGCATGCACTTCATCGTGCAAGGTCTGGCGCAAGCCGCTGTCGGCGGGGAGCAAACGGGTCGAAGCGACGGTCATGGGCACCTCGATGGTCAATGCATGGGCTTCTTGAAAGCGTCCGGCATCGGAATCGGCAGCACCTCGATGCCTTCGTCGCGCAAAGCGCGCGCCTCGTCGGGCGTCGCGGTCCCGCGGATGCTGCGCTCGGGGGCTTGGTCGGCATGCATGCGACGCGCTTCGTCGGCGAATCGGTCGCCAACGTCTTCGGACGATTCGACCAAATTGCGCAAGGCCGCAAAGGTGGCGCGCTGCAAGCGCTGCAATTCAGCCGCTTGGGTCGGGGCGGCGTTGCCCAGGTTCAAGCGCGGCGCGCTGACTTGCCGTTCGATCCGCACGCTATCGCAGATCGGGCAACGGATCGCTTCGGCCTCGCGCTGCGCGGCAAAGGCTTGCGCCGAGCCGAACCAGCCTTCGAACAAATGGCCGTGCTCGCATGCCAAATTGAAAACAATCATTCCACCGACCCCGATAAGACGGCGCGCACCGCCTGCCTGCGGATGGCCTGGGCAATGGGCTCATGAGGCTCGCGCGACGCGACCGATTATAGAGTTGCCCATCGGGGCAACACGCACTTGGCGTGCCAATGCCTCAAGGGATGTGCGATGAGGGATGAATGCGGCGCGCGCGCCGCCCCAAAAGACAAAGGGCCGTTCCGAAGAACGGCCCTTTGCGGGGTATGGCGCGGCTGGCAGGATTCGAACCCACGACCCCCTGGTTCGTAGCCAGGTACTCTATCCAACTGAGCTACAGCCGCGAAGCGCGCGATTATAAGGGCAAACGCGTGCGAAACACAAATGGCGTCGCCACGGTCTTCAGGTCTGCGCGGTTTTGCTCACGCTGAAGACTTCGACGACCTCTTCGAGGCGGCTCATGCGCTGCCCCAGCATATTGGCCGCCGCCGAGCTTTCCTCGACCAGGGCGGCATTCTGTTGCGTGACCTCGTCGAGTTCGGCCACCGCGTCGTTGATGTTCGCGACGCCCTGGGCTTGTTGATCGGTCGCCAAGCGGATCGCATCGACCGACCGCGCGACCGCATCGATGCTTTCGACCACGCCTTCGATCGTCTGGCCGGCCTCGCGCACGATGCGCGCGCCGTCGAGGATGCGCGAACGCGTCGACTCGATCAGCGTCTTGATCTCGCGCGCCGCATGGGCGCTGCGCTCGGCGAGCGCCCTGACCTCCGAGGCGACGACCGCGAACCCGCGGCCTTGCTGTCCGGCGCGCGCCGCTTCGACCGCGGCATTGAGCGCCAGGATGTTGGTCTGGAAGGCGATACCGTCGATGACCGCGCTGATGTCGGCGACCTTGCGCGAATCGTCGTCGATCTGTTCCATCGTCGAGACCGCCTGCGAGGCCATCTGCATGCCTTGGTGGGCGATCGACTTGGCCCGGCTCGCAAGGCTCGACACATCGTGCACGCTATGCACATTGCCCTCGACCGCGCGCGTCAGGTCGGTCGAATTCTGGGCCGTGCCGCGCACCCGATCGGCTTGGCGTTCGGTGCGGTTCGACAGATCGACGCTACCCTGGGTGAGTTGCGTCACGGCTTCGGCCGTCCCTTGCACATTGACCCGCACATCGAGCAACACCGCCGTCAATTTGGCGTTCATGAGATTCAGCGCGCTCAGAAAGCGCCGCAACTCCGCACCGTGCTCGACATCGAAACGCGCCGAAATGTCGCCCGACACCACGCGCTGCGCGATCCGGGTCGCGCGCAACAAAGGAATGCTGATGCGCACATCGAGATAGATGACGGTGGCGAGCATGCCGAGCGCGAACACACAACCGCCCGCTGCCGACAGCCAGGTGCCGTGTGTGACGAGGAACTGGGGCAGCACGCCCGATCCCGCCAGCATCGGCGCCCATCCGATGTACAGCCCGAGCATGCCCAAAGCGCCCAGGGTGATCCACAAGCGCTTGTAAAACGGTATCGACAGGAACCGGTTGATGAGGCCGAGCAGCCCGGTGCGATGGACCACGCCTTCGCGCACCGCAAGCTTGTGCGGATTGCCGTTGCGCATGTCGGCGTAATGGCGCTCGTATTCTTCGATCACCTCGGGCCGCGGCTTGGTGCGCACCGACACGAAGCCCGAAATCGCCGTGCCTTGCATGATCGGCGTGACGCCCGCTTCGCCCCAACTGTAATCGCCGTTCTTGCAGCGGCTCTTGATGAAGCCGTGCCATGGATAGCCGTTCTGGATCGTCGACCACATGTCGGCGAACACCTCGGGCGGCATGTCGGGATGGCGCAGCAGATTGTGCGGTTGCCCGATCAATTCGTCGTGCGCATAACCGGTCAGCCGCATGAACGCGTCGTTCGCGTAGGTGATGTGGCCTTGCGTGTCGGTGATCGACACGATGAAGTCGTCGCCGTGCAGCGCGACCTCCCGATTCGTGACCGGCAGATTCTCCCGCACTACCCCCTCCTTGAAGCCATCACGGACCCACTTGCCTGATCCAAAAGTCTAGACCTAGGGTGATGCCCCAAAAGAGAGCAATAGCGGCACGATTCCGCGCCAATTGCGGCCATCGCCGCGTCCGTTAACGAACGGCGAAAGCCCCTAAAACAAAACGGGGCTGCGCAATGCGCAGCCCCGTCGAATACCACTTGGCGG
>JADHEF010000149.1_pt1 | contig 83919 bp, 68 predicted proteins | sample 8952391 | NCBI WGS metagenome assembly JADHEF01 (sample SAMN16124439, study PRJNA663245) | bioreactor sludge metagenome | isolation source: sludge (nitrite) | place: India:Bengaluru | collected 2019-02-28
TCAATGCGGCTCAAAAAGACCTGAACGTCACCGCGAACAACATTGCCAACGTCAACACCACCGGCTTCAAGGAGTCCCGTGCCGAGTTCGCCGACGTCTACGCCAACTCCATCTTCGTCAACGCCAAGACCCAGGTCGGCAACGGGGTCGCAACGGCGGCGGTGGCGCAGCAGTTCCACCAGGGGGCGCTGCAATTCACCAACAACGCGCTGGATCTCGCCATCCAGGGCAACGGCTTCTTTGTGACCTCGGACGGTCTGACCAACCTGGATCGCACCTATACCCGCTCCGGTGCCTTCAAGCTCAACGAAAACAGCTACATGGTCAGCAACTCCGGCGGTTACCTGCAGGGGTACGAGATCAACGCCGACGGCACCCCCAAGGCGGTGAGCATCAATGCGACCAAACCTATCCAGATCCCGGACCGTGCCGGCGAGCCGGTGCAGACTTCACAGGTCGATGCGAGTTTCAACCTGCCTTCCACGGCCACGCCGCTGGCGGCGGGGGGAACGCCCTATACACCACCGGCCCTCCCTCCGGCGGATGCTTCCAAGTTCGATCCCAAGGATTCGGACACTTACTCCTCCTCCACCTCCGTGGTGGTCTACGACTCCCTGGGGGAGCCTCACACCATCACCCAGTACTTCACCAAGGAGGCGGATCCTGCCGACTCGACCAAGGCGGCGGTGCCGACTGCCTGGCGCATGTACCTCTATGAGGGGGACAAGCCCATCGATATCTCGGGTGGTACCCCCACCGCCATGGCTGCTGGCCTGAACCAGGCGCCCCTGAGTGCACGCGTCACCTTCGATGCCTCTGGCAAGATGATCACGCCAACCACTCCGGCGGTCATCAAGACGGTCTCATTAGGTTCACCTGCTGCAGGTACACCGGTCACTGGGGAGCCAGGTGCCGGTATCATTACCAATGGGGCGGATGGGGCTCAGCAGTTTGAAATAAAGCTCGGTACCGTGACACAGTACGCTTCACCTTTTGAAGTCAACCAATTGACCCAGGATGGCTCCACTGTCGGTCGCTTGACGAAGGTCGAAATTACGGGAGATGGCATCATATCGGCAACCTACAGTAATGCCACCACCGTCAAGGTTGCCATGGTGGCCATGGCTAAGTTTGCCAATTCCCAGGGGCTGACCCAGGTCGGCGACACCTCCTGGCGCCAGTCCCTGCTCTCTGGCGATGCCTTGCCCGGCACCCCGAACTCCGGCACGTTCGGCTCCATCAAGTCGTCGGCGCTGGAGCAGTCCAACGTGGATCTCACCACCGAGCTGGTCGACCTCATCACCGCCCAGCGCAACTTCCAGGCGAACTCCCGTTCCCTGGAGGTGAACAGCTCCCTGCAGCAGAACATACTGCAGATCCGCTAAGACGGCGGGTAGTTGGAAGGGGCGCTTCGGCGCCCCTTGTCATTTCCGTCCCGCCTCATTTCCTCCTTTCATTCCGTCTTCGTCATCTCTCTTGGCATTCAACTTGCAGTTGAGCTGTGAGAGTCATCTGTTTGACGGAGGATCCCATGGATCACCTGCTTTACATCGCCATGTCCGGGGCCAAGGAGAACATGAACAGCCTGGCTGTTCGTGGCAACAACCTTGCCAACGCCAACACCATTGGCTTCAAGTCTGACTTCGAGCAGGCGCGCAGCATGCAGGCGTTTGGCGAAGGGCTGCCCACGCGGGTGTTCGCCATGACCGAGCGGCCGGGCCAGAACCTGCAGCACGGCATGCTGATGACCACGGGTCGGGATCTTGACGTTGCCGTCGATGGGCCGGGCTGGATTGCAGTGCAGGATCCCAACGGCGCGGAAGCCTATACCCGCATGGGCAACCTGCAGCTCAATGCCACCGGCAATCTGCAGACTTCCACCGGTCTGAATGTGGTGGATGATGCCGGTCAGCCCATCGTGCTGCCCCTGCCCATGGAGAAGATCGAGATCAATCGTGACGGTACCATCAGCGGCCGTCCCGAGGGGGCAGCCGCCAACCTGCCGGAAGATTTCCAGCGTATCAAGCTGGTCAACCCGGCGGCAGATGCGGTGGAGAAAGGCCAGGACGGCCTGTTTCGCCGCAAGGATGGCCAGAATGAGGCCGCGTCTGCGGATGTGGGCCTGATCGCCGGCTCCCTTGAGGGGAGCAACGTCAACGTGGTCGACGAGATGACCAACCTTATTCGCTTGCAACGTCAGTTTGAAACTCAGGTCAAGATCATGAAGACCGCCGAGGAGAACGACGAGGCACAAACCCAGCTGCTGCGTATCAGCTAATCAAGGAGCACCCCATGAATCCTGCACTCTGGATCAGCAAGACCGGCCTCGATGCCCAGCAGACCAACATCTCGGTCACCTCGAACAACCTGGCGAACGCCAGCACCGTGGGCTACAAGAAGGCGCGGGCCATCTTCGAGGATCTGCTTTATCAGAACATCAACCAGCCTGGCGGTCGCTCCTCGGCGGACACCGAGCTCCCTTCCGGCCTGATGCTGGGGGCGGGGGCCAAGGTGGTCGCCACCCAGAAAAACCACAGTCAGGGCAACGTCCAGACCACGGACAACTCCCTTGATCTGATGATCAGCGGTCGCGGCTACTTCGAAATCCAGCTGCCCGATGGCAGCGCCGCCTATACCCGCAACGGCCAGTTCACCCTGAACGACGAGGGGACCATCGTCACCCCGGGCAACGGTTACCCGTTGCAACCGGAGATCCAGATCCCCGAGAACGCCCAGAGCGTCACCGTGGGGGAGGATGGCCAGGTCTCCGTCCAGCTCAAGGGGGATGGCCAGTCCCAGGTGGTGGGCCAGATCAACACCACGGACTTCGTCAACCCCACCGGCCTGCAGCCCATGGGGGAGAACCTCTTCCTCGAGACCCAGTCCAGCGGCGCCCCCATTCAGGGGACTGCCGGCGCGGACGGGCTGGGGGTGATCAAGCAGGGGATGCTGGAGACCTCCAACGTCAACGTGACCGAGGAGCTGGTGAATCTCATCCAGGCTCAGCGGGTCTACGAGATGAACTCCAAGGTCATCTCCGCCGTCGACTCCATGATGTCCTTCCTGACCCAGCGGACCTGATGAAAGGAGTGTCATGATGAAAGCCATATGGATGCTGGGACTGCTGACCCTGGCGGGTTGCACCAGTACCCCCAATACCGCCAAACCGGATGACCCGGATTTCGCCCCCGTCTACGGGGAGTCGGAGCCGGTGTCGGTGCGCCCGACCGGCGCCATCTTCCAGCCCGAGCAGGTCAACGGCATCTACTCGGACATCAAGGCGCACCGGGTGGGTGACATCATCACCATCCAGTTGGCGGAGTCGACCTCTGCGTCGAAAAAGGCCAACACCCAGAGCGGCAAGGACAACAAGCTGGCGCTCGACCCCGTCACCCTGGGTGGCGTGCCGGTCACGGCGGGGCCCTACGATCTGTCGGCCTCCATCGGCCAGAACAGTGCCTTCAAGGGGCAGGCCAAGGCGGATCAGAGCAACAGCCTGCAGGGCAACATTTCGGTCAGCGTGGTCAAGGTACTGCCAAACGGCAACCTGCTGGTGCGCGGCGAGAAGTGGATCATGCTCAACAATGGCAACGAATACATCCGTATCACCGGTCTGGTGCGCCCGGAGGACGTGAGCTCGGAAAACAGCGTCTCCTCCCAGCGGGTGGCCAATGCGCGTATCTATTACGGCGGTACCGGGGATCTGGCGAACACCCAGGAACAGGGCTGGCTCACCAGCTTCTTCAACGGCCCCTGGTGGCCCATTTAAGACTCAAGAGTCCGGGGCGTTCACGGGTCCCGGATCAGGAAGGTTTTGTTAGGAGATGTCATGAACCGATTCCGTCTGCTTGCCCTGCTGTGCTGCCTGCTGCCCTTCGGGCTGGCGCACGCATCCCGCATCAAGGACCTCGCCTCGGTGGAAGGAGTGCGCAGCAACCAGCTTATCGGTTACGGTCTGGTGGTGGGCCTGCCCGGCACGGGGGAGAAGAACAACGCCTTCACCGAGCAGACCTTCAGGACCATGCTCAACAACTTCGGCATCAAGGTGCCTGACAACATCAAGCCCAAGATCAAGGACGTGGCGCCGGTGGTCATCCACGCGGATCTGCCCCCCTTCTCCAAGCCGGGTCAGACCATAGACGTCACCGTCTCCGCCATCGGCGAGGCGAAGAGCCTGCGTGGCGGCACCCTGCTCCAGACCTTCCTGAAAGGGCTGGATGGCCGCGTCTATGCGGTGGCCCAGGGCAGCCTGGTGGTCGGTGGCCTCGGGGCCGAAGGGGCGGACGGCTCCAAGGTGGTGGTGAACACGCCCACAGTGGGGCGCATCGCCAATGGGGCGACCGTGGAGCGGGAGGTTCCCAACTCCTTCAGCCAGGGCGACACCATCACCTTCAATCTGAACCGGCCGGACTTCACCACCGCCCGCCGTCTGGCGGACGTGGTCAACGATCTGGTGGGTCCGAACACCGCCCAGGCGATGGACGCTACCTCCATCAAGGTATTCGCGCCGCGGGATCCGGCCCAGCGGGTCTCCTACCTCTCCACCATCGAGAACCTGGAAGTGGACCCGGCGAGCGAGTCCGCCAAGATCATCGTGAATTCGCGCACCGGGACCATCGTCATCGGCAGCGAGGTCAAGCTGCGCCCGGCGGCCATCAGCCACGGTGGGCTGACGGTCACCATCGCCGAGAACCAGCAGGTCTCCCAACCCAATCCGCTCGCTGGCGGGCAGACGGCGGTCACCAACAACTCCACCATCAACGTGCAGCAGGATCCCGGTCGGATGTTCAAGCTCGATACCGGCGCGACCCTGGACGATCTGGTGCGGGCGGTGAACCAGGTGGGGGTCGCCCCCGGGGATCTGATGGCGATCCTGGAGGCGCTGCAGCAGGCGGGCGCGATCCAGGGCCAACTGGTCATTCTGTAATTTCGTGAGCGGCAAGCGGTTGCCACGGGCGGCAAAGAGGTAGGTTATGGCAGAGTTCGACACCCAGAGCGGTATCAATATTGGCATGGTGCAGGACGTCCAGAACCTGGACAAACTGCGCCAGATGAGCCTGAGCAAGGAGGGGAAGCAAGGGGCCCTGATGGCGGCCGCCCGCCAGTTCGAATCCATCTTCACCCAGACCCTGTTCAAGGGGATGCGCCAGGCCAACTCGGTGCTCACCGAGGGCAACCCGATGAACAGCAGCTACACCCAGTTCTATGAAGGGATGCTGGACGAGCAGCGAGTTGCCGACATGTCGAGCAAGGGGGGGCTGGGCATTGCCGAGATGGTGGCTAGGCAGCTCTCTCCCGAGCAGACCTTCACCCATCAGGATGGCCGGGTACTCAAGCTGCCCCAGCGTACCGAGCGGGTCTACAAGCCCTATCAACCCCCCAGTGCCTCCAACGATCTGATTGCTGCCTCCAAAGTTGGCAAAGATTTTGCTGATAACGAAATGAAGGGTGAGCTGAATGGGGCCGAGCGTACGCTGGCCATGCCAAGACGCCCCCACCGCACCGTGCCGCCCATGGGCAGCAGCCAGAGGCCTTCGGCCCTGGATGGCAGCGCCAAGGTGTTTGACAGCCCGGAAGAGTTCGTCGACAGGCTGATGCCGCTGGCCAAGAAGGCGGCGGATAAGCTGGGGTTGAGCCCGGCGGTGTTGGTGGCCCAGGCCGCCCTTGAGAGTGGCTGGGGAAAGCGGGTGATCAAGGATGCAGACGGAAACGTGACGCACAACCTGTTCGGCATCAAGGCGGATCCGCGATGGGAAGGCCCCAAGGCGGTGGTGAGCACCCTGGAATACGAGCAAGGGGTGGCCTCGCGCCAGAAGGCGGCGTTTCGCTCCTACGAGTCGTTCGAAGAGAGCTTCAACGACTACGTGGATTTCCTGACCTCTGGGAGTCGCTACAAGGGAGCGCTGGCCAAGGTGGACAGCCCGGACCGTTACTTCGAGGCGTTGCAGCAGGCCGGTTATGCCACCGATCCCCAGTACGCCAGGAAACTTAAACAAGTGTTGCGCAGTGATGCCATCGCCGGCTATTCGACGCCCGGCAACATTGCAGACAGGAACACAGAGATGGAGCTGTAAGCTATGGCAAGCGATCTGCTTGGAATTGGGACCTCGGGTGTGTTGGCCCAGCAGCGGCTGCTGCAGACCACCAGCAACAACATAGTGAACGTCAACAGCCAGGGCTATGTACGTGAACGCACCCTGATCTACACCAATTCCGTCGGATTGGGGACGGGCGACATGGTGAGTGATCGCATCATCAACGCCTATGCCCAGGCCGAGGTTCGCCGGGATACGTCCGCTTATAACGCCGCCAACACCCGCTACGATCAACTGTTCCAGCTCGACAGCCTGCTCGGTGATGCCAGCAACAGTGTGGGGTCCACCATCACCTCCTACTTCAAGGCTTTCCACACCGCCAACGAGTCACCGTCCGAGATCGGAGGGCGCCAGACGACCCTGAGTGAACTGAGCGGTATGGTGGACAGATTCCACACCCTCTCCGCCCAGCTCGACAAGCAGTCCGATACCATTAACGCCACCATAGGGGACGAGACGGACAGGGTGAACAGCCTGCTGAACAGCATCAACGATCTGAACCAGTCCATCGTCCGCACCCAGGGCTCCCCTGAAGAGAACCTGATGCTGTTCGATCAGCGTGATGAGGCCATTCGCCAGCTCTCCGAGAAGATGGAGATCCGCACCGTGACCCAGCCCAACGGCAGCATGCTGGTCAACATGAGCACAGGGCACTCCCTGGTGCTCGATGGCGGCGTGGCCCAGTTCAAGGTGGTGCCGGGGGACCCGGATTCCCGTGAGCCTTCCCTGCAGCTGACCCTGGGCAAGAACCAGGCCAGCATCAACGACCAGGATATTGGCGGTGCCATCGGTGGCCTCTTCACCGCGCGTCGGGATCTGGAGCCCGCCAAGCGGGAGCTGGGGCAGATGGCCGTCGCCCTGGGGGATGCCATGAACCAGCAGAACCGGTTGGGGATGGATCTCGACAACGAGCTTGGGGGGGATCTCTTCACCCTCAAAGGAAGCCAGGGGTTGCCCTACGCCAGCAACCAGGGCAACGGGGCGGCCAGCGTCAACTTCGTTCCCGGCAAGGGGAGCGAGGTCACCACCTTCGACTACGAGGTGCGGTTCAACAGCGCCACCGGTTACGAGGTGTTCGCCATCGACGGCAGTGGGCAGCGTACCTCGCTTGCCACGGGGACCACGCCGCCAGCCACCTTCGAAGTGACGGGCCACGGCATCGAAATCGATCTCTCCGGCACACCGGCGGCAGGTGACAAGATCTTGTTGCAACCCACCCGGAATGCGGCTGCCAACCTGGAGCAGGCGATCACCCGTCCTGAAGATATCGCGCTGGCTTCCCCCCTGAAGGCGGACAAGGGATCCCAGAACCTGGGCTCGGGCGAGATAGCGCTGGGCGGTGTCTACAACACCGGCACGGGCTCGGGTTTTGGCACCAACACTTTGGACCCGAGTGCCCCCCAGGTCATCAAGATCGACGGCAGCGGCAACTACGAGGTCTATGACAAGAACAACAACCTGCTGGGTGTCGCCCCCGCCTCCAGCAAGGGACAGAACCTGATGGCCGCCCTCGAGAGCCCCCTGGGGGGGCCCAAGGTCTACGCCGATCCGACCCAGAGCCCGGGCTATGAGTTCAGCATCACCGGCAAGGTGGAGGCCAGCGACAGCTTCACGCTCAGCTACAACAAGGACGGCTTCGCGGACAACGCCAACGGCCTGGCGCTGGCGGAGCTGCAGAACAAGGAGCTGGTGCGCAAGAACAACAACGCCGCCACCAGCAACGACAAGATGACCTTCAACGATGCCTACTCGGGTCTGGTGAGCGGCATTGGCAACAAGACCAGCCAGGCCAAGACCCTGCTGCAGGCCAACGAGGCGAAGCTGACCCAGAGTACCGCCATCTTCGAGAGTGTCTCCGGCGTCAACCTGGAGGAGGAGGCGGCCAACCTCATCCGCTTCCAGCAGTCCTATGCGGCCTCGGCCCAGATAGTGAACACCGCCAAGACCATCTTCGACACCCTGCTCTCCTCCGTGAGGTAAGTCATGCGCATCACCACCAACATGATCTATGACCGCAACCTTGCCTCCATGAGCAAGGTGAGCGAGCGCCAGAACACCGCCTACAACCAGTTGATGACGGGGGATAAATTCTCCCGTTCCGGGGAGGACCCGGCCGGCATGAGCCAGAAGATGGCGCTGACCAAGGAGATCGATCTCTTCAAGCAGTACGGCGTCAACGGCAGCCTGCTGGAGAACAGCCTGGGCCACGAGGAGACGGTGCTGACCTCCCTCAACAACGCCATGCTGAGTGCCCAGACCCTGATCCAGAAGGCGAACAACTCCGCCATGGGCTCCGAGGAGCGCAACGCCATCGCGAGCGAACTGGAGGGGCTGCAAAAGCAGATGTTCGACCTGATGAACAGCAAGAACTCCCAGGGGGAGTACATCTTCGGCGGCAATCAGAGCAAGACCCAGCCCTTCGTCAAGGATGCCAGCGGCAACTATGTGTTCCAGGGGGACACGGGGCAGCGCAGCATCCAGGTCTCCCCCACGGTGCAGATCCCGGCCAATGACTCCGGCTTCGATCTGTTCGAGATGGTGGCGACCCGGCGCACCGCCAGCGCAGTCAGCACCAACATTCAGGTGGGGGTGGGGGATCAGGGGAACTTCGAGAGCTTCTATCGAAACAACTACGACCCTGCCACGCCGGCCAACAACCAGTACACGGTAAGCACCCAGATTGGTCCACCTGAAACCTATCATATTGAAAACAGCCAAGGTGACATTGTCCAGGGACCCGCTCTTCCCTATACAGCGGGCAACGCTATCTCCTTCAACGGGTTGGAGCTGACCTTGGATCTGCCCGCAGGTTCGGCGGATCAAACTTTTGTGCTCGATAAGCCGGTGAACGACAACATACTGAACGGCATATCCGATTTCCTCACTGCCCTGCGCGACCCCAGCCTCTCGGCTGACGGCTTCCAGCTGGCGGTGGCGGATGCCACCACCCACATGAGCAACGCCAGAACCAAGATAGACCGGGGACTGGGGGAGCTGGGGGGAAGGATGAACAGCCTGGAGCAGGTGATGAGCTCCAACGACGGACTCAGCACCCTGAACCAGCAGGCGCGGGCCAAGGTGTCCGAGGCGGACATGTACGAGGTGATCGCGGCCCTCTCCAAGGAGGATGCAGCCATGAGCGCCTCCCAGCTTGCCTTCAGCAAGATAAGCAAGCTGACCCTCTTCGACTATATCCGCTGACGTTCATCCGTTGACCGCAGGCTCCCCCGTGCCACGCACGGGGGAGCCTCGTTTCATGAAAGGCCCGCCGTCCGGCCAATTTGTAACAACCCGTTGCCAGGGGCCCGTTTGCCTTGACTCGACCTGCGCCTGGGCAGATGATGCCGCCCGCACGGTAGTGCCGTGCAACCAATGTTCGCAGCATCTCGTTAGGCGAGGCTCCTGCATAAACACAGGCCACTGATCTCACGACGTCCAGAGACGCCCAAGATCAGGACAGTTTTCATCGGATTAAGGTGTCAACCCAAGTGGCTTCCGGCATGCCGGATACGTTATGCAGTGCTAAAGCTGGTACGTGGGGATGAAAACACGCCGGACGGCGTCATTTCCTGCCTGTTACTCGTCAATCAAATTGCTGTTTTCTTGCCGTTGCATCCGGCCAGGTGCCGGAGGCGTTCAGGTTCGCCTGAAATCACATGAGGACATCTGTGATGAAGAAAACACACACCCTGCTCAATCGTCATCAACTGCTCGACCCGGTTGCCCTGCGCAACTGGCTGGCGCACAACCTGGATCCGGTGGCCCGTGCCGATCAGCTTCTGACCCTGCGCCCGGAAGAGCTCAACTGCATCTTCGATACTCTCTCCATGCCGGAAGGGGCGTCCTTGCTTGCCTCCCTCCCGGCGGAGTGTGCCGGCCATCTGCTGCTCAGGCTGCATGGCAGCATCGTGGGAATACTGCAGGGCACCCTGGCCCGCCGTGACCTGCTGGCCATCCTGCGCAGGCTCGACGAGCACGATCGCAAGACCCTGCTCGCCCGGCTGCCGGAGCCCGCCCGCAAAGCCTTCCAGTCCCTGCTGGCCTGGCCGAACGAGTCGGTGGGGGCCAACATGCGCCACGAATACCTGGCAGTGGAGGCCGATGCGACGGTGGAAAGCGCCAAGCAGCTGATCCACGGGGCCTGGGATCAGGCCAGGCTGTTCGGTCATCTCTATGTGGTTGACGGCGAGCAGCGCCTGCTTGGCAGCGTCTCCCTCAAGTCGTTGCTGATCGCCGATCCTCTGCTGCCGGTAGGGGAGCTGATGGAGGGGGAGGCGGTGCGCATCAACGCCCGGGCGGATCAGGAGCTGGCGGCCCGCCTGCTCATTGACCGTGACCTCTCGCTCCTGCCGGTAGAAGATCAGGGGCGTCTGGTGGGGGTCTTCCACGTGGACGATGCCGCCGACATCCTGGAGCTGGAGTCCACCGAGGATGCGGAGCTGCAAGGGGGCTCCTCGCCGCTGGATACCCCCTATCTGCAGGCCACCCCCTGGCAGCTGTGGCGCAAGCGGGTGGGCTGGCTGCTGATCCTGTTCGTGGCGGAAGCCTACACAGGCACCGTGCTGCGGGCCTTTGAAGAGCAGCTGGAGGCAGCCATCGCCCTGGCCTTCTTCATCCCGCTCCTCATCGGTACCGGTGGCAACAGCGGTACCCAGATCACCACCACCATAGTGCGTGCCATGGCGGTGGGGGAGGTGAGCCTGAAAAACCTCGGCACCGTGCTGAAAAAGGAGATCTCCACCGGTCTGCTCATCTCGGCCGCCATCGCGCTGGCGGCCTGGGTGCGGGCCTGGAGCCTGGGGGTGGGGCCCGAGATCGGCATGGTGGTGACCCTGACCATCGTCGCCATCGTGCTCTGGAGCGCCACTGTCGCCTCGGTGATCCCCATGGTGCTGCGTCGCTTTCGCATCGACCCGGCGGTGGTCTCCGCCCCCTTCATCGCCACCCTGGTGGACGGTACTGGCCTCATCATCTACTTCGAGATAGCCAAGCTGATCCTGCCGGATCTGCAGTAGGAAAAGACAAGAGACAAAAAAAGGCAGCCATCGGCTGCCTTTTTGCACAGAGGAGCGGATCACCCGAGCTGGAACAGCAGGGGCCAGCCCTGCTCGTGGCAGTAGCGGTGCTCCTTTTCCAGGTTCTGCATCAGCAACTTGTTCTCGTCGCACCAGTCCAGGGGCAGGGTGACCACCAGCTGATCCCCGGCGGCCTGCACGTTCCACTCGGGCAGCAGGTTGTCCTGACGCCTGTGGTGGGCCGCCACCGCGAGGCGCAGGATGCGGATGCAGCGCAGCACCGTCTGCTCGTCGTGGTTGGGCAGGGCGGGCAGCTCGGAGAGCTTGAGCCCCTTGCGATGAAAGCGCACCAGGGCCGCCAGCAAGGCCTGATCGTCCTGGTTGAAGCCGGGCAGGTCGGTGTTTTGCAAGATGTAGGCGGAGTGTTTGTGGATGCCGCTGTAGTTGATGGCAAGGCCGATTTCGTGCAACCGCGCCGCCCAGCCGAGGATGGCGCGATAGGGCTCTTCCGGCATCTCCCAGGGGCCGCTCAGGGCGTCGAACAGGGAGAGGACGCTGCTCTCCACCCGGGTGGCCTGGCGCTTGTCGATGCGATAGTGGGTGCTGAGTGCAAGCGCGGTGCGTTCGCGAATGTCGTGATGCTGCAGGCGCTCCTCGAACTCGTAGAGCAACCCTTCGCGCAGGGCGCCGTCGGAGTACTCCATCCGCTCGATGGGCAGGGAGGTGAAGAGCCCTAGCAGGATGGCCACCGCGGCGGCGAACACCCCCTGACGCTCCTCGGTGAGGCCCGCCAGCTTGAGCTGGTCGACCCGCTTGTGCTTGAGCATCTCTTCCTTCAGCCGCTCCAGTCCCGCCAGGGTGATGGCACCATCGGTCCACTCTTCCCCCTGCAACACGTCGCGCACGGTGCGGATGGAGCCCGAGCTGCCGAGGCAGCTCTGCCAGCCCAGCTTGCGGTACTGGTTGATGATGGGGGCGAGCTGATGCTGGGCTTCCAACACGGCGGCGTTGAAGGCCTTCTCGCCGAGCTTGCCGTTGCCAAAGAAGCTCTGGGTGAAGCTCACGCAGCCCATCTTGCGGCTGGTGAGCGCCTTGTGCTCAAACCCTTCGCCAATGATGAGCTCGGTGCTGCCGCCGCCGATGTCCACCACCAGTACCTGGCCCTCGATGTGCTGGGTATGAGCGACCCCCTGATAGATGAGGCGGGCCTCTTCCTGGCCGCTGATGATCTCGATGGGGTGGTTGAGCACCTTGGCCGCCTCGCGCACGAAGTCGCGGGCGTTGCTGGCGCGGCGCAATGTGTAGGTGCCGGCGATGCGGATCTGATCCGGCTTGATGTTGGTGAGCCGCTCGGCGAACAGGGCGAGGCAGTCCAGCCCGCGCGCCATGGCCTCCTGGGACATGCGGCGCTGCTCATCCATCCCTTCGGCGAGGCGCACTCGCTCCTTGATGCGATCGATGATCTGCATCCGCCCCTCGGTGAGGCGGGCAATGACCATGTGGAAGCTGTTCGAGCCCAGATCGACAGCGGCGTACAGACTATTGTCCATGGTTTGACTCTATGCGTTTGAGGTAGTCGTAAATCGCCACCTGGGAACGGACCTTGCGGCGGTTGCCCCGCTTCACGTACTCGTTCTTCTGGTCGGCATCGATCACCCGCGCCTTGCAGGTATCACTCAGTTGTAGCTCGAGAATGTCGAGGATGCGCTGCTTGAGCCGCTCGTCATAGATGGGGGTGCCCACTTCGATGCGACCGTCGATGTTGCGGCTCATCCAGTCGGCACTGGAGATATAGAGCTGGGGATTTCCCTTGTTGTGGAACACCATCACCCGCGGATGTTCGAGGAAACGGTCGATGATGCTGATGACCCGGATGTTGTCGCTCAGACCCGGCACCCCCGGGCGCAGGGCGCACATGCCCCGGATGATCATCTGGATGGGCACCCCGGCCTGGCCGGCGGCATAGAGCCGGTTGATGAGGTCTCTGTCCACCAGGTTGTTGATCTTGAGGGTGATGCCGCTGGGTTGCCCCGCCTTGGCGTTGGCCAGCTCGTTGTCGATGAGGCGATAGAGCTGGCGGCGGCTGTTGATGGGGGAGACCAGCAGGTGGTTGAACTTGTAGCGCCGGTACGGGTACTCGATGTACTCGAACACGCTCTCCACCTCGGCGGTGATGTCCGGATGGCGGGTCAGCAGGGAGAAGTCGGTGTAGATCTTGGCGGTCTTCTCGTTGAAGTTGCCGGTCCCGATATGGGCGTAGCGCACCGCCTCGCCGTTCTCGTGGCGGGTGATGAGGCAGAGCTTGGAGTGGATCTTGAGGCTGGGCACCCCGAACACCACCTTGACGCCTGCGTCGGTCAGGATGTTGGCCCAGTCGATGTTGGCTGCCTCGTCGAAGCGGGCGCGCAGCTCCACCACCACGGTCACCTTCTTGCCGTTGTTGGCGGCGTCGATGAGGGAGTGGATGATCCGCGACTTCTTGGCCACCCGGTAGATGTTGATGCGAATGGCGCTGACCGCTGGGTCGAAGGCCGCCTGGCGCACCAGCTCGGTGAAGTGGTGGAACTTGTGGTACGGGTAGTAGAGCAGGATGTCCTGCTTGGCGATGGCGTCGAAGGCGTTGACGAAGCCGTCAAAGTCGCGGCAGTCCAGGGCCGGCAGCTTGGGGTTTTCCAGATAATCCCGGCCCACATTGGGGAAGCCGATGAAATCCTTGAAGTTGTGATAGCGCCCACCGGGCATGATGGCGTCGTAGGAGCTGATCTGCAGCTTGAGCTTCAAGAAGCTTATCATGGCCGCCGGCATCTCCCGCTCGTAGACGAAGCGAACCGGCATGGCGGTGAGGCGCTGTTTCAAGCCGTCACTCATCTTGTCGACCAGACTCAAGTCCAGCTGGTCGGAGAGGTCATATTCGGCATCCCGGGTCAGCTTGACCGCGTAGGCGGCAATCTCGTCGTAGTCGAAGAAGCCCTTGAAGATCTCGTCCAGACAGAAGCGGATAACGTTGTCCAGGATGATGATCTGCTTCTTGCGACGGGTGCCCTCCGGCGGTAGCTGGAAGAAGCGGGGCAGATCGTCGGTGGGTACTTCCACCAGGGCGTACTGGATCACCTGGCCGTTCTTCTTCATCTCGATGGCGAGATAGGTGTGCTCGTCTTTCAGGAACTTGACCGGATTAACCTCCTTGTTGAGGAGGATGGGGATGATGTGGCGCAGCACCTTTTCCCGGAAGAAGATCCGCAGCCACTGCTGGATGGACTCGGAGAGCTGGCTTTCGTTCACCAGGAAGATGTTGTGGCGGGCCAGCGCGATCAGCAGCTCCTTGTAGGTGTTGTCGAACGCCTCGCCGAGCGCCATCACCTTCTGCTGGATGGCGCGCAGCAGTACCTTGGCCTCGTCGTCGCCGCCGTGGACTTCGTTGATGAGGATGCGGCGCTTGACGTCCGACACCCGTACCTTGAAGAACTCGTCCTGATTGGAGGAGAAAATCCCGAGGAAGCGGACCCGCTCGATGAGGGGTACCGTCTTGTCCATCGCCTCTTGCAACACCCGTTCATTGAATGAGAGCCAGCTAAGCTCTTTCTCTTCATACTGCTTGTCGGTGCTCATCTGGTGCCTCTTTGCTCTGGTTGCGTCTGCGCGGAAGTTATGGCGTCAAACCATGACAAATTTATGACAGGCGACACTATTCGCTCAGATCCTGATCGATGTCGACGACGAGGTCGTCGGAGAGGGACTCCAGGGCCGTGACGAGATCGTCCAGTTCGAGCTGCGGCGGCATAGCCACCAGGGCGTGGGCATAGAAGAGGGGGGCGCCTGAGTGGGGCGCAGGTTCGCAACCTGTGGTGAGGTCGGCGACGTTGATGTTGAGCTGGCGCAGGATGCTGGCCACTTCGTGGACGATGCCCGGTCTGTCGTTGCCGGTGACGCTCAGCATCACCTGATGGGCCGGTTGCGGGCTCAGCTGCCCTTCGGCGAAGCTCACGGTGAGGCCAGGCAGCATTACCAGGGCCTCGCACAGGTTGCGGTAATGCTCGTCAGGCACGGCGACGTGCAAAATGCCGGCAAATTGCCCCGCCAGCTCACTCATGGAGCTGGCCAGCCAGTTGCCCTGCTGCCGGGTGATGGTATCGGCCAGGCTCTCGACGATCCCGGGTTTGTCTGCGCCGATCACGGTGACGACCAATTGCTTTTGCATCCTGCTCTCCTTGAATGGGGCTGCGTGGGGTCCGTTGACGCCTAGCGGTGACGGGGAGTGCGCCAGAACGTCCATGGGCTCTAGCATTGTGCCTGCTGTGACAGGCCATATGAAGCCCGCATTGCGCAAATTCAGTGAAAAAACGCGAATGCCGGGACGGGCTTGATTTCTGCGCTGCCTGAGTCGCTTTCCCCGTGGTAGAGTGTGCCCCTTCCTCTGGTGTGAACTGAATTTGTCTTGTAAACGGGATGTGCGTGTATGAATAGCCTTGTCGTATCGGGAGCCGTGTTGCTGGGGTTGCTCCTGCTGGTGATCGTCTGGCGCAGGGAGAAAGGGGGCAAGGCCGAGCCCTATGATCTGCAGGAAACCTTGATGAGCCCAGCGGAGCGCACCTTCTTCGGGGCGCTGGTTCAGGCGGTGGGGGACAAGGCCCGTGTCTTTGCCAAGGTACGAGCCTCCTATGTACTGACGCCCGAGGCGCACCTTGGCAAGGGCAAGCGCCAGCAGGCGCTCGGCAAGATAGGGGAGAAGCACTTCGATTTTCTGCTCTGCCACCCGGCGGATCTCTCTTTCCTGTGTGCCGTGGAGCTGGATGACGAGGGGCACCGCCACCAGAAGCGCAAGGCGCGGGATCTCTTCCTGAAGGCGGCTTGCGATGGCGCCGGCCTGCCGCTGTTGCAGATCCCGGCCAGCAGCCACTACCAGGTCGACGAGTTGCGGGAGCAACTGCTGCCCCTGCTGGCGAGAACGACGGCGCCGGTGGATGACCTGCTGCCCGGCGAGCGCCGCGAACCGACCTTCAGCCCGCTGCTGCTCGATGGCGTCGATCTGGGCACGTCACACCCGGGGGCTGCCAGGGAGCCCCAGGTGCCGTCCCCACAGGCCGAAGAGGCAATGCCGGTGTTGATGGAGGAGAATCCCTTCCTCGATCCGGATGAGGAGGAGCCCCGGGAGACGACCCCTCATTGCCCCCGCTGTGCCGCGCCCCTGGTGGCACGGGAAGCACGAAAGGGTCCCCACGCCGGTCGCCTGTTCCTCGCCTGCAGCCGGTTTCCCGAGTGCCGCTATGCCGCTCCCCAGGAGAGCGTGAAACACTGATCCCTTCTCTGACGCCGCGCCCTGTCGGCGTCATTCTTTCCCCTTCGCTGGTTTTCATCCGATACTCAATCTGACTGGAAGCGTGATCCCCGTCCCGCCAGGGTCCGGGAGGATGCGACAAGTTTTGACAATCCGCCAGAATTTTGGCACTTTGTCCCCCTTATGACACAGTGCGAAATTGGTTTCAATAAGCACTTAAAAAACAATAACTTGGCGTCAGGTGTGAAAATATGGATAGGATGGCTATGGGTGTGCTGCTTGTTGATGCCGATGATGTGCGGCGCCAGCAACTGGGGACTGTGCTCTCCTTCATGGGGATCCCCTGGCAGGAGGTGGTGGAGAGCGATCTCGATGTGGCCATCGAGACTGCCGGGCCCTTGCAGGGGATTCTGGCCGGGGAACTGCGCGAGCGCGCCCTGAGTGAGCTGCTTGCCGCCCATCCTCGTCTGCCCTTCCTCTCCCTGATGCCAGCGAGCCACGGCTGCAGCAACTTCATCGGGGTGGCCGAGGCCCCCTTTACCTATGAGTCCCTCACCCGTCATCTGCACTTCTGCCAGGCCTTCATCTCCCTGCATCCCCGTCATCAGACCCACGACAAGGGTCAGACCCTGCTGCGCCTGCTGGTGGGCAAGGGGAGGGGCATCCAGGAGGTGCGCCGTCTCATCGGCCAGGTGGCCGAGACCGACGCCAACGTACTGATCCTCGGTGAGTCCGGGACCGGCAAGGAGGTGGTGGCTCGCGCCATCCACGAGCTGTCCGCCCGAAGCGCGGGCCCCTTCGTGCCCATCAACTGCGGCGCCATTCCGGCGGAGCTGCTCGAGAGCGAGCTGTTCGGTCATGAGAAGGGGGCCTTCACCGGTGCCATTGCCGCCCGACGCGGCCGCTTCGAACTGGCCCAGGGGGGCACCCTCTTCCTTGACGAAATCGGCGACATGCCGCTGCCGATGCAGGTCAAGTTGCTGCGGGTGCTGCAGGAGCGCCAGTTCGACCGGGTCGGGGGTGGCAAGGCCGTCCAGGCCGATGTGAGGGTGATCGCGGCGACCCACCGGGATCTGGAAGCCATGATCCGCACCCAGGCGTTTCGCGAAGATCTCTACTACCGCCTCAATGTGTTTCCCATCGAGACCCCCCCCCTGCGGGATCGGGCCGACGACATCCCGCTGCTGCTGCAGGAGCTGCTCAATCGCCATGCCGAACAGCACAAGGGGATCATCCGTCTGACCCAGCGCGCCATGGAGTCCCTGATGCAGTACGCCTGGCCCGGCAACGTGCGCGAGCTGTCCAACCTCATCGAGCGCCTGCTCATCCTCTATCCGAACCAGATCGTCGATGTGGCGGATCTGCCCGGCCGCTATCGCCTGCTGCCCTGCGAGCCACGAGATGAACGGCTCACCGAGATGGACGAGCGGGACGCCCTGGCTGCCGTGTTCCAGTCCCCACCAGAGCTGGATCCCGGCATCGCCATGCCCCTGCCCATGCAGTTGCCCCAGGAGGGGGTCAACCTCAAGGAGATGCTGGCCGACCTCGAGGTGGAGCTGATCCGCCAGGCCCTGGAGTCCCAGGACGGGGTGGTGGCCCGCGCCGCCGACCTGCTCAGCATGCGCCGTACCACCCTGGTGGAGAAGATGAAGAAGTACGGCATGAGCAAGGACAATTGAGGTCAATGCTTTGACGCATTGACCTAATGTATTGATAAATAATGCCTATTTTGCTGGCATGGAAATTGAATAAGCTGACTCAATCGCCAGTTTGAGGTCAGCTTTATGACAATCTTGCAGCAGGATGCCCCCCTCCAGTCACATGAAGTGAGTCAGCTTTACGCCATCTTCACGGCGCTGCCGACCGGCGTGCTGTTGCTCGATGGCGAGGGGCTGATCACCCGCGCAAACCCTGCCGCCCTGGCGCTGCTGGGAGAGCCACTGGAAGGCCTTTCCTGGCGCCAGATCATCGCCCGCTGTTTCGAACCCCGTGAGGATGACGGTCACGAGATCTCCTTGCGCGACGGCCGCCGGGTCCAGCTGTCGACTCAGCCGCTGCCGGATCAGCCCGGCCAACTGGTGTTCATTACCGACTTGACCGAGACCCGCCAGTTGCAGGACAGGGTCAACCACATGAAGCGCCTCTCCGCCCTTGGCAACATGGCGGCTTCCCTGGCGCACCAGATCCGCACCCCGCTCTCCGCCGCCATGCTCTATGCGGCCAACCTGGCCAACCGCACCCTCAAGCCTGAATCCCGCAGCCAGTTCCAGCAAAAATTGATGGCGCGCTTGCAGGATCTCGAGAAGCAGATCAACGACATCCTGCTGTTTGCCCGCAATGGCGACAACCAGGTGGTGGCTCCCCTCTCGGTGCAGGGCCTGCTGGCGGAAGTGCAGGCGGGGGCCGAAGCCTTCTGCCAGCAGCAGAGCTGTGCCTTGCATCTGGAGGCCCCTGAGCCCGATCTCTGTCTGCTTGCCAACAGCAGTGCCCTGGCGGGGGCCATCAACAACCTCATCGCCAATGCCCGGCAGGCCGGCGCCGATTCGCTCCTGGTGAGCGCTGTGCGCAGCGGCAACCGGGTGGAGATGCGGGTCATCGACAACGGCAAGGGGATGGCCCCCTCCCTGCTCAACCAGATCTTCGAACCCTTCTTTACCACCCGATCCCAGGGCACGGGCCTCGGTCTTGCGGTGGTGCAGTCGGTGGTACGAGCCCATCAGGGGGAGGTAAGCGTTGCCTCGGTCCCTGGCGAGGGCACCTGTTTTACCCTGTCCTTCCCCCTGCATCAGCAACAGGTTCAGTTGGGGGGCGTGGCATGAGGCGCGCAAAAGCCGGAGCGCCGGTGAAGATGATTCTCGACAAGGCCATGTTGGTTGTAGGAGGTGTGGCATGACCCAGGCTCGCATTCTGGTAGTGGAAGATGACAACGGCCTGCGCGAGGCGCTGGTGGATACCCTGCTGCTCGGTGGCTATGAGTGCCGCGAGGTGGACAGCGGCGAGCGGGCACTACTTGCCCTGTCCCGTCAGCGCTTTGACATGGTGATCTCCGACATCCAGATGGGGGGCATGGATGGTCTGACCCTGCTCGCCAACATCCGCCAGCAATATCCCCAGGTGCCTGTGCTCCTGATGACTGCCTACGCCAACATTGACGGGGCGGTGCGCGCCATGCGCGAGGGGGCGATCGACTATCTGGCCAAGCCCTTCTCCCCCGAGGTGCTGCTCAACCAGGTCAGCCGTTATGTGCCGGCCCAGAAGGTGGAGAAGCGTGCCGTGGTGTACGGGGACCCCAGGACTGCGGAGCTGTTCCAGCTGGCGACCCGGGTGGCCAGAAGCGAAGCCACCGTCATGGTGACCGGACCGAGCGGGACGGGCAAGGAGGTGTTGGCTCGCTACATTCACGACCACTCCAGCCGGGCAGAGCAGGCCTTCGTCGCCATCAACTGCGCCGCCATTCCGGAGAACATGCTGGAGGCGACCCTGTTTGGCTACGAGAAGGGCGCCTTCACCGGTGCGGTGCAGGGGTGCCCTGGCAAGTTCGAGCAGGCTCAGGGAGGAACCCTGCTGCTCGACGAGATCACCGAGATGGATCTGGGGTTGCAGGCCAAGCTGCTGCGGGTCTTGCAGGAGAAAGAGGTGGAGCGGCTCGGCAGCCGCAAGATGATCCCCCTGGATGTGCGGGTCATTGCCACCAGCAACCGGGATCTGAAAAAAGCGGTGCAGGACGGGTTGTTCCGCGAGGATCTCTACTACCGCCTCAACGTCTTCCCCCTGCGCTGGACGGCGCTCTGGGAGCGCCCGGGGGACATTCTTCCCCTGGCGGAGCATCTGCTGGCGCTGCATGCCAGCCAGATGGGGCTGCCGACGCCGCAGCTCGCAGAGGACGCCCGAGAGCGTCTGATGGCTCACCCCTGGCCCGGCAACGTGCGCGAGCTCGACAACGTGGTTCAGCGCGCCCTGATCCTCTGTCCAGACGGCCTCATCGACTGTGAGCACCTGATCCTGGAGGAGACGGACGAGACCCTGGTGCGCCCGCTCGAGCGGCTGTCAGGGGAGGGGCTCGGCGGCGAACTCAAGCAGCAGGAGCACCAGATCATTCTGGACACCCTGCAGGAGTGCAACGGCAGTCGCAAAGCGGTGGCCGACAAGCTCGGCATCAGCCCGCGCACCCTGCGTTACAAGCTGGCCCAGATGCGTGACGCCGGCATCGAGCTGCCCGCCTAGGCCTGACAGGCGCATGGCCTTGCCGGTCCGGCTCGATTATCATGGGCTCTGACGATCGGAATCCGGCTCCCCGCACAGTGCGTGGGGAGCCCAGCTAGGAGACCCCCATGATCTCTCATCGTAAACTGGAAAGCCTGCTCAACCACCTGCTCGAACCCCATGCCATCAAGGATTACTGCCCCAACGGCCTGCAGGTGGAGGGGCGCGAGCGCATTCGCAAGGTGGTGACCGGCGTCACCGCCAGCCAGGCCCTCATCGATGCCGCCGTGGCCGCTGATGCTGACGCCATCCTGGTCCATCACGGCTACTTCTGGAGCGGCGAGCCGGCCCAGATCACCGGCATGAAGCAGCGTCGTCTCAAGACCCTCTTGACCCACGACATCAACCTGTTTGCCTACCACCTGCCGCTGGACGTGCACCCCGAGGTGGGGAACAACGCCCAGCTTGCCAGGCTGCTTGGCATCAAGGTGCGTCGCGGCCTCGAACCCTGGAACAGCAAGAGCGTCGCCATGGTGGGCAAGCTGGAGGAGCCCATGAGCGGCAGCGATTTTGCCAAGCTGATTGCCGAGCGTCTCGGTCGCGAGCCGCTTCATTGTGGTGACAGTGGTCCCGAGCTCATCCGCTCCGTGGCCTGGTGCACCGGCGGTGGTCAGAGCTACATCAGCCAGGCGGCGGAGCAGGGCATCGATGCCTTCATCTCCGGCGAAGCCTCCGAGCAGACCATCCACACCGCCCGCGAGATGGGCATGCACTTCTACGCCGCAGGCCACCACGCCACCGAACGTTACGGCGTAAAGGCGCTGGGAGAGTGGCTCGCCACCGTACACGGGTTGGAGGTGACCTTTATCGATATCGACAATCCGGTGTAGGGCCGATTAGCCGCGCAGCGGCGTCATCGGACGTGATGACAGCCATTGCGCTGGCCGATAGAAATGACAAGGGAGGCCTGAGCCTCCCTTGTTGTGTCTTACTGCTGCTAGCGGTTACTCGCTGGCATAGCCTGCCAGGCCAAGCTGCTTGCCATCGAGGAAGGCAGACCCTTCTCGCATCTGCAAGCGCCCTTCACAGAACCACTGCACCACCAGGGGGTAGATGCTGTGCTCCTGCACCTGGACCCGGGCGGCGACCTCGTCGGCACTGTCCCCTTCGAAGATGGGGACCCGTGCCTGGAGGATCACCGGGCCGCCGTCGAGCTCTTCGGTGACGAAGTGGACGCTGGCGCCGTGCTCGTCATCACCGGCCTCGATGGCGCGCTGGTGGGTGTGCAGACCCTGGTATTTCGGCAGCAACGAGGGGTGGATGTTGATCATCCTCCCCGCGAAGTGGCGCACGAGGTCGGCGCTCAGGATCCGCATAAAGCCGGCCAGCACAACCAGATCCGGTTGATAATCCGCCATCAGGGCCAGCAGGGCGGCATCATACTCCTCCCGGCTGGCGAACTGCTGCTGGGCCAGGATGGCGGTTGCCACCCCGGCTTCCCTGGCACGCACCAGGCCATAGGCATCAGCCTTGTTGCTGATGACGCCGACCACCTGACCGGCAATCTTGCCGCCGGCACAGCCATCGAGGATGGCCTGCAGGTTGCTGCCGCTGCCTGAGATGAGGACGAGGATGCGTTTCATAGGGGAGGTCATCTGGCCGTTGATCCGATCATTCATTGAATGATGACCTGCTCCTCACCATCGGCCGCCTTGGCGATGTGGCCGATGTGCCAGGCGTTCTCGCCTTCGGCCTTGAGCAGGGCCAGTGCCTTGTCCAGCTGATCCGCCGGCAGGGCGATGATCATGCCGACGCCGCAGTTGAAGGTGCGATACATCTCGTGGCGGGTGACGTTGCCTGCCTGTTGCAGCCAGCTGAACACCGCCGGCCACTGCCAGCTCTGCTCGTCGATGACCGCCTGGGTGTTGGCGGGCAGCACGCGCGGGATGTTCTCCCAGAAGCCGCCGCCGGTGATGTGGGACAGGGCGTGGATCTCGCACTCCTTGATGAGCTTGAGCACGGGCTTCACGTAGATGCGGGTCGGCTCCAGCAGGGCGTTGGCCAGGGTGGTGTCACCCAGCGGCTGCTGCACGTCGGCCTTGGAGACTTCCAGGATCTTGCGAATGAGGGAGAAGCCGTTGGAGTGGGGACCGCTGGCGGCCAGGGCGATCAGGGCATCCCCTTCGCCAACCTTGCTGCCGTCGATGATCTCGCTCTTTTCCACCACGCCGACGCAGAAACCGGCGATGTCGTAATCTTCCCCTTCATACATGCCAGGCATTTCGGCAGTTTCACCGCCGACTAGGGCACAGCCGGACTGTTCGCAGCCGGCGCCGATGCCGGTGACCACGGCAGCGGCAGTGTCCACGTCCAGTTTGCCGGTGGCATAGTAGTCGAGGAAGAAGAGGGGCTCGGCGCCCTGCACGATGAGGTCATTGACGCACATGGCGACCAAGTCGATCCCCACGGTGTCGTGCTTCTTCAGGTCGATGGCCAGACGCAGCTTGGTGCCCACCCCGTCGGTACCGGAGACCAGTACCGGTTCCTTGTAGCCAGCAGGGATTTGACACAGGGCCCCAAAGCCGCCAAGACCACCAAGGACTTCAGGACGACGAGTGCGTTTTGACACGCCCTTGATACGTTCAACCAGTGCATTGCCGGCATCGATATCTACGCCAGCATCCTTGTAGCTCAGTGAGGTTTTGTCAGTCACGCGTATTCCCCGTCATATAAAGAAGTGGAGGGTAAAATTCGGGGCGTATTCTACCAGCGGGCACGAAAAACCAGAAAGAAAATCGTTTGCGCGTTTTTGAATCGAAAAGCTCCACAAGCCGTGGCTTTTGTTGTATGATTCCGCGATTTTTTTGGCGCCGGTTAGAGGAGATAATAATGAAAGTCGTTGAAGTCAAACACCCCCTGGTCAAGCACAAGATCGGCCTGATGCGCGAAGGCGACATCAGCACCAAGCGTTTCCGTGAACTGGCCAAGGAAGTGGGCAGTTTGTTGACCTACGAAGCGACCTCTGACTTCGAAACCGAAAAAGTGACCATCGATGGCTGGAACGGCCCTGTGGAAGTCGACCAGATCAAGGGCAAGAAGGTCACCGTCGTGCCCATCCTGCGCGCCGGTCTTGGCATGATGGACGGCGTGCTGGAGCACATGCCGAGCGCCCGCGTCAGCGTGGTCGGTATCTATCGCGATGAAGAGACCCTGCAGCCTGTCCCCTACTTCGAGAAGATCGTCAGCAACATCGAAGAGCGTCTGGCCCTGGTCATCGACCCCATGCTGGCCACCGGCGGCTCCATGATCGCCACCATCGATCTGCTCAAGAAGAAAGGTTGCCAGTCCATCAAGGTGCTGGTGCTGGTTGCCGCGCCGGAAGGCATCAAGGCGCTGGAAGCCGCTCACCCGGACGTGGAGCTGTTCTGTGCCTCCATCGACCAGGGGCTGAACGAGAAGGGCTATATCGTCCCGGGTCTGGGGGATGCCGGCGACAAGATCTTCGGCACCAAGTAAGCATCACCCCATCGCCGCGCCCAAGGCGCGCAAACGGAGCCGGCACCCTGCCGGCTCCGCTGTTTCTCCCCCCTTTGCTTGCTGCCATGCGCGCCTTGCCGCTACCATAAGCACCATCCCCCATTTCGAGAATCTTCTTTATGCTGAAACGCTTAGCGACTCTCCTCTGCTGCTGTCTGCCACTCGTGCTGTCGGCCGCCCAGGTAACCGACCTCTATCAGGGCAAGGCTCCCACCAGTGGCGACATGACGGCCGCCCAGTCCCAGGCGCTGGGGGATGTGCTCGTCAAGGTGACGGGCAAGCGCGATATCCTCACCCAGCCGGATGTGGTGAAGGCCCTGGCGGCGCCGGCGGATTATGTGCAGCAATACAGCTATCAGGACATCGGCTCGGTCAAGTTTCTCAAGGCGGATTTCAATGTGGCCAAGGTGAACGCCCTGGTCGGCCAGAGCAAGTTTGCCCTGCTTGGCCCGGTGCGGCCGCAGGTCGCCATCTGGCTGGTGGTCGACGAAGGGGAGCGGCGCATTCTGCCGGATCAGTCCGGCGATGGCTGGTCCGAGGCGCTGCGTGCCCAGACTCAGGCCATGGGGCTGCCGGTCAGTCTCCCGCTGATGGACTTGGATGACAACATGGCGGTCAATGCCACCGATGTCTGGGGCCGCTTTGCCGATCCCGTGCTCAAGGCGAGCCAGCGTTATGGCGCCGAAATGGTGGTGCTCGGCAAACTGAGCCCGGAGGGGGAGGCCTGGAGCATCGACTGGGGTCTTTATGGTACCAAGCCGGGGGCGCAGGCAGGAGAGCTGACCGAGCTGACCAAGGGCTCGGGTTCAGGTACCCAGGCCGAGGTGGCAAAGGGCTTTGCCGATGCCCTTGCCGGTTGGCTGGTGCAGCAGTACGGTACCCGTCTCTCCGGTGTCGCCTCCAGCCAGACCCTGGTGGTGGAGGGGCTGTCCGATATCGATGGCATGATCCAGATCCAGAAGCTGCTGCAGGGGATGGCCAGTGTCACCAAGGTGGCTATTGGCAAGCTGGAAGGGGACAAGGTGACCTTCAACCTCTCGCTGCAGGGGGACAAGGCCGAGCTGGTGAGGGGGTTGCAACTGGAGAGCCGCCTACATCAGGTGGAAGACAACGAGAGCGGCCTGCGCTATCAATGGTCGCAGCCCTGATCCCGGGGAAGGATCCTGACCGCCCGGCATGGTCCGGGCGGTTCTCTATCTGCCCCGCTGGTGATACACTTGCCCGCAAATATCACAGTCAAAGCCCAACGAGTGAAGCAACCGGCCCAACTGTCTTTAGCCGTACAACTACCGGATGATGAAACCTTCGTCAGTTTTTATCCCGGCAACAACGCCCATCTGATCACCGCCCTCAAGAATGCGGCCATCGGTCAGGGCTCGCCCTTCCTCTATTTCTGGGGAGCCAAGGGGTCGGGCCGCTCCCATCTGCTCCATGCCACCTGCGCCGAGGTCAACGCCCGCGACGCGGCGGCGGCCTATCTCTCCCTCGATCAATTCGAACAGCTTGACCCCAGCATGCTCGATGCCTTGGAGAGCCTGCCCCTGGTCTGTCTCGACAGCCTGGAGGCGATCGCTGGCAACGCCCTGTGGGAGCGGGCCCTGTTCGACTTCTACAATCGCTGGAAGGAGAAGGGGGAGGGGACACTCATCGTTACCGGCTGCAGCGCGCCACGCAAGCTGGGGCTGCAACTGCCGGATCTCGCGTCCCGTCTCGACTGGGGAGTGAGCTTCCACCTCGACGAGCTGGACGACGAGGGCAAACTCAGCGCCCTGCAACTGCGCGCCGAGCTGCGGGGTTTCAAGCTGCCCATCGACGTGGGCCGTTTCCTGCTCAACCGCCTCTCCCGCGACATGCGCACCCTGCTTGCCACCCTCAATCGTCTCGACAACGCCTCCTTCCGTGCCAAGCGCAAGCTCACCATCCCTTTCGTCAAAGAGATCCTCGAGCTCTGAAAACCTATCCCATTAGGCTAACTTATTCGCCATTTTGAACCTGGGCAGTGCTCGAAATCCTCACGTACTACAGTACGCTCCGGTTTCTGCGCGCTGTCCGTGTTCAAACTGCCTTCAACGATTACGCCTACTGGGATAGGTTAATAGGTTATAAGCCCCATAACGACAAACCCCGGGACTTGGCCGGGGTTTGTTTGCGAGCATTACACAGCTATCAGTGGAACTGATCTTCTTCGGTCGAGCCGGTCAGCGCGGTCACCGAGGACTGGCCGCCCTGAATGACGGTGGTCACCTTGTCGAAGTAACCCGTACCCACTTCCTGCTGGTGTGCCACGAAGGTGTAGCCCCGCTCGGCTGCGGCGAACTCGGGCTGCTGCACCATCTCGACATAGTGCTTCATCCCCTCGCCACGGGCGTACTGGTAGGCCAGCTCGTACATGTGGAACCACATGTTGTGGATACCCGCAAGGGTGATGAACTGGTACTTGTAGCCCATGTCGGAGAGCTCCTGCTGGAAGCGGGCGATGGTGGCATCGTCCAGGTTCTTCTTCCAGTTGAAGCTCGGGGAGCAGTTGTAGGCCAGGATCTTGTCCGGGTACTGGGCCTTGATGGCCTCGGCAAATTTACGCGCCTCGTCCAGATCGGGCTTGGCGGTCTCGCACCACACCATGTCGGCGTAAGGGGCGTAGGCCAGGCCGCGGGAGATGGCCTGCTCGATGCCGGCCTGCACCTTGTAGAAGCCCTCGCTGGTGCGCTCACCGGTCAGGAAGCCGGCATCGTAGGGGTCGGCATCCGTGGTCAGCAGATCTGCCGCGTTGGCGTCGGTGCGGGCGATCACCAGGGTGGTGGTGCCGCAGACGTCGGCTGCCAGACGGGCTGCGATGAGCTTTTGCACCGCTTCCTGGCTCGGGACCAGTACCTTGCCGCCCATGTGGCCGCACTTTTTCACGGACGCGAGCTGATCTTCGAAGTGCACGCCGGCGGCGCCCGCTTCAATCATCCCCTTCATCAGCTCGAAGGCGTTCAGCACGCCGCCGAAACCGGCTTCCGCATCCGCCACGATGGGCAGAAAGTAGTCGATGAAGCCCTTGTCCTCTGGTCCAACCTTGTTGGCCCACTGGATCTGGTCGGCCCGGGCGAAGGAGTTGTTGATGCGCTCCACCACGGAGGGGACGGAGTTGGCCGGGTAGAGGGACTGATCCGGGTACATGGTGGAGGAGAGGTTGTTGTCCGCCGCCACCTGCCAGCCGGAGAGATAGATGGCTTCGATGCCGGCCTTGGCCTGCTGCACCGCCTGGCCGCCGGTCAGGGCGCCGAGGCAGTTTACATAGCCTTTCTTGGCGCCGCCGTGGATCAGCTCCCACAGTTTGTCGGCGCCGCGTTGGGCCAGAGTGTGTGCCGGCTGCAGGCTGCCACGCAGGTTCACCACGTCCTCGGCGCTGTAGCCGCGCTTGATCCCTTTCCAGCGGGGGTTTTCTGCCCAGTCTTTCTCGATAGCCTGGATCTGTTGCTCACGGGTCAGTGCCATATCAGTTCCCTCTTTCATTGATTTCACGTTTCCATTGACTTGTTATGGGGGCCGTTACCGGCCCGGGTTTCACAGCCGCTCGTAGCCGGGCAGCGTCAGAAAATCGATGAGTGTGTCGGCGCAGGTGATCTCGTCCATCAGGGCGCTCGCCTCGGCGAAACGGCCCGATTGCCAGCGGGCCTCGCCCACTTCGCCTCTGACCACCTCCTGCTCCTCGGCCAGCATCTGGCGGAACAGCGCCTTGGTCACTGCCTGACCGTTGGAGAGGGTCTTGCCGTGGCGGATCCACTGCCAGATGGAGGTGCGGGAGATCTCGGCGGTGGCGGCATCTTCCATCAGTCCGTAGATGGGCACGCAGCCATTGCCGTTGATCCAGGCTTCCAGATATTGCAGGGCGACGCGGATATTGGTGCGCATGCCCGCCTCGGTGCGATCACCCTCACAGGGGGCCAGCAGATCGGCGGCCGTGATGGGGGCATCTTGCTCGCGCAGCACGCCGATCTGGTTCTGGGCACCCGCCGGAATGGTGGCGTTGAACACCGCCATGGCGGTATCGGCCAGACCGGGGTGGGCGACCCAGGTGCCATCGTGGCCGTTGTCGGCCTCGCGCTGCTTGTCCGCGTGCACCTTGGCAAACACCTGTTCGTTGACGGCCGCGTCCTTGGCCGGAATAAAGGCAGCCATGCCCCCCATCGCCAGCGCGCCGCGCTTGTGGCAGGTCTTGATGAGGAGTCGCGAGTAGGCAGAGAGGAACGGCTTGTCCATGGTCACCACCTGACGATCCGGCAGGACGCGATCCGGGTGGTTTTTCAAGGTCTTGATATAGCTGAAGATGTAGTCCCAGCGACCGCAGTTGAGGGCGACGATGTGATCCTTCATCTGATAGAGCAGCTCATCCATCTCGAACACCGCCGGCAGGGTTTCGATGAGCACGGTGGCCTTGATGGTACCGCGGGGCAGACCGAATTTGTCCTCGGTCCAGGCGAACACCTCGCTCCACCAGCGCCCTTCCAGATGGCTCTGCAGCTTGGGTACGTAGAAGTAGGGACCGGAGCCCTTGGCCAGCAACGCCTTGTGGTTGTGCAGGAAATAGAGGGCGAAGTCGAACAGGCCGCCGGGAATGGGGGCACCATCAAAGGTGACGTGCTTCTCCGGCAGATGCAGACCGCGCACCCGGCAGATGAGCACGGCCGGATTGGGATTCAGGGTATAGGCCTTCCCCTCCGGGCTCTGGTAGGCAATGGTGCCGTTGACCGCATCGCGCAGGTTGATCTGGCCCTCGATCACCTTGTTCCACGCCGGGGCCAGTGAGTCCTCGAAGTCGGCCATGAAGACCTTGACGTTGGCGTTGAGGGCATTGATCACCATTTTGCGCTCGACCGGGCCGGTGATCTCCACACGGCGGTCCTGCAGATCGGCGGGGATGCCGCGCACCGTCCAGTCACCATCGCGAATGTGGGCGGTCTCTGGCAGGAAGTCCGGCAACTCGCCGCCATCGATACGGGCCTGGCGTGCGACTCGCTGCTTCAGCAGCTCATTGCGTTGGGGAGCGAAACGTTCCACCAGTTCGGACACCAGGGCCACCGCATCCGGCGTCAGGATCTGCGCGTAATCGGGAAGCATCTCGCCTTGAATGCGCAGGCGGGTGCTGCTGATGGTCTGGGCCGGTGCCGACATAGTGGGTACTCCTCCAAAAGTTACATTTTGAATTTATTAACTACGGCTAACGTCTATATCCCTTTCTTTCAAACTCCCCGTAACAGCGGGGTAACACGATTCATAAGGTGCAAAAGAATGGTGGATTCGTCAACTTGATTTTTAAAACAGGTGTTTTTTGATGATAGTTAAGATGCTGTTTTAAATGGATTTATGTGATTAGTGCAAAAGCTCTTTGCAGATGGTTATGCTCTTGGGTTGCCGGGGCGGCAGGGGGGAGGATTTCGGTAGAGGGGATGGGTTAAAAATGTAATTAATTACGTAATAAAATTACAAATGCAAAAACAAATCCCGACATTACTCCAAGCTTTGCAAAAACAGCTGTATGAAATGCCTTCGTTCAATCCAGCCTGCATGGGGGCTATGAAGTAACCGGGTAGTGAACTGGCGTTTAAAACTAAAATGTCAAATTGAGTCAAAATGGCGAAGGCGAACAGGAGAGAGGGAAATGACGAGCAATAACGTAGGTTTGTATCACGGCGTGTCCATGAAGGAGAGGGAGGTTGGAACGCAGCAGATGGTCAATTAAACTGATTTTTGAAGAAAAAATAGCATTTTGTCGTTTTTTGCGGTGGCGGTCTGTTTGCCTGGGTCAAGGGTGGTGCCGGACAGCAAAACCGGCGTCTTGAACCGCACTATGGCACGGGCTCGTCTTAGTAATCTTCATCCGGGGCGGCGAGATCGATCACATCGAGGTGCACTGAACTGCCAAACTCGTGCTCTGCGGAATCGAGCTCGGAGGGCGTGGGGGAGATCAGGGGCTGAACGGGCTGGGAGTCAACAGCTTGGGTCATGGATGCTTGCCTCATTGATTGCAAGCCGGTCGGTGATTCCATCACCCTAGTGTCCACCTCCCTGTTTTTATGGCCGGCGGAAAAGTTGCGTATCCTAGCGGCACTTTATGAAAGCTTCAAGTGGTTCTGTATAAAATTCATGCCAATAAAAAGCGGCGACCTGATGAACGGGGGAGGCGAGAGGGAAAAGAGGCAAGCGTCGGGCGTGCAGGCAAAAAAATAGCCCAGTCGTTTGACTGGGCTATTCTCGGGGAATTTGGTCGGTGTGAGAGGATTCGAACCTCCGACCCTCTACACCCCATGCAGATGCGCTACCTGGCTGCGCTACACACCGACGGAGTCAGCTCGGCTGACGGGGAGGAAGTCTAATCGGATGATTTGGCGGGCGCAACTCCTTTTTTATCAGGGAGATGCCGACTGCTTCTTTATTGTTCAGCCAAGATGCAACTTGGGCCCTGGCCGGAGTTTTGGCATAATCGTCGCCCCCTTCGGCGGGCACAGGGTGGCGAACACCCGACTCGGGGCGTTCTTATGTCGCCGGGGCCTTTGGCCTCTCTTTCATTGACAGCATCTTCTGCCGTGGGCTACCGGCTACCGGCCAGCGCGAGGGGGAAGGGGCCCGGTGTGCCCAGGGTCGGGACGCAGCAATCTGGGAGTACGCGGCCGATGCCGTGCAGGGGCCAGGCAAGCCGACATCATATCGACGAGAGGATCAGGGCGTGAAACCATCTGAAGTTGCAGCACAGATCAGCCAGCGCGAGGAGGACGAACGCTGGATGCGCCATGCCATGGCCCTGGCAGCCAGGGCAGAGGGGATAGGCGAGATCCCGGTGGGCGCCGTGCTGGTGCTGGGGGACAAGATAGTGGCAGAGGGGTGGAATCGCTCCATCAGCGAGCACGACGCCTGCGCCCATGCCGAGGTGATGGCGCTTCGGGAAGCGGGCAAGCAGCTTGAAAACTATCGCCTGCTCGACACCACCCTCTATGTGACGCTGGAGCCCTGCTGCATGTGTGCCGGCGCCCTCATCCACAGCCGGGTCAAGCGGGTGGTCTATGGTGCCCGGGATTTGAAGACGGGGGCGGCAGGGTCTGTGTTCGACATCCTGCTGGATCCCCGCCACAACCACCAGGTGGCACTGACGGGGGAGGTGCTCGCCGACGCCTGCTCGGCCCAGCTGTCGGATTTCTTCAAACGGCGCCGCGCCGAGAAGAAGGCGGCCAGACTCGCCGCGAAAGAGGCGCTTCCTCAAGATGACAGCGGGGCCTGATGGCCCCGTTTGCTTTTATTTCACTGCCAGACCGGCGGCCTGCTTCCCTCCGAATACCAACTGCCACCCCCCCGATGGAGCCTGCGCTCTTTGCCGCTGTTGATGTAACAAAACTGTCATGCATCCGCCATATAATGCCGCCAAGCCTAGCTCACATTGAGGTCTTGCATGTCATCGGAATCGTTAAATCTGGTCATGGCGGGCAGTCGAAAACGCCGGATCAAGGATAAATTGGCCAAATATGGCGTCACCACAGGGGGAGCCCTGGTGCTGGTGGCGCTGTTGCTTATCTTCTTCTACCTGCTTTATGTGGTGAAGCCCATCTTCAATGGCGCCAGCATGGAGAGCACCGCTTCCTTCAGCCTGCCCATCAAGGGCAAGACCGCCTGGCTCGGGGTCGAGGAGCAAAACGAGATAGGTTACCGCTTCAGCGACCAGGGGAAGGTCAAATTCTTTGCCGTGCAACCGGATGGCAAGATCAAGACCGGACAGGTGATTGGCGAGGCGCAGGTGAACGGCGAGATCACGGCGGTCGCGCCGCCTGCGCCGGGCCAGAAACTCATCGCCTATGGGTTTGCCGACGGCAAGGCTCAGGTGGTGCAACCCTATTTCAAGATCTCCTATCCCAATGACGTGCGCGTCATTGAGCCCAGCCTGCAATATCCCTTCGGCGAGACCCCCGTGGTGATCGATCCCCAGGGCAAGGCGCTGACGCGCATGGTCTTCGAGGCGACCAAGGACAAGATGGCGACCGCGGCCGTGACCGAAGATGGTCGTGGTGTGCTGATGGTGATGAGCGGCGAGGAGAACTTCCTCTCCGGCGAAATCGAGTGGAGCAACCAGACCTACACCATTCCGTCCCTGCCACGCCATGTTGACCAGATGCTGCTGACCCCGAACCTGCGCCTGTTGTTCGTGCGCGAGGGCAACCGCCTGTCGGTCTATGACATCCACAACCTGAGCGACATTTCCCTGCGCAATGTCATGGAGATCAACGCCCCCAATGCCAGCGTGACCCAGGTGGCCCTGCTCTCCGGTGCGTCCTCCCTGCTGGTGGGCAACGACAACGGCGTCATCTCCCAGTGGTTCGAGGTGGCAAAGGATGGCAAGCGCCAGTTCACCCAGATCCGTGACTTCAAGAGTGACGCGCCGGTCGCCCTGCTGACCCCCGAGCACTTTCGCAAGGGCTTCATCAGCGCAGGCAGCGACGGCACCATCAACTTCTTCCATGCCACCGGCGAAGCCAAGCTGCTTGGCGAGAAGGTTGACGGGGGCAACCTGGCTGCTGTTGCCATCTCTCCTCGCCACAACCTGCTGTTGACCCAGCAGGGGGATGACTTCAAGGTCTTTGACGTCGAGAACGATCACCCCGAGGTAACCTGGTCTGCCCTCTGGCAACAGGTGTGGTATGAAGGCTATCCCGAGCCCCAGTACGTGTGGCAGTCCACCTCCGCCAGCAACGACTTCGAAGCCAAGCTGAGCCTGGTGCCCCTGGTGTTCGGTACCTTGAAAGCCTCCTTCTATGCCATGGTGTTCGCGGTGCCCCTGGGTGTCGCCGGTGCCATCTACACCGCCTACTTCATGTCGGCGGGGCTGCGCAAATACGTCAAGCCGACGGTGGAGATCATGGCGGCGCTGCCGACCGTCATCCTCGGCTTCCTGGCGGGTCTGTGGCTTGCGCCCATCATCGAAGGGGCCCTGCCCGGGGTGATCCTGCTGCTGATCCTGCTGCCCATGGGCATGCTGCTCACCGCCCTGGTGTGGAACTATCTGCCGGAGCGCGGCCGCACCTGGCTGCCGGAAGGCTGGCACGCCATCCTGCTTATCCCTGTGCTGCTGTTCATCGGATGGGGCGCCTTCGCCTTGAGCCCCATCATCGAGAACGCCTTCATGCACGGTGATTCGCGCATCTGGCTGACCCACGACATGGGCATCAAGTTTGACCAGCGCAACTCCCTGGTGGTCGGTATCGCCATGGGCTTTGCGGTCATCCCCACCATCTTCTCCATCGCCGAAGACGCGGTCTTCTCGGTGCCCAAGCACCTGACCCAGGGCTCGCTTGCGCTGGGGGCGACCCCGTGGCAGACCCTGAGCCGGGTGGTGATCCTCACCGCGAGCCCGGGCATCTTCTCGGCGGTGATGATGGGCCTTGGCCGCGCCGTGGGCGAGACCATGATCGTGCTGATGGCCACAGGCAACACCCCCATCATGGACTTTTCCATGTTCCAGGGGTTGCGGACCCTGGCGGCGAACATCGCGGTGGAGATGCCAGAATCGGAAGTGGGCAGCTCCCACTACCGGGTGCTCTTCCTCGCCGCCTTCGTGCTGTTTGTGTTCACCTTCTTGTTCAATACCCTGGCCGAATTCGTCCGCCAGCGGTTGCGTGAAAAGTACAGCTCTCTGTAAGGACTAAGGAATCGACAATGGGTAAGTGGTTTAAATCGGGGGCCCCCTGGATCTGGATGACGGGGGGCGCCGTCAGCCTGAGTCTGGTGGCCGTACTGGGTCTGTTGTTGCTGATTGGCTGGCGTGGTCTGGTCTATTTCTGGCCCCATCCCATCTATGAGTGGCAACTTGAAGATGCAAGCGGCAACAAGAGCGTCCTGATTGGCGAGATCAATGACCGGGAGCTGGTGCCGGTGGAGCGCCTGCGCGCCGCAGGCCAGGCGCTGGAAGGGGAGGATCGCGAAGAGATTACCCGTTATCTGGTCAAGACCGGCAACCGGGAGTTCGTCGACCTCGATTTCCGCTGGGTGCTGGAGACCGATATCAAATCGCGCACCCAGCCGGCGGAGCTCGCCATGGTGGAGCGTGCCACCAACGGCAACTTCTATGGTTACATCACCTCGGTGAAGGAAGATGGCCAGGAGCTGACCACGGATCTGCATCCCGCCTTGCAGCGGGTGCTGGCCCGTGCCAACGGCCTCTCAAGCCAAGCCAACGACCTGCAAAAAGGGGCCATCGGCAGCATCAACTATCAGCTGGAGCGCCTGCGCCTGAAAGAGCGCAAGGCCGAGCTGGATGACAAGCTGACCGATCAGCTTAAAGCCGAGCTGGCGAGCGAGCGTCAGGCGCTCAACGACCGTTATCAGGTGCTGGAGAAAGAGCTCTTCTCCCTGCGTACCCAGGCGGACAGAGACAGCATCACCGTCAAGGACATGCGCGGCGAGCTGGTGACCATGCCCATGTCCCGGGTGCTGGATGTGGTCTGGCCCAACGACATGAGCCTGATGGCCAAGGTGGGTCACTGGTTCCACCAGATTGGCAAGTTCGTCTCCGATGACCCCCGGGAGGCGAACACCGAGGGCGGCGTCTTCCCGGCCATCTTCGGCACCGTCTTCATGGTGATCCTGATGGCCATCATCGTGACCCCGCTCGGGGTGGTGGCGGCGGTCTACCTGCACGAGTACGCGGGCAAGAACAGCCTGACCAAGATCATCCGTATCGCGGTGATCAACCTGGCGGGGGTGCCCTCCATCGTCTACGGCGTGTTTGGTCTGGGCTTCTTCGTCTACACCCTGGGGGGCAGCATCGACCGCCTCTTCTATCCGGAAGCGCTGCCGAGCCCGACCTTCGGCTCCCCCGGTGTCATCTGGTCTGCTCTGACCCTGGCCATTCTGACCCTGCCGGTGGTGATCGTCTCCACCGAAGAGGGGCTGGCCCGGATCCCGAGCACCATTCGCCAGGGTTCGCTGGCGCTGGGTGCCACCCAGGCCGAGACCCTGTGGCGCATCGTGCTGCCCATGGCAAGCCCGGCCATCATGACCGGCCTTATCCTGGCCATCGCCCGTGCGGCGGGCGAGGTGGCGCCGCTGATGCTGGTGGGGGTGGTGAAGCTTGCTCCCACGTTACCGATGGACGGCAACTTCCCGTACCTGCACGTGGAGCGCAAGTTCATGCACCTGGGCTTCCACATCTATGACGTGGGCTTCCAGAGCCCGAACGTCGAGGCGGCGCGTCCTCTGGTCTACGCCACCTCCTTCCTGCTGGTAACGGTGATCGTCGGCCTCAACCTGACGGCGATCGGTATTCGTAACCACCTGCGCGAGAAATTCCGGTCGCTGGAACATTAATCCAGCCATTACAGAGACGGGCAGGGACCTTCCCTGCCAACCAGATATTCCGGCAGCGGGCAAGACGTTTGCCCGCTGCCACCAAGAGAATTTGAGGTAAACAGATGATCAACGTAACACCGAGTTCGGCCCCGCACACCGCCACCGACCTGCTCAACCTGACCCCGGAGCAGACTGCGCTGGAGGTGAAGGATCTCAACCTGTACTACGGCAACAAGCAGGCGCTGTTCAACGTCAACATGAAGATCCCCAAGGGTCAGGTCACCGCCTTCATCGGCCCGTCCGGTTGCGGCAAGTCCACTTTGCTGCGCTGCATCAACCGGATGAACGATCTGGTGGAGATCTGCCGCATCGAGGGGGAGATCCAGCTGCACGGCCACAACATCTATGACAAGAGCGTGGATGTCTCCGCTCTGCGCCGTCAGGTGGGCATGGTGTTCCAGCGCCCCAACCCCTTCCCCAAGTCCATCTACGAGAACGTGGTCTACGGCCTGCGCCTGCAGGGCATCAATGACCGCCGTACCCTGGACGAGGCCGCCGAGCGTTCCCTGCGCGGTGCCGCCCTGTGGGAGGAGGTGAAGGATCGTCTGCACGACAACGCCTTCGGCCTCTCCGGTGGTCAGCAGCAGCGTCTGGTGATTGCCCGTGCCATCGCCATCGAGCCGGAAGTGCTGCTGCTCGATGAACCGACCTCGGCGCTGGACCCCATCTCCACCCTCACCATCGAGGAGCTCATCAACGAGCTCAAGAGCCAGTTCACCGTGGTGATCGTGACCCACAACATGCAGCAGGCGGCGCGGGTCTCGGATCAGACCGCGTTCATGTACATGGGGGAACTCATCGAGTACTCGAATACCAACACCATCTTCACCACCCCGGCCAAGAAGAAGACCGAAGACTACATTACCGGTCGTTACGGCTAAGGGATGCCGCTGATTGAGATGAGCAAGATGAGCAAGATGAGCATCAACAAACAGATTGGCAGTCAGTTCAACGGCTAAGGCATAATCGGAGCAACAAGGATTACTGGTATGGACAATATGAACCTCAACAAACACATCTCCGGTCAGTTCAATGCCGAGCTTGAGAGCGTGCGCAATCAGGTACTGGTGATGGGGGGGCTGGTGGAGAAGCAACTCACCGACGCCATCGCCGCCATCCATGGCCAGGATCTGGATGCGGCGCGCAAGATCGTGGCCAACGACCACAAGGTCAACGCCATGGAAGTGGCGATCGACGAGGAGTGCACCCGCATCATCGCCAAGCGTCAGCCCACCGCGTCCGACCTGCGGCTGGTGATGGCCATCATCAAGACCATCACGGATCTGGAGCGGATCGGCGACGTGGCGGACAAGATTGCCCGCATGCTGACCGACAACGCCAACAAGCCGCAGCCTCCGCTGGTGTCGCTGGAGAACATGGGGCGTCGCACCATCAAGATGCTCCACGACGTGCTCGACGCTTTCGCCCGCATGGATCTGGATGCCGCCCTGGCGGTCTACAAGGAAGATGACAAGGTGGATCGGGAGTACGAGTCCATCATCCGCGAGCTGATGACCTACATGATGGAAGATCCGCGCACCATCCCCCAGGTGCTGAACGTCTTGTGGGCGGCACGGGCCATCGAGCGGGTCGGTGATCGCTGCCAGCACATCTGCGAGTACATCGTCTACTACGTCAAGGGCAAGGATGTGCGTCACACCAAGGCCGATGACCTGAGCGATCTGCTGGGCAAGGGCTGATGGGGCGCCTTGGGTGGAGCTCCCGTCGCGGCTGCACGACGGGAATCCAGCCCTGATTGAATAAAAAGGCGCTTTGAGCGCCTTTTTCATTGCATGGCACGGCAGTTCAAGATAACGCCACCCAGCGGGCGCTTTTCTGCTAGAATATGGCCCCTGTGTGAGTCCCGGATGGAGTCACGGTCCGGTTTCCCGGGCCCAGTTTGCCGTCTTGTGCTAAGGCGGCTGTAGCAATAGGTTAATCATGAGTTTTGCCGATAGTTTGTTCTTTCTGATGCTGCTGGTCGCCGGCAGCGTGTTCTTCTCACTCTCCGAGATCTCCCTTGCCGCCTCCCGCAAGATCAAGTTGCAGGTGATGGCCGACGAGGGCAACCGCCACGCCGAAAAGGTGCTGGCATTGCAGGCCCAGCCGGGCAACTTCTTTACCGTGGTGCAGATAGGCCTCAATACCGTCGCCATCCTCGGCGGTATCCTGGGGGAATCCGCCCTCAATCCCGCCATCAGAGAGCTGATTGCCGGCTTCTATCAGGGGCCCTGGCTCGGCCAGATTAGCTCTGCGGCCTCGTTCGTCTTCGTCACCGGCATGTTCATCCTGATAGCGGACCTGATGCCCAAGCGCCTTGCCATGACCATGCCCGAGCGGATCGCCGTGGTGGTGGTGCGTCCCATGATGCTGTGCGTCACCTTGCTGATGCCGCTGGTGTGGCTGTTCAACGGCATGGCCAACGGCCTGTTCCGGCTGATGCGCATCTCCATGGTGCGCAACGACGAGATCACCTCCGACGATATTTATGCGGTGATGGATGCAGGTGCCGAAGCCGGTGTCATCCAGCGCGAGGAGCACCAGCTCATCGAGAACGTGTTCGAGCTCCAGTCTCTGGGTGTCACTTCCGCCATGACGGCGCGGGAGAGCCTCATCTACTTCACCCTGCAAGAGGGGGAGGAGAGCATCAAGGCGAAGATCGCCGAGCACCCCCACAACAAGTTCCTGGTGTGCGACCACAACCTCGACAGCATCAAGGGGTTCGTGGATGCCAAGGAGCTGCTGATCCGCGTCATCAGCGGCCAGAGCATCGATCTCAACAGCGGCTCCCTGGTGCAGAACGTCATCATCATTCCCGACACCCTCAACCTCTACGAGGCGATGGAGTACTTCAAGAACCATCGCGGGGACTTTGCGGTGGTGATGAACGAATACGCCCTGGTGGTGGGCATCGTCACCATGAACGACCTGATGAGTACCGTCATGGGGGAGTGGGCCACCCACGTGGTGGAAGAGCAGATAGTGCAGCGGGACGAGAACTCCTGGCTGGTGGACGGGGTGACCCCCATCTCCGACGTGATGCGCGCCTTCGACATCGAGGAGTTCCCGGAAAACCAGAACTACGAGACCATCGCCGGTTTCATCATGTACATGCTGCGCAAGATCCCCAAGCGCACCGACTCGGTCAAATATGCCGGTTACAAGTTCGAAGTGGTGGACATCGACAGTTACAAGATTGACCAGTTGCTGGTCACCCGGGTAGAACCTGCGAGCAATGAGAAGCCCGCTCAGGAATCCTAAAGGAGTTCGTTAGCAATCATGAAGATGAAGACTCATTCCCGTGCGCTGGCCTGTGTGGCGCTCGCCCTGGCACTGGGTGCCTGCAGCCAGAGCGCACCGCGCAAGCCGGTGACGCCTGCCAAACCCGTCGCTCCCCAGCCTGCCGTGGTGGTCCCGCAGCAGGATCCCGATGCGGTGGTGCAAAGCGCCGTGGCAGAGCCCAGCCCGGTGTTCGACGAGGAGTATCACGGCCCGGATCAAGGGTCGCTTGAATCGGTCACCGCCCTGTTTGCCCGGGGTTACATCGAATCGGCCATGCGCGAGACCATGCTGGCGGCGGTGCACAGCGACTATCCGCTGCTCGGCATGCGGGACGTGCGTCTCACCGACCCTGTTGCCAAGTTCCTCACCTCGGCCCAGGCACGCACCACGGCCCACGACTACCTCTATGCCGGGGTGCAGCGTCGGCTGGGCCGCCCGCTCAGCCCCGCCCAGTGGGAGCAGATCTGGCAGGGCTATCCCCAGCAGGGTCGGGTCTCCGACTGGGTCAAGCAGACCAAGCGGGTGCTGGCCGGGCGCTGAGTCCCTCTGGTTATCGGCGGCTGTGTCCGCCTTGATCCCCTGTTTCACAAGAGGTCACCCCCCGGGGTGGCCTCTTGTCGTTTCAGTGCCTGGCCAGGTGATGCCTGTGCCGGGGATACCTCCCTTTGCCGCCATCATCCTGAGCTTGCCCGGATTTGTTCGTAGCCCCCGATTGCCTCTTGTTCTACTTTGGGTCATGATATTTGGGATTTCTAGCCGTCTAGATGTTTTGATGGCTTAATGTGATTTCACACAATAAACACCCGTCATGGCGGGGAGACGCAGAGAGACAGAGATGGACAAGCAGGATTTGTGGGTACTCGATGGCGGTATGGGTCGTGAACTGGCGCGGCGTGGTGCGCCGTTCCGTCAACCGGAGTGGTCGGCGCTGGCGTTGATGGAAGCGCCCGAGACGGTGCGCGAGGTACACCAGGCCTATGCGACGAGCGGTGCCCGGGTGATCACCACCAACAGCTATGCCCTGGTTCCCTTCCATATCGGCGAGGCACGCTTTGCCGCCCAAGGGGAGGCACTTGCAGCTCTGGCCGGGCAACTGGCCCGAGACGTGGCCGACGAGCAGGGGGGAGCCGTCAAGGTGGCCGGTTCCTTGCCGCCGCTCTTTGGCTCCTATCGTGCGGACCTCTATCAGGCCGAGCGGGTGAGCGAGCTGGCGACACCGCTGATCCGTGCCCTGTCACCCCATGTGGATCTCTGGCTGGCGGAGACCATGAGCCTCATCGCCGAGCCCCTGGCCCTCAAGGCCCTGTTGCCACAGGACGGCAAGCCGTTCTGGGTCTCCTTTACTCTGGAAGACGAGGCGCCGGGCAGCGAGCCCACCCTGCGCTCCGGCGAGCGGGTGGCGGATGCCGTGGCCGCGTTGGCGTCGGCCGGGGTGGATGCCATCCTGTTCAACTGCTGCCAGCCCGAGGTGATTGAAGGGGCGCTCAAGGTGGCCGTCGCCGCGTTGCAGGTTCAGGGGCGCACCGACGTTCGCCTCGGCGCCTATGCCAACGCCTTCCCGCCCCAGCCCAAGGAGGCGACTGCCAATGACGGTCTGGACGAGATCCGTGGCGATCTGGGGCCGCTGGATTACCTCGGCTGGGCTGAGCGCTGGCGCAGAGCCGGGGCAAACCTCATCGGCGGCTGCTGCGGCATCGGCCCGGAACACATCGAGGCGCTGGCCAGCCGGCTGCGTTAAGGAGCGCCCATGAAAGAGAGCAAGATCGGGCTCTGGTCCCTCACGGCGCTGGTGTTCAGCTCCATGGTGGGGGCCGGCATCTTCAGCCTGCCCCAGAACATGGCCGATGTGGCGGGCGCCCGCGCCGTGCTGATCGGCTGGGCCGTCACCGGGGTCGGCATACTGGCGCTGGCCATGAGCTTCCTTTACCTGTCGCGGCTCAAACCCGAGCTCGACGGCGGCATCTACAGCTATGCCCGGGCCGGCTTTGGCGAGCTGGTGGGGTTCTTCTCCGCCTGGGGATACTGGCTCTGTGCCACCATCGGCGTGGTGGGTTATCTGGTGATCGCCTTCGCGGCGCTGGGCAGCTTCGTCGACACGCCGGAGCGGGTCTGGTTTGGCGAGGGCAACACCTTGGCGGCCTTCATCGGCGAGTCCTGCATCCTTTGGGCGGTGCACCTGCTGGTGGCCCGAGGCGTACAGCAGGCGGCCCTGTTCAATCTGGTGGCGACCCTGGCCAAGAGCCTGCCGCTGCTGCTGTTCATCCTGTTCGCCTGCTACTGGTTCGATCCGGTCACCTTTGCGGCGGATCAGGAGGGCAGCACCCTGGCGGTACCGGTCTCCGAGCAGGTGCGTAACACCATGCTCATCACCCTCTGGGTCTTCACCGGCATCGAAGGGGCAGCGGTGCTCTCGGCCCGGGCGAGAAACAAGCGGGATGTGGGCACCGCCACCGTGCTCGGCGTGGTGCTGGCGCTGCTGCTCTATGTGCTCATCTCGGTGCTGGCGCTCGGAATATTGAGCCGCCCGGAGCTTGCGGCCCTGCCCAACCCCTCCATGGCGGGACTGATGGCCCAGATGACGGGTTCCTGGGGCAAGCTGCTCATCAGCGCCGGCCTCATCGTGTCGGTGCTCGCCTCCTACGTGAGCTGGACCCTCTTCTCGGCCGAGGTGCCGTTCAGCGCGGCGCGTCACGGGGCCTTCCCGGCCATCTTCCGGCGCGAGAACCGCAACGGCACCCCCATCGCCTCGCTCTGGCTCACCAGCCTGACCGTGCAGGGCTGCTTGCTGCTGGTGTGGCTGCTTGGCAAGGGGTACACCAACCTGCTGCTCATCTCCACCTCCATGATCCTGGTGCCCTACCTGCTCATCGGCCTCTTCCTGCTCAAGCTGGTCTTCAGTGGCAAGGGTGGGCAGGGCCGCGGCCTGATGCGGGTGGTGGCGCTGGTGTCGAGCGGTTATGGTTTCTGGCTGCTCTACGCCGCCGGGGTGGAGTATCTGCTGCTGTCGCTTCTGCTCTACGGGCCGGGTCTGCTGTTGTTTCTCTACAGCCGTCGCCAGCTCGGCGCCGAACAGCGGCTCAGCGGGCGCGAACGGCTGCTGGCCGGGGTGACGCTGCTGAGCCTGATCCCCGCCGTCTGGTCCTTCGTTCACGTTTGACCCGGGGGGTGTCCCTGTCATGAAAAAGAGCGCCCCTGGGCGCTCTTTTTTTATCCTGGTCGGCGGGTCAACCGCTGGTGGGGCCCGCCGGTTTGCCAAACAGCACGGCGAGCTTTTGCCGCCAGGGGAGGCCCCGGGCCTCTTGCAGCATGTCGCGCCACTCATGGAAGGTGAGGGTGAGGGGGTTGAAGCTGTGGATTGGCTTGGTGATGCCGAAACGGCACGGCTCGCCCAAGTCTTCTTCCACGAAGGTGCCAAACAGCCGGTCCCAGATGATGAGCACGCCGGCGAAGTTGCGATCGATGTATCTGGCGTTGCTGGCGTGGTGCACCCTGTGGTGGGAGGGGGTGTTGAAGATCCATTCAAGTTTGCCCAGCTTGCCCACCACCTGGGTGTGGACGAAGAACTGAAAACCCAGGCTCAAGAGCACGGTGGCCACCACCGCCTCGGGGGGGAAGCCGATGAGGATCATGGGGATCCAGAACAGCCACATGCCGGAGACCGGGTACATCAGGCTTTGGCGAAAGGCGGTGGAGAGGTTGAGCCGCTCCGAGCTGTGGTGCACCACGTGAGAGGCCCAGAGCCAGCGCACATGGTGGCTCGCGAAGTGAAACAGCCAGTAGCAGAGATCCTGCAACAGAAAGAGCAGCAAGAGGCTCCAGAGGTTCAGTTCGATATCGAATAGTCGCCAGCCCCAGAGGGTGTCATAGAGATAGGCGATGGCAATGGCAATGGCAATGGCTGCTAGGGCATCGCCCCCCTGATGCATCAGTGCCAGGGTGGCATTGGCGAAGAGATCCTTCCACTGGTAGCCCGCCGTGGGATAGGCGGCGCTGTGTTTTCGCAGGTAGAGCATCTCCCAGCCGATGAAGACCAGAAAGAGGGGCGAGAGGTAGAGCAGGAGCAGTTGCACATCCATGTGAGCCATCCGGTTGGACCAGTTGGATATCAGCATACCGGATGAATTTAAAATTTCATTAACATCCTTGCTCGTTGGCGTGGTGACAACCCGATGGCAAAAGGCTGTGGCAAGCAATGCGCCAGGGAGATGATCTGGGGGGAAGGCAAGCATAGAAGAGGGAGCCATGGGCTCCCTCTTCGTGTTGGTGCATCGCGGGTTATAGCACCTGGCTCAGGAACTGGCGCAGGCGCGGGGAGGGGGGATTGTCGAAGAAGTCGGCGGGTTTCTCGTCCACCAGCAGCTCGCCGCTCTCCATGAAGAGCACCCTGTCCGCCACTTCCCGGGCAAAGCCCATCTCGTGAGTCACCACCACCATGGTCATCCCTTCGCGGGCCAACCCCTTCATGACGTCCAGCACCTCTCCCACCATTTCGGGGTCGAGGGCGCTGGTGGGCTCGTCAAACAGCATGATGCGTGGCTGCATGGCGAGCGCCCGGGCGATGGCCACCCGCTGCTGCTGGCCGCCGGAGAGCTGGGAGGGGTAGCTCTGGGCCTTGTTGGAGAGACCGACCTTGAGCAGCAGGGCTTTGGCTCGCTCCTCTGCCTCCTGGCGAGAGAGCCCTCTCACCTTCTGGGGGGCCAGGGTGATGTTGTCCAGCACCGTCAGGTGAGGGAAGAGGTTGAATGACTGGAACACCATGCCCACCTCTTCCCGCAGCTTGTTGACATCCCCGGGTTCGGTGAGGCTGATGCCGTCGACCACGATATTGCCATCGTTGATGGTCTCCAGCTGGTTGAGGGTGCGCAGGAAGGTGGACTTGCCTGAGCCGCTCGGCCCCACGATCACCACCACTTCCCCTTCGGCCACCTGGGTGCTGACGTTTTTCAGGGCGTGCACCTCGGTACCGTAGAACTTCTCTACACCGCTCGCCTTGATGATGGGATCAGTTGCTGCGCGCATAGTTCACCTCCAGACGACGCACCGGGAAGGGGCAGGGAGTGCCGGTGATGGCAGAACGTTTCGACACCGATGGCGCCTTGATAACGGGATCAGTTGCTGCGCGCATATTTCACCTCCAGACGACGCACCAGGAAGGAGAGAGTGCCGGTCAGCACCAGATAGAGCAGAGCCACGGTGAACCACACTTCGAACGGGCTGAAGGTGGAGCTGACCACTTCGCGCCCCGCCTTGGTGAGATCCGTGATGGAGATGACGGAGACCAGAGAGGAGTCCTTAATGAGGTTGATGAACTGACCCGCGAGCGGTGGCAGCACCCGTTTGAAGGCCTGGGGCAGGATGACGTAGCGCATGGTCTGGGCCGAGGTCATGCCAAGGCTTCTGCCCGCTTCCATCTGCCCCTTGTGAATGGAGCTGATGCCGGCGCGCACGATTTCCGCCACGTAGGCGCCGGTGAAGACCGCGAGCGCCGCCACACCAGCGGTGAATCGGTCGAGGTTCAGCACGGTGCCGATAAAGAAATAGACGATGAAGATCTGCACCAGCAACGGGGTGCCACGGATGAGCTCCACATAGGTCACGGCCAGGTTGCGCAGGGCCGGATTGGGGGAGAGGCGGGCGAGCCCGGCCAGGGTGCCAAGCAGGATGGCGAAGATGCCCGCCACCAGGGAGAGCTTGACCGTGACCCAGACGCCCCAGGCGATGGGGCCGGCGGTCCAGCTCAGTTGCACATCCAGGGTATCGCCGAGGAAGACGGTATCCCCTTCAGCCAGCTGGGAGCCCTTGGGAGCGATGGCCTGACGGCGGCTGGGGTCGAGATCGTCTTGCAGGAAGAGCTGTCCCTTGTCCGCCACCACGGTGCCGTCAAACTCGGCATAGTGTTTCTGTTCTGCCTGATAGGCGATGTACTGGGGAATGCGTTCCCAGCGCCAGGTGTAATCCACTGCCTGCACGGCCTTGTAGATGCCGAAAATGGCGGCCAGCACCAGCAGCAGGAAGATCCCGTGCCAGAGCAGCTGATTGGGCTGTTTTTCCATCTGTCTTGTGAGTTTGGGGTTGATCACTGTCACAACCTCTTTTGTCGTTATCGTGTGGGGAGTCTGCGTGAAGGGGCGGCATGCCGCCCCTTTGAGAGGTTATTTGAGCTGGTTCAGCCAGGCGGTGGATTCAAACCACTTCTTGTAGAGACGGTCGTAGCTGCCGTCGCCCTTGATCTGGCGCAGGTAGTTGTTGAACCAGTTGAGGGTGTCCTGATCTCCCTTGCGGATGGCCCAGGCCAGCGGCTCGAAGGTGAACGGCTTGTCGAGGTGCACCACGGCGCCCTGGTTCTGGGACGCGAAAATGGCGTTGTAGGGCAGGTCGTAGACGAAGGCATCCACCTTGCCGTTGATCACTTCCAGCTTGGCGTCATCCTGGGTTTCAAACTGCAGCAGGGTGGCTTTGGGGATCATGCGCTTGACCGCTTGCTCGCCGGTGGTGCCGAGTTTGACCGCGATCTTGTATTTGGGATCGTTGAGGTCCTGGAAGGATTTGATTTCGCCCGCCTTGTCTTTGCGAAGCACGATGGTCTGGCCGACGACGATGTAGGGATCGGCAAAGTTCACGCGCAGGTTGCGCTGGGGAGTGACGGTCATGCCGCCCATGATGACGTCGAACTTGTCGGTCAAGAGCGCGGGGATGATGCCGTCCCAGGCGGTGTTGACGAACTCCACCTTCACGCCCATCTCCTTGGCGACCATCTTGGCGAGATCCACGTCAAAGCCGATGTACTGGCCCTGCTTGTTGGTCATCTCGAAGGGTTGATAGCCGGCATCGAAGCCGACCCGCAGCACACCGCGCTCCAGCACGGCATCCAGGGTGGAAGTGGGCGCGGCGTTGGCCAGCCCGCACAGCAGCAGGGTAGAGAGAATGAGTTTTTTGATCATAAATGACGTCTCTGTCGTAAATGTGGTCAGCCTTGAACCTGCTCCCGTGCGACTCCATGGCACAAGAGACTGCTGCATCCGGCAGCAGGCAAGACAGGATTATTGTCTTGGTCGGGGCAAAAGCCCCATATGAGATTCTATGAATGGTTCGTTGGATGAAAAATGTACCAAAACCTGTTTGTGCCAGAAGACTCAATAAGTTATGGAGACTTTTATCCCTCGTGGTGACTCATAAAACCACATGAAAACAACATATCTATCTAATGGCGCCGGTTCAAGTGCAAAATATCCGGCGGCCGTCTCGGTGGAAAATCCGGGCACAGACAGGGCGTTGTCCGGCACGCTTCACGGGGAGTTGGGCGTGCGAGCCGGGCAAATATTTTTGCCCGGCCCATAGGCTCCCTCTGTGTCTTGTCATGGGCTTCCCATATACTCAGCCATCCCCATTGGAAGGTTCGGGAATGGACGCCTCAATTCTGCTCAATCTGGACGTATTTACCCTGATGTTGATGGCCCTCGGGGGCTACAGCCTGGGATTCATCACCCTCTCCATCATCTGGTCGACCCACAGGGAAATACCCGGTCTCGGGCTCTGGTGGTGGTCCAGCCTCTGTGCCCTGGCGGCGCAATCGCTCTTCTTCATGCAGGCATTTGCCCCCCATATCGCGGGGATCTGGCTGGCCAACCTGCTCATCACCTTCTGCCTCGCCCTGATGCCACTTGCCATCCAGCGCTTCTTCGGGGAGCCGCCAAACTGGCGGGCATTCACCCTCTTCATGCTGGTCTACCTGCTGATCCTCTGCTGGAGCGTCATCTTCAACGACAAGATGGCCCCCCGGGTGCTGCTGGCCTGCCTGAGCTACATGATGGTGGGGGCGGTTATTGTCTGGCTCATCTGGCGCCATGGCTACCCTGACTATCTGCCTGCGGTGCTGGTGTTCACCGTGGTCAACATCCTGCTCTACGGTTTCAATCTGGTGCGCATGGGGGCCCTGCTCGGCGGCGAGGTGCGGGTCCTGATGGATCAGCATGCGGTCAATGTGCTCCCCTTCCTCTCCATGCTGATGGGCAACTATCTGTCGACCTTCGGGGTGCTGCTGCTCTGTACCCAGTACCGGGCCCTGGCCCTGCGTCGACAGGCCAGCCAGGATCCCCTGACCGGCCTCCTGAACCGGCGCGGCTTCATGGACCACTGCGTGACGATGGCAAGGCAGGGGGCGCTGGTGGTGCTGGATCTCGACGACTTCAAGCAGATCAACGATCGCCACGGTCACGAGACCGGGGACAGGGTGCTGGAGGCGGTGGGTCGCTATCTTGCCGGCCAGCGGGATCTGGTGGCCAGCCGCTTCGGCGGGGAGGAGTTTGTGCTGCTGTTGCCCGAGCGGGACCCCCTGGCCCAGCAGGCGCGCTGCGAGCAGATCCGCCAGGGGATAGAAACGCTGGGGCTGAAGGGGGTCCGGGTGACGGCCAGCCTGGGGTGGGCGCCCAGCGCCCGCGAATGGCACTTTGACACCCTGTTCAGCCAGGCAGATCGCGCTCTCTATCAGGCCAAGCGGGAGGGCAAGAACCGGATTTGTCAGGGGGCCTGATCCCCCGTCAGGTCATGCCCGGCCGGTGGCCGTCGGCTCCGACCGGACAAAGGCATATCGAGTCAGCCACCTGGTCGCATTAGACCAGAATGGCAGCCTGGCAGCCTGTCAGCGGTGCAGCTCCCCCGCGCGTTCCGGCTGATAGACCACTTCCAGGATCTCCACCTGGATGGTGCGACCGGCCGGCCCCGGCCAGGCGATGCTGTCACCCACCTTGAGCCCCAGCAGGGCGCTGCCCACTGGCGCCAGCACGGAGATCTTCGATTCGTCCCCCTGCACATCCTTTGGATAGACCAGCGTCAGGCAGAAGTCGTTGCCGCTGTTTTGCATCTTGAAGCGCACCGTGCTGTTCATGGTCACCACGTCCGGCGGCATGTCGGCGGGTTCGCGGATCTCGGCGCGATCCAGCTCCTCTTGCAGGGCAAGGTGCTGGGGGTGGTTGCCAAGCAGCTGTTCGATGCGATCCAGATCCAGGCTGGAGATGACGAGATGAGGCTGTTTCATAGGGTATTTCCTTATCAATGACTGAAGGGACCAGGATGACGGGCAGACTGGTCGACAAAAAACGGTGCAAGGGTAAAAAGCAGACAGCAACAGCGATGCCCCCGAGCGACTCGCGCAGCGGGGCGAGGGCGGGGGCTCAGCGGGGTGTGAGCGTACTGGAAAAAATCATGATTGCTTTCATGGAGATACCATAACCATTCTGGGGTGGTTTGGCAATTGGGCTGACTTTCTCATCAGGGAGCCTGGTAATCGTACTGGTGCAGGATGCGCGCGAGACTGCCATCCTCCCTCATTTCCTGAATGACCCGGCGCCAGCGCAGCGCCTCGCTGCGGGAGAAGCGGGGGCTGGCGGCCAAGTAGAGGGTGCTCTGCTGCAAGGTCTCGCCCCGCACCAGATCCGGGAGCGGCAGACCCGCCCGCTGCTGGTTGTAACGGGCGGTGTTCCAGGCCACCGCCCAGGCCTGGATGCGGCCGCGCGCCAGCTTGCTGGCGTTGCTGACCTCCTCGGTGACCAGCTCCCGGGTCACCCCTGTCAGCGGCTGGATCAGGCTCTGGCTATGGGAGCCACGCATCACGCCAACGGTGAGACCTGGCAGTGTCTTCATGGAGAGCGGCGCTGGATGGTGACGGCGATGGCTGACCAGCACGAAGGCCTCCTCCAGCAGGGGGGCAATCCAGAGAAACAGTGGTTCGCGCTGGGGATTTCGGGCCGGGGGCAACAACAGGACATCCGGGCGGTGGCTGGCCTGGCTGAGGGCGCGAGCCAGCGGCATCAACTCGATCTCGAGCGGTTCCCCGAGGCGGCGGGCAGCCTCCTCCAGCACCTCGATGGCCATGCCGCTCGGCGCACCCTGCTGGGCGCGGATCACATAGGGGGGAATGTCCGCGGCCACGACGACCACGGCACGGGCCGAAAAGGCGCAGACGATCAGAGGGGAGAGCAGCAGAAGCAGAGTAACAAGGCGCATGGATGTTCGGGTCCGGTATGAGTACAGAGAGTGTAACATCCCGTTACGCCATGTCAGCCAGGCGATTGCCGCCTGGGGGGATCAGTCGAAGAAATCCCGCAGATCCAGGGTCTGGTACCGTGCCAGTTGCTGCCAGGGGAGGGTCTTTGGCAGCGGCTTGAGCGTCACCTCCATCCGGTAGCTGCGATAACCGTCGAGGCTTGCCGACTCCACCACCAGGGGCAACTGCCAGCGGCTCGACCAGAGGATGCGGGTACGCTGGCGACCTTCGCGGGTCTCGTACCAGTTTGCCTGGTCGGGGGCGGCCTCATCCAGCGGTGTCATTCCTTCCAACAGGGAAGGGTTGATGAGGTGGCGGATCCGCGCCCACTCCGGCTTGAAGGCCACCTGGCCGTACTCCTCCTGCGGCACCTCCACCAGCTGGTTGTGCCAGGCATCGGCATAGCGCAACTGGAGTGCGTCTCCCTCGCTGCGGGTGACCCAGCGCGCCGCCATCTGGTGTGTGAAGTGCTTGTGGCCGGGGCGGGCATCGTGGGTGGCGTGATAGGCACGGGCCAGGGGAACGGGAATGAGCCGCTGGCTCCACACCTGGTCACCGACGCGCAGCCACTTCTCCTGCCACTGGCTCTCCCGGGTGATGCCGTCGCTGCCGGTCACCCTGTCCACGTAGCGGATGCGGGCGGCCAGATCGGGCACCTCGTCGGCCAGGAGGGGGAAGGAGAGGGCGCTGCCCAGCAGCCATAAAGAAAGCAGATATTTCATCATCGTCTCTCGCTCGACGGAAAAGGTGCCCGGCGCGGTGCCGGGCACCTTTATCACAGGCCGAGGGCCTCCCTGAGCTTGCCGAACACCCGGGTGTTGTCGAGGGTGCCCTTGAACTGGCTGCTGCCTGCGCCGCCCGCGAACAGCATCACATCGCCGCCGCCGTGAGTCTCGGAGCCGAGCTTGACTCCGGTTTCCTGCAGGTAGTCATCCGCCATCACCTCATCGCTGGTAAGGGTGGGGCGCTGGTCCTGGCGGTTGGGGCCGTTGCCGAATACCAGAGTAGTGAACGGCTTGCCGTCCGCGTCGTTCTGGGTCGAGCCATCGGCGTTCTTGACCAGATCCAGCACCTTGTTGCCCTTGGCGGAATAGCCGTTGATGGTCATGGTGTGATCGTGGTCGGCGGTGACCACGATCAGGGTATCGCTCAAATCCACTTTGCCGAGGGCCGTCTTGACCGCCTCGTCCAGCGCCACCGCATCGGTCAGCGATCGCTTGGCGTTGGTGGCATGCAGGGCGTGGTCGATACGCCCCCCCTCCACCATCAGGAAGTAGCCCTGGCTGTTCTGGCTGAGCAGATCGATCGCCTTGGCGGTCATCTCGGAGAGGGACGGCTGGGTACTGGCCGCCCCCTTGGCGACGCGGTCCAGTTCGTAGTCGAGGTGGGACTTGGTGCTGAACAGCCCCAGCACCTTGCCCGAGTTGACGGCAGAGAGCTCATCCTTGGTGGTGACATAGCGGTAGCCCCGGGCGGTCAGCTCGGCGGTGAGATCCCGGCCGTCGGCCCGGCCGCCCTTGTTGCTGGCACTGTAGGGCGTCCAGTGGTTGGCGCCGCCCCCCATCAGCACATCGACCCCATCCCCCAGCGCCTGGTTGAAGCCGGCTCCGCCTGGTACCGCCTGCTCGGCGATGGCGTAGGCCGCATCCCGGTGGCAGATATGGGAATAGGTCGCCGCCGGGGTGGCATGGGTGAGCTCAGTGGTCGTGACGGCCCCCACCGACTTGCCCGCCGCCTTGGCCAGCTCGAGAAGGGTGGGCACCGGGCTCCCGTTGTCGCTGGTGCAGTTGTTGATGCCCTTGTTGCCGTTGGCATCCTTGGACGGTGCCACTGCCCTGGTGTCGCTGCTCATGGCGATCACCTCGTTGTTCATCTTGACGCCGGTGGTGTAGGCCGCCATGGAGGGGGCGGAGTCCGTGGTCTGGGCATCGTGGGAGAAGGTCTTGATGCGCGCGCTCTGGGGCAGTTTCATCATCTCGAGATCCCCCTCTTCCCCCACCTTGAACAGGCGGGTGGCGGTGAGCACGGTGGGGCCCATGCCGTCTCCGATAAAGAGGATGACGTTCTTGGCATCGGCGGCGTGCGCCTGGGAGAGGCCGCCAAGCGTGCCGAGCAGGGCGGTGCAGACCAGCGTCTTTTTCATGGTGATGTTCATCCTGATAATCCCTTACAGCTTGGCCGCAGCCTTGATCTTGCCGAACACGGCGGTGTTGTCGAGAGAGCCGTGGAAGCGCTCCGCCCCCTGGCCGATGGCGCCGAGGAAAACATCGGTACCGCCGTGGGTCTCGTTGCCTATCTCGCCCACCTTGACCACCACCTCCTGGTGATAGTCGTCGGCGGAGGCGGTGGCGTCGTCGAGGGCCGCCACGCTGCTGCGCGGGCCGTCCACCCGGTTGTAGCCGTTGCCAAAGCCGATGATGGTGTAGGGCATGCCATCGCTATCCTTGCTCGGCTCGCCGGTCTCGTAGTTCTTCACCAGCCCGAGCACGCCCGCATTGCCTGCCGTGGTCTTGCCGGTGCGCTTGGCATAACCATTCAGGACTAGCGTGTGGTCATGGTCGGCGGTGACCACGATCAGGGTGTTTTTCAGCTCGGGATCGGTTTTCTTCACTTCATTGATGGCGGCCTGGATGGCGTTGTCGAAGGCGAGGGTATCCTGCAGGGCACGCTTGGCGTTGGTGTCGTGCAGGGCGTGATCGATGCGCCCCCCTTCCACCATCAGGAAGTAGCCCTTCTCTTTGCCCTTGAGCTGCTTGATGGCAGCCAGGGTCATCTGGGCCAGTGACGGCTCGCTGGCGGGTCGGTCCAAGTCATATTTCATGTGGCTTGAGCCAAACAGGCCCAGCAGCGGCTTGCTCGCATCGGCCTGGTTCAGCTCGTCCAGGGTGGCGGCAAACTGATAGCCCTTCGCCTTCATCTCGTCGATGAGGTTGCGACCGTCCTCCCGCTTGCCCTTGTCGGCGCTGGGCAGGAAGAAGCCGCTGCCGCCCCCGAGCACCACATCCAGCCCCTCCTTCAGGGCGCTGTTGTAACCGCTGCCTCCCGGCACCATCTGGACGGCGATATCAGCCTCCAGATCCCGGTTGCAGATATGGGCATAGGTGGCGGCCGGGGTGGCGTGGGTGACCCGGGTGGTGGTGACCACGCCGGTGCCACGGCCATCGGCCTTGGCCAGCTCCAGCAGGGTGGTCACCGCTTTGCCGCCGCTCTGGCTGCAATCGCTCTCCTGGGTGGCGTCGCTGTCCATGCTGATGACGCCGTTGTTGCTCTTGACCCCGGTCATGTAGGCCGCCATGGAGGGGGCCGAGTCGGTCACCTGAGCATCGTGGGAGAAGGTCTTGATGAAGGCCGTTTCCGGCAGGGTGTCGATGGTGAGGCTGCCCTCTTCGCCGACGCCATAGATCCGGGAGGCGGTGAGGGTGTTGAGACCCATGCCGTCGCCGAGGAAGAAGATCACGTTCTTGGCGCTGGGTTCCGGGGTGTTGCTGTCGTTGTTGGAGTTGCAGCCGGCGGCCAGGGCGGCGCCTATCATCACTGCAAGTCCTGCCATCTTTCTCATTGGGGTTCGCTCCTTGTGAAACCTGAGCGCAGCCTAGAGGGGGCAGATGACACTTTTAGTGAAGAGAGATGACAATGCGGTGAAAGCGCCTTGTAAATGTTATCTTATATCAATGGGTTATGTTGATTGTGTTCTGCCACTCACCTCCCGGTGGCGTGGCGGGCATCCGGCCACCCGGGTGACAACACCCGGCCAGAATAGCCTGTCAAATCGGGGCCGCAGCAGGTAAAATGCGCCCCCTTGCGATGAGTGCCAGCGGTCTGGCGCATCACCACGCACCCGCAACCCCGAGCGCCCGCAGCCCCGAGAGGGGACCGCATGCCAATGAGAGAGTAACGGATATGTCCATCAACTGGTTCCCCGGCCACATGCACAAGGCCCGCAAAGAGATTGCAGAGGTCATGCCCCAGGTCGATGTCATCATCGAGATGCTCGACGCCCGCATCCCCTTCTCCAGCGAGAACCCCCTGGTGCCGGAGCTGCGCGGGGAGACGCCGGTGATCAAGGTGCTCAACAAGGCAGACCTTGCCGACCCCGAGATCACCGAGCTGTGGGTGGCCCACATGGAGCAGGAGAAGGGGATCAAGGCACTGCCCCTGACCCAGCAGGAGCCTACGATGATCAAGCAACTGCTGACCCTGTGCCACGAGATGCTGCCGGAGCGCAACTTCGAGCTGCGCGGGGTGCGCGCCATGATCATGGGCATCCCCAACGTGGGCAAGTCCACCCTGATCAACACCCTGGCGGGGCGGATCATCGCCAAGACCGGCAACGAGGCGGGGGTGACCAAGTCCCAGCAGCGGATCAAGCTCGACAACCACGTCATCCTGACGGACACCCCTGGCTTCCTGTGGCCCAAGCTCAACCCGCCCTCCTGCGGTTATCGACTGGCGATCACGGCGGCCATCAAGGATACCGTCTTCGATTACGCCGACATCGCCATGTTTGCCGCCGACTACTTCATCAAGGCCTATCCGGAGCGCATCAAGGCACGCTACCAGCTGAGCGAGCTGCCGGAGACCGAGATCGAGCTGCTGGATCTCATTGCCCGTCAGCGCGGCTTCATGCGCAAGGGGGGGCTTGCGGATCTGCACAAGGCCTCGGAAATCCTGGTCAATGAATTCCGGTCCGGCATGCTGGGGCGGATCTCCCTGGAGACGCCAGAGATGGTGAGCGTCGAGATAGTGGAAGCCCAGGCCGAGGCTGAGCAGAAAGCCAGGGAGAAGGCGGAGCGGGAAGAGGAGCGCCAGGCCCGGGCTCGTCGCAAGTACGCCAAGAAGCGCCAGCGCTGACCGGCGTTGTGCACGATAGGTTGTGCTTGATAACAAGAAGAGGCGGCCCTGGGTCGCCTCTTCTGGTCATGGCGCTCTGGCGTGAGGGAGGCACAGGGTCGATATTCAACCGCCCGCTTCTCCTTTCCATGACCAAGGTGTCGGCCAATCAAGGGGATGAGGCTCCCGTCAGGGGAGGGCCTTGCCGCGTTGCCATCACGGTGGGCAGAAAAACCTTGCGACCCGGCCTCAGTGCCGATTGACAAAGGCACAGGCGGTGGCATGATGCGCTCGCATTTTGCCTCTCCCCACGGTTCTATCCATGACCACATACTCCCGCCCGGTGCTGCTCCTGCTCTGTGGCCTGCTGTTGCTGACCCTGGCCATCGCGGTATTGAATACCCTGGTGCCGCTCTGGCTCGCCCATGAGCATCTGCCCACCTGGCAGGTCGGCATGGTCGGCTCCTCCTATTTCACCGGCAACCTGCTGGGAACCCTGCTGGCGGGCAGACTCATCGCCCGCTGCGGCTTCAATCGCAGTTACTACCTGGCCAGTGCGCTCTTTGCCGCAGGCTGCGTCGGGCTCGGCATTACCCTGACGTTCTGGAGCTGGCTCGCCTGGGGATTCATCGCCGGTGTCGGCTGCGCCATGATCTGGGTGGTGGTGGAGAGCGCGCTGATGTGCAGCGGCAACGCCCGCAATCGGGGTCGCCTGCTGGCCGCCTACATGATGGTCTATTACGTGGGCACTGTGCTTGGGCAACTGCTGGTGAGCAAGGTGCCGACGTCGCTGATGGCGGTGCTGCCCTGGGTGACCGCCCTGGTGTTGACGGCCATGCTGCCGCTCTTGTTCACCCGCATCGCCAGTCCGTCAGGCAACCACCAGGCCAGGACTCCGGTCTGGCCGATGCTGCGCCTGCGTCAGGCGCGTCTGGGGGTGAACGGCTGCATCCTCTCCGGCATCGTGCTGGGGGTGCTTTATGGTCTGATGCCGCTCTATCTGAACCACCAGGGGGTGAGCGACGGGGCCATCGGCTACTGGATGGCGGTGATGGTGAGCGCCGGCATCCTGGGGCAATGGCCTGTGGGGCGTCTGGCAGATCGTTTCGGGCGCCTGCCGGTGCTGCGGGTACAGGTGCTGGTGGTGATCCTGGGGGCCATGGCGATGCTCGGCAACGCGGCCATGGGACCGACGCTGTTCATTCTGGGGGCCGCGGGCTTCACGCTCTATCCGGTGGCCATGGCCTGGGCCTGCGAGAAGGTGGAGCAGCATCAACTGGTGGCCATGAACCAGGCGCTGCTGCTGAGTTACACCATCGGCAGCCTGCTCGGGCCGACCCTGACCGCGCTCCTGATGCAGCACTACTCGGATCATCTGCTGTTCATGGTGATTGCCGGGGTCTCCCTGGTCTATCTGCTGATGCTGCTGCGCAAGATGGGCGAGCACCCGACGCCGATGGCCCATGCCTGAGGGCAGACGGCGTCATCATCCCTGTGCACGGATATAGAAGAGGCGACCCAAGGGTCGCCTCTTTTTCGTCATGGGCCGGGCGGTGCCGCTCAACCAAACCGGTGCCTTGCTGCTTCAAAGAGCGAGAGGTGCAGCGGGATCAACTGCTGCCAGTCTCGCCGGTAACCCCCGCCCGGTACGGCGGTGATGGGCAGCCCGTGGCGAAGCGCAGAGTCAAAGACCATGGCATCGCGCTGGCGCACGCCTGAGTCGCTCAGGGAGAGGTAGCCTAGCTCGTCGTCCCGGTGCACATCCACCCCGGCCTGATAGAGGATGAAGTCGGGGGCGTAGAGGCGATGAGCCAGGGCGAGGGCCTGGTTCAGGGTCTCGAGATAGGCGTCGTCCTCCATGCCGCTTGGCAGGGGAAAATCCAGATGGGAGGCCGGCTTGTGGCGGGGGAAGTTGTGTTCTCCGTGCAGGGAGAGGGTGATGATGTCACGGCTGCCCGTGCACAGGGCGGCGCTGCCATCTCCCTGATGGACATCGAGATCCACGATCAGTACCCGCTCGCAGAGTCCCTCGTCCAGGCAGGTTCGTGCCGCGATCACCAGATCGTTGAAGAGGCAGAAGCCGCTGCCAAACCCCCGGTGTGCGTGGTGGTAGCCGCCGGAAATCTGCAGTCCGCAGCCCTGCGCAAGGGCGTGGCGGCTGGCGGCCAGGGTGGCGCCGACCGAGTGCAGGGTACGTTCAATCAGCAGGGGAGACCAGGGAAAGCCGAGCCGGCGAATGGCCCCTTCATCGAGAGTACCGGTGAGGGCGGCCTGTACATAGGCCGCATCGTGCACCTTCTCTATCTGCTCACGGCTGGCAGGGGTGGCCTGTGCCAGCGGATAGTCGAGGGCGACGAGGCGTTCAAACAGCGCCTGGTACTTGGCCAGGGGGAAGCGGTGACGCTCGGGCAGCCTCAAGGCGGAGTAGTGGGGGTGATAGAAGATGCGCAGTGACATGAAGCATCGGCCATGAACGGGTATGAAAAAGGGGAGCCAGGCTCCCCTCGATGCAGGCGTGCGATGCGCCTTACTGCTGCTGGATCACCCAGATCTGGAAGGCTTTGCGGGTCTCCGCATCGGCCTTGTTGTACCAGCTCTGCAGCTGGGTCAGGGCTTCCGGATTGCTCATGGCCTTGCTCGGGGCCACTTCGGCCGGTGCGCTGGCGGCGGCCATCACGGCGGCGCTGGAGATGGCGACGGTCTTGGGCTGGTTGAAGGCCTTGCCCATATTGATCAGCTCCTGCTGATAGTCGCGGGTCAGCTGGAAGCCACCCACGGTCGGCATGACGAACTGCTCGCTCTCCACTACCTGACCGCTGACCTTGTCTCTGAGAACGACGTTTTGATCCTTGATAAAGAGTCTGGCTTCCTCTTCCTTACGGGGCTTCTTGAAGTCGAGGAAGAGTTGCTGGTTGTCGGCGGCGGTGAAGTTGATCACCAGGGGCTCGGCGGTGACCAGCTTGATCTCGCTGCGGCTGGAGTAGTTGCCCTCGAAGGCGACCACGACCTGGTGTTTGCCGGGCTCCAGGGAGAAGGTGCTGGTCTTGTCGAGCAGCTTGGGATTGATGGACTCACCATCGAGCAACTGCATCACGTAGGGATTCTGTATTTCCAGTTGGCTAGCGGCCAGGGCGCTACCTGCCCACAACAGACCAGCCAGGGCCGGTACCAGAACAGTCAGTTTCATTTCATCTCCTTGAACAGTCAGGCAATTGCCCACTGAAAAATAGGAGGTCATTTTTACAGGTTTGCCCCACAGCGGCAATAGCCGTTTATGGCGCCTTCCGGTGTGCGGGGTGTGGATCCCGCTGCCCCGAGTCCTGCGGGCAGCGTGCTCTTCTATCTTCCTGCCCCCTCCTGACATGAGGGTCAGGGGAGCGCATGGCGGGCGTCAGCCGTGTCACTCGATGCGTCGGGTGAAGGGGGGGAGGGCGTCCAGCAGCCCCTTGCCGTAGCGCTTGGTCAGCAGGCGCCGGTCCAGGATGGTGACCCGCCCCCGATCCGCCTCTTTTCGGATGAGGCGGCCACAGGCCTGGATGAGCTTGCGCGACGCTTCCGGCACCGTCAGTTGCAGGAAGGGGTTGCCGCCGCGCTGCTCTATCCACTCGGCGGTCGCCTCTTCCACGGGGGAGTTGGGCACCGCGAAGGGGAGCTTGGTGATCACCAGGTTGGTGAGGTAGTGGCCGGGCAGATCCAGCCCTTCCGAGAAGCTGCCGGTGCCAAAGAGGATGCTGGCCTGGCCGCCGTCGCACTTCTGTTTGTGCAGGAGGAGCAGGGCGCTGCGGGACGCTTCCCCCTGTACCAGGAGCGACATCCCCTTGGCCCGCAGCCCCACCGCCACCTCGTTCATCTGGCGATAGGAGGAGAAGAGCACCAGGCTGGCCTCCTTGCCTGCCAGCAGGCGGGGCAGGGTATCGATCAACTCCTGGGTGAAGGCGGGGGCACTGGGTTCATGGGCCATCTTGGGCAGATAGAGTTCGGCCTTGTGGTAGTCGAAGGGGGAGCGCAGCCGCAGATAGCGGGTGCCGTCATGCTCCTTGAGCCCCACCTGGTGGCGAAAATAACTGAAGGAGGAGAGGGCGGTGAGGGTCGCCGACACCAGCACGGCCCCGAGACAGCGGGACCAGAGCCACTCCTCCAGCAGATACCCCACCTCGATGGGGGAGGCGTGCAGCCAGATGTCCCCGTCCTCGCTTCTGGCCATCCAGCGGGCGAGGGGGGTCTTGCCGGTGGGAACATGGCGGCTCAGCATCTCACAGAGGGCGCAGAAGCTCTCGAGCCGTTGCAAGTGAAAACCGCTCTCCGCCAGCAGGGGCTCGGCTTCCTTGCGACGAATTTCGCCGTCTTTCAGGGCCTCGCCGATGGCGCCCTGCATTCTGTCCAGCGCCCGCAGCGCCTTCTTGCTCGCCTCTTTCAGGTTCTCCGCCAGCATGGGCAGGGGGTCGGGCAGGACGCCGTCGGCAAACCTGTGGTGTTGCTCGCTACCAAACAGGTGCTCGTGGCTGGCGAGCCACTGCTCCAGCGCCTTGAGATCCGGCAGCAGGGAGGCGAGGGCATCCTGCAACTTCAGCTGGGGGTCGAGCAGGCTCTCCTTGTTCAGCGTCCTGGCCAGCTTGCCGGCGCTCTGCGCCAGTTTCTCCAGCCAGCGGCGGGATCCCTTGATGCTGGCGCTGGCGGCGCCGTGGTCGCGGGCTATGGTGGGCAGGTGGTGGGCTTCGTCCAGCACATAGATGCACTCGTCCGGCGGCGGCAGAATGATGCCGCCCCCCATGGTGAGGTCGGAGAGCAGCAGGGCATGGTTGACCACCAGCACGTCGGCGGCATCCATGTCGTTTCTTGCCCGGTGGAAAGGGCAGTGCTGGTGGTGGCTGAGCGCCTTGTTGCAGGTGTGGCGATCGGCGGCGATGGGATCCCAGCAGGTGTCCGGGATGGGTTTGGGCCAGTTGTCCCGATCGCCGTCCCACTTGCCCTCGGTATAGGCCTGCCACAGAGCCTGGTAGCACGCCTTGTCGGCATCCGACGGCTTGTGTTTGCTCAGGGCGCCAAAGTCGAGCTCGAAGTTGGCCATGTCGCTGCCCTGGGCGGCCTGTTCCAGCAGATGCTCACAGCAGTAGCGCTGGCGGCCCTTGACCAGCATGAAGCGAAACGGCAGCTCGCTGTGGCGATGGTAGAACGGCAGGTCCTTGTGGATCAGCTGCTCCTGCAGGGCGACGGTGGCGGTGGAGATCACCAGCTTCTTCTGGGTGAGTCGTGCCACCGGGATGGCGCCCTGGGCATAGGAGAGGGATTTGCCGATGCCGGTGCCCGCCTCGGCCACCAGGATGCGGCGGCTTTTGTCATATTCACCGGTGAGGGTCTTGGCGATCTCGGCCACCAGAAAATTCTGCTCCTTGCGCGGCACAAAACCGGGTAAACCATCGGCAATCTGGCGATAGGTATTGCGGATGGTGGCTTTGAGACGAGTCGATAGCATAAAGGCGGTGTAACCCTGTGGGAGGTGAATCAGCACAGGATACCCGCAAGAGGTGACTCGGGTCGAGGCAAGGGGAAAGCAGCCGTCATGGAAGGGGGGCCGCACTTATGTCATGGGGTGGATGGTGCGTGCAATAAACCACCAAAAAAGCGTGATTCAGGCAGAGAGTATCGCTGTAAACGTTTTCCCTGGCGGGGCAAATAATATGGGATTCAGCTCACAATTTTTTCCCTATGACTATGGTTTTCTCAAAAAGTTCCAAGTTTTTTCGTTGCGGATCAGAAAACCCAGTGATAGTCTCGGCGGCATAGTGATGCAAAGAACATCGCTAACACAGGGAATAACAAGGACTTAGTGTTTAATTACAGTAGGCATTGGAAACAACTATGAAAAAGACAATTCTGGCTATTGCTATCCCGGCTCTGTTCGCTTCTGCAGCCAACGCTGCTGTCGTTTACGACAAAGATGGCACCTCCTTTGATATCTATGGCCGTGTTCAGGCTAACTACTACGCTGACAGCGACAACGCCAGCGAGATCACCGGTAGCAACGCTGGTGATGCCGAGCTGATCGGTACCTCCCGTCTGGGCTGGTCAGGTAAAGTCGCGTTGAACAACACCTGGTCTGGTATCGCCAAGACCGAGTGGCAGGTTGCTTCCGAGAACTCCGATAACAACGATTCCGACAAAGACACCTTCAGAGCCCGTCACATCTGGGTTGGCTTCGACGGTACCCAGTACGGCAAGATCATCTTCGGCCAGACCGACACCGCGTTCTACGACGTGCTGGAGCCGACCGATATCTTCAACGAGTGGGGCGATTACGGTAACTTCTACGACGGTCGTCAAGAAGGCCAGATCATCTACTCCAACACCTACGGTGGTTTCAAGGGCAAAGTGTCCTACCAGACCAACGACGATCAGGCTGTTGAAGTGTCCGATGTTGGCAGTGACACCAACGTTACTATCTTCCCCAACACCAAGCGCAAATACGGCTACGCCGCTGCTGCTGGTTACGACTTCGACTTCGGTCTGGGCCTGAACGCCGGTTACGCTTACTCCGACCTGGAAAACACCGTCACTGGCGACAGCGGTGAGAAGTCCGAGTGGGCTCTGGGCGCGCACTACGCCATCAACGGCTTCTACTTCGCCGGTGTGTACACCGAAGGCGACCTGAAGAACGACGCCACCGGTAACAAGGGTGAAGGCCGTGGCTACGAGCTGGCTGCTTCCTACAACGTAGACGCCTGGACCTTCCTGGCTGGCTACAACTTCAAGGAAGCCAAGAACAACGTCACCAACACTGGTTATGCTGACCAAGTTGACGAAACCCTGCTGGGCGTTCAGTACAACTTCACTTCCAAGCTGAAGGCGTACACCGAGTACAAGATCCAGGGTATCGACGATCTGGACGACGAGTTCACTGTTGCCCTGCAATACAACTTCTAATCCAGTCCTAGTACGGGTTTAGTGGATAAACGGCCAAGCTTGCTTGGCCGTTTTGTTTTGTTTGCCTTTCACCTCCTTAGCATCCTTTTGACGTCTGGTGCTGCGCCAGGTCACGTTGTCTTCCTTGCCCCCTTGGCTCTCTTCTCGTAAATCGCTAGATTATTCAATTTGTTGAAACAGGGCAGGCCGGCAGGGAAGGATACCTTTTGATCGATTTCACCCACCCTGAGTGGCGCGCGCTGGCGCAGCAGTTGTTGAGCGGGCCCCCCCAGGTTATCCGTGGTCGCCAGTGGCAGCCCCTTGTCGGCATGCTGAGGGACAACCAGCTGCTACTCACCCTCGGCAACCATCGCTATGAGCTGACCCCGGCCGGACGGCGCTATCTGACCCGCGAGCTGATGCTGGCGGAGATGGCGTGCGCCCCCCCGGAGCCGGAGGAGTGGCTGCAGTCCCACGGCTGGCAGTTGGGGGAGAAGGTCAACGATCGGGTGCTGGCGGCCCTCTACCGCAAGGGGGAGGCGAGTTTCAGCCCCATCGAACAGATCGACTTCGAAGACAAGGGGATCCGGTTGTGCCGCGATCTGCCGCTTCGCCTGCGCTCTGCACGCCCGTTCAGCCTCTTCTTCAGCGGCGGCACCCTGCTCGATGCCACCCCCTGGCTTCAGACCCTGGGGGAGGTGGCGCTGCCGGCCCGCACCCTGGCGGGGCTTGGCAAGATCCTCTGGGGGGAGGGGGAGATCCAGCGGGTGATCAGCACGGATTGCGTCGGCGCCTTTGCCGAGCTGCGCTTGCCCGCCGACGCCCTGCTGGTCTGGCATCCCGCCGAGGATCCCGGCGCCCTGCAACCCCTGATTGCCGCCTTGCCTCCCCATACGCTCTGGAGTCACCTCACCGCCCTGGAACCGGCCGGCGTCGACAGGGTGCTGATGCTGGCCCAGCGGCTGGGGCGCCCGGCGAGCTGGTGGCTGCCGCGGGATCTGGTGCCCATCAAGGCGGCCTACGGTGCGCCTCTGCAGGACAGCCGCCCGTGGGAGCCGAGCCGTCTCCCTCGCCCGCTGCTGGCGCTGTGCGCCGATCTGGTGGAGTCCAACCAGGGGCTCTCGGCCGAGGTGTGCGCCCTGGCGCCAGACTGGCACGCCGTTGGCTGACGGGCTGCCAGCGACATCGAGAAAGCGGTTTTCCCGTCTGGAAGGCGGTGGTATAAAGAGTTGACGGAGCGCTCGCCAGACGGGCGCTTTTGTTTGCCAACCTACTTTGCCAGCCAACGAACTCAACGGAATACAGGGAATACCATGTTTGAAAAGGTTGTTGCCGCCCCAGCGGATCCGATCCTGGGCCTGACCGAGGCCTTCCGTGCCGACTCTCGCAGCCACAAGATCAACCTGGGGGTCGGGATCTACAAGGATGAGACCGGTGCCACTCCTATCCTTCATTGCGTCAAGAAAGCCGAACAGAAGCTCTTGACCGACGAGAAGACCAAGAACTATCTCGGTATCGAAGGCAATATCGAATACGGCCGCATCGTGCAGCAACTGCTGTTCGGCCGTGACTCGGCGCTGGTGACCAGCGGTCGCGCCAAGACGGCGCAGGCGCCGGGTGGTACCGGTGCCCTGCGCATCGCCGCCGAGTTCGTGGTGCGCAACGGCCTGGCCAAGACCGTCTGGATCTCCGATCCCACCTGGGCCAACCACGTCAGCGTGTTCCAGGCGGCCGGTCTGACCGTCAAGTGGTACAAGTACTACGATGCCGCGACCAAGGGGCTCGACTTTGCGGCCATGCAGACGTCGCTCTCCGAGGCCCAGGCCGGCGATCTCGTGCTGCTGCACGGCTGCTGCCACAATCCGACCGGCATAGACCCCACCAGCGATCAGTGGCGCGCCCTGGCCGAGCAGAGCGCCGCCGCCGGCTGGCTGCCGCTGTTTGACTTCGCCTATCAGGGCTTTGCCCGGGGTATCGAGGAAGATGCCGAAGGCCTGCGCATCTTCGCCGAGTGCCACGACGAGCTGCTGGTGGCGAGCTCCTTCTCCAAGAACTTCGGCCTCTACAACGAGCGGGTCGGCGCCTTCACCCTGGTCTGCGCGACCAAGGGCGTTGCCGACGTCGCCTTCACCCAGGTGAAGACCGTCATCCGTGCCAACTACTCCAACCCGCCGTCCCACGGCGCCGCCGTCGTCACCGCCGTGGTGAGCGATCCGGCCCTCTATGCCGAGTGGGTGGAAGAAGTGGCCGCCATGCGGGTGCGCATTCGCGAGATGCGCGAGCTGCTGGTGGCGAAACTGGCGGAACGCGGCGTGAGCCAGGACTTCGGTTTCATCCGCGAGCAGAACGGCATGTTCTCCTTCTCCGGCCTCTCCAAGGATCAGGTGGAGCGCCTCAAGAGCGAGTTCGCCATCTACATCGTCGGCTCCGGCCGGATCAGCGTGGCCGGGATCACCCGAGCCAACATAGATCCGCTCTGCGACGCCATTGCCAAGGTGTTGTAAAGGAGGCGAAAAGGCTGCGGATTGCATCACCCGCGTCAATATATAGCTCCGCTATAGATCCGCTCTGCGACGCCATCGCCAGGGTGCGGTAAGCGAGCCATGGGTATCCGTTCAATAAAAAGCCCGCCGGGGAGACTCGGCGGGCTTTTTCGTTCCTGCGGTTTTTACCTCAGCGGCGACGCTTGCCGCCCCCCAGCAGGGAGCCGAGCACCCCCCGTACCAACTGCCGCCCCACCTCGTTGCCCAGGGTGCGGGCCACGCTCTTGGCGGCGGTCTGCACCACGCCGTCGTGCTGGCCACCGCGCGGGCCGGTGCGACCGAACAGGATGCCGTTGAGGGCATCGAGCAGACCGCCTTCCCCGTTGGATGGCTGCTCGCTGCCTTGCTCGCTTGTGGGGGTCACCTTGCCCCCATTGAGCCGCTCGAAGGCGGACTCCCTATCTTCCGGCGTCTCGTAGCGGCCGTAGAGCAATGAGCCCTGGATCAGGGCTTGCCGTTCGGGGTCGCTCAGGGGACCGATGCGGCTGGCCGGGGGGGCGATGAAGGCGCGCTCCACCACGCCGGGGCGCCCCTTCTCGTCGAGCAGGGAGACCAGGGCTTCCCCGACCCCCAGCTCGGTGATGACGCCGGCGGCATCGAAGGCCGGGTTGGCGCGCAGGGTGTTGGCGGCGATGCGCACCGCCTTCTGATCGCTCGGGGTAAAGGCGCGCAGGGCGTGCTGGATCCGGTTGCCGAGCTGCCCCAGCACGCTGTCGGGAATGTCGGCCGGGCTCTGGGTCACGAAGTAGACACCCACCCCTTTCGAGCGGATGAGCCGCACCACCAGCTCTATCTTCTCCAGCAGCGCCTTGGGCGCATCGTTGAACAGGAGGTGCGCCTCGTCGAAGAAGAAGACCAGCACGGGTTTCTCCGGATCCCCCACCTCGGGCAACTGTTCGAACAGCTCGGAGAGCAGCCAGAGCAGGAAGCAGGCATAGAGCCGGCTGGACTGGGTCAGCTTGCTCGCGGCCAGCACGTTGATATGGCCGTGACCGGCCTCGTCGGTCTGCAGCAGGTCCTGAATGTCCAGCATGGGCTCGCCGAAGAAGTGATCGCCCCCCGCGCTCTCCAGGGTGAGCAGATTACGCAGGATGGCGCCGATGGAGGCGGTGGACACGTTGCCGTAGCGGGTGGTGAGGGTCTTGGCGTTGTCCCCCGCGAACTGCACCATGGCGCGCAGGTCTTTCAGATCGAGCAGCAGCAGCCCCTCGTCGTCCGCCACCTTGAACACCAGCTCCAACACGCCGCTCTGGGTGTCGTTGAGGCCGAGCAGGCTGGCGAGCAGCAGGGGCCCCATGTCGGAGACGGTGGCCCGCACCGGGTGTCCCTGCTCCGCAAACAGGTCCCATAACAGGGTCGGGCTGGGGGCGAAGGCGGGGGCCGGGATGCCGAGCTGGGCCAGGCGGGCGTCCAGCTTGGGGGATGGCATGCCGGCGGCGCCCAGGCCGCTCAGATCCCCTTTCACGTCCGCCAGAAAGACGGGAACCCCGAGGCGGGAAAAGCCCTCCGCCAGCACCTGCAGGGTGACCGTCTTGCCGGTTCCGGTGGCGCCCGTGATGAGGCCGTGGCGATTGGCCATGGCGGGCAGCAGGGAGAGGGGGTGGCCATTGGCATGGGCCAGCGTGAGCGGTTCGGCCATGGGGGGCTCCTTGTCTCGCATGAGGGACGAAAAACAACGGGTTACAAGGAGTGTGGTGGCAGAGCCAAATGATGGCAAGCCGCGGCCGGTGGACGCGGCGTGACGGTGGGGGACCCTCAGGAGGCGCGGATCCGTCTGCCCAGTTGCAGTGTCAGCAGGGTGAGCAGGGCGCCTGTGGTGGCGGTCAATATCGCCAGCAGCAGGCTGCCCAGCAGGAAGGGGGGCACCAGGGTGGCGGCCTCGTGCTCCAGCCAGTGCAGGGACCAGGTGAGGTGAAAGGGCTCCGGCGTCTCATGCAGCACCAGGCAGCCGGTGCGATAGGCATAGAGGTACATGAAGGGGAGCGTCAGCGGGTTGTTGAACCAGACCGCCAGCAGGGCCAGCGGCAGGTTGAAGCCAAACGCCAGCGCCAGGGCGACGGCCACCAGGGAGTGCATGGGCACCGGGATCCAGCTGGCGAAAAGCCCGGCCGCCACGGCGCCGCAGAGGGCCCGGGGGTTGCTCTGCCAGAGGGCGGGGGTCAGCAGGCGTTCCCCAAACAGGGCGAACCACTTCTGCCGGCGCAGGGTGTCCGGGTCCATCTTGAAGCGGGCGAACCAGCGGCTCAGCATGCGCGTACCACCTTGCGTCTGTGCCACTGACGAACGGTGCTGATGCGCCAGCAGGTGCGAATGAGGGTGTAGCCGATCAGCGAGCTCAACAGGGCGAGCACCAGGGAGCCCAGCAAGAGCGGCGGGGCCACCGTCTCGAACACCGACACCAGCCAGGCCCAGGTGAACTCGATCTCGATGTGCCGGGAGGGTTGCCCCAGCAACTGGCAGCCGGTCAGATAGGCGCCATAGAACATGGGCGGCATGGTGAAGGGGTTGGAGAGCCATACCAGGACCACGGAGAGGGGCAGGTTGACCCGGCAGGCGATGGCGCCGCCGGCCGCCAGCAGCATCTGGCAGGGGAGGGGGATCCAGGCCATGAAGAGGCCGACCGCACAGGCGCCGGCGGCGGAGCGCCGGTTGAGATGCCACAGGTTGGCATCGAGCAGCAGCCTGCCGAACAGCCGCAGGTGCTTGTGCTCCTTGAGCTTGTCCTGGTCGGGCAACCAGCGTTTTATGATTCGTTTGGGCATGTTTTAAACCTTGCTAGATACTTGCTCCATGGATCTGCGTCTGCTGTCGTTTGCCCTGGGGGCAAGCTCCTCACTGCTCTGGCCATGGCTGCCTTCATGGGAATGGGGTGGCCTGGCGCTGCTGCTCGCGCTTCCCCTCGCCGGTTGTCGCTGCTGGCGGCTGCTGTTTCTGCTGCTCGGCATCCTCTGGATGCAGGGGAATATGCACCACCGGCTTGCCTGGCTGGATCAGCTGGGCAAAAAAACGAGCCACATCATAACCGCACACGTGCAAAGTACGGAGTCTTCGGGAGAGAAAGAGGGGGATAAATTTGCGCGCCTGCTGCTGCGCCTCGACACCCTGGACGATCGCCCCCTCATCGTGCCACCCCTGGTGCGGGTCAATGCCTATCAGGTGTTGCCGCCGTTGCCTGCCGGCAGCCGCGTCACCCTGGTGACCTCTCTCAAGCCGGCCCATGGCCTGGCCAACGAAGCGGGAATGGATGGACGGCGCCTGCTCCTTGGCAAGGGGATCACCGCCACCGGCAACCTGCGCCGGGTCATCGCCCTGGATGCCGTGCCCCCGGGTATGCGCGATCGCTGGCTGGCGGCGGCGAGTCGCGCCTGGGAGGGGATGGCGCAGGCCCCCCTGCTGGCAGCCCTCACCTTCGGGGAGCAGGGGGGGATCACGGATGCCCAGTGGGAACTCTTTCGCGGCAGCGGCCTGACCCACATCATCGCCATCTCGGGCCAGCATATCGCTCTGGTAGCGGTGCTCGGCTGGTGGCTCGGGCGGCTGTTCGGGCTGCGCGGGGCTATCTGCGTGTCACTCCTGTTCGCGGCCACCTACAGCTGGCTGGCGGGGTTTGCGGTGGCCACCGAGCGAGCCCTCATCATGGTGCTGGTATGGAGCCTGCTGCGCTGGCTAAAGCGGGACTGGCCGAGCCACCGGATCTGGCTGTGGGCCTTCGTGGTGCTGACATTGTGGGACCCTTTCGCCCTCTATTCTGCGGGGTTCTGGCTCTCTTTTCTGGCGGTGGCCCTGCTGTTGCTGGCGAGCCTGCTGCACGATCGCCCCGGCCTGGTGCGGCTGCAACTTCTGCTGCTGCTCGGATTGCTGCCCCTGCAACTGCTGCTGTTCGAGGGGATGGCGCCCCTGGCGTTTCTGCTCAATCTGCTGACACTGCCGCTGTTCTGCCTTGTCATCATTCCCCTGGCGCTCATCGGCGTGCTGGTGGCGCCCCTCTCCACGTTGCTGGCCCACGGCCTGCTCTGGGTCTCCGCCTTCGGCCTGGAGTGGGTGCTGTGGGGGCTCACGCAGCTGGCGGATCGCCTGCAGCTCTGGTGGCCGGTGCCCGGCTGGCTGATGCCCGCCAGCGCCCTGCTGATCCTGTTGTGGACAGGATGGCACCTGCCGGGAGGGCGCGCCCTGGGGGGACCGGTGGCGGCGGCCCTGCTGCTCGCCCTCTGGCCTGCTCCCGCTTCCTGGCAGGTGCGGGTGCTGGACGTGGGGCAGGGGCTCTCGGTGCTCGTCACCCGGGGGGATCGGGCCATCCTGTTTGATACCGGGGATCGCTACCCCGGGGGCTACAACATGGCGGATGCGGCCATCCTGCCCCTGCTCAACCGGCTCGGCATCCGGGTGATCGACACCCTGATCATCAGCCACAGAGACAGGGATCACGCGGGCAACCGGCAGGCTCTGCTGCAGAGCATGGCGGTGCGCCGGGAGCTCTCCTCCTTCCCCTTTACACCGGCTACCCAGGCCTGCCGCCGAGGTCAGCAGTGGCACTGGCAGGGACTGGATGTGCGGGTGCTCTGGCCCCTGGCAGCCGGGGCGGGGCGCAACAACGACAGTTGCGTGGTGCAGCTCAGCGACGGGCGTCATCGGCTGCTGCTGAGCGGCGACATCGAGCAGCAGGCGGAGCGCCGCCTGCTGGCGCTGGAGGAGGGTGAGGGCGCGGGGCTGGCCAGCACCCTGCTGGTGAGCCCGCATCATGGCAGTCGCACCTCCTCCACGGCCCCCTTCGTGGCGGCGGTGAAACCTGCCTTCGTGGTGCACAGCGCAGGCTTCATGAACCAGTGGGGCTTTCCCCGCCCCGAGGTGGTGGCGCGATACCAGGGGGCGCGGCAGTGGGTCACGGGGGAGGCGGGCGCCATCCTGATCGAGCCGGGAGACGCGGGGCTCAGGATCCGGGCCGAGCGGGAGCAGGGGCCCTGGTACCGGCGTGGCGGCCCCTGGTGGCAGCCGCAGGTATGGGGAAGGGAGTGAGGATCCAATGAGCCAGCCCGGCAAGGGGCGGCCTTCATTTGTGACCCGGGTTGTAGCCATCGCGCCAGCGGCGCTTGGTGTAGCTCCAAGGTTTGGCTAGAATAGCCCGTCATTTCCCTTATTAACGGCTATTCATGCAACAAGAAACCTCACAAGAGAGCTGGACCGTCTTCAAGCGCCTGCTCGGTTATGTCCGGGATCGCAAGCTGGGTCTGGTGGGCGGCATCATTGGCATGCTGGGTTACGCGGCCGTGGATACCACCTTCGTCTACTCCATCAAACCGCTCATCGATCAGGGGCTCAACGGCAACGACAGCAGCGTGCTCAAGTGGATGCCCTTCTTCGTCCTCGGCATCGTGGCTCTGCGCGGCTGCGCCGCCTTCCTCTCCAACTACTGCATGGCCTGGGTCGGCAACCACGTGGTGATGCGCCTGCAGCAGCAGGTGTTCAGCCACCTGATGGCCATGCCCATGAGCTTCTTCGACCGCCAGAACACCGGCAACCTGCTCTCCAAGGTGACCTATGACGCCGGTCAGGTGTCGTCCGCCGCGAGCTCGACCCTGGTGTCCCTGGTGCGGGAAGGGGCCACCGTCATCGGCCTGCTGGGCCTGATGTTCTGGCACTCCTGGCAGTTGTCGGTGATCTTCCTGGTGGTGGGGCCCCTGGTCGGGATCCTCATCAGCATCATCAGCCGACGTTTTCGCAAGATAAGCCGCCACATCCAGCAGGCAGTGGGTGACATCACCACCTCCACCGAGCAGATGCTCAAGGGGCACAAAGAGGTGCTGATGTTCGGGGGCCAGGAGGTGGAGGACAAGCGCTTCTACCAGGTGAGCAACCGGATGCGCCAGCAGACCATGAAGATGGTCGCCGCCGACGCCATCGGCAGCCCCATCGTCCAGATGGTGGCCTCCGTGGCCCTTGCGGTCTTCCTCTATGTCGCCACCATCGACAGCGTCAAGGCGACCCTGACCGCGGGCACCTTCACCGTCATGGTCACCTCCATGATGATGCTGCTCAAGCCGCTGAAAAGCCTGACCGACGTGAACAACCAGTTCCAGCGCGGCATCACCGCCTGCCAGAGCCTGTTCGGTCTGCTGGACTCCACCCCGGAGCAGGACACCGGCACCCGCACCCTGGAACGTGCCCGAGGTGAAATCGAGTTTCGCAACGTCACCTTCACCTACCCGACCAAGGAGACACCGGCGCTGCGCAACATCAGCTTCAAGGTGGAGGCAGGCAAATCGGTGGCCCTGGTGGGTCGTTCCGGCTCCGGCAAGAGCACCATCGCGAGCCTTCTGACCCGCTTCTATGACATCGAAGAGGGGGAAATTCTGCTGGATGGCGTCAACATCCGCGAATACCGCCTGAGCGAGCTGCGCAAGCAGTACGCCCTGGTCTCCCAGCACGTGCACCTCTTCAACGACTCCGTGGCCAACAACATCGCCTACGCGGCGGAAGAGAAGTACAGCCGCGACGAGATCCAGCAGGCGGCCCGCATCGCCCATGCGGACGACTTCGTCAGCAAGATGCCGGAAGGCTATGACACCGTCATCGGCGAGAACGGCGCCTCCCTCTCCGGCGGCCAGCGCCAGCGCATCGCCATCGCCCGCGCCCTGTTGCGGGACTCTCCGGTGCTGCTGCTGGACGAAGCTACCTCGGCCCTGGACACCGAGTCCGAGCGTCACATCCAGGCGGCCATCGACGAGCTGTGCAAGGCGCGCACTTCCCTCGTGATCGCCCACCGCCTCTCCACCATCGAGAAGGCGGACGAGATCCTGGTGATCGACGAGGGACACATCGTCGAGCGCGGCAACCACCAAACCCTGATGGACATGCATGGTACTTATGCCCAGCTGCGGGCCATTCAGTTTGGTAATACAGCCACGGGTAACAAGGGCTGATGCTGGCCAGACTCTGGTACGGGAACAGCCTCTGGCGCTGGGGGCTGGCCCCCTTCGCCCTGCTGTTTGCCGTGATCAGCGGCGTCCGCCGTCTGGGGTATCGCCGGGGCTGGCTCAGCGCCTATCGGGCCACCCTGCCGGTGGTGGTGGTGGGCAATCTCTCGGTGGGGGGCAACGGCAAGACCCCGGTGGTGGTCTGGCTGGTGGAACAACTCCTGGCCCGGGGCTGGCGCCCCGGCGTGGTCAGCCGCGGCTATGGCGGCAAGGCGCCCCATTACCCCTATCGACTGGATGAGAGCAGCACCCCGGCCGAGGCCGGGGATGAGCCCGTGCTCATCGCAAGGCGCTGCGGCTGCCCCGTGGCGGTGGCCCCCAGACGGGCCGATGCTGTGCGGTTGCTGGAGCAAAGCGGTGAGGTGGACATCATCGTGACCGACGACGGCCTGCAGCACTATGCCCTGGCCCGTGACATCGAACTGGTGGTGGTGGACGGTGCGCGCCGCTTTGGCAATGGCTGTCTGCTGCCCATGGGGCCACTGCGCGAGCCCACGACCCGCCTCAAGCGGGTGGACGCCATCATCTGCAACGGCGGCGAACCCGCCCGTGGCGAGTACGCCATGCGCCTGGTGCCGGATACCCTGCGCCGGGTGTGCGACGATGCGCCTCTCACGGCCCCCCTCTCGGGGCCGGTGGATGCCCTGGCGGGCATCGGCCATCCCCCCCGTTTCTTCGCCACCCTGACCGCCCTTGGTTACGAGCTGGTGCAGAGCGTCGGCTACGGGGATCACCAGGCGTTCGACGCCGCCGAGCTGCTGGCCCGCTTCGGCCAGCGCCCCTTGCTGATGACCGAGAAGGATGCGGTCAAGTGCCGCCCCTTCGCCCCGGACAACTGGTGGTATCTGCCGGTCAGCGCCGAGCTGCCCGATGCCCTGGGGGAGGCGCTGCTGCGCACCCTGGGCCCGCAGCCCGGGGGGGACAAGCACCAGGCGCCCTGACGGGGCGCCACCGGATTGGAACAGACGGCCAGCGCCCGGACTCGGGGGCTGGCCCTGCACATTGACATGCCAGGCAAGATCGCCTGTGGGAAATCGTTAAAGGAGTTTCGTTGTGGCACTGGATATTAAACTGCTCGACATCATCGCCTGCCCGGTCTGCAAGGGGAAACTGCACTATCAAGCGCACGCCGAGGGCCCTCAGGAGCTCATCTGCCGTTTCGACAGACTGGCCTATCCCCTGGAGGAGGGGATCCCGGTGCTGCTGGAGAACCGGGCCCGTCACCTGGCGCTGGAAGAGCTGAAGCCATGAGTTTCGTCGTCGTCATTCCTGCCCGTTACGCCTCCACCCGGCTGCCGGGCAAGCCGCTGGCCGACATTCACGGCAAGCCCATGGTGCAGCACGTGGTGGAGAAGGCCCTGCAATCGGGCGCCGATCGGGTGATCGTCGCCACCGATGACGAGCGGGTGCAGCAGGCTCTGGCTCCCTTTGCCGCCGCTGCCGGGTTCGAGGTGTGTATGACCTCACCGGATCACCAGTCCGGCACCGAGCGTCTGGCCGAGGTGTGCCGTCACTACGGCTTTGCCGCCGACACCATCATCGTCAACGTGCAGGGGGACGAGCCCCTCATTCCCCCCGTCATCATCCGCCAGGTGGCGGACAACCTGGCCGCGGCCAGCGCGCCCATGGCGACGCTGTCGGTGCCGATCAGGGATGCCGAAGAGGCGTTCAATCCCAATGCCGTCAAGGTGGTGACCGACCGGGAGGGGTATGCCCTCTATTTCAGTCGCGCCAGCATCCCCTGGGATCGGGACCGCTTTGCGGCCAGCGATCGCGTTGCGGGGAGCCGCGAGCAGATTGGCGATCACTACCAGCGCCACATCGGCATCTACGCCTATCGCGCCGGCTTCATCCAGCGTTACGTGGACTGGGCGCCGAGCGTGCTCGAGCAGGTCGAAGCCCTGGAGCAGCTGCGGGTGCTCTGGTACGGGGAGAAGATCCACGTGGCCCAGGCGCTGCAAGCCCCGCCGGTGGGGGTGGACACCCAGGCCGATCTCGACAAGGTGCGAGCGCTGCTGGCCGGTTGAGGCTGGCGGAACGGCTTTGATGCAACACGGCGCCCCAGGGCGCCGTTTTTTAATTGATTCTTTGTATAATAATTTGATTTAAAACGGATTTTACGAGCAATTTCAAACTTTTCCCGCCCATGGTTTGCCAAATCATCGAGTTTGGTTATGATGCAAGACGCCGTGTTAACCCTAACTGGCATATAACGAGATAAAAAACGGGGTGTTTGGGTGATTAATGTATTCCTGGTCGATGATCATGAGTTGGTGCGTACAGGGATAAGACGCATTTTGGAAGACGTCCGCGGGATCAAGGTGGTGGGCGAGGCGCAGAGCGGGGAAACCGCGGTGGCCTTCTGTCGGCAACATCACCCCGATGTGATCCTGATGGACATGAACATGCCGGGCATCGGCGGTCTGGAAGCGACCCGCAAGATCCTGCGGATCCGCCCCGATGTACGCATCATAGTGCTGACCATTCATTCAGAAAATCCGTTCCCCACCAAGGTGATGCAGGCGGGCGCCGCCGGGTACCTCACCAAGGGGGCCGCGCCGGACGAGATGATCCACGCCATTCGCCTGGTTCACTCCGGTCAGCGCTACATCTCCCCGGAGATCGCCCAGCAGATGGCCCTGAGCCAGTTCGCCTCCGCCGACGAGAACCCCTTCAAGTCCCTCTCCGAGCGGGAGCTGCAGATCATGATGATGATCACCAAGGGGCAGAAGGTGACCGACATCTCCGAGCAACTCAACCTGAGCCCGAAGACGGTCAACAGCTACCGCTACCGCCTGTTCAGCAAGCTGGGGATCAACGGTGACGTGGAGCTGACCCATCTGGCCATTCGTTATGGCATGCTGGATGCCGATACCCTGTAACGGGGGCGTGTGGACACCAAAGGCGGCACCGGCCGCCTTTTGCTTTTTGCAGGCTGTGGGCAGTATGCTCTCCCCGTCTTTTTGCATTCATCCGTTGAGTCGAGTTGCCGATGACCCTCTCTCCCGAGCCCCATTTTGACAGCAAGGCATTCCTGAGTGCCGTCACCCACCAGAGCGGTGTCTACCGCATGTACGACAGCGGCGGCACCGTCATCTACGTGGGCAAGGCCAAGGATCTCAAGAAACGGCTCGCCTCCTACTTTCGAGCCAATGTCGACAGCATCAAGACCCGCACCCTGGTGCGCCAGATTGCCGATGTGCAGGTAACGGTCACGCACACCGAGACCGAGGCGCTGATCCTCGAGCACAACCTCATCAAGCAGTACCAGCCCCGCTACAACGTGCTGCTGCGGGATGACAAGTCCTACCCCTGGATCATCATCACCGACCATCGGCACCCGCGCATCGGCGTCCATCGCGGCGCCCGCAAGGTGAAGGGGGAGTATTTCGGCCCTTACCCCTCCGGCGGCGCGGTACGCGAGAGCCTGCACCTGATGCAGAAGATCTTCCCGGTGCGCCAGTGCGAGGATGCCGTCTATGCCAACCGTACCCGCCCCTGCCTGCTCTACCAGCTCAAGCGCTGCGCCGGCCCCTGCGTGGCGGGGCTGGTGAGCGAGGCCGAGTATGCCCAGCAGGTGGCGCTGGCCAAGCTGTTCCTCGCGGGCAAGAACCAGCAGGTGATCGGCGAACTGGTGGGCAAGATGGAGTCCGCCAGCGGCGATCTGCGCTTCGAGGAGGCGGCCCGCTACCGGGATCAGATCCAGGCCCTGCGCCGGGTCACCGAGCAGCAGTCGGTGAGCGGCAACGTGCTGGACGAGCTCGACGTGGTGGGGGTGGCCTTCGAGCAGGGGACCGCCTGCATCCATGTGCTCTTCATCCGCCAGGGCAAGGTGCTGGGATCGCGCAGCTACTTCCCGAAAGTGCCGGCCGATACCCCGCTTGACGAGGTGGTGCAATCCTTCCTGCTGCAGTTCTATCTGTCGGGGCAGGGGGGACGGCAGATCCCGAGCGAGGTGCTGCTGGACGTGGCGCTGGAGGATGAGAGCGTCATCGCCGACACCCTGAGTCAGACCGCCGGCTACAAGGTGCGGGTGGTGAGCCGGACGCGCAGCGAACGGGCCCGCTTCATCAAGCTCGCCTCCATCAATGCCCAGACCGCGCTGCGCTCGCGCCTCGCCCACAAGAGCACCATCACCGCCCGTTACGATCAGCTGGAGGAGCTGCTGGAGCTCGAGAGCCCCATCGCCCGCATGGAGTGCTTCGATATCTCCCACACCATGGGGGAGCGCACCGTGGCCTCCTGCGTGGTGTTCAACCGGGAGGGGCCGCTCAGCTCCGAGTACCGCCGCTTCAATATCGACGGCATCACCGGTGGCGATGACTACGCCGCCATGGAGCAGGCGCTGGAGCGCCGCTTTGGCAAGCAGCAGGAGCCGGACAAGGTGCCGGATGTGCTGTTCATCGACGGCGGTCTCGGCCAGTTGCGCCGCGCGGAGGAGATCCTGGCGCGCCAGCTGGAGTTTCTCGGCGGCAAATACCCGCTGCTGGTGGGCATCGCCAAGGGGGTGACCCGCAAGGCGGGGTTGGAAACCCTGATCCTGGGGGACAGCCACGAAGAGCTGCACCTGCCGGCAGATATGCCCGCCTTGCACCTCATCCAGCACATTCGCGACGAATCCCACCGCTTTGCCATCACGGGCCACCGGGCCAGGCGGGCAAAGGCCCGCACTACCAGTACCCTGGAAGAGATTCCCGGGGTGGGGCCGAAACGGCGGCAGGCGCTGCTCAAATACCTGGGTGGCTTGCAGGAGGTGAAAAAAGCCGGGGTGGACGAGCTCGCCAAGGTGCCCGGCATCAGCCAGGAGCTGGCCCAGTCCATTCACGACGCATTGCACTCGCTCTAGCGCTGCCTTTGGTGTGAAGGAGGTCACGCCAGGGGGCATCAGGGCGTGCTGCCTGCGCACAAGAGCCGTGACGCAGGGGGCTCCCAAATGCCATAATGACCGGCATCCTGAGGTTATTGATGGATTAATGGACCAAGGCGGGCGCCAGTTCGGTTGCATCCGCGATCGGCTTGGGGCTACCATGTAGCGGCATACAAGAAGTGGCTGAAAATAATGACAAATATTCCTAACCTGCTGACGTTCTTTCGGATTTTGCTCATACCCGTCTTCGTCATCCTGTTCTACCTTCCCTATCAGTGGTCCTACATGGCGGCGGCCATCGTCTTTATCCTGGCGGCCGCAACCGACTGGTTTGACGGCTATCTTGCCCGCAAGCTGAACCAGTCCACCGCCTTTGGCGCCTTCCTCGATCCGGTAGCCGACAAGATCATGGTGGCGGCGGCCCTGGTGGTCATCGTCGAGCACTACAACACCGTCTGGGTCACCATCCCCGCCATGACCATGATTGGCCGGGAGATCATCATCTCCGCCCTGCGTGAATGGATGGCCGAGCTTGGCAAGCGCTCCTCGGTGGCGGTCAGCTGGATTGGCAAATGGAAGACCATGATCCAGATGGTGTCGCTCACCGGCCTCATCTGGCAGTACGACATCTGGATGGTGTGGCTCGCCTATGTGCTGCTCTACGTGGCCACCGTGCTCACCTTCTGGTCCATGTTCCAGTACATGAAGGCTGCCTGGGGCGATCTCAGCTACCACTCCCGGTTCTAGTCCCGACGGGAAGATGGCCGTTTCTCTGCCACTGGCGCCGAGAAACGGCCATGAGCGCCAAAAGTGTGGGACAAGGGTAAAAAACACCCGAACGATCAGCGTATTAAATGTTTTTGGTTGACTGGGCGGGGAACATCGCTAGAATGCGTTCTCACAGTCAGGCAGTCAGCCAGACCGATGCGGGAATAGCTCAGTTGGTAGAGCACGACCTTGCCAAGGTCGGGGTCGCGAGTTCGAGTCTCGTTTCCCGCTCCAAATTCAGACAATAGAGAGTTTCTCTCTTTTGCATGGCGCGTTAGCAAAGCGGTTATGCAGCGGATTGCAAATCCGTTTAGTCCGGTTCGACTCCGGAACGTGCCTCCATATTGACAAGCCCGCCCGCGGACTTGATACCGATTGCGGTGCCTGAGTGGTGAAATCGGTAGACACAAGGGATTTAAAATCCCTCGACGTTCGCGTCGTGCCGGTTCGATTCCGGCCTCAGGCACCATTAAAATCAAAGAGTTAATAAGGCCACTAGCAATAGTGGCCTTTTTGTTACTAGCTAATTGACAGCCAGAATGGCAGCGACCTGAAGAGTCGGTTCATCTCTTGAATCTGCACGTGCCAAGCTACGACACCCTGGTGTGAACATCAAAGAGCCTGCTCGATGGCAGGCTCCTGAGTGCTTCCCAGAATTCTCTAGAGTTCCGAGATGATGGTCGACACCTCTTCTGCTCCGTGTCTTATCTCCTCCATCACTTTTGCAACGTCATCGATCTGCTTTTGCCCGTGGATGGCACCGTCTGCTGCGGACTGGATCTGCTCGCTGACCTGCCTGGTGAGCTGCTGATTCTGGCTGACGACATTGGCTATTTCGTTGGTCGATAGGGAGGTTCTTGCCGCCAGTTGACGAACTTCATCGGCCACGACGGCAAAGCCTCTGCCTTGTTCGCCGGCTCTCGCCGCTTCGATGGCGGCATTGAGCGCGAGCAGGTTGGTCTGGTCTGCAATGCTGCTGATGGTGGATACGATGGCGGTGATATTCTGGGATTGAGCGTGGAGCTTGCTCATCAAGGTGCTGGCATGTTCCATCTGCCTGACAATATTGTCCGATGTGGAGACGACGGTGGTCAACATCTCCTCTCCTTTGATGGCGGAGGATTTGGTTGTGACAGATGTTTCATTTGCCACCTTGGCCACATGTTGTACTGCCTGATCTTTGCTGATCTGCGGGGTGATATTGGAGGCAAACTTGATGACCTTGATCACCTTGCCATGGCTGCCCCGCACAGCGTTGTAGGTTGCCTCCAGCCAGACTTCATGGCCTTTTTTATCAAATCGCTGAAAGCGCCCCGATTTGAACGTCCCCTGAGCCAGCTCCTGCCAGAAATCGGGATGTTCCCGATAAAACAGCTCATCACAAAACATGCGATGTTGATGGCCTTTAATTTCATCGAGTCGATAGCCCATGGTATCCAGGAAATTACGGTTGGCGGAAATAATAACACCAGTCGGTTCAAACTCGATGACGGCAAGGGAGCGATCCAGCGCCTCAAATATTGCTTTTTGAGTCATGAGCAGATCATGTTGCACTGTCACATCTGACGCTATTTTGATGATCTTGATTATTTTTCCGCCCTGGCTGACGGGGAAATAGGTGGCTTCCAGCCATATTTCCTTGCCTTGTTTGCCAACCCGGTGGAAGGTGCCATGCTGGCTGTGCCCATTTGCCAGATCTCGCCAGAATTCCCGATAGGAGGGAGAGTCGGTATCTTCTTTCATGCAGAACATGGCGTGATGCTGCTGCACGATCTCATTGAGGGAGTAGCCGACGGAATGAAGAAAAAGCGGGCTGGCATCGAGAATATAACCATCGGTAGTGAATTCAATCATGGGAAGATGATCGTGCATGGCATGATCCAGTGCCTCGCTTTTCAAGGCTCTCTCTCGTTCTGCTGCCAGCTCTTTTTTAAGTTTCGAGTCGAACATAAGTACACCCCAGCCAAGAAAATAGAATCATCCGACATCTCTTCGTTGACGAACCCTTCACACTTTCTGGGTATGAAGCGTCGTTTTGAGTGTAATGCACCCCTGTCATTTGATTCGGGCTTTTCCATACAAAAAACAGGTTTAATACAAGATGATGCGCCCTTTTTATATGCGGTGATAAATAAAACGTATTCCTATTCTGAATTATTTGTTCGATGCATCGATTGTTTAACGGGGGTCTGTCAGTGGGCAAGACAATGGTTCGCAGTCGTGGGCGAACAGGGCTTCATTTCGGCGAATACGGGTATCCAGGGCAGGGGCTTGTCGGTGAGGAGTGACGGTTGTCTGCATCGATGGGGGAGGGCGTGCAGCGGGAAGGTGCGGCATATAGAGGTGTTTCGGTCCCTCTGTCCGGGAAACCTGCACTTGAGTATTTGAACGCATCTGTTGTCCATTGTCATGGACGATGGGAAGGAGGGGTGACGTTCCGTGTAGCTGCGAAATGCCCTGGAGAGGCGGGCCGGGGCGGGGGGGGCGGTGCGGGGGGAATTGCGGGAGTAGAGAACCCCGGACAATTGACAGGATCCCGCCGCGCCCCTGGCCTGCCAGGAAGGCATCCCCCAGGGTCACGACCTGGGAGAGAGGCACTTCCCGGGTGAGGAGATGGAGGCGGGTCAGGTCGAGATCCTCGGCCAGTCGGGCCCAGGCCTGCTGACGCAGCGGGCGCGGTGCCATCACGCTGTCGATGCCATAGAGGGTAACGCCGCGCAGGATGAAGGGCATGACGGTGGAGGGGAAGTCCATCCCTCCCGCCAGACCGCAGGCGGCCACGGCGCCGCCGTAGCGGGTAGTGGCGCAGGCATTGGCCAGGGTGTGGCTGCCGACGGTGTCGATGACGCCGGCCCAGCGTTCCTTGCCCAGCGGGCGTCCCGGCGCGGCCAGTTCGGCGCGATCGATCACCTCGGCGACGCCGAGGGACGTCAGATAGTCGGCCTCGTGCAGCCGCCCGGTGGCGGCCACCACTCGATAGCCCAGCTTGGCCAGGAGGGTGATCGCCACGCTGCCAACACCGCCGTTGGCGCCCGTCACCAGAATGTCACCGTCACCGGGGGTGATGCCGTGCTTCTCCAATGCCATCACGCAGAGTATGGCGGTGTACCCTGCGGTGCCGATGGCCATGGCGTCCCGGGGCTGGAAGCGCTCAGGCAGGGCGACCAGCCAGTCGCCCCGGACCCGTGCCCGCTCTGCCAGCCCGCCACTGTGGGTCTCGCCCACGCCCCATCCGTTGAGCACCACCTTGTCGCCGGGGTGCCAGTCGGGATGCTGGCTCTCCAGCACGGTACCGGCAAAGTCGATGCCGGGGATCAGAGGGAAGCGGCGTACCACAGGGGAGGCGCCGGTGAGGGCCAGGCCATCCTTGTAGTTGAGGGAAGACCACTCTACCGCCACGGTCACATCCCCGGCAGGCAACATCTCCTCGGAGAGGCTCTGGTAGCTGGCGCGATAACCCGCCTCGTCTTTCTCGATCAGAATACCGTTGAACATCTTGTCTACTCCCATTAATTGGACTGACTGACTATTAATCTTCGTAAAAAAACCTATTTGGCCAAGGTCATGAAAAAGCGGAGAAAAGAGAGCATGGGCTCGGTATCGCCCACCAGGCGTGCGCGCAGTACGGCGCCTTCCCAGCCGATCCAGAACTGATGGGCGAGGGCAGGGCAGTCACAATCAGGGGGCAGCTCCCCCGCCGTCACGGCATCCCTCAGGCAGCGGGCGAGCAGCGCCTCCCAGTCGAGGAGGATCTGCTCGAGGCGCAGGCGCAGCTCGGGGGACAGTTGCACCACCTCCTGACCCAGGTTGCCCACAAGGCAGCCCCGCTGGAACGCATAACGGGTCATGCCCCGGCAGGCGCTGTCGACGAAGGCGACAAGGCGGGCCAGGGGAGGCAGGCTCTCATCCTCCAGATAGCGCGTCAGCTTGCGGCAGAAGTAATGGTGATAGGCATCCATGACCGCCAGAGTGAAGTCGTGCTTGGTGGCGAAGTAGTGATAGAAGGAGCCCTTGGGGATCCCGGTCGACTGCAATACCCGCTCGATGGAGGTGGCGGCGATGCCCTGTTCGGTCAGCAGCTCCATGCCCCGGCGGATCAACAGATCCCGGGTGTCGGCATAGGTGTGCCCGTGCTGGGCAGGGCGGCCGCGAGGGCGGCGGGGCAGAGCGTCGCTGGTTGGCATGGGGGGTTATTAGACGCCTCTACTAGAAATGATGCAAGCCCGGCGCCGGGCTAAGGTGCGGGGGATGAGATCGGGTGGTCGCAGCAAGCTGGCGCCAGCGGGGCAGAAAACAGCGAGGGCGCCATTGGCGCCCTCTCATCGATGGGTGGCTGGGTCTCAACTGCGCAGCTTGTTGTAGACAAACAGCACGATCAGGGCGCCAACGGTGGCGATGATGATGCTCGGCAGGTTGAAGCCGGTGACCGTTCCCATCCCAAGCAAGGTGCTGACATAGCCCCCCACCATGGCGCCGACCACCCCCAGGATCACCGTCATGAAGAAACCGCCGCCATCCTTGCCCGGCATGATCCATTTGGCCAGGATGCCGACGATCAGCCCCAGTACCACCCAAGTAAGAAATCCCATGGTCATCTCCTCATTGTGTGCAGAGAACCAGAGTATATGCAGGGATCCTGCTTGTATCCCGCCGCAGCACGGCGTGAGTCAGAAACGGTCATATGAGACTCGCTCATGACCATGGCAGGCAGAGGACTTCAGCCAAGCGCGCGGGTGTCGAGGCGCTGCCCGGCGGGGGAGCACACCAGCACCGACCCCTGCTCGAACCAGTCTCCCAGCACGATGCGCCGCGCCGCACGCCCATCCAGGGTGAAGTCGTGGATGGCGGGCCTGTGGGTGTGGCCGTGGATCATCAGGCGGCAACCGTGCTGGCGCAGCATCTCGTCTACCGCCTCCGGGGTCACGTCCATGATGATCTGGTTCTTCTGGGCATTCTCCATCTGGCTTTGGCCGCGCATCTTGTGGGCGATGGCCTGGCGGCGCGAGAGCGGCAGGCGCAGGAAGAGCCAGCGCAGCCATTTGAGTTGTGTGATGCGGCGAAACTTCTGGTAGCCCTCGTCCCGGGTGCAGAGCAGATCCCCGTGGCTCAGCAGCACCCGCTCGCCGTACAGCTCGATGACGCAGGGGTCGCCGAGCAGGGTCATGCCGGCCCGTTTGGCAAACTGGCGCCCCAAGAGGAAGTCGCGGTTGCCGTGAATGAAATAGAGGGGCACCCCTTGCTGGCTCAGGGCGAGAAAGGCATCGGCCACCTCGCGGTGGAGCGGGTTGGGGTCGTCGTCCCCAATCCAGAATTCGAACAGATCCCCCAGCACATAGAGGGCGTCGGCGCCGGGCGCGTCTTCGGCCAGAAAGCGCACCAGGGCCGCCGTCATGTCGGGCCTGCCTTGGCTGAGGTGAATGTCACTGATAAAGAGGGTGCTCATGAGTTCCTGGGCATCATGGTAAGAGAGTCCCGCCTGGGGGCGGACAAGGCCTGTGACCTTGCTCGTCGAGCGGGTGGGGGAGGGAAGGGCAGCAGAGCCCCGCAAGGTTGACGCCCTCCAGGGTCAGCAACGCCTCGTAAGGGTCGCCGGACAGACCCAGCAGGCGGCACATGGCCGCTTCCCCCTTGAGCCCTTCATCAACGCGCAGGCGCAGCACCTCCCGGTGGAAGGGGGCGCCAAAGCGCTCAAGCAGGGCGGCCATCAGGCTGAGGTGGCGCCAGCCATGACATGTCTCGAGGGGATCAGGGGTGAGGTAGAGCTCGACTGGCCAGCACTGGCCATCTGGCCCGTGGCGTCGCTGCTCGGCGATCCAGACCTGCTCGTCCTTGCTTCGCACCTGCCAGCCTTGTGCTGCCAGTGTCGCGGCAAGGAAGGCCGGGTCCGGATGCTGGCAGAGGATGTCGAGATCGCTGCCGGGCCTATCCAGCCCGATGGCGATCGTGCTCACCAGGGCCAGATCGTTGCACAGGGGGCCAAGCTCATCCCACAGGCCGCCGCTCAGCAGGGCGTGGGCCGAGCGCTGACGTTCGTTGCCCTGGGCCAGATAGTCGAGGCGGCGCCAGTTGGGGGCGGCAGATGGAAAAACTGCGGCCGGGGCCGCAGTGGTATCAGAGCCTGGCCGGCAGGGATTACTCGGCAAGGGTCACCTTGGTGATGACGACGTCTTCGGTCGGGACGTCCTGGTGCATGCGGCCGTAGTTGCCGGTCTTCACGCCCTTGATCTTGTTGACCACGTCCATGCCGGCGGTCACTTCACCGAACACGCAGTAGCCGAAGCCCTGGGTGGTGGCGGACTTGAAGTCCAGGAAGTCGTTGTTGTTCACGTTGATGAAGAACTGGGCGCTGGCGGAGTGCGGCTCCATGGTGCGAGCCATGGCGATGGTGCCGACCTTGTTGGACAGACCGTTGGCCGCCTCGTTCTTGATGGGAGCGCGGGTCTCTTTCTCTTCGAAGCCCGGGGCATAGCCGCCGCCCTGGATCATGAAGCCGTCGATGACGCGGTGGAAGATGGTGTTGTCGTAGTGACCGTCACGGCAGTATTGCAGGAAGTTGGCCACGGTCTCCGGGGCTTTTTCCGCGTTCAGGGTCAGGGTGATGTCGCCGTGGTTGGTGTGCAGAGTAACCATGAGTTGTCCTTTCATTTTGACGCGGGCAGCAAGGTGCCCGCAGGTGTATGGCATAAAGTGGTGGCAATTCTAGCCCATCAAGGCCCTGCGGCATAGATGGCAGGGGAGAGAGGGGGCTTTTTCTGCCTCGTTTTCTATACCGGATGCGGTTAGAATGGCAGGCCATTTTACTCACAGGCAGTGGTCATAAGATGCTGAAGATATACAACACACTCACTCGTCAAAAAGAAGAATTCAAACCTATCCACCCGGGCAAGGTGGGCATGTATGTGTGTGGCGTCACTATCTATGATCACTGTCATATCGGCCATGGCCGTACCTTCGTCGCCTTCGACGTCGTCGCTCGCTACCTGCGTTATGCAGGATACGACCTCACCTATGTGCGCAACGTCACCGACGTGGACGACAAGATCATCAAGCGCGCCGCCGAAACGCACGTGACCTGTGACGATCTCACCGAGCGCCTCATCGGCGACATGCACCAGGATTTCGATGCCCTCGGCATGGTGCGCCCGGACATCGAACCCCGCGCCACCCAGCACATCGGCGAGATCATCGCCCTGGTTGAAACCCTGCTGGAAAAAGGGCACGCCTACGTGGCGGACAACGGCGATGTGATGTTCATCGTCGAGTCCTACGCCGACTACGGCAAGCTCTCGGGCCAGGATCTGGAGCAGTTGCAGGCCGGCGCCCGGGTCGACGTGGTGGATGCCAAGCGCAATCCGCTCGACTTCGTGCTGTGGAAGATGTCCAAGCCCGGCGAGCCGACCTGGGACAGCCCCTGGGGCCCGGGTCGCCCTGGCTGGCACATCGAGTGCTCCGCCATGAACTCCAAGCACCTTGGCAACCACTTCGACATCCACGGCGGCGGCTCGGATCTGCAGTTCCCGCACCACGAGAACGAAATAGCCCAGTCCTGCTGCGCCCACGGCGGCGACTACGTCAACACCTGGATGCACAGCGGCATGGTGATGGTGGATAAAGAGAAGATGTCCAAATCCCTTGGCAACTTCTTCACCATCCGCGATGTGCTGGCCCACTATGACGCCGAAACCGTCCGTTACTTCCTGATGTCCGGTCACTACCGCAGCCAGCTCAACTACTCGGAAGACAACTTGAAGCAAGCCCGCGCCGCCCTGGAGCGCATGTACACCGCCCTGCGCGATCTGCCGCTGGCCGCTGCTGCCGGTGGTGACGAGCAGGTGGCTCGCTTCAAAGATGCCATGGACGACGACTTCAACACCCCGGAAGCCTACTCCGCCCTGTTCGATCTGGTGCGCGAGATCAACCGCCAGAAGGCCGAAGACATCGCTGTCGCCGCCGGCCTCGGTGCCCGTCTGCGGGAGCTGGGCGCCGTGCTCGGCATCCTGCAACAGGATCCGGATGCTTTCTTGAAGGGTATTGAGGCGGACGAAGAGGTTGCCGAGATCGAACGCCTGATCGCCGAGCGCAATCAGGCCCGCGCCGACAAGAACTGGGCCGCGGCGGATGCCGCCCGTAACCGTCTCACCGAGATGGGCATCGTGCTGGAAGACAGCGCTGGCAAGACCAGCTGGCGCCGTGCCTAAGGCCGGTGGCCTTGTTGGCG
>JADHEF010000150.1_pt1 | contig 83792 bp, 63 predicted proteins | sample 8952391 | NCBI WGS metagenome assembly JADHEF01 (sample SAMN16124439, study PRJNA663245) | bioreactor sludge metagenome | isolation source: sludge (nitrite) | place: India:Bengaluru | collected 2019-02-28
CACGGCAAACACCTCAAACCCTCACGTTCTTACACCACTTGGCGGGACACCGCCGAGTTGGCGGCTTATGATCTGGTAAGGGGCTGAGACGCTGTTTTCCGCGCCTGACGCGCGCGAGCGAGTCTCTCGCCCTTCGACTGGCTCAGGGCGAACGGTGGTGAGTCGCTGATCAGGGTTGCTCGCCAGTTGCTCCCCAATTTGTGGCGGAAAGCCCCCTCAACGCACCATCATCGACCGCTTCCCGACATTCCGGGTGGCCTTCATTCGCCTGTATCCCCTGCAAATTCATGATGTTAAGCATTGGCACGCCGATTGCTAGTTCTCAATCGAAAGTTAACCAATCAGTCAGAAATTTGCTTTTCGGGATACTCAGCGATGAACTCAGCACTTCCTTCAGAGATTGGTTTGGCAGTCACCGGCCGGTTCGATCCGGCGACGGCGCGGCCGGTGGTGGTCGCGAACAAGGCGACCGTGCTCTACGAAGCAGCGGATCATCCGGTGCTCGCCTTGAACGAAGTCGACCTGACCGTTCGGCAGGGCGAGTTCGTGTCGCTGATCGGGCCGTCGGGCTGCGGCAAGACGACGCTCCTGCGTGTGATCGCCGATCTGGAGCCGCTGACTTCGGGCGAAGTGCTGGTCAACGACCGCACGCCGCACGAGGCGCGGATGCGGCGCGCCTACGGCTACGTCTTCCAGGCGCCGGCGCTGTTTCCGTGGCGCACGGTGCTGTCGAACGTGATGCTGCCCTTGCAGATCCAGGGGCGTTCGGCAGAGCAGTGCGAGGAGATCGCGCGTGAGCAGCTGGCGCGCGTCGGCCTGACCGGCTTCGAGAAGAAATTCCCCTGGCAGCTTTCGGGCGGCATGCAGCAGCGCGTGTCGATCGCGCGCGCGCTCGGTTTCGAGCCGAAGATCCTGATGATGGACGAGCCGTTCGGCGCGCTCGACGAGATCACCCGCGACAACCTCAACGAGCAGTTGCAGCAGCTCTGGCTGCGCGAGCAGCGCACGGTCATTTTCGTCACGCACTCGATCGCCGAGGCCGTGTATCTGTCGACGCGCATCGTCGTCATGTCGCCGCGGCCGGGGCGGATCACGAAGATCATCGAATCGCCGTTGCCGTTCGAGCGCGATCTCTCGATGCGCGATTCGCCCGAGTTTGCTCGCATCGCCCACGAGGTGCGCGAAGCCTTGGCGGAGGGGCACCATGAGCATTGATCGACTAAAACTGCACGCCGCCCCGGTCGCCACGCTGCTCGTCGCGCTCATCCTCGTCTGGTACGCGGCGGCGATCGGTATGAACTCGGCCGGCGCCATCGAGCGCGTGCTCGCGCCCAAGGGCGAGTGGGGCGCGCTGGATCTGATCGGCAGTACGTGGAACATGCAACGCCCGATCCTGCCGGCGCCGCACCAGATCGCGGCGGACCTTTGGTCGAGCATCGTCGATTGGCCGCTCAGTTCGCCGCGCAACCTGCTCTACCACGCCGGCGTGACGGCGGGCGCCGCGCTCACCGGCTTCGCGATGGGTGTGCTGCTCGGGCTGCTGCTTGCGGTGTGCATCGTGCATTCGCGCACGCTGGACAAAGCACTGCTGCCGTGGATCGTCGCCTCACAGACGATACCGGTGCTGGCGATTGCACCCATCGTGCTCGTCATTCTTGGAACGCTGGGTTTCTCCGGCATGCTGCCGAAGGCGACGATTGCCATGTATCTCTGCTTCTTCCCGGTCACCGTGGCGATGGTGCAGGGGCTGCGCTCGCCGCAGAAGCTGGAGATGGAGCTGATTCACACCTACTCGGCGTCGCGTATCCAGACCTTCTGGATGCTACGCATGCCCGCTTCGCTGCCCTTCCTTTTTCCAGCGCTGCGCGTGGCGATCGCCGGCGGACTGGTCGGCACCATCGTTGCCGAACTGCCGACCGGCGCGCAGGCGGGGCTGGGTGCGCGTCTGCTCACCGGTTCGTACTACGGCAATACGGTCCAGATCTGGTCGGCGCTGTTCATGGCCTCCGCCCTCGGCATCGTACTGACGAGCAGCGTCGCGCTGCTTGAACATCTGGTCGTCACCCGCAGGAGGCCCACATGAATCGCGCACCCGGCAAAACCCAACCCGGCACCCTCGGAATGCTGTTGTCGCTTGTTCCCACGGGCATTGCACTATCCCAGCCGTTCGCACTGCAAGGTATCGACCCGGTGGTGTCCGTATCGATCGTGGCTGGTGGTGGCCTGCTGATCGTCGCGGCCTTGGTCGCGGCGACGTTAGTCAGTCTGCGCACGAATGCATCTTTGCTGCGAACGCTGGTCTTGATTACCGTTGTCGCGCTCGCCGGCGGTCTGCTGCTCACCGCCCGGCCGCAGGGAGACGCGGTGCCCGCCGGTGGCTTCTGGCTGCTGCTCGTCGCTCTTTTCATGCAGGCACGTACGTGTGTTCAGCGTTTTGCCGCACTCGAAGGCGGGCATGCGATGACGACCGCAGCGACGGCACTGTTCGGCGCTTGGGGAATCTACTTCTGGCAGATTCTGGTGCGTGCGTTCGATGTACCGCGCGTGCTGCTGCCCGCGCCGACGGATATCGTCGCGGCGCTGTTCGAGCACTCGGCGACGCTCGGCGGCGACTTCGTTCAGACGGTGATGAAGTCCGTTCTGATCGGCTATACGCTCGGATGCGGTCTGGGTATCGGTACCGCGTTTGCCATCGACCGCTCGCCTTTCCTGCAGCGCGGTCTGCTGCCGATCGCTTCGCTGACAAGTACGATCCCGCTCGTCGGTGTCGCGCCGATCGCCGTCATGTGGTTCGGTTTCGACTGGCCGTCTAAGGCGGCCGTGATCATCCTGATGACCTTCTTCCCCGCGCTTGTCAGCACGCTCGCCGGCCTGCAGGCGGCCGGCAAACTCGAGCGCGAGCTGATGCACTCGTACGCGGCCAGTCCCAACCGCACGCTGCTCGACCTGCGCCTGCCCGCAGCCATGCCCTTCATCTTTAGCGCGCTCAAGGTCAACGCGACGCTCGCCCTGATCGGCGCCATCGTCGCCGAGTTCTTCGGGTCGCCGACGGCCGGCCTCGGCTTCCGCATATCGATCGAAGCGACGCGCATGAACATGCCGCTTGTCTGGTCGGCCATCGTCATCGCCTCGATCGTCGGCTCCGTGCTGTATGCGCTGCTCGTGCGGCTCGATGCACGCATCAATTTCTGGCACCCGTCGATCCGTTCTCAGAAATGAGTCTCTCCCAACCCGCTGCTTAACTTTACTTCACCACCCCCCGCTTGAAAGGAGTCAATGATGACCAAGAACCGTACGCCCCGCAGGCCTCTCATGGCGCTGTCCGTCATCGCAGCATCGCTGCTCGTGGCGGCTGGCGCCCAGGCTGCAGAGAAAATCACGCTGCAGCTCAAATGGCTGCCGCAAGCGCAGTTCGCCGGCTACTACGTCGCCGCTGCCAAGGGTTACTACAAGGATGCCGGCCTCGATGTGACGATCAAACCCGGCGGTCCGGACATCTCGCCGGTGCAGGTCATCGCTGGCAAGACCGCCGACGTTGTCGTGAACTGGATGCCGGATGCGCTCGCCGCGCGTGAAGCCGGCGTGCCGCTGGTCAACATCGCGCAGGTGTTCGACAAGTCCGGCCTCATGCTCACCTGCAAGAAGTCGAGCGGCGTCGCCACGCCGCAGGACCTCAAGGGCAAGACGCTCGGCGTCTGGTTCGGCGGCAACGAGTATCCCTTCCTCAACTGGATGAACAAGCTCGGCTACAAGCCGGACGCCGACATCAAGGTCCTCAAGCAGGGCTTCAACGTCGACCCGCTGCTGCAGAACCAGGCCGCCTGTATCTCGACGATGATCTACAACGAGTACTGGCAGATTGTCGACGCCGGCGTCAAGGAAACCGACCTCACCACCTTCTTCTATGAAGAGCAGGGTGTCGCCTCGCTCGAAGACGGTCTCTACGTGCTCGACGCCAACCTCAAGGACAAGGCCTTCGTCGCCAAGATGGCCAAGTTCCTCAAGGCCAGCTTCAAGGGCTGGAACGAAGCCGTGAAGAACCCGGAAGAAGCGGCCAAGATCGTTGTCGCCGCCGATACCTCCGGTTCGGCCGACCTCGCCGTGCAGAAGCGCCAGATGGAGAACGTCGCCAAGCTGATCTCGAACGCCAACACCCCGAAGATCGGCTACCTCGACCCGGCCGCTTACACGCGCACGGTCAAGGTGCTGATGAGCGGCGGTGAAGCGCCGGTGATCAAGAAAGACCCCGGCGCAGCGGCGATGACCCACGTCGTGTGGGAAGCTTCGACGAAGTAGGCATCACTCCCGTTTAAAACGATCCTCAGCGGTGCATGGCCCCCGATCCTGGGTTTCAGGTCGGGGGCCGCTTTTCGCCGTGATTCGGCGCACAATGGCGGCCGGTACGCTTCCATTCCCCGTGTGCTGCATGCAAAACGAATTAACGAAGGACATTCTCGACTACATCGAAACGACGCTCGGCGTCGCGCAGATCGGGCTGACTTACTCTACGAACGAGTTCGACATCGGCCGCTTCATCGAGCTGCGTGCGTTGTCCGCCAGGCTGCTGGCGAAGCTGGAGAACGAGAACGTCGAGAAGGTCGCCCGCTGGATCGCCTACGACGAGAACTACGCGACGCCGAAGGTCGATGTCAGGGAGATGGTCTACGACGAGCGCGGACATATCCTGCTCGTCCGCGATAAGAGCGACGGCGCATGGACGCTCCCCGGCGGCTGGTGCGACACGGGCGAATCCCCTTCGCTATCGGCCGAGCGGGAGGTGGCGGAAGAGACCGGTTTGCAGGTGCGCGCCGTTCGCCTGGTCGCGCTGTTCGACAAGTTGAAGCACGACCACCCGCCGCAAATCCCGCATGCCTACAAGCTGTTCTTTCACTGCCGAAAGACGGGCGGAGAAATCCTGCGGCAGACGAACGAAACGCTCGACTGCGCCTACTTTCCGGTGGAAAACCTGCCCGCGCTTTCGCTGAACAGGAACACACCCAGGCAGATTGTCGAGCTAAGCGCGCACATCCGGTCGGGTAGCGAGCTCACCTTGTTTGATTGACATAGCACCACGCCGGTCTCGGCTGCGCGTCGGAGCAGCCGCCGGCGAATCGTCGTTTGCCTCCTGCGCCGTCGCCTTGAACCGCTCTCCCCAGTCCCGCATCTGCAAGAGCAGCGCTTCGAGCGAACGCCCCAACTCGGTTAGTTCGTACTCGACGTGCGGCGGAACTTGCGCGAAGACGTGCCGGGCGACGACGCCGTCGGCTTCGAGTTCGCGCAGCTGCAGCGTAACCATGCGCTGCGTCGCGTTGGGCACCGATCGGCAGAGATCGCTGAAGCGCTTGCGTCCTTCGAGCAGGTGAAACAGCAACACCGGCTTCCAGCGTCCGCCGACGACCGCGAGGGTCGCTTCGACCGCACAGCCAGTTACTCCACAGTATTTGCGCGCCATCGCAGCGTTTCTCCCGGTGACTTGTTGAACGGTGTCGATACTGTCAAAAATGTGCGTACTATCGTAAAGGCTATCTACGATCTAATATCGCTCCATCCATCGACCAACGAATGAAGGAGTCATGCAATGCGAGCGTACGAGATCATCCCGGGAACGACCGTCGAAGCGATTCGATTGACCGAGCGGCCGGCACCGGTGGCGCGGGCTGGGCAGGTAGTCATTGACCTGCGCGCGCGTTCCGTCAATTTTCGTGATGTGATCAACATCTCGGGCGCGAAGGACGGCAGCCCGAAGGCGACGGGCGTCATTCCGTGTTCGGATGGTGCCGGCGTCGTGTCCGCGGTGGGCGAAGGTGTGACGCGGTTGAAGGTCGGCGATCGCGTCGCCGGCGCCTTCATGCCGGAATGGCTCAACGGGCCGATGACGCCCGAGGTACAGTCCCGCGCGCTGGGTGGCTCGGTCGATGGCGTGCTCGCCGAACAGATCGCTTTGCCGGCCACGGGCGTCGTGAAAATCCCCGAGCATCTCTCGTTCGAGGAGGCGGCAACCTTGCCCTGTGCCGGTGTCACCGCGTGGTACGCGCAGTTCATTGGCGGCCACATCCTCCCCGGTGACACCGTGCTCCTGCTCGGCACCGGGGGCGTTTCGATCTTCTCGCTGCAGTTCGCGAAGATGGCCGGCGCCCGCGTCATTCTTACCAGTTCGAGCGACGAGAAGCTCGAACGCGCCCGCGCCCTCGGTGCCGACCACGTGATCAACTACCGCCGCCATCCCGAGTGGCAGAACGCCGTGCTTGATCTCACCGACGGCAAGGGCGTCGATCACGCGGTCGAGGTCGGTGGGCCGGACACGCTGAACAGGACCCTGCAGGCCGTGCGTACCGGCGGTTCGATCTCGCTGATGGGCGTGCTTACCGGCTTCACCGCGAACCTCTCGACGGTGTCCATCCTGCACAAGAACATCAAGATCCAGGGCACCTACGTTGGTTCCGTCGCGATGTTCGAGGCGATGAACCGCGCGATCGCGCTGCACCGGATGACGCCCGTTGTCGACCGCGTGTTTGCCTTCGACGAGGCGGTGAATGCGCTCAAGTACCTCCAGTCGGGGAACCACTTCGGCAAGGTGGTGATCGCGCGCGATTGACCTGACCCCGCGCCGCCGGGAGGCGGCTATACTCAGATGGCACGGCCGCGCCGGTTGTGCGTTTCTCCGATCGTCCTTCTTGCGCCGGGGGCCGTCGATGCCATCGAACGAACAACTCATGCAGGTGATCAGGATCCAGACCGAGATCGCCAAGCTCGGCCTGGATCTGGGCGGCGTGATGCAGTACGTCGTCGAACAGACGCTGCCGCTCATCGACGCCGACGGCGCGGTGATCGAGCTGGCCGAGGACGGCGAGATGGTCTATCGTGCGGCGGCCGGCATCGCGAGTCCGCAACTCGGCCTTCGCCTGCGGCTTGATGCAAGCCTGTCCGGGCAGTCCGTGAGGCGTGGCGAGATCCTGTGCTGTACCGATTCGGAGACGGATCCGCGGGTTGACCTGGTGGCTTGCCGGCGCGTCGGTTTGCGCTCGATGATCGTCATGCCGCTCAAGCATCGCGGCGTCACGGTGGGCGTGCTCAAGGCGATGTCGGAGCGGCCGGACAAGTTCGATGCGTGCGACATGATGCTGCTCGGCCTGTTGTCGGAAGTCGTTGCCGCCGCCATGCACTTCTCGGTCAAGTACGACAGCGACGACCTCTTCTTCAAGGCAACGCACGACGAGATGACCGGGCTGGCGAACCGCGCGCTCTTCATGGACCGCCTGCATAACGTCGTCGCCCGCGCCGGCCGCGACGCGCATCCTTCCGGCGTCCTGATGATCGACATGGACGGGCTGAAGCCGATCAACGACGCGCACGGTCACCGTATCGGCGACGCGGTACTCGTCGAGTTCTCCAAACGCCTGAAGCGGATCACGCGCGAGACGGACACCGCCGCCCGCCTCGGTGGCGACGAGTTCGGCGTGATCCTTACGCCGCTTGAAACTCCGGACGGAGTCGGCCATGCGGCGCAACGCATCGAGTCGGCAATCGCACCGCCTCTCGTCTTTGAAGACGGCACCTACCCACTGCGCGCGAGCATCGGCTATGCGCTCGTTCCGGAAGACGGCACCGAGCCTGATCACCTACTGGATGTCGCCGATCGGCGCATGTACGCCGTCAAGAAGTCGCGCAAACCGCGCTGAGGCCGTGGGCCGACAGGCCGCCGGACTATAATCGCGCCCACTACGATCCCTACGCCACCGCCATGCCGAACTCCCAGAAGCCCGCGCGAAAGACCGCCTTCAAGTCGCGCGCACCGAGGCGTCTCGCCGTCCTCGCCAAGGCCAGCGAAGCGCCCAAGAGCCGTATCTGGGCACGTAACGAAGCGACGATCCTGAGCGGCGCCGAGCGCGTGTTCGCGCGGGCCGGCTTCGAGGGCGCGACAATGGCGCAGATCGCCGAGGAAGCGGGCGTTCCGAAGCCGAACCTGCACTATTACTTCGGCAACAAACTCGATCTCTATCGCGCGGTCCTCAACCGCGTGCTTCACGACTGGCTCGATCCGACCGACACGATCGTGGCCGACGCCGAGCCGCGGGTCGCGCTGGAAAGCTACGTGCGCAAGAAAATGGCGCTCGCTTTCTCGCGCCCTGACGCGTCGCGCGTGTTCGCCAACGAACTGCTGCACGGCGCGCCAGTGATTGGCGAACTGCTGCGCGGCGAACTGCGCGCCACGGTGCGCGAGAAGGCCGCCGTCATCGACGGCTGGATCGAGGCCGGCAAGATGGCGGCTGTCGACAGTACGCATCTCTTCTTCACCCTCTGGGCCGCGACGCAGACCTATGCCGACTTCGACGTGCAGATCCGTGCGGTGATCGGCAGCGATACGCAGAAAGCGTCGGCACAGAAGCGCGCGACCGAGCATGTGCTCAAGGTGGTGTTGCGCACGTGCGGGCTGGAGCGCGTGCCGGTCGTCGGGTAAATACTGCGGCCGAAATCAACTGCCGCATCGCGCAGAAATCTGCGCTCCCACAAACGTCGCCGCGGCAGGTAGGAGCGCACCCCAAGGGTACTTCCTGCGGGGCGCAGATTCCCTGCGCGATACGGCGCTTCCTTCGAAGATTGGGCGTCCAATCTGCCCAGCAGAACTGGGCGCCACGAAAATCCGCGGTGACCGTGCAGCCGCGCTCCCCAATTTGATGCGCGCAGCTCGCGTCTGCACCAAAACAATCCCGAGTTTTACCCGCGCTCTCACGCGCATTCCCCGCTAACGCCCTGTTTTTCATAGGGTTGTTCATGTGGCACGGAACTGGCTAAGTGTTTATCGAAAGTTAACCATTTGGTCAGGAAATGCCGTCCGGAAGTCCTCCGGTCGAACCCTCTCCTGAACCAAGCCACGTTTCAGGAGCGCTGTCGATGAACTATCCGGAATCAATCGCTGCACAGGTCGGTACGCCGCAAGGGCTGGACAACTACTGGCTACCGTTTACGCCCAATCGCTACTTCCGCGAGCATCCGAAACTGATCGCCGGGGCCGAGGGCGCTTACTTCATCCTTTCGGACGGCCGCAAGCTGTTCGACGCCTTGTCCGGGCTGTGGTGCTGCCCGCTCGGCCACGGCAACCCGAAGATCGTCGAGGCGCTGGCAAAGCAGGCCAAGACGCTCGATTACGCGACGGCCTTCCAGTTCGCCAACCCGGTGACGCTCTCGCTCGCCGAGCGTATCGCCGAAATGGCTCCGGAAGGGCTGACGCGCGTATTCTTCGCCAACTCGGGCTCCGAATCGGTCGATACGGCGTTGAAGGTGGCCTACGGCTATCAGCGTCTGCGCGGCGAGGGTGGCCGTACGCGCTTCATCGGGCGCGAGAAGGGTTACCACGGCGTCGGTTTCGGTGGCATGTCGGTCGGCGGCATGGTCGCCAACCGCAAGATGTTCGGCCCGATCATGGTACCCGGCGTCGATCACCTGCCGCACACCTACAACCTCTCGCAGATGGCCTTCTCCAAGGGAATGCCGACGTGGGGCGCACATCTGGCCGACGAGCTCGAACGGCTCGTCGCGCTGCACGACGCCTCGACTATTGCCGCCGTCATCGTCGAGCCGATGCAGGGCTCGGTTGGCGTCATCGCGCCACCGGTCGGTTATCTGCAAAAGCTGCGCGACATCTGTACCAAGCACGGCATCCTGCTCATCTTTGACGAAGTGATCACCGGCTTCGGCCGCATGGGGACGAACTTCGGTTCCGATTTCTTCGGTGTCACGCCCGACATCATCTGCTTCGCCAAGGGCGTCACCAACGGCACGGTGCCGATGGGCGGCATCATCGTGCGCGAGGAAATCTACCAGGCCTTCATGGGCGTCAATGCGCCCGAGTATGCCGTCGAACTCTTCCACGGCTACACCTACTCGGGGCATCCGCTGGCGGCGGCGGTCGGTCACGTCGCGCTTGATGCGCTGCTGAACGACGGCTTGATCCAGCGTGCTGCCGAACTGGCGCCGGTGCTCGAAGACGTGATTCACGGCCTCAAGGGCGAGCCCGGCGTCATCGATATCCGCAACGTTGGTCTCGCGGCGGCGGTCGATCTCGAAGGCGTTCCGAGCAAGGTCGGGCTGCGCGCGCTGCGCACCTTCGAAGCCGGCATCGAGGAAGGCCTGATGCTGCGCTTTACCGCCGACACGATCGCGATGGGGCCGCCCTTCATTTCCACGCCCGACGAGATCGAGGCGCTCGGCGAAAAGCTGCGCCGGGCGATTCGCAAGGCGTTCGCGCAAACCTGATCCACCACCCCTTATCCACTGACAGACGGAGTCCTAGCCATGGAAAGAACCACCACCGTGACCGATGCCGGCATCGACGCGCCGGGCATTGTCGCCGGGCGGCTCGCAGCCTGCGACTACGCCGCGCACTTTGGCGATTCGCACCCGCCGCTCAACGCCATCCAGGCGCAGATCGAGGCCGAGCGCTGCTATTACTGCTTCGACGCGCCTTGTACCAAGGTCTGCCCGACGAGCATCAACGTGCCGCAATTCATCCATCGCATTGCGCAGGGCAACGTGCGCGGCGCGGCGGAGACGATCCTCGAAGCCAACCCGCTCGGCGGCATGTGCGCCCGCGTTTGCCCGACCGAGAACCTGTGCGAGCGTGACTGCGTACGCAATACCAACGAAGCCAAGCCGGTCGAGATCGGCTTGCTGCAACGCTTCGCCACCGACGCCTACTTCGCCGCTCCGGGCGAGCCGCTGTTCGTCCGCGCTCCGGCTACCGGCAAGCGCGTCGCCGTTGTCGGCGCCGGTCCGGCCGGATTGGCTGCCGCGCACCGGCTGGCGCTGCTCGGACACGACGTCGTGCTCTTCGAGGCGCGTGCCAAGTTGGGCGGCCTCAACGAATACGGGCTGGCAAGCTACAAGACGACCAATGGTTTTGCGCAGAAGGAGGTTGACTGGCTGCTCTCCATCGGCGGAATCGAAGTGCGCACCGGGCAAGTGCTCGGACGCGATATCACCGTTGACGGACTGGTCGGCGCCTACGATGCCGTCTTCCTCGGCCTGGGTCTGGCCGGCGTCAATGCGCTCGGCATCACCGAACCGAAACTTGAAGGATTGCGCGATGCGGTCGACTTCATCGCCGACCTCCGACAGGCCGGCGATCTTGCCGACGTGCCGGTCGGTCGCAGCGTGGTTGTGATCGGCGGCGGCATGACGGCCGTCGATGCGGCGGTGCAGTCGCGCAAGCTCGGCGCGCGCGAAGTCACCATCATTTATCGGCGCGGCGCCGACGCGATGAGTGCCTCCACCTACGAACAAGAGTGGGCGCAAAAGAACGGCGTGACGATCCGCCACTGGGCGGCGCCGAAAGAAGTGCTCGGTGCCGACGGCGCGGTGAGCGGCGTCCGCTTCGCGACGACGAAGAGCGAGGGTGGGCGGCTTGTTGAAACCGGCGAGACCTTCACGCTGGCCGCCGACATGGTGCTGAAGGCGATCGGCCAGACCTTTGTTGCAGAAGCGCTCGCCGAACCGGTCGGCGCGGCGATCGAACTCGACCATGGGCGCATTCGCGCCGGTGATGATGGCAAGACCTCGCACGTCAAGGTCTGGGCCGGTGGCGACTGCCGCTACGGCGGACTCGATCTCACCGTCGATGCCGTTGCACAGGGCGTACGCGCCGCCGAGTCGATCGATGCCGCGTTGCGCGGCTGACAGCAATCCAAGCACACCCGTTGCGGAGAATTTGAAATGGCTGACCTTTCTACCGAATTTCTGGGGATCAAGAGCCCCAACCCCTTCTGGCTGGCCTCGGCGCCGCCGACCGACAAGGAATACAACGTCGTCCGCGCCTTCGAGGCGGGCTGGGGCGGCGTCGTCTGGAAGACGCTGGGCGAAGATCCCCCCGTCGTCAACGTCAGCGGGCCGCGCTACGGCACGTTGATCGGGCCGGACCGTCACGTCAATGGCTTGAACAATATCGAGCTGATCACCGACCGTTCGCTCGACATCAATCTCGAAGAGATCGCCCGCGTAAAACGCAACTGGCCGGATCGCGCGCTTGTCGTCTCGGTGATGGTCCCTTGCACCGAGGATTCGTGGAAGCGCATCCTGCCGATGGTCGAGCAAACCGGCGCGGACGGGCTCGAACTCAACTTCGGTTGCCCGCACGGCATGAGCGAGCGCGGCATGGGCGCGGCGGTCGGGCAGGTGCCTGAGTACATCGAAATGGTCGCGCGCTGGTGCAAGCAGTATTCCAAGCTGCCGGTGATCGTGAAGCTGACGCCGAACATTACCGACATCCGCTTCCCGGCGCGCGCGGCGAAGAAGGGCGGCGCCGACGCCGTGTCGCTGATCAACACGATCAACTCGATCATGGGCGTCGATCTCGACTCGATGATCATGAGCCCGAGCACCGGCGGCAAGGGTTCGCACGGCGGTTACTGCGGCCCGGCGGTGAAGCCCATCGCGCTCAACATGGTCGCCGAGATTGCCCGCGATCCCGAGACCTTCGGCCTGCCGATCTCCGGCATCGGCGGCATCTCGAACTGGCGCGACGCGGCGGAATACATCGCGCTCGGCTGCGGCACGGTGCAGGTGTGTACGGCGGCGATGGTCTATGGATTCCGCATCGTCGAGGACATGATCAGCGGCCTCTCCAACTTCATGGACCAGAAGGGCTACCGCAGCATCGCTGACTTCCAGGGCAGCGCCGTGAAGACGGTGAGCGACTGGCGCTACCTCAACCTAAACCACGTCGACAAGGCGGTGATCGACCAGGACCTGTGCATCAAGTGCGGTCGCTGCCACATCGCGTGCGAAGACACCTCGCACCAGGCGATCACCGCGATGAAGGACGGCGAGCGCCACTTCGAGGTCAAGGAAGAGGAATGCGTCGGCTGCAACCTGTGCGTCTCGATCTGCCCAGTGCCCAACTGCATCAGCATGCGCAGCCTTAAGCCGGGCGAGACCGATACCCGGACCGGCAAGATCGTCACCGGCGAGTACGCCAACTGGACGACGCACCCGAACAACCCGATGCGCGCTTCCGCGTAATTCCGCTTAACGAAGGAGCACCATGAGCTTGATTTACGAAGTCGCCCACTGGGTGAACGGCAGCACTTTCACCGGATCGCCCGTGGGCAAGGCCGATATCTTCAACCCGGCGACCGGCAAGGTGCAGGGCCAACTGCTGCTCGGCTCGACCGACGATTTGGAGGCGGCCGTCGCCGCGGCTGCGGCAGCCTTCCCGGCCTGGTCGAACCGGCCGCCGCTGGCGCGGGCGCGGGTGATGTACAAGTTCCTGTCGATCGTTCAGGCCAACGCCGAAGCGCTCGCTGCCTGCCTCGTGCGCGAACACGGCAAGACCTTCCCCGACGCGATGGGCGAAGTCGCGCGCGGCATCGAGAACATCGAATTCGCGACCGGCATCCCGCAGATGCTCAAGGGCGATTTCAGCGATCAGGTCTCGACCGGCATCGACGCCTGGGCGATGCGGCAACCGCTCGGCGTGGTGGCCGGCATCACGCCGTTCAACTTCCCGGCGATGGTGCCGCTCTGGATGTTCCCGTTGGCCATCGCCTGCGGCAACACCTTCGTCCTCAAGCCGTCGGAACGTGATCCGTCGGCGAGCCTGATGCTCGCCCAATGGCTCAAGGAAGCCGGCTTGCCGGACGGCGTCTTCAACGTCGTGCAGGGCGACCGGACGGTCGTCGAGGCGATTCTCAAGAATCCGGCGATTGAAGCTGTGAGCTTTGTCGGCTCGACGCCGGTGGCGGAATCCATTTACGCCAACGGCACCAACGCCGGCAAGCGCGTCCAAGCGCTCGGTGGTGCAAAGAATCATCTGGTCGTCATGCCTGACGCCGACGTCGAACAAGCGGCCGATGCGCTGGTCGGTGCGGCCTTCGGTGCGGCCGGTGAGCGTTGCATGGCGATCTCGGTCGCACTTGCCGTTGGCAATGTCGCCGAGACGCTGGTGGAAGCACTTGCGAGCCGCACGGCCAAGCTGAAAGTCGGCGAAGGCCATCAGGACAAGGTCGAGATGGGGCCGGTGATCACCGCGCAGGCGTGCGAACGTATCAAGCGCCTGATCGGCGAGGGCGTGGAAGAAGGCGCCAAGGCTGTCGTCGATGGGCGCGCAATCAAGGTGCCCGGCTTTGAAGAGGGCTATTTCGTCGGCCCGACGCTCCTCGACCACGTGACGCCCGAGATGGTCGTCTATCGCGAGGAAATCTTCGGCCCGGTGCTCTGCGTCGTGCGCGTGCCGGATCTGCCGGCGGCGGTGAAGCTGATCAACGACCACGAGTTCGGCAACGGCGTTGCCATCTACACCCGTGACGGCGGCGTCGCACGCGAATTCACGCGGCACATCAAGGTCGGCATGGTCGGCATCAACGTGCCGCTGCCGGTACCGATGGCGTTCTCCAGCTTTGGCGGCTGGAAGCGCAGCCTGTTCGGCGATCACCACGCCTACGGCCCGGAAGGCGTGCGCTTCTACACGCGGCAGAAAGCCGTCATGCAGCGCTGGCCGGACAGCAGCGTCGCCAAGGGGCCGGAGTTCGCTTTCCCGCAGATGAGTTGATTTTCACGAAACCCGAAATAGGAGGTCGTTCCATGAGCAAGAGCATTCTGATTCAGGGCGGAACGGTGGTGAATGCCGACCGCGAATTCAAGGCCGACGTGCTGTGCGTCGATGGCGTGATCGCGGCGGTCGGCGACGACGCCGCGAGTCTCGCCCCAGCCGGCACGCAGAAGGTCGACGCCAGCGGGCAATACGTCGTGCCCGGCGGCATCGATCCGCACACGCACATGCAGTTGCCCTTCATGGGCACGGTGACGATGGACGATTTCTTCTCCGGCACGGCGGCGGCGATGGCCGGCGGGACGACGAGCATCATCGACTTCGTCATCCCCAATCCGCAGCAGCCGTTGATGGAAGCCTACAAGACCTGGCGCGGCTGGGCCGAAAAGGCCGCGTCGGACTACGGTTTCCACGTCGCGATCACTTGGTGGGACGACAGCGTGCGGCAGGACATGGGCACGCTGGTCAATGAAGAGGGCGTGAACAGCTTCAAGCACTTCATGGCCTACAAGAACGCGATCATGGCCGACGACGAGACGCTGGTGAATAGCTTTAAGCGCGCGCTCGAACTCGGTGCCATGCCGACCGTGCATGCCGAGAACGGCGAGCTCGTCTATCTGCTGCAACAGGAGGTTGCGAAGATGGGTATCACCGGGCCGGAAGGGCACCCGCTCTCGCGGCCGCCGATGGTTGAGGGCGAAGCGGCCAATCGCGCCATCGCCATCGCCGATGTGCTCGGCGTGCCGATCTACATCGTGCATGTCTCCTGCCAGGAATCGGCCGAAGCGATTGCCCGTGCCCGCGCCCGCGGTCAGCGTGTCTATGGCGAAGTGCTCGCCGGGCATCTGGTGATCGACGACAGCGTCTACCGCCATCCCGATTTCGCGACCGCCGCCGCGCATGTGATGAGCCCGCCGTTCCGCGAGAAGCATCATCAGGAAGCGCTCTGGCGCGGCCTGCAGTCCGGCCAGCTGCACACGACGGCGACGGACCACTGCACCTTCTGTGCCGCGCAGAAAGCGATGGGTGCCGACAACTTCGCGAAGATTCCGAACGGCACGGGCGGCGTCGAGGAACGCATGGCCGTCCTCTGGGATGCGGGCGTCAATAGCGGCCGACTGACGCCGAGCGAGTGGGTGTCGATCACCTCGGCCAACGCCGCCAAGCTGTTCAACCTCTATCCGCGCAAGGGCTGTATCGCCGTCGGTGCCGACGCCGACATCGCGATCTGGGACCCGGCCGGCACGAAGACACTCTCGGCCAAAACGCAACACTCGAAGGGCGACTTCAACATCTTCGAAGGGCGCACGATCACCGGCATCCCGTCGCACACGATCAGCCAGGGCAATCTGGTGTGGACCAACGGCGACCTGCGCGCCGTCGCCGGCGCCGGTCGCTACATCAAGCGCCCGCCGTTCAACGCCAACTTCAAGGCCGCGGCCAAGCGCGCGCAAGTGCTCGCGCCGACCGCAGTCGAACGATAGGAAAGGAGCACATCATGGACATGAAAACCAAGCGCGTAGTGGATGACCTGCGCATCGACGGCGACCGGCTGTGGGGCTCGCTGATGGACCTCGCGCAGATCGGCGCGACCAAGAAGGGTGGCGTCTGCCGCCTGGCGCTGACCGAACTCGATGGCAAGGGACGTGACCTCGTCGTCGGCTGGGCGCGCATGGCTGGCCTCACGGTTACCGTCGACAAGATCGGCAACGTCTTCATGCGGCGGCCGGGGCGCAACAACGCACTGCCGCCCGTCGTCGCCGGCAGCCACATCGACACGCAGCCGACCGGCGGCAAGTTCGACGGCAACTTCGGCGTACTCGCCGGGCTGGAAGTCATCCGCACACTCAACGACCACGGCATCGAAACCGAAGCGCCGATCGAGGTCGCCTTCTGGACCAATGAAGAGGGCTCGCGCTTCGTCCCGGTGATGATGGGCTCCGGTGTTTTCCGTGGCGCCTTCACGCTCGAACACGCTTACGCCGCCAAGGACACCGAAGGTAAGAGCGTCTTCGACGAGCTCGAAAAGATCGGCTACATCGGCAGCGAAATCCCCGGCCAGCACCCGATGGGCGCCTACTTCGAAGCGCACATCGAGCAGGGGCCGGTGCTCGAAGCGAACGCCAAGACGATCGGCGTCGTCCAGGCCGTGCTCGGCATCCGCTGGTACGACTGCACGGTGACCGGCATGGAAGCGCACGCCGGCCCGACACCAATGGCTGTGCGCAAGGACGCGCTACAGGTGTCGACGCGCATGATGCAGGAGGTCGTCGCTCTCGCCAATCGCTATCAGCCGCACGGGCGCGGCACGGTCGGCATGGTGCAAGTGCACCCGAACAGCCGCAACGTCATCCCCGGCAGCGTCAAGTTCTCGATCGACCTGCGCAACTCGACCGACGCGCTGGTCGACGAAATGGACGCCGAGATCCGCAAGTACGCCGCCGCACTGGCCGCCGAAACCGGGCTCGACATCCAGCTCGAACTCGTCTCGCAATACCCCGCGCAACCCTTCCACCCCAACTGCATCGCCGCCGTCCAGCGCGCCGCCGACAAGCTCGGCTACTCCTCAATGCCCGCCGTCTCTGGCGCCGGTCACGACGCCGTATACATGGCCCAACTCTGCGAAGCCGGCATGATCTTCATCCCGTGCAAGGACGGCATCAGCCACAACGAGATCGAGGACACGAAGCCCGAGGAGATTACGGCAGGCTGCAATGTCTTGTTGCATGCGATGTTGGAGAGGGCGGGCGTAAAGTGAGCTCCGCTGAACGGAGAGCAGGTGAAGAATCGCTAGGTTGAGCGCGGCTGGTCCTGGATTGCTGGCACCGGCTCGTCAAAAATGCGCCCGGTGTGGAAGAGGCCCGCATCGCTACAGGCCTTGTAGTGCGTGTGGTTACGTCTTGGCTTTGTTGTTTTTTGTTGTGAGTCTTAGTTAGGCTGAGCGGGTCGTTTGACCACGATGTTCCGTGCGCTAGGCATTCGCGGTGGAATAGCTGCCAGGAGCATGTCAACCTTAGATGTAAGTCTGTCTGGCAAGGCGGGCAGATCGCGAATCTGCCGCAAGGTAGGTCGCATCGCAGAAAGCTCATTAGAGCCTTCTGCGGTGCCAAAGCCAAGCAGGCTCTCAGCGTATTTCAGTGTGTTCTCGATCTCTTCTATTGAGAATGTGCTGTTTTCAAATAGAGTCTGCCATGAACTGTTCTTTGGCCCGGACACGAAGCTCCTTCGAAAACTTCCCATCTCTCTTTGTAGCTCGCCGATGGCGTCAAGTATGATTTGCTCAGCAGATGCTTCTTTCTCCGAAAGCTGCGCAACTTTGAACGTTCCGAAGTTCTTCAAGAACGTTGAGTGTTCCGGGTCGCTACGCGATGCTTGATAGGTGGCTTTAACCTTCTGTGCCAGAAGCTGCTTGAATTCCACAATTCGTTGGAATCGCAGATCACGCGGATAAGTTAGGTGTTCAATAATCCCCGTATCGAAGGCGTAATCCGTCTTGTCGTCCTAAATGATTACAGTCGGCCTGTCGAACGCTAATCGCATTCCTAATTCAAACATGACGTTGGGGTTTTTGCCGCTGACGTCGCAGACGATTACATCTGCACTGTAGACCCCTTGTACGATTCGCTTCTGAATAACGCCTACGTCATCAGCATCACTTACGAGTCTCGCCGAGAATTCTGGCGAATCGATGCCGCTTACCGCGTCGATAATGATGGCTTTTACCTCGGACCAGTGTTCGGATGAGCAACCGTCGATTGACGATATTGGCATCACGATTCCACATTCGAGTGGTTCCACGACGGCGGTTTGTACTTGGTCTTCCGGTTTCTTGCTCATGTAATCTCCCTTGTTTTTTTGGGTTGGTCAGTACTCACGAATGCCAGACCAGATCATAAGTCCGAGGGCATAAAAGGGGTAGCGTGATTTCACAAAAGGTGAATGTATCCGATTCTTTTGCTCATGGTTGGGCGCCTGTGAGCCACGGGTTCAGGTCTAGCATTGAAGTATCGACGCGTGATAACGGGGACAGACCACGCTTTTCGGATTGCCTTATATCGTGTTCCGACTCTCTCGATTGCAATCCTCTTTCAGTAGCCGATCGTGGCTCCGTCCGGGTTGCGCGGGTCTGAGTAGCCGTAGAGGCCGTCATCGCGCAACTGGATCGTTTGAGTTCGGCCCATGGTCGGTTTGACCGATACCTTGTAACCCCGCTTTTGCAAGATATCCAGCGTATCCGGGCTCAGACCTTTCTCCACGCGCAGTTCGTCCGGTAGCCACTGATGGTGGATGCGCGGCGTCGACGCGGCTTCGGCCGGGTTCATGCCGAAATCGATCGCGTTGACGATGGTCTGCAGCGTCGTCGTGATGATGCGGGCGCCGCCGGGGCTGCCGGTGACCAGCCACGGCTTGCCGTCTTTCAGGACCAGGGTCGGCGACATCGACGAAAGCGGGCGTTTTCCCGGTTGGATGGCGTTGGCTTCGCCGCCGATCAGGCCGTAGGCGTTGGGCACGCCGGGCTTGGCGGAGAAATCGTCCATCTCGTTGTTGAGGAGGATGCCGGTGCCGTTGGCGACGATTCCGCTGCCGAAGGACAGATTCAGTGTGTACGTCACTGCGACGGCGTTGCCTTTTCGATCGACGATGGAATAGTGCGTCGTCTGGTCGCTTTCATACGGTTGCGGCTTGCCCGGTTTGATGGCGTCGGCCGGCAGTACCTTGTCCGGATCGATGCGGCGCGCCAGATCGTCGGCGTACTGCTTTGAGGTCAGTCCCTTGACCGGCACCGTGACGAAGGCTGGATCGCCCAGATACTCGGCGCGGTCGGCGTAGGCCAGCTTCATCGTCTCGGCGAGAAGGTGGATGGTTTGCGCACTGTTTACGCCGTACTGCGACAGCGGGTAGCGCTCGAGCAGGTTGAGGATCTGGATGATGTGGGTGCCGCCCGAACTTGGCGGCGGCATCGAGACGATCGTGTAGCCGCGATAGTCGCCGCGTACGGGCGCGCGTTCCTCGACCTTGTAGTTCTTCAGGTCGTCGCGGTCGATCAGACCGCCGTGTTGCGTCATCTCGGCGACGATCCTGTCGCCGATCTCGCCACGGTAGAACACTTTGCTGCCGTGCCTCGCGATCAGCCGCAGCGACTTGGCGAGGTCTTTCTGCACCAATCGGTCGCCGGCCTTGAGCGGCGCGTCATCCTTGAAAAAAACGGCGCGTGTGCTCGCCCATTGCCCGAGGCGTTCCTTGTCCACCGCGAGCATCTTGGCCAGCGTCGGACTGACTTCGAAGCCACCTTCGGCCAGTTTGATCGACGGCGCGATCAAGTCGGCCAGTCGCTTCGTTCCCCAACGCTTGAGCGCGTGCTCCATGCCGGCGACCGTGCCCGGCACGCCGACGGCGAGATGCGTGAACAGCGAGCGCCCTTCCGCCACGCGGCCAGTCTCGTCCAGGTACATGTCGCGACTGGCTTTAGCCGGAGCCATCTCGCGGAAGTCGAGGGCGACGTTCTCGCCGCTCTCAGCGTCGTGCAGCACCATGAATCCGCCGCCACCGAGGTTGCCGGCATTGGGCAGTACCACCGCCAACGCGAAGCCGACCGCCACGGCCGCGTCGACGGCGTTGCCGCCGCGCTTCAGCACGTCGAGGCCGATGCGGCTGGCCAGCACGTGCTCGGCGGCGACCATGCCGTGCCTGGCGTAAACCGGATGGAAGATGTCCTGATCGTAGTCGTACCTGACCAGTGGCGCAGTCGCCGGAACTTCGGCCAGCGATGCTGTCGGAGACAACGTTAGCGCCACGCCAAGGGCCATGGCGGCGATCGCAAAGGAACGGCGGATACTGGAAGAAGGCAGCACGGGTATTGCTCCTTTGCAAAGACAATTGAGCGGTCGTGGCGAAAGACAAGCAAGAGAAAACGCCCCCACCTTGCTCTGATTTGCCCGCGCCGCAATGATTCCCGGAGCCCATGCTATCGTGACTGCCATGACGAACATCATCACCATCGACAACCTCTCGAAGACCTATGCCACGGGGTTTCGTGCGCTTAAACAGGTCAATCTGGAGATCCAGCGCGGGGAGATCCTTGCCTTGCTCGGCCCGAACGGGGCCGGAAAGACGACGCTGATCAGCATTGTGTGCGGCATTGTCAATCCGACTTCCGGGTCGGTCACTGTCGGTGGACATGACATCGTGCGCGACTACCGAGCCTCGCGTTCGCTCATCGGACTCGTGCCCCAGGAGCTTTCGACGGACTCCTTCGAAAAGGTCTGGAATGCGGTCAGTTTCAGCCGCGGGCTTTTCGGGAAAGCGGCCAATCCGGCGCACATAGAGAAGGTGCTCAGGGCGTTGTCTCTTTGGGACAAAAAGGACAGCAAGATCATCACGCTTTCCGGCGGGATGAAACGCCGCCTGATGATCGCCAAGGCGTTGTCACACGAGCCGCAGATACTTTTCCTCGATGAACCAACCGCCGGCGTCGACGTCGAGTTACGACGCGACATGTGGCAACTTGTTCGCGGCTTGCGCGAAACGGGCGTCACCATCATCCTCACCACCCACTACATTGAAGAGGCCGAGGAATTAGCTGACCGAATTGGTGTCATCACCCACGGTGAGCTCATTCTGGTCGAGAAGAAAACCGAGTTGATGCACAAATTGGGCAAGAAGCAACTGACGCTGCAGTTACAGCAGCCGCTGTTGCATGTACCGCCTGAACTTGTTTCGCGCGGCTTGACGCTATCAAGCGAGGGTAGCGAACTCATCTACACCTACGATGCGCAAGATACCGATGTCGGCGTGGCGGAACTCCTCAAGGACCTTGCTGACGCCGGTATCCACTACAAGGACCTGAGAACGGAACAAAGCTCGCTTGAAGACATCTTTGTCAGTCTGGTAACCGAACGGAGCAAGGAATCAAGATGAATCTGTATGCCGTTCGCGCCATATTCCGCTTTGAGATGGCCCGCACGTGGCGAACAGTCATGCAAAGCGTGATCTCGCCGGTGATCTCGACATCGTTGTACTTTGTCGTCTTCGGTGCGGCGATCGGCGCGCGCATTCCCGAAGTCGAGGGCGTCAGTTACGGCGCATTCATCGTGCCGGGCTTGATCATGCTGTCCCTGTTGACCCAGAGCATCTCGAACGCGTCGTTCGGCATCTATTTTCCGAAGTTCAGCGGCACGATCTATGAACTGCTCTCCGCGCCGGTCTCGCCTCTGGAAGTCGTGCTGAGCTATGTCGGGGCCGCTGCCACAAAATCGATCATGTTGGGGCTGATCATCCTCGTCACCTCAGCCCTGTTTGTTCCGCTGCGAATTGCTCACCCGTTCTGGATGCTGCTCTTTCTCGTTCTGACCTCGATTACCTTCAGCCTGGTCGGTTTCATCATCGGCATCTGGGCGGATGGCTTCGAGAAGTTGCAAGTCGTGCCATTGCTGATCATCACGCCATTGACCTTTCTCGGCGGCAGCTTCTACTCGATCGCCATGCTGCCGCCGTTCTGGCAGAAGGTCGCCCTTTTCAATCCGGTGGTGTACCTGATCAGCGGCTTTCGCTGGAGCTTTTACGATATCGCCGATGTCAGCGTTGCAGTGAGTCTCGGCATGACGGCGGTTTTTCTGGCCATTGCGTTGTTCATCGTTTCATGGATCTTTCGCACGGGATACCGGCTGAAGACGTGAGCGTTCGCGTCACCACTTTGCGCAAATTTCTGGAGTCAACCCATGGATAAACTGAAACTCACCTATTTCGACATTCCCGGCGGCCGGGCGGAACCCGCACGGCTTGCGCTGCACATCGGTGGAATTGAGTTTGAAGACTATCGATTCCCGTTCAGTGATTTCTCCGAGGTTCGAAAGACAACCCCGCTGAATCAGGTGCCGACCCTGCAGATCAATGATCTGCAGGTCACCCAAAGTGATGCCATTACGCGCTACGTGGGGAAGCTGACCGGGTTGTATCCGACCGACAATCTGCAAGCCTTGTTCTGCGACGAGGTGATGAGTGCGCTGGAAGACGTGAATATCAAGATCGGCGCGACCTTCGGCATGACCGGAGATGAACTGAAAAACGCGCGTGCCGTGCTGGTGGCCGGTCCGTTGCCGCGCTATCTGCAGTGGCTGCAACAGCAGCTTGAGAAGCACGGCGGCGAGTACTTCGCGGACAATCGCCTGACGATTGCCGATCTGAAAGCCTTCGTCTGTCTGCGCGGACTCAAGTCAGGCAAGCTCGATTACATTCCGACCGATCTGCTCGACCAACTGGCGCCGAAGCTGAATGCGTACCTGGAGCGCATCGGTAGCAATCCGGCGATCGTTCAGTACTATTCAGCATCCGGAGTCGCCTGAGCAATGGATACCAGCGCAATCGCCGCTCTTGCCACTGGCATGTCCCAGAACCGCGTTGCCGATGCGGTGCAAATCGCGGTCTTGAAGAAAGCGATCGACATCGGTGCAAGCAGTGCGCTGCAACTTCTCGAAGCATTACCGGAGCCGACCCCAGTCAGCAATCCCGCGCATCTCGGGAACGGCGTCGACACCTTCGCCTGACACGTTCGCTGAACACGACGTGCGAAACTACGCCCCTTGGAGGGCGCCCGAGAACCGATTGCCATGGACTTCCCGATCAAACCGCTGATTACCCTGCTCGCTATCGTCAACCCGATCGGCGTTATTCCGTTTTTCATCCACTACACGCGCCGTTTCAGCGTCGCGCAGAAGAAGAAAACGGCGCGCGTTGCCGCGACGACGGCCTTCCTGGTGATTGCGCTGAGTGCCTTGTTCGGCCTCAAGATTCTGGAGTTCTTCGGCATCTCGCTCGCTTCGTTTCAGGTCGGCGGCGGCCTGTTGCTGCTCATGGGGGCGATCCAGATGCTCAACGCCCAGCCTGCGGAATCGCATGCGCACGACGTGGACGAAGGCGCCAGCCGCGCCGACTCCGGCGCCAGCATTGCCGTTGTTCCGCTCACTATTCCCTTGCTCACCGGTCCGGCGTCGATCTCCACGGTCGTCATCTACGCCGAGAAGACGAAGCACGTCTGGGAACTCGCCGTGCTCGTCGGCTACGGCCTCGTCATCGGCCTCGCCACGTGGCTCGCGCTCTCCGCGGCCGGGCGTATCGGAAAATTCATGGGCCAGACCGGTATCAACGTCATGACCCGTCTGATGGGCCTCATTCTCGCCGCCATCGCCGTCGAGGTCATGTCCGATGGCCTGGTCAAACTCTTTCCCGCGCTGATGCATTGAGGTCGCTCAAGAGACCGCGAACCGTCAAGGAAGCAAGGAGAATGCGGGAACAGACCGCGATTTCTTCAGTGCGATGTCCTACTCCCTTTTCCCTTCCTTATCGACGCGGCCGTAAATCTGCATCGAACTCCGGATGCTCGTCGCCAATGGGACCGTGCGCCGAAAACTGCAACAGTTTGTAAAGCATGGCCGGTTGGGTCGGCCGCTTGGGGATGCCAACGTTAATTGCACATACCTTGTTGCAATAACGAAAGGCTCTCGAGTGAAAAACCGAATCTTGTGGATCTTGCTGGCAGCGGCTGCAATCACCGGCGGCTGTGCGGTCGTCCCTGCCAACGGGCCGTACTACGACTATGGCGAAGCGGTGGTTGTGGCGCCACCGCCGCCTCGGGTTGAATATGTCGGACGGCCGCCGATTGTCGGACAGGTCTGGATCGGTGGGTTCTGGAGCTGGTCCGGCCATCGCCATCACTGGGTGCCTGGCCATTGGGAGGCGCCGCGCCGCGGCTATTACTGGGCGCCACACCGCTGGTATCAGGATGGTCGCCATTGGCGCCAGGAGCCGGGGCGCTGGGAGCGGGATGACTGGCGTCGCCGGGAGCATCGATCACGCGACGACGATCGGCGCGGCCGGCGCTGATCAGCCGCAAGTGCTTTGTCGGCCGATGGCCAGCATCGGGCGATGACGAAGATATGCGCCCTGGGGGATTTCCGGCCATTTCGAGACCGGCAGCGTCTTGAAGGCAGGTATTCCGCGCTCGCTCAAGCGCTGGATGCGGTAGCGACGGTATACTCGGCATCGAGTCAGTCGTGTGTTCCGGCCCGGAACGATCGACCCCGCTCCGCAATACTCCCAAGGAAAACGCATGCTTGAGAATGCTCTGTATTTCATCTTCGGCCTTGCCGCCCTTACGTTGGGGGCCGAGTTAATGGTCCGTGGCGCGGCTCGCCTGGCAATAAGCTTCGGTATTTCTCCGCTCGTGGTTGGCCTGACGATTGTCGCTTTCGGCACCAGCGCACCGGAAATGGCGGTCTCTGTTGGTGGTGCTCTGAATGGGACCGGTGACCTCGCAATAGGCAACATCGTTGGCAGCAACATCGCCAACGTCCTGCTGATTCTCGGCCTGTGTGCGCTGATCGTGCCCTTGGCCGTGAACGAGCAGATCATCCGTCAGGAAGTCCCGATCATGATCGGGGCCAGCCTGTTGTTTCTGGTGCTTGCGCTCGACGGCAGGATCAGTCGCCTGGAAGGCGTGCTGCTGTTCTCCTTGGTGATCGTCTACACGGTTTTCCTGATTACGCAGTCACGACGGGCGAGCAAGGCAGCGGAGTCCGAGTTCAGCGACGAAATGCCTGATACCCACAGTCGCTGGGATTCCCACTGGAGCGTCCAGGTGCTACTGGTGGTCGCAGGCCTCGGCTTGCTCGTGCTCGGCGCCGATTGGCTGGTTAGCGCGGCCGTTGCCGTGGCGCACATGTTCGGCGTCAGTGACCTGCTGATCGGGCTGACCGTCGTCGCCGTCGGCACGTCGACGCCCGAGATCGCCACGTCGTTGGTTGCCGCGGTTCGCAGGCAACGCGATATTGCCGTCGGAAACGTCGTGGGCAGCAATATCTTCAATATTCTTGCTGTGCTCGGATTCTCAAGTCTGGTCTCTGAAGGCGGCATCGCCGTCTCCGAAGCGTCCCGGAACCTGGACCTTTGGGTGATGCTGGCTGTGGCTTTCGCCTGCGTGCCGGTGATGATTACCGGGCGCGAGATTGCGCGTTGGGAAGGCGGCGTTTTCATTGCCTACTATGCCGTCTACACGGCTTACCTCGTCATGGCTGCCATCCACGCCGAGCAATTGCCGGACGCTTCCATGGTGGTGCTCGGTTATCTCTTGCCGCTGACGGTGATCACGTTGGTCGTCAGCCTGGTTCGCCAGAACGGCGCAGCCAAGGCACGCTGACGCGCTCGCTCGTCGGGCATTCAGGCGGCCTTGATGCGTACCCGCACCGGTTCCGCGTGCGGTTGATCTCCTTCGTGCAGACACGCCAGAAATCGCGCGAAGCCATGTGCTGCGCTGCGATGCCGGGGAAACGACTGAAGAACTAGGGATAGCCCTAGTTTTCGTGGGGACGCGCTTGCGTATGATCGCTCCGATTTCCGTGCCATGTCGGGCGTCCAGTCCTCCATCCCCGGCGCGTGGCGCGATGAATGCCGATTACACATCACCTGCGAAATCGCCGATATGACCATTAAGCCGGAACTGTTAGACCTCTTGCGCAAGCGGCGCGAGAAGATCATCAACCACATCAAGCCCGAGAAGCTCGAAGCGATGCACGCCAAGGGGGTTTTGTCGGCGCGCGAGCGCATCGACACCCTGTTTGACGCAGGCACCTTCCAGGAAATCGGCATGCACGCCGAACACCACGCCGTGCACTTCGGCATGGAAGGCAAGAAACTGCCCGCCGACGGCGTCATCACCGGCTCCGGCTACCTCGGCAACAAACAGATCGCCGCCTTCTGCCAGGACTTCAGCGTCCAGGCCGGCACGCTCGGCAAGATGCAAGCGCGCAAGATCACCCGCATCATGCGCTACGCCATCAAGATCGGCGTCCCCGTCGTCGCCTTCAAGGACTCCGGCGGCGCGCGCATCCAGGAAGGCGTTGATGCCCTCTCCGGCTACGGCGACGTCTTCTACGCCAACGTGCTGCTCTCCGGCGTCGTCCCCCAGATCGCCATCATCTGCGGCCCCTGTGCCGGCGGCGCCGCCTACTCGCCCGCGTTGATGGACTTCGTCGTCATGACGCGCAAGAACTCGCAGATGTTCCTCACCGGCCCCGAAGTCATCAAGGCCGTCACCGGCCGCACCACGACCATGGCCGAGATCGGCAGCGCCGAAATGCACGCCTCGGTCAGCGGCAACGCCCACTTCATCGCCGAAGACGACCAGCACGCCATCGCGCTCGTCAAGCACCTCTTGACCTTCCTGCCGTCGAACAACACCGAAGACCCCCCGCACAACCTCGCGATGCCGATCGAAAGCGTACCGGATCACGGCATCAACGACCTGATCCCGGCCAACCCAGCCGAACCGATCGACATGCAGGCCGTCATCCGCCGCATCGTCGACAACGGCGAACTCTTTGAAGTGCACGCCACCTTCGCACGCAACGTCATCGTCGGCTTCGCCCGCGTCTCCGGCGTCGTCGTCGGCGTCGTCGCCAACCAGCCGATGCACATGGCCGGCGCGCTCGATCTCAACGCCGCCGACAAGGTCGCCCGCTTCGTGCGTACCTGCAACGTCTTCAACATCCCGCTGGTCACGCTGGTCGATGTTCCCGGCTTCCTGCCCGGTGTCGAACAGGAACGCGGCGGCATCATCCGCCATGGCGCCAAGATGCTGCACGCCTACGCCTCCTGCACCACGCCGAAGATCACGGTCATCCTGCGCAAGTCCTACGGCGGTTCCTACCTCGCCATGTGCAGCCAGGAACTCGGGGCCGACCTAGTCTATGCGTGGCCGACCGCCGAGATCGCCGTGATGGGCGCCGACGCGGCCGTCGGCATCCTCTACCGCAAGGAGTTGGGCGAAGCCGAAGACCGCGCCAAGCGTGCGACCGAACTCGCGCAGGACTACCGCGACAAGTTCGCTTCGCCGTACGAAGCAGCGGCGAACTTCTACATCACCGACGTCATCGAGCCCTGCGACACCCGTTCGACGATCTCGATCGCCCTGCGCAAGACCCTCGGCAAGCGCGAACTCCGTCCCGGCAAGAAGCACGGGAATATGCCGCTTTAATAAGCAACCAATCACAGCCAATCGCCATGCAAAGACATTTCAAACTCAACGTAAACGGGACAGACTTCGACGTCGTTGTCGAGGAGGTTTCATCCACCTACACCCCGCGCGTGGCCGCCCCGGCCGCCTACACCCCAGCGCCCGCAGTCGGCGCCGCCGTGCCGGTTGCAGCACCGGCAGCGCCGAGCGCGCCCGCCGGCGCTGGCGATCAGTGCGCCCAGATGGGCGGCGTCGTCGCCAGCATTGCCGTGAAGGAAGGGCAGTCCGTTGCCGAAGGCGAGCGCCTCGTCGAACTCGAGGCGATGAAGATGAAGGTGCCGGTGATCTCGTCCTGCGCCGGCAAGGTGAGCCGTATCGCAGTCGCAGTCGGCGACGCAGTCGAGAGCGGTCAGGTGCTCGTCGTCATCTCGTAGCTTGAATAGCGGCCGGCGTCTATGCCGGTCGTCAAAGCGCGGCGTTCAGGTTTCCTTTGCGAACCTTTGCATCTTTGAGGTGGAAAGCGCCGCCCGTCAGGATTGCTCGGCGGCGCGTTTGTAGTTCGCGATTTCCGGCACCTGCCGGCGGCTGAAGGCTTCGCCCGCGCCATCGAAGAGGTGGCATTCCACCGGGTCGAAGCCGATGGTCACGCTGTCGCACATCTCGACCAGCGTTTTGCCGTCGACGAGCGCGGTGACCGTGTGACCACCGGTGCTCTGTACTTCAATGAAGGTTTCGTGGCCGAGCCGTTCGACGAGTTCGACCTGGCCGCGAAGTACAACGCCAAAGCCGTCGCCGACCTTGACGCTTTCCGGCCGGATGCCCAGCGTAAGCGCTGCGCCCGCCTTCACATTCCCGCCAGCGACGGGAATCAGCGCCTCGCCGAAGTCGGGCGAGCGTACGGTGATCCCGGCTTCGCTTGCGGATACCGCCTCGACGGTGAGGAAGTTCATCTTCGGCGAACCGATGAAGCCGGCAACGAACTGGTTCTGCGGCCGGTGGTAAAGCTCCAGCGGCGAGCCGATCTGGCGCACGTGGCCGGCTTCGAGTACGACGATCTTGTCGGCGAGCGTCATGGCTTCGACCTGGTCGTGCGTCACGTAGATCATCGTCGCGCCCAGTTCGCAGTGCAGCTTGGCGATTTCGGCACGCGTGTTGACGCGCAGCGCGGCGTCGAGATTGGAGAGCGGTTCGTCGAAGAGAAAAACCTCCGGGTTGCGCACGATCGCGCGGCCGATGGCGACGCGCTGGCGCTGGCCGCCCGACAGCTGGCTCGGCTTGCGATCAAGCAGCGCCTCCATCTTGAGGATCGCTGCCGCGTTGCGCACCTTGCTCTCGATCACGTCCTTCTTTTCGCCGGCCAGCGACAGCCCGAAGGCCATGTTTTCGAACACCGTCATGTGCGGAAAGAGCGCGTAGGACTGGAACACCATCGCGATGCTTCGCTCTTTGGACGATCGACCATGCGCTGCAAACGCGTTCGGACGACGTGCAGCCGGACGCCATCGTCCTGCTCTACGGTCTGTGCAACAACGGTATCTGCGGTCTGCATGCGCCGGTGCCGCTTGTCGTCGCCCGCGCGCACGACTGCATCACGCTGCTGCTCGGTTCGCGTGAACGCTACGAAGCACATTTCGCCGCGCATCCGGGGACGTTCTACAAGTCGCCCGGCTGGATCGAGCGCGACAGCGATCCCAACGACAACCCGGCGAGCGTCACCAGCCGCCTGGGACTCAGCCGCAACTACGCCGAACTCGTCGAGCAGTTTGGCGAGGACAACGCGCAATACCTGATGGAGACGATGGGCGACTGGCTCAAGCACTACAAGCGTCTGTGCCTCATTACGACCGGTGTCGGGCCGGAGGATGAGTATCGACAGTGCAGCCGCGCCCAGGCTGAGGAGAAGGGCTGGCTGTTCGAGGAAGTCGCAGGCGACACATCGCTGATCGAGCGCTTGCTGAACGGCGAGTGGGACGAGCGCGAATGCCTCGTGCTCCAGCCAGGAGAGAAGATCGTCTCCAGCCACGAGGAAGGTGTCATTCGTTCCGAATGCGCCGGATGCGGACGGAAGGCAAAGGAATCAATCTGCCCCTGCAACGGCATCGCAACGCTTTGGACTCTTAGGGAGATAAAACACATGGACAAGAGCTTCTACCTGGACCTCGCCCGCAGCGGGCGCAGCATGCCGATCGACACGCATCTCGTCCTGCACGAGAAGTCCGATCCCGAATCGATCCTGGTCGACGGCGAACGGCTGGCAACGGTGATGCTGGAAACGGCCGAACGCTTCGGCAATCCACTCGCCTTGCCAATCATGGACCTCACGCTGGAAAAGGACATCCTACTGCGCACGATGGGCGTGCCGCCAGAGCAGACCGAGAGTTTCCACTTCGACGCGCTGCCCGACGCAGCCGCTGCAGCCAAGGTTACGACCGACACCGACGTGCTCGTCCACCCGCGCATCAAGGCCAACTGCGATGCGCTACGCCTGCTCGCCGAGGGCGGCAAGGTGATTCCGGTCGGCATGAGCATCGGGCCGTTCTCGCTGCTGACCAAGCTATTGAAGGACCCGATCACGCCGATCTACATGGCCGACACCGGACTCGAAGCCGAAGACGACGACGTCGCGCTCATCTGCGCCCTGCTCAAACTATCGGAAACGATCATCCACGCGACCTGCATGGTGCAGATCAAGGCCGGCGCGAAAGCGATCTTCCTCTGCGAGCCGGCGGCCCACCTCGTCTACTTCTCGCCCAATCAGATCCGCGACGGCTCAAGCGTATACGACGACTTCGTCATCCAGCCGAATCTACGACTGAAGGCGATGTTCGACGCGACGGGTACCGACCTCCTTTTCCACGACTGCGGCGAACTGATCCCCGAGATGATCGAATCCTTCAACGCCCTCGAACCGCGCCTGATCAGCTTCGGCAACCCGGTCAAACTCTGGGAAGCCGAGCCGCACGTCGCCAAGGACATCGTCCTCTTCGGAAACCTGCCGACCAAGAAGTTCTATTCCGACGAGGACGTCCCGCTCGACGGCGTACCCGGCATGGTCTCCGAGATCGAGGAGAAGCTGAAGGCCAGCGGTCACCCCTACATCGTCGGCAGCGAGTGCGATGTGCTGAGCATGCCGGGTTATGAAAAGGCGATTCTGTCGAAGGTCAATGCGATGTGTGGGTGCGGATCGCAACACGCGCCACGTTGATTTCTGTTAGCGGACCGGCGGGCGGGCCTGCCGGCTACAAGTTCGCCAAGAATTGAAGACACAGTGCGCTCAACAACTACGTCGATCCGTTGACTCCGGTTAGCGTTGCTCCGAATAGTGGGCCATGTCGTAGTAACCGCGGGGGATGCCGTGCTTGATCAGATCTTCGGTGAGGTCGAGCGTCTCTTTGACGATGTCGGCGCTTTTCGCCGTGCCGTTGCCGATCATCTGCCTCGGTTCGGGGTTGGCGAGGTCGTGGCCGTAGGCGGTGGATATGCGGATCAGGCGTTCGATCTTGGGATAGACGAGCGGGTCTCCCTTCAGGAGGTTGCCCTTCTTCAGCCACTTGGCGCGTTGGTAGAGCTGGTCGGCCTCGGGATCGCGCGAGGGAGTCTTGTCCTTTTCGTAGGCGCAGGTGAAGGCGAGGCTGGCTTGAACGTCGGGCAGGTCGGGCACGGGATGCTTCCTGGGCGTGCCGTCGCAGGCGGCGAGCAGTCCGCAGGTCAGCAAGAACAGTGTTCCCAGCCGGTTCATGGCTTACGTGTGCTCCTTGGCGTCCGGATACGCCACCAGCGTCCACGTGGTTTCGGAGAGGTGGTTTTCCGGTTTGTTGTTGAGTTTCTGGAAGAAGGAGCGTTCGGGACCGCGGACGGCGACGGTGGGAAGGGCCATCCCGGCGGGGATGAAGCGTCGGGCGTCGCCGATTGCCGGAGTGGCGGCGCATTGCCAGAAGCCGGACTGCGGGCAGGTGACGCCGCTGGCGAGCGTGGTGCCGAGGGGCGTTGCGGGGGCTGCGACCTTGACGGGCTCGGGGTGCGGGGCTTCGGCGTGCGGCTTCGGCAGAGGGCGGCCGGTCGCGGGGTCGAGGCCCTTGGCCTTGGCCATTTCATTGATGCGCTCTTCACTCGGTAAGGGTGGCGGCACGTTGGCCTTGTGTGCCTTGAGCCACTGGAAGCTGCCGTCCCACGCCGAGAGCTTGGCTGGGGGCAAGGGCACGATCGAATCGATCTCGGGGACTTTGGGGTTGAGGTAGGAGTACGAATCGACAAAGCGCCGAATCGCTTCGTAACGTTTGACACGTTCGGGGTCCTTTTGCTGGCCGAGGTAATAGGCTTCGTTAGTGGGTTCGGGGCCGTCGAAGCCATTCTGCATTGCCAATGCGGCAGTCGGATCGCCCGCCTTCGCCCCCAATTGGAAGGACTGGAGGGCTTCAGGGTAGTGCCTGAAGGTTGCAAGCCCGAGGCCGAGGGACAGCCCGGCTTGTCCGTATCCCTGCTCCGCCGCGCAGCGCCACATCTGCATCCCGATCTTGCGCGCTTCGTCGGCGGCGAAGAGTTTCTCGCCAACCACGAACTGCCCTTCGGGGCTGCCGAGGTCCGCCGACTTGCGGTAGTACTTCAACGCGAGGTCGTTGTCCTCTTTGACGCCGTAGCCCCGCTCCAGATAGCGGGCCATGTCGTAGTAGCTGCCGGGGATACCGCGCTTGATCAGATCTTCGGTAAGGTCGAGTGTTTCATTGACGATGTCGGCGCTTTCCGCCGTGCCCTTGCCGATCATCTGCCGCAGTTCGAGGTTGGCGAGGTCGTGGCCGTAGGCGGTGGCGATGCGGATCAGGCGTTCGATCTTGGGATAGACGAGCGGGTCTTCCTTCAGGAGGTTGCCCTTCTTCAGCCACTTGGCGTGCTGGTAGAGCTGGTCGGCCTCGGGATCGCGCGGGGGAACCTTGTCCTTCTCGTAGGCGCAAGTGAAGGCGAGACTGGCTTGAACGTCGGGCAGGTCGGGCACGGCATGCTCCTTGGGGCGGTTGAGGGCGTCGCAGGCGGAAAGCGCGAGGGCGGCGGCGAGAACAACGGGAAGAAGGCGGTGGAGTCCGGTCATCGTCCGTCAGTCCTTATCGGTGCGCTCTTTGGTTGCGGAGAAGAATTCGACGAGGGAGGCGGCAGGGGAGAGCCTGAGGAGGCGGTTGTTCTTGTTCTTGTTTATGGCGAATGCCCAGTGGTCATAGGCGTCGGCCATCCCCTCCTTGTTGAACGCCTCCGCGCCGCTGAAACTTCCGCCGTCGCGGCGCTTCGTATGCAGCGTCCACAGATCGCGCCTTGCCGGTGCCGAGATGGTGTGGCGTTCGTGGATGATGTTGAGTTCGGGGTCGGTTTCCATGCTGCGGCTGTTGATGTTGGTGGAGCCGACGGTCATGAAGGTGTCGTCGATGATCATGAGTTTGGCGTGGATATACACATCGACCCAGTCGACCGGGTTGCTGCCGTCTTCGAGTGTTTTGAGTTTATCGCGCAGGCTTGTGCTGCGGGCCTCTTCGGTCTTGAGGTGGCGGGCGAGGTCGTCGATCCGTTTCTGTTCGGCGGCGCGGCGCGACTCCGCGCCGTAGCCTTCCGCAGGCGCGAACGCCGCTGCCTGCTCAGCCTGCCGGTGCATGAAGCGCAGACGATCGGCTTCGTCTTGCGAGGCGTCGAGGTCTTTCTTGACTTGGGCGATGCGCTCGGCCCGCGTCAGCGCCCGGCCCGAGGCTTTCTCCGCCGCTGCTTCGGCCTCCGCCACCGTGCGCCCCGGCGTGTCGGGCGAGACGAGGGAACACACGTGCACCTTGAGGCCGGGACGTTCTTCGGGGCGGATCGGGCGGCGCTCGTCCTTCCGGTCGCGCTGCTGTTCTTCGAGCTTGGCGCCGAGCGCTTTTTCCCGTGCCTTGGCTTCTTCGGCGTCCGTCTTGGCCTGGTCGATCAGCTGCTGGTACTGGCGTCGCGCCGTCGACGAGCGGGCCGAGCCGATGGCTTGTTGGTACTGGTAATGCTGGCGCTCGGCCAGGTAGCGCGCTTGCCGTGCGCGAGCGAGTTCGGCCGGTGTGTCCTCGGCGCGCTGCTGGCGGGCGACCTCGGGCAGCACGTCGGCGCGGCCTAGGTGTTCGAGCATGCGCGAGGTATTCACCGTGCCGTCGCCCATCCCTTCCTTGTCGACGTTGGTGATCACGAAGAGGTGGAGCGATCCGTGCTCCTCCGGCGTGCGTCCGCCTTTCGCCAACGCCGCCGCGTGGTCGCTGATCTTCTGCGCCAGCACCGGCCAGCGGAAATACTGGTTCTCGATGTAGATGTACTGCGTCGCGTTGCCTACGGCCTGCAGGTACGCTTTTGAAATGTCGCGCACGCCGTATTGCGGCTGCGTGCGCAGGATCTGGCCCATGATCAGATCGCCGCGCTCGTTCGTCGGGCCCCGGTAGCCAGCCTGCCGCGTGCCCTGTTCGGCGTCGCGGCGGTTGGCTTCTACGCCGTCGGCTTGCAGACGGTTTTCAAAACCCTGGGCGCGCTCGAGGTCCGTCGCCTCGCGCGCCTTCGAGTCGGCCACCGCCCGCTCGCCAATACCGTAGGGCTGAGAACCGATCTGTGATTGCAGATAGGCCTCGTGCCTCGCCTCTTTTCGCGCCTTGTCGGCCTCGGCCTGCTCCCAGTCGCGCGTCGCCTTCGACAGCGGATAGCGCTCGAACGCTGTTTCGCCCACCGTCTTCATCAGGTCTTCGCTCGTTTCCTTCTTCCATGCCGTGTTGAAGTTGTGGAACAGATCGCCGAGCAGCGGGCCGGTCACCCGGCTGGAAAAGTCCTCGCGCGGTCGCGCGCCGTTGCGGCCATCACGCGGATTGGGCTTCCGCTCGTAGCTGTGGTCGCTCGTGTCCCAGTATTCGTCGAGCATGTTGTGACCCATCACAAAAGCCACCGCGTGGTCCGGGTCCTCGAAGTCGACGATCACGACTTTCTGGTGGTGGCTGGCCGAAGCCGCCTGCACAGCCCGGGTGGTCTTGCTGGTGGTTGGGTCGAGGCGCTCGCTGGTGGCGATCGACGCCCGGTCGGCGGTACTGAATCCGCGCCCGAAAAACTTGAGGTGCGGAGTCCTGGCCTTGGTGTCCATGCCGGAGAGCTTGCGCGGTGCCGTGTCGTAAATCAGGCTTTGTTCCTGGTCGTACCGGGCGAACCATTGTTGGTTGTAGGCATAGTCGGTGTCCGACATCGTTCCCGGACGATCGCTGACCTTGGGGACGTTGGCAAATGCGCGCCGGCCCGGCGCGTTGGCTTCGGAAAAGCCGGTCAGGCTGAGATTCTGTTCCGCCGGGCCAAGTGCCAGATCGGCCTCCATCGTCCAGGAGAGAATGCGCACGTGGACGGGCGGATTCTGCATTGCTTTCTCTTCGAGCAGTTCGCCGATCATCAGGCCGTGTTCGGCTCCACGCAGGAAGCGCATCGACGGCTGGAAGCCCCAGCAGATGATGCAGACGGATTTCGTTGCCTTGGCGATGGCTTCATAGATGGCGCGGAAGGCGTTCTCGCCGTTGATCAGCAGCTCGAACCGGCCCGGCAGGATGTTGTATTCCGAACCCTGGACGAACCACAGCGGGGTGATCGTGCACTGACGAGTCTCTCCGCGGGCAATCGGGACGATGTTTGGTTGGTTCATTCTTAGGATTCCCCAGGCGTTTTGCCGTTGAGCAGATCGCGGAAGACGGTGCGAACGCTATCGGTCAGCGGTGTCGAGTCGCCGTCTCCGGGCTTCCCGGCGGTGTGCTTGAGAATGCCGAGGTTGGCCGGTTCCCCCTGCTCGGGATTGCTGTATTCGACGGGCGCGGGCACTTTGAAGACGCTCCCGTTGGCCAGTTCGACCTTGTATTCCTTGGTCGTCACTTCGTGATCGACGACGAGGCTCTTGCCGTCGAGTACCCCTTGGCCGATCTGAGCGCCGTCGGCGAACAGCTTGTAGGGCATGCCTGCCCATCGGGCGCGATTGCCTTCCGGCGCGTGGTCGAAGTTCAAATGCAGTTTCTGCTTCGGCATCCCGTCCGGGAATCCCGGCAGACCTACACCCATCCGCGCCGGCCCCACATAAACATGCTTCGCCGCCTTGATCGTGCATCCACCGGGTGCGCCCATCTCGAAGTTGCCGCCTTTGATCTTGAGGTAGGCGCCGCCCGCCGTCATCCACACGATCTCTTCGTTGGCGGCGGTGGTGATCTTCCCCTGACTCGCCGTCACCGTCACATTCTGTTCCGCATTGATTTGGGTATCGTCATGCTGCGACTGGATGAGCATCTTCCCGTGATGGGCAATCGCCTTCACACCCTCCTCATGCGCGAACAGCGAAATACCTTTTCCCGCATTCAGATTGAAGCGCTGCCCCGCCGTCTGCTGCAGATGCTGCTGGGCGATGGTGTCGACGTTCTTCCCCGCGTAGGAAACGAGACTCTCGGGCGTCGAGGTGTTGATCCCCGCCGGTGCCGAGATCCCGATCACCGGCGCGCTCCCGGCCTGGCCGGGAGCTGAGGTTGGGGTCTTACGGGCGCCGCCGTTCTTCTGCGTACTTGAGCCGCTGGTGTTACTGCCATGCTCCCAATCCTCGAACCTCTGCCTGAGCTCATCCTGTGGTTCGGCATCGATGGGAAGCGCCTCATGCTGTGCCGCGTAGTCGCCGAGCTGCTTGAAGAGTTCCATGCTCTGCTGCATCAGATCGAGCGCCTCCTCTCTTGAGAGTTGCTTGTCTCTAGCGTTCAAGCGTTGCCAGGTGGACAGGAGCAGTCCCTTGGCGGCTCTGAGCGCCCCCGACTCATCCGTCCTCAGCTCAAACCCATCGCCTCGGGGTTCGCCCTTGCCCTCCGTTCTCGGATGAATGAGGTAGCCCTGGTTGAGCTGCGTCTTCCCATGCTCGCTACTGAGCTTGGTGCGGATTTCTCCGGTACTGTCGTCAAACAAGAGTTCGTTGTAGCGGCTCCCCTTGTACTCTTTTGACTTGTGACCGGAGAGCGTCTTGTTCGCCGGCAGGCTTCCCGCGCCACTGAAGGTCGGTGGCCGATGCGTGCCGTTGTAGACGACCCCCGTCACGAGCGGCCGGTCGATGTCGGCTTCGACGAAGTCGATGACGACTTCCTGACCGATCCTTGGAATGAACTGCGTCCCCCAGGCCGCCCCGGCGCTCGGATAGGCAACACGTACCCAGGTACTGGAGTGATCATCGAAGTCGGCCCCGCCTTCGGGATGATCTTCCTTGCGTTGCCAGTGGAACTGGATCTTGATGCGACCGGACTCGTCGGTGAATATCTCTTCCCCTTCCGGACCGACGACGGTGGCCGTCGTCAGTCCCTTGGCCGTCGGTTTCTGGTGGGTCGTCTGCTGGAACTCGGGGACGAGGGGAATATAGCGACGGACGGCGGTGAAGGTGTTGCGGTAGGGCGGGGTGTTCTGGCTGGCGACCGCGGAACTGATTCCCCCTTGCCGATCGAGCAATCCGCTCAACGCTTGTTTGGCTTCGCCAGAAAGCTCCGCGAGGAGGTTGTTCTCGGCACTGAAGGAAAGTTGCGTGACGATGAACTGCCGATCCTCGGGACCGTCCTGATCGTGGATCGGATGCTCGGCGAGTTCGAACCAGCTGCCGGGGACAAGATGACGGACCGTGCCTTCACCGTGGAAGGTCTTGCTGGCGAGATCCTTGGCCTGTTGCCGGAGAGTGGTATAGCGCGCCATCTCATCGGGGTCGCTGCCGTAGTAGCCGGTCTGGGCGTCGTAGTCTTCGAGTCCGTCGGTCAGTGGGGTACCCGCTTCGCCGTGGTTGATGCGCGTGTCGTCTTCACCCACGTGGGTGGCGACGGCCTGGTAGTCGTAGCTGGCGAGCGTGTTCTTGCCGGACTGGATCTGCCGTTCGGCGGTCCAGGTGTCGATGGCGTCGTCGGTCTCGACGCCGTCGGTGCGGTGGAAGCGGAGGATATTCCTTGCGTCGCGCGCATCGCGTGAACCGGGACCAAATCCTTGATTGTCCTCTTCATCCGCTGCGAAACGACACCCGGGCAGGTCGTCGTTGCGGTCGAAGAGGAGGAGGGTGTGTTGCGGGAGTTCCTGACCATCGCCTTCGTCACCTTCTTCGCTTTCGTCGGCACCGGTGCGCAGCGAGGTGTCGGGCACGGGGCCGTGGCTGTAGCAGTAGCTGATGCCTTCTTCGGCGAGCAGGCGTTCGATGAAGGCGAGATCGGTTTCGCGGTACTGGAGACAGTAGGAGCGGACCGGGTAGTCCTTGGTCAGGATATTCCGGTACTGGAAGGCGCCGGTGAAGGCGGGGTTGCCGGCGAGGTGTTCGTCGAGCAGGCAGGTGACGATCTGGGGGACGGTCTGGTCCTGGAAGACGCGGCTGTTCCTGCGGTGGCGCAGGGTACTCAGTGCTGGTTCAAGGGTGAGGACGTACTTCGCAAAACCGCCGTCGGTGCCATTCTGGGATGCTTGGGTGACGAGGCCGCAGAGCAGACGAGAACCGCCGTCGGGGAGTAACAAGCTGATTTCAACCGGCTGCCCCAACAGGCTCTTGAGTTCGAGGTGGGTGTCGGCGCACAGGCATTCGAGAACGTAGCGGTAGCCGACGGATAGACCTTCTTCGCCAACCAGGCGGTGCGGCAAGAGCGTCTCTGAGTCAAAACCGCTCGATTCGGCGAAACGCAGCTTCAGGAGACGCGAACCCTGGCCGAAAAGGGAGGCGCCTGAAGCGGCGAGGTCGGCGAGGGGCGTGCGCATGAGATAAGTGCCAATGACTGTTTGAAGTCCGGCATTTTATCCACTAATAAACATTGGATATATATGGCTTATTGCATAGGTTTGTTTGCTTTTTTTCCGGGTCGCACCTGCGAAGGTGCTTTGACGGGTCGCGTTCGAATACTTAGGCTCTGCTGCCGCGGTGTTCGGCCTTGCTCGTCGAGAGTGACTCGTCAATTGGGCCTACAATTCAGGCTTTCTGCGCGCTCTTCCCGTTCGCCTCTGACGTGACCGGCACCTTGCGCGCAGCGTACGCGTCGCCATAGCGGCCGCCAACAAGAAACCCGAACCGATCATGCACCGACTCCCCCGCTTCCTCACCGAAAGCCGCGCGCTCGCGTCGCTTTCGTTCCCGATCATCCTCTCGCAGGTGGCTTATACGCTGCTCGGCATGCTCGATACAGTGATGGCCGGTCGTGCCGGTGCCGAGGAACAGGCGGCGGTGGCACTCGGCGTGGCGTTCTGGATGCCGGTATTCATCACGCTGATGAGCGTCGTGCAGGCGATCAGTCCGTCGGTCGCGCAGCACTTCGGCGCAGGCGACCACGCCGCGGTGGTGCAGGATACGCACGAGGGTGTGTGGCTCGCCGCCGTGAGCAGCGTGCTGCCGGCATTCCTGATGCCGGGCGTCGCGCCGATCATGCGCCTGGCCGAGATCGATCCCGTCCTCATCGACAAGACGACGCTCTTCCTTTGGGGCATCGTCGTCGGCCTGCCTGCCGCGATGATCTTCCGCGCGCTCGCCTTCTACTCGGCCAGTATCAATCGGCCGCAACCGATGATGTACCTTGCCTTTGCCGGCGTAGGCGTCAATGCCTTCTTCAACTGGTTGCTGATCTGGGGCAATTGGGGCTTTCCGGCGCTCGGTGGTGCCGGCTGCGGCTGGGCGACGGGCATCGGCATGTGGGTCGCGTTGCTCGCGCTCGCGGCGTGGACGGCGTGGGCGCCGGAGTACCGGGCCTGCTACATCTGGCGCGGCTGGCACTGGCCGCATTGGAACATCCAGAAGCGCTTGCTGCGCATCGGCCTGCCGATGGGCGGCGCGGCGCTCGCCGAGGTGGCGGCCTTCACCAGCATCGCTGTCTTTGTCGGACGCTTCGGCGCGACGCAGATCGCGGCGCACCAGATCGCGCTCAACATCTCATCGGTGCTCTTCATGCTGCCGATGGGCCTGGGCGCCGCGCTGACGATCCGCGTCAGCCAGAAGCTCGGCGCTGGCGATCCGGGCTCTGCGCGTTTCATCGCCTGGACCGGCGTTGCGATGGGACTGATCGTCGCCTGCGTAGCGGTGCCGCTCATTCTGGCCGCGCGCGAGCTGATCGTCACCGCGTACACACCGGATCCGGCGGTGCGCGAAATCGCCATCAGTCTCATGCTGCTCGCCGCCGTCTGGCAACTGGCCGACGCGACGCAGGTGATCGCCCTCGGTGCCTTGCGCGGCTACAAAGTGACGCTCGGTCCGATGATCGTCATGTTCGTCGCCTTCTGGGTCATCGGCCTGCCGCTCGGCATCCGCCTTGGCTACCACGGCATCGGCAGGATCGCACCGATGCAGGTGTTCGGTTTCTGGACCGGGTTGGTGACGGCGCTCATCCTTGCGGCGATCGCACTCTCGGGCTGGCTGCGCACGGTTGCACGCGCGCGCCTCGAATAGGACGGCTCAGCCACGCGCCAGATAGCGGCTGTGGCACCAGCCGACGAGGTCCATGACGCCGCTCACCGTGTCGAGCACGTCGACGCGCCACCACAAGCCCTGCTGTTCGAGTAGCGCGACGCGCGTGCCGGCGGGGAGTGGACTGCCGGGCAGCGTCGCAAACTCGGTGCCGGGACCGTTGCGCACGTTGAGTGCTGACGTCGTCACGTAGTGCTCGACTTCGTCGTCGGCGCGGCCCATCAATCGGGCGCGGAAGCTGCCCATCGGGAAGGCTGGGCCGGGATCGGACTTGCGGCCGGGCGCGATGTCTTCGTGGCCGAGTACATCCTTCAGCGCGTACTTCTCCATCAGCAGCAGTCCGACCTGCGCCGCGACTTCGAGCTGCGCCTCGCCGTACTCGTGCCAGCCGATCGGCGGCGTGCCGGGGCGGTCGTGCTTGTGGTTGGCGACGAGCACGTCGTCGTCCGCGTAAGCGCGCTTGCTCACCGCCGAAATCCAGCGACTGCCGACGCGCTCCAGCTTGCCGGCGTTGTCGAGTTCGATGCCGATCGAAAAGCCGTTGAGGCCGCTGCGCCCCTCCCATTCGGATTTGCCGGCATGCCAGGTGACGCGGTTGAACGGCGCGAGCTGCGTCAGGCTGCCGTCGCGCCCGATCACCAGATGCGCCGCCGCCTTGGCAGCCGGATTGCACATCCACGCCACCGAACCCTCGGCGCTGCTGCCGGCCGTGTAGTGCATGATCAGGTACTCGGGCGTCATCAGTCCGCCCTTGTTGGGCGTCTCGACGTAACGGACGGGCGTGCCGTCGTCGGCGATGAGGCGGTGGTTCTGGATTTTCATGTTCTCTCCGTGTCAATTGAAGATCGTGAGTACGGCCGACGGCGCTCCACTACCGTTCGCCCTGAGCTTGTCGAAGGGCGAGGCGTCCGAAGGTGCGTCCGTTCATGGTTCGACAAGCTCACCACGAACGGTGGATGGGTTGTCAGCCGCGATTGGCTCAGTCATAGCTCAGGTCATGCCTCGAGAACGGCCGTGTCGGTGCGCCGCCGAGGATTCGATAGAGCACCGAGTTCATCGTCGCCACGTCGTTGTCGAAGCCGCCGTGCGTCGTGCTCTGGCTCGACGCCTTCTCCTGTCCATCCGGTTCGCGGCTGTCCCCGGCAATGATCAGCAACGGCAAGCCGTCGGGCGCCTTGTTCTGGTAGGCGGCGATCATCGCGTCGTCCTGCTTCAGGAAGGTGTGCATGCCGAGGATCGGCGTGCCGCGCTTCTTCTCGCAGGCGTTGGAGACGAGGTAGAGCAGCGATTTGCCGTATACCAGCTGGCTGCCGACGGTGTCGTCGAGCTCGCCGTTATCGGAGAGCAGGTAGAGGATAGGGAGCGGGCACTGGCGTTGGCCGGCCGGAACGAAGACCTTGTCGCGGAAGACGTCGAGTTCGACGGCCGGCGCGAGGAACTGCACGCTCTTCAGCGGCAGGCCGAGTTCGAGGATGTGGCGCAGCATGTAGGCGAAGAAGATGCTGCCGGCCGAATGCGCGACGATGTGCAGTTCCCAGTTGCCTTTCTTGCCCGTCTTGCCGGCTGCCTTGATATCCTCGGCCAGCAGTTGCATGGCGCCGCGTCCGGCGTGGTGTTCGGAGGCCAGCCGTCCGTTCTCCTTCATCTCGCCCCAGATGCTGCGCAGCGGTGAGGCGAGACTGCGCTCGACCATCCAGTCGCGACCCTCGCCCACGCTGTCGATCAGGCTGCGCCCCGAGAGCTTGTCAGCATTGGTAAACCAGTCGCCGAAGTAGCTCTTCAGCGACTCCATGAAGCCGGTCTCCCACATCACGTGCAGCGGGTAGATCTCGTTGGCGAGGCACGGGCCGCGCATCGCGGCGACGCGCTTGGCCGCCGACTTCTCGTCGTTCAGGCCGCCGTGCAGGTAGAGCATGACGCGGCGTTTCGCCCACGTCTTGGTCGTCTCCGGAATGTCCTGCGTGACCAGGCGCTTGAGGTCTTCCGGCGTCGTCCAGTAGTCGCCGTTGCCCGAGAGTTCGCCGTTGTTGCCGACGTCGATGACGTAGGGGCGCAGGCTGTCGAGCGTGAGCGCCGGCAGGGCGCGCGCGGCGCCTTCGGAGACCTTGTCGTTCTTCTTCTCTTCCTCGGCCCACACGTCGACGCTGACCGGCACGCCGAGCTGCGCGACCCATACGTCGGTCGCGTGCAGCATGTAGTCCTCATACGGCAGCAGCGCGAAGCCGCCGGCGCCCCAGCCTGGTCCCCACGAGTTCTGGATGATGAAGCCCTGCTCGGCGTAGCCGACGATCGCCACGGCATGGCCGCCGTCGGCGCGACCCTTGCGCGTGATGATCGGCAGCTTGAGCGACTTCGACTTGCCGCCGTCCGCGTAGCTGATCGTGGTCGTGCCGGGGCCGGGTTCGAACCAGCCGTCGTGCACCATTAGCGTGACGTAGAGGATGCCGACCTCGGCAAGTGCCGCGTGCATGTCGCGCACCTGCCGATGGTTCACGCGGTAGTAGGCGCCGCCCGGGCACTTCATCGCATCGCGCACGACCACCGGCGTCATGTGCGCGGTGCCCGTCTGCGTGTCACCCCAGACGCTGCGCTGCGCGACGCCGTGGCGCAGCCAGCCCTTCATCGCGCCGCGCGCCGAGGAGCCTTCGTACCACTCGCCCGGCCACTCGTCGTAGCGCCGCGCCATCTCGTAGAGCATACGCGGGCTGACGCGCCGGTCCTGCCCCTGGTTGTACAGCAGATAGTTGGCGACCGCTGCCAACGCGAAGCCGGTACACGCGCCTTCCTGGCCCTGGTCGAGAATCTCCGGCACGCGGGTGCAGTTCACCAGCACCGGCGGCACCGGCAGCAGGCCGGGCTGGTAGACCCAGTCGCGGATGTCGATGCTGTCGGGCATCGCGTTCAGGGTGGATTTCAGGCTCGCCCAGGATCTTTGGGGAGTGGCCGCCTTGGCCTTTGGTTTCGCTGTTGCGGTCTTCTTTGCCATGACTTTCGCTCTCCTGAAAAGTGCGCCGGGTTTGGTTCAACTGACTCAGGCGCTATTGCCCGCGTCCTGCGGCGCGATGAACATGCTGGTTACCTGCGCGACGAACGCGGCGGTGGTGAATGAAACGTTGGCTGCCTCGGCGGCGACGCGAATCTTGCCGAACAGCTCGTCGCCGATATGGAAGCCGAGCTTTCGGTAGCTCTCGAACTGATCCTCGTCGAAAGCCTGGTCGGCTGTTGTGTCGTGCGGGAACGCCTTGTGGTTGGTTGCGTAATTGAGGATGTCCGGCGCCTCGCCCCCGGTCAGCGATGCCTTGATATAGAGCAGCACGCCTTCGTTGCCGTCGGCGTAATGGATCAGCCCAACGGCATGGTGCGCCTTGGTGTGCTTGAAGCCGTCGCTGGGTCGAAGTCGTTCGACGTTGATCTCGATCGACGCTCCAAGGTCGATCGAGCACTTGCGCAGCGCGTTTGCCAAGTCATCGAAACCGTAGTCCGGGTCGCAGCCGGCGTCGGTGGCGACGATCAGCCGGCAGCCGCGACGTACGAGTTCATAGATGCCGAGGTTCTCGAAATGGCCGCCGTCCGAGAGATAAAGGAACTTGGCCTCGGTGTTGGCGGTGGCCGTCAGTTCCTTGAGCAGGTAGCGCGCGCCGAACTTCGGCGACGACGACTTCCATGCCTCCGCGTCGCCCGGATTGCCGAGCCATTGTCCAAGGCGGACGTTGAAGACGGTCATCAGCGCGGCGAGCGGCGCCGACGTGTGATAGCCGGCGAGCGGACTTGCCGCCGCGCCAGAAATGCTCATCGCGCTGCCGAGGAAGGTGCCCCAGCGGCTTTGGTAGTACTCCGTCGGCCGATAGCCGCCGAGCGTGCGTGGTGCCTGCTCGACGCCGGAGGTCGTGCGCGTCGCGCGGTACTCGAAGCCGCAGTAAAGCGGGGTGAAGGTGAACGATCCGGCGCGCCGCGTCTGCCACGCGAGCTCGTCGCCTCCCGAGAAATTGAGCGCGGCGTTGATGATGTGGAACGGGCGCTGGTCGCGCAGCAGGCACATGCGCACGTCGTCATCGGCCGAGAAGCCGGTGAAGGGATGACTCTTTCGGTTCGGATAGTTCGACGCGCCGAGGTAGGCGCGCACCAGACGGTTGCGGTAGAAGTGGTGCAGCGAAAAGAGGTTGATGTCGATGCGCCACGCGGCGAGCAGGAAGGCGCCGACGCAGCTGACGAGGCCGAGCAGCAGGTAGCGTGTTTCGAAGCGCCCCATGTTGCCGAACACGTCGTGCGCGATGGCGAAGAAGTCGCGCGCCACGAACTTCGTCTCCAGGCAGGCCGGGCAAGCGGTGACGAAGGTCTTCTCCTCGAAGGGAGCGACGAACTCGCATGCAGGGCACGACTGATCGACGAAAAGGGAATACACGAACGCCGACAGACCGACAGCGAAGCCCGCGAGGAAGACGTAGGGCGTTGCACGCACGCCGACTTCGAGCCAGAGGCGGTTCTTGGCGCCGTCCTTGCCGGCGCCGGTCATCGGACTCTTGGCCAGCCAGACTCCAATCAGTGTTAGTGCCGCCCAGACCCCGCCGACTTCCACCGTCCAGCCCTTCGCCCAGATGGCGAGCACCGGGGCCAGGCCGGCGAGCACAAAGGCGATCAACCAGATGAGCGCCGCGGCGAGCAGCAGGCCGCCGATGCGGCTCCACCACTCGCGTGCCTCGTGCGAGAGCAGGCGGCTCAGGAGGCCAATGTGCAGAGCCACCGGCAGCGAAAAGCTGAGCATGACGAGCGGCGAACCGACGGCCATCGTCCACCACGCCTGCTGCATGCCATCGGTATCGCTGCCGGGCAGGCTGCGCACCATCGTGTCAACGATGCTCAGGAGGAAGCCGGCCACCGCGCCGGCGAGCAGCGTCATCGCGAACAGCATCAGCTTGTTGAAGAAACCCTGGAACGACGCTTCCGGCGTGCGGCTGTACCAGCGCCAGATGACGAAGCCGCTGACCCAGGCCAGGCCGTAGGCCACTGCGCCGAAGAGAATCCACTGCGCCGGCGTGAGTTCCTTCAACTCGCCGTGCATCATCGCGAGCGCGATCAGGATGCCGGCGACGCCGGTCGGAATCAGGATCGCCCACGCCCACGCCGGACGCGCGGCCAAGGAGCCGGCGCGCGCGCCGGACGCAGTGGACAGCCCCGCCGCCGCGCCCCACACGGCGAGCATGACCAGCGCCAGCGCGAACCACAGGCTACCGGTTCGGGAGACCTGCGCATCGACGCCGGCCGTGCCTTGCGCCAGGAGATACATGGCGAAGATGAATGCCGCGCCGAGCGCAACGAGCGGGATCAGGTTCAGCCCGAAGTTGCGCAGGTAGGTGGCGATGGCGGCCAACGTATCGCCCGACAGTCCCGTCTTCGGCGTCAGGTAGTTGCTGTAGCGGCGCAGGAAGCGCAGCGGCGGCGCCTCTTCGCCGGTCTCCTGCCGCGCCGTCAGCGCGCTGCGTACGCGGTCGAGGTTCCCCAGGCGATGGATCAGCGCCGAGAACCACGAACCGATGTAGCCGCCGCCGGAGACGGTCGACAGGTAGTCGAAATGCGGCAACATGTTGTGCTTGGCGAGCGCCTGCAGGATGCCGAGGTTGAACGTCGCGCTGCGGATGCCGCCGCCCGAGAAGGCCAAGCCGACCAACCCGACCTCAGCGTCGCCTTGGGCGACCGGGTCGCGCTGCGCGCGCACGTGCTCGCTTTCTTCACGACGCATGGCCTCGCCCGAGAGCAGCGGTGCGTCGGCGGGTTGGGAGGGTGGTTCGGGTGGCGTCATGGACTGACCCGGACGAACGCCGCCGTGGCGCGGAACTGCCCGGCCGCTTGATCGAGTACCGAAAGCTTGCGCTGGCGCTCGGCGTCGGTATCCGCCCCCAGCTCAGCATGCAGGCGCTCGATCTCGTAAACCTCTGCGAGCTGCGTCCCGAGCTCATGGGCGAGTTGCGCACCGATCAGATCGCCGATCGCCGCCGCCATGTGCTGCGAATGCACGAACAACTCCTGGCACTTGCCGTGCGGATAGTTGCCCTGGCGCAGCTCCGCGTTGGCCTCCTCGATCGTCTGCGCGATCGCCGCAAGAAACTCCGCGACATGCTGCTTTCGATTCTGCCGGGCTTTCGCTAGCTCGATCTTCAGCCCGAAGATCTTCTGGCCGACATCGAACAGCGTCTCAACAATCGTCATCCCCATCCTGTTCTCCTTGGCCGCGCTTGAAGAGATGAAGCAGGCGACTTCCCTGCTTGATGTAGCAAGCAGCGCGCCACGGGGAGAAGCCTTGGCAGAGGCGGGAAAGTCTGGGAAAGCGGGGGGTAGGAATGCAGGAAGTGGGTCGCACTTGACCCGGAAAGGCCGTCTCGGCGGGGCGGGTGGGTTGGTCCTTACCCAGCGAGCGTGCTTCTTCGTCTAGGCGTCAGGGTCTCGGGTTGGAGTACCAACCCAGAATCAGTGTCCGTGAGGGGCTGTTGTCATTTTATGGAACGACTCGACCCGACCTTTTCCTGACGTCGACAAAAGACAAAGCAGCCGTTCTTGAACGCCGGGCTAACCGGCGCTGCGCGGCTTTATCGCGCAGCGTTGGCCATTGCGTCGAGATACGTAAAAGCAGAGGTTATCGTCCTCCAAGCGGAAAGCCATCTGCGATCAATAGGACTATCAACAATACGAGTATGAAAATAACAGGTGCCACTACTACCACGCACCCTGCTTTTACTAATGCGATGCCAGTTGAGTCTTGGGCACGTTGTTTCTTCTCAACGACCGTTTGACCTCGCTGTGACAAGATTTCGAAAATTGCCTCATTTGCCTCATTGTTAAGATCGAGGTTCGCGTATTGAAATAGCAACCTTTCAGTACTTTCTTCCTGAAACCTTACTCGGTAGTAGTCTTTAGTGTATTTCGTCATACAAAGCACCTTCTGACGGCTAGCAGTGTTTACATGGACCCTGAGCCGTATAGAAACGAAGTTGATGCAGAACAAAGTTCATGGTTCTCATCCAATATATTTCTGTATAACAAACCCAAAATACCGGACGCATGTCGGTTCTACGTCCGCTTCGATGGAGAAGAAGTCGGCTTGTGGTCGGGAGTACGCATACGGCATGTTGCCACAAAGCCGTCATTCGCGACATCGGTTGGCTCGGTAAGCGGATGTGTCTTGCGATCCAGGTTCGGCCGACATGAGTGCGGTAATTCCGCCAGTGTGCAGTGCTCTATAGAAATAGAGTTTCCATCGCATCGGGATCTATTGCTTTCGAGGTCTGGCTCTCGAGGTCAAACTCGCAAACGGAGGTTAATGGACCCGCGATGACCGATGCTTCGTAGGTCATCAGGGTGAGTTTCCTGATGGTTAGCCGAACGCTCTTGTTCTCTGGGCCGGAGCGCAGGCGGTGAATAACGTCGGCCATCGGGAACCTTCCGCCGTAGAGGCCGAAAGTGACATGGGGGACGTAGGGAAAACCCTTTTCGCCAGGGCCGTCACCCGCCGGCATCGCCAGTGCTCGCCTTGCGCGGACGATGCCGCCGTCGATGTCGAGCACGGAGAAGTAGGGCGCCGTGGTGAAGGTGTCCAGCGCGCCGATGCTGATTGGGAAAGGTTCGATTCTTGCCGATTTGAGGGTACTGACTTGTGCGGCGAAGTCGGCCTGCGTGTAGTCGTCGCCCAGCTTTCGGTCGGGGCTCGGAAAGCCGCAGATGCGCAAGGTGATATGCGGCTGGCGGGCGTAGTCCGGCAGAAGAAGGTCCGCGCAGTGGGGACGCATCTTCTTGCTGGCATCACGCAGCCAATCGTGATCAAGGTCGATGGCCCAGACGGCGTAGCGATAGCGCCCAGCGCGCCAGTCGGTGAAGTCCTTCTGGACGTTGGGTAATGTCCAGGCACCGTCGTCGTCCGGTTGGATATGCGTGTTGGTCGGGAAGGCTGGTTCGATCGTAGAAACCATTGTGTTTACTTCACTGCCTCCAGGATGTAGATGCTCTGTCGGAAATCAAACGCCGCATCGCGCAGAAAATCTGCGCTCCTACAGTACCCCAAACGCATCGGCTGCCAACTGTAGGAGCCCAGTTCTACTGGGCGATTTGCGGCGTTTGGTCGCAGAACCGCCGTTTTCGCGCAGCGAGCTGCGCCCCGCAGGAAGTACCCTTGGGGTGCGCTCCTACATGTCCTCTCTCTTGCCGCGCTACTGCTTCGCCTTGCTCACAGCATCCGCAGCCGTCAATGCCGTCAGATTGACGATACGGCGTACCGTTGCCGTGGTCGTCATCACCTGCACCGGGCTGGCGGCACCGAGGAGGATCGGGCCGATGGTGATGCCGTCGCCGCCGATCATCTTGAGCAGGCTGTACGAGATGTTGGCGGCGTCGATGTTGGGCATGACGAGGATGTTGGCTTCGCCGGAGAGCGTGGAGTCGGGCTCGAACATCTGGCGGATGTCTTCAGAGAGCGCGGCGTCGCCGTGCATCTCGCCGTCCATCTGCAACTCCGGTGCGCGCTCGCGGAGCAGCGCCGTGGCTTCGGCCATCTTGCGTGCCGAGGCGGAGTTCGATGAGCCGAAGTTAGAGTGCGAGAGCATCGCGACTTTCGGCTCGATGCCGAAACGGCGCACGACGTCGGCCGCCATGTGCGCGATCTCGGCCAGTTGCTCGGCGGTCGGGGTCTCGTTGACGTGCGTGTCGCAGATGAACAGGGCGCGGCCGGGGAGCACGAGGTGGTTCATTGCGGCCAGCGTGCTGCAGCCGGGCGCCTTGCCGATGATTTCGTCGACCTGCTGCAGGTGGTGGGCGAAGCGGCCATTGACGCCGCAGATCATGCCGTCCGCGTAGCCTTGACGGATCATCATGGCGCCGATGATGGTGTTGTGCTTGCGCAGCCGCGCCTTGGCGATTTCCACGGTGACGCCACGGCGCCGCATGAGCTGGTGATACGCGGTCCAGCACTCCTTGTAGCGCTCGTCGCCTTCCGGATCGACGATCTCGTAGTGCTTGCCGCGCTCCATGCCGCTGCCGATCTTCTCCAGCCGCGCGGCGATGACGTCGGGGCGGCCGACGAGGATCGGCGAGGCGAGTTGCTCCTCGACGATGATCTGCGCGGCGCGCAGGACGCGCTCGTCCTCGCCTTCCGGATAGACGATGCGCGTCGGTTTGCCTTGCTTGGCCGCGTAGAACACCGAGCGCATGCCGACACCGGTGCGATAGATGAAGCCGGTGAGCTTCTCCTTGTACGCCGCCATGTCGGTGATCGGCCGGCGCGCGACGCCGGAGTCCATCGCCGCCTGTGCGACGGCGGGCGCGATGACGAGGATCAGGCGCGGGTCAAACGGCTTTGGAATCAGGTATTCGGGGCCGAAGCCGAGTGTCTGGCCGGGGTAGGCCGTGGCGACTTCGCTGGCGACGGCTTCGTGCGCCATCGCGGCGATCGCGCGCACGCAGGCGAGCTTCATTTCTTCGGTGATGCGCGTGGCGCCGACGTCGAGCGCACCGCGGAAGATGAAGGGGAAGCAGAGGACGTTGTTGACCTGATTCGGGTAGTCGGAGCGGCCGGTGGCCATGATGACGTCCGGCCGCACTGCGCGCGCCAGTTCCGGCATGATTTCCGGCGTCGGGTTGGCGAGCGCGAAGACGATCGGCTGGCGCGCCATCGTCTCCACCATCTCGGGCTTCAGTACGCCGGCGGCGGAGAGGCCGAGGAAGATGTCGGCACCATTGACCGCGTCGGCCAGCGTCCGTGCTGCCGTGTCGCGTGCGTAGTGGGCCTTGGTCGGTTCCATGTTGGCGTCGCGACCTACGTAGATGACGCCCTTGGAGTCGCAGACGATGACGTTCTCGCGCCGGATGCCGAGATCGCACCACAGGTTGAGGCAGGAAATGGCGGCCGCGCCGGCACCTGAGCAGACGACCTTGACCTCGGCGATGTCCTTGCCGACGACCTTCAGCGCGTTCAGCATCGCCGCAGCCGAGATGATCGCCGTGCCGTGCTGGTCATCGTGGAAGACCGGGATCGACATGCGCTCCTTGAGCTTGCTTTCGATGTAGAAGCACTCGGGCGCCTTGATGTCCTCGAGGTTGATGCCGCCGAGCGTCGGCTCAAGGGCGGCGATCATGTCGATCAGCTTGTCGGGGTCGTTCTCGGCGAGTTCGATGTCGAACACGTCGATACCGGCGAACTTCTTGAACAGACAGCCCTTGCCTTCCATGACCGGCTTGCCGGCCAGCGGGCCGATGTTGCCGAGGCCGAGCACGGCCGTGCCGTTGGTGACGACGCCGACGAGGTTGGCGCGCGAGGTGTAGAGGGCGGCGTTGTCCGGATCTTCGACAATCGCTTCGCAGGCAAACGCGACACCGGGCGAATAGGCGAGCGCCAGGTCATGCTGGTTGCTCAGCGCCTTGGTCGGCTGAACCGAAATCTTGCCCGGCGTCGGGTACTGGTGGTAGCCGAGGGCGGCTTTGCGGAGGTCATTTCCCATAGTGATTCACTCTTTGCTTCTTTCAAGATCACGTCGCCGGCGTTGTCACGCAGGCGGCTTTTGCACCATTGCATTCATCACGGATTTCCCCTTGGCGTGGTTGCGGCGCAAGGGAAAACGCGGGTAATGCTACCAGTTCATCGCTGGGCGGTTGATTCGAGCCCTTTGGGAACACGGGGCTTGATGGTCAATTTGGTGACGCCGCGTCACGACGCGTCGCCTCGGAGAAAGCGATCGCCGGAGGTTCAGCGCCGAGGCCGGCGCAAAGGGGCTCCAGCAGCGACAGCGCCGTGTCGTAGTGCAGCGGCGGACGGCCGTGGCGATGGCTTGGGTCGGCTCGGAAAACTCGCTTTCGCGCGCGAGGGTTTCGAGTTTGCCGGCGATTTGGCTGGCGCCGAGGCTCTTGGCTTCCAGCTTGACCCGGAGTTGTCGGAGCAGCGTGCGCAACCGGGTACGGTCGATACTCTGCGAGCGCTCGGGTGGCGGGCTGGGGGCTGTCTAGTCTGGGTTGGCTGGCAGCGTGCGCACGAGCGCGAGTGCAGTCTCGCAGTCCCGGATCAGAGCGCGCGTCACTTCGGGCCGGCGTGCGGCGTCGGCGGCCTTGATGGCGCAGCATACGGCGTCGGCGGATGCCCTGACGGCAACGAGGCCGAGGTTGCCGGCTTCGCCTTTCAGGTCGTGCGCTTCAAGGCAAAGGCAGTCGAGGTTGCCGTCCGCTTCGAGTTGCGCCAGGCGCTGCGCGATGTCGCGGCGACGCTCGCCAAAGGAGGCGAGCAGACGGCGATAGAGGGCGATGTTGCGGCGCACGCGCGCCAGCGAGTCACGTACCGCGACGCCGGGCAATGCGCGTTCGAGCGCGGCGATGTCCGCGTCCAGCGGCTGGACTTCGTTGATCGCCGCTCTCGGCGGTACGACCTTTCCGGCGCCCTGCGGCGTCCTGATCCAGCGCGCCAGCGTATCGGCGAGTTCGCGCGGGTCGATCGGCTTGGCGATGTGGTCGTTCATGCCGGCGGCGGCGCTGGCACTGCGATCCTGCGCCATGGCCGCGGCGGTCATGGCGATGATCGGCACGCTCCGCCCGGTCGGCAGCGCGCGGATGCGCCGTGTGGCTTCGAGTCCGTCCATCACCGGCATGTGCAGGTCCATCAGCACGGCGTCGAATTCCTGCTGCTGCATCGCTTTCAGCGCTTCCTGTCCATTGCCGGCGAGTGTCACGGCGAGGCCGCCCTTGCCGAGAAACTCCTGCGCAACCTGCTGGTTGAGTTCGTTGTCCTCGACGAGGAGGATACGCGCGCCGCGAATCCGTTCGAGTGTCGCGCGGGTCTCGGTGAAGTCGCTGGCGAGCGGGGCGGGCGGATGTGCCGTGCCGTGTTCGAGCCGCATCAGTGTATCGAGCAGGCCGGATGGCGTCACCGGCTTCGCCAGGATGCCGGCGATGGCGAGGCCGTTCAGCGCCTTGAGCAGTTCGTCGCGGCCGTAGGCGGTGACCATGACGATGGTCGGCGGCCGGCGCGCGTTGTTGTCGCCATCGCCGTGGCGCATGTCTTCGTCGATGCGCCGGGCGATGTCGACACCGTTCATGCCCGGCATCTTCCAGTCGAGCAACAGGAGGTCGAAAGGTTCGCCGCGCTGGCGCGCGTCCTGGAAGAGGCGCAGGCCCTCTTCCCCGGATTGCGCACCGACGACCTTGACCTGCCAGCGCTCGAGCAGGTCGCGCAGGATGGCGAGTGAGGTTTGCTGGTCGTCGATAACCAGCGCGCGCTTGAGATTCAGCGCCTGCAGCCGCGCGGTGGCAGGCGCTTCCGCTTCGCCGACGGGCAAGCCGAGGCGGACGGTGAAGGCGAAGGTGCTGCCCCGGTCCGGTTCGCTGGAAACGGTGATGCGGCCGCCCATCAGTTCGACGAGCTGGCGGCTGATCGTCAGCCCGAGGCCGGTACCGCCGAAGCGCCGCGTGACGCTGACGTCGACCTGGCCGAACGGCTGGAACAGGCGAGCGGCCTGCGCCGGCGAGAGGCCGATGCCGGTGTCGCGCACGGCGACGCGCAGGGTGATGGCGTCGGGCGACGGCTCCAACGCCGGGGTGGCAATCTCAATACGCACGTGGATTTCGCCGCGCTCGGTGAACTTGATCGCGTTGCCGACCAGGTTGCTGATTACCTGGCCGAAGCGCAGCGGGTCGCCGCGCAGGCGGTCGGGTACATCCGGTGCGATGTCGATGAAGAGTTCAAGCCCCTTTTCGCCGGCGGTGATGGAGAAGAGGTCGCTCATGTTGCGCAGCACGTCGTCGAGCGAGAAGTCGACATGCTCGATGTCGACGCAGCCGGCCTCGATCTTCGAGTAGTCGAGGATGTCGTTGAGGATGCCGAGCAGCGCGCGTGACGAGCGCAGCGCCTTGTTGATGTAGTCGCGCTGGCGGTCGTCGAGATTGGTGTCGAGCACGAGTTGCGTCATGCCGATCACCGCGTTCATCGGCGTGCGGATCTCGTGGCTCATGTTGGAGAGGAAGGCGCTCTTCGCCTGATTGGCCGACTCTGCCTGCTGCTTGGCCAGCGTCAGCGATTCGTTGGCGGCTTCGAGGTCGGCCGTGCGTTCACGCACGCGCGTTTCGAGATCGGCGTTGAGGCGGCTGATGTCGCTGGTCAGGCGCGCCATCTTGATGCCGCTGTAGCTCAGTTGCGAGATCGTCTGCGCCAGCTGCTGGAAGAACGACATGGCCGAGTTGATGCGCTCGCGGCTGTAGCGCGGCACACGGTCGAGCGCCGCCATGTACGCGGATTCGTCGAGCCCGTTCTGCCGAGCCTGCGCGCGGAAGACTTCGGGGTCGACCACGTCGTCGTCGAAGAAGAACTGCCCGGAGAACAGGTTGCCGACGTGCCGGTCGCCGAGCATGAGCGGCGTTACCACGTCCCACATGTTGTTCTTGCAGCGGTAGAACTTGAATGTCCCCGGCGCGACGCCGCGCGACAGTATCGTGTCGCTCTCATGGCAGTTCATGCACATCTGCCGATTGACGCGGTGGAACTGGGTGCAGATATCCTGCCAGCCGACGGCAATCAGGACGTTGCCGTCGGTGTCGAGGATGGCGCTGAGGATGCCGGTGACCTTGTGGAAGTCGTCCATCATCGCCTGGATCGCAGATGTGTCGATGATGTCCTTCAACTGCAGCAGCTCGACGTCGCCCTCGGGCGAGAGGATGGCATTGAGCTTGCGCTGCACGCGCGACTCGCTCTCGCGCAGCGCCTCGGTCCGTTCAGCGATCTTCTGCTCGAGGCTCGCATTCAGGCTCGCCAATTCGGCCACGGCCTGCTGCTGCTTCAGCCGATCGAGCCCGTTGTCGGCGAGCACGCCAGCGAGCTGCGCGTAGAGGCGCGTGATCGATTCGACGCGTTCTTGCGACAGCACCGGCACTTTGGCGATCGCTTCCAGATAGTCGGTCTCGTCAAAGCCGAACTGGCGCGCCTGCTGGCGGAAAAACGCCACGTCGGGCGGCGCGGTCAGGAATTGTCCGGTGAACAGGTTGGCGACGTGCGCGCCTTCGACCATGATCGGCGCCGCCGCATCGACCAACCCGTTGTGACAGCGGTAGACGGCGTAGGACTTCCCCAGCGTCATGCTCTCGACGAGCGACGTATCGCTCTGCAGGCAGCGCCGGCAGGTGTCCGCATTCACGCGATGAAAACCGGTGCACGCGCGTTGCCAACCGGCGCTGGCAAGGATGGTGCCGTCGACCTCGATCACCGCGTTGGCGACGCCGATGACCTGATAGAAGCTGTCCATCAAGGATTGCAGCTTCGGAATATCGACAAGTTGCGAATAGGTGATCCGACGAATGGGCTCCACGGATGGCCTCCCTATGTTGGTCGCGCAATGGGCTTCGTTTCGATCATACGCCTCGCGCGAGTCGCGCACGCACGTGCTGACCGGACGGGTTTCCGGGCTGAATCGAAGCCGGCGAGTGAATGGGGCGGCCTGGCAGCGACTCCGCGGCGCGTTCCAACCGACTACCACCCGGTTGCGGCTGCGGCTGCGGTGACGGCAACGGCGATGGTCATCGGTTCGATGGTGCGCACGGTGCCGGAGAACTACGGTGGCGTCGTCTACCAGCAGTGCGGCAGAAACTGGTATCAGTCGCAGGGCAACCAGTACGTGGTGATCAACCCGCCGTACTGAACGCACGTATCGGTTGAACGTCATGGCGGCGGCCAGGAAATACAGGCCGCCGCCGTTGTTTCATGCGTCGTAATGGAAGCGGATGTCGCACGCGGCTGCCGGTATCCAGCCGGGGTCGCGGTCGAGGCCGGCGCGTCGGATGGCAACTGGGTGGTCGTCAAGATTGAAGAGCGCGTCCATTCTTCCGTTGAAATGGCGAATGTGCGCGCGCTGTCGGCAGAGCAGGTGGCCGACTCTGCGCGGTGCCACGCCGAGTGCAGCGGCGAGTCGGTGGCGTAGCGGTGGAATCAGCCGGTCGATCCACGCAGGCCATGTCTTGGGGGCGGGCGAGTTGTTTGACGGCAGAGCGCCTCGGTAAGGATGTAGTGCGACTGGCATGTCGGGCAGCGGGGCTGGTGTCTCGGGCGCGAGGGGCGTTTGTCCGCTGGCGGAAGTGGCGAGCGTCGTCAGCAAGGACCATAGCGCGTCGCGGCGAAAGCTGCGCCCGGCAAGCCGCTCGCCGCAGAGCGCGAGAAAGACCCACGGCGAGAGCGCGATGCCGGGGTCTTGTGGTCGCGTGAAGTCGGGATAGAAGCCGAGGTGAAGTGCCGCGTTGAGCAGGTAAAGCACACCGCCGTGGTCGGTTTCGATCGACTCGCCAGTGATGGCGTGTGGCGCGAACGATGCTCGGGACGCTGCCGGGTCGCTGGTTGGCCTGACGCCACCGACCGCCGAGGGTGCTGTCGTGATGTCGGGTCTTGCCCGTGATTCCTTGCGTTCTGATGGAGAAGACGGTCGCGGCCGGCGGCGATCGTTTGCCGGGTCAGCGGCGATCGATCCCTGCTGGCCCGCATCCGCTTGTCGTGCGACACGCGACGTTTCCAGTGCCGCAGCGGCGGTTGCTTCATGCGCTCTCAGCGACGTGTCGATGCCCCTGGCGGCCGGTGAGCGGCCGCGTGTACGCCGTTCTTCTACGCCGCCACTTCGGTCGGGAATGGCGGATTCGACTTTGGTTAGTTGCAGCGCTGACACGTCCGCGTCTTGTCGTGTCTTGGTTGTTGCCGGGCAGGCGGAGTCGTTCGCGTCGGATGCGATGGGTGTTGTGCGCGCGGAGTGCGAATGGAATACGCCGACTTCGGTCGGCGATTGCATGAAGACGGGATCGTGCCGGTATGGTACGTCGACGACCGGTTCAGTTGAGTCGATCGGTCGCACCTTTCGCGTCGGATGTTCGAGCAGCAGGTCGGCGATCGCCGCCTCGTCGTGCGCCGGTAGACTCTGGCGGAATTCCTCGGCGCGGTCGGCGAGTTGCGCGAGTGCGGCCCGCGCGTGGGCCGGGTGGCGGCGCCAGAGTGCGATGACGCTCTGTGCCAGCGCGCCGCCGAGCAGGCTGCGCCACCACCAGTGGCGGTAGAACCGGCCGTCGAGCCAGTCACGCGCGGCGCAGGCGAGCATCTGGGCAGGATCGTCGAAGAGAACGGCCGCAGCGTTCTCCGGCACGATCTCGCGCGCCGGTCGGCGTGCTTCTCCGGCGAGGACTTGCAACTGCCGGGAGAGTTTGTCGGCCGTGCCAAGCAGGCCTCTGGTATGTCGCAGAGCATGCGTGTCGAGTCGGGCGGCAAGGCGGCAAACGCAAAGTACGGCCTCGTCCGGCAGCCCCGGAACGCTGGCGAGCGACACGGCTTGATGCACGGATTGCTCGAGCCAAGGCGGCGCTTGCCGCGTGGCGGAGGAGCTCATGGCGGCGTCGCCGAGTGCCTGTTACCGCAGATTGGCTTGCATCTTAATGGATTCCTGCAGGCGGAAGTCCTCGCTTGCGCCGCCGAGCACGAAACGCTTCAGCCGGGTGTTGTAGAGGCCCCAGGTGAAGGGCAGGTGCGCGGTCTGGATACTGTTCAGGAAGACCAGCGCCGTCACGTACTGCCCGTCACCCTGGATGACGCCGATGTAGGTGTGGATAAGGTTGGTCGCCGCCTCGCCGCTGACGCCACCGGTATCGGCTTTCTTCTCGACGCTCATCTGCACCATCAGCACATCGCCTTGCCGGGCCTGCTTCATCAGCAGTTCGATGGCGCGTTCGCCTTCGGCCGCGTCGGCGGCGAGCGCGAGCCGGACGGCCAGCGTGCTGCCGTCGAGCAGCGCGAGATTGGCGATTTCGTTCGCCTTGTCGGATAGCCGCTCGCCATCCACCCACAGGCCGCCGCCGGCCGTCACCGGCCCGCCGAGCGCGACCAGCGTGTGCGCGCCCTGCGCCAGTGGACCGAGGCGCAGGATGCTCTCGCCGCCGAGTTCGAGTGCGTTGATGCGGTCGATTAGTGCGTTGATCAGCGTCGAGGTGATCAGGTCGCCGGGTTTGACGTGCGGCAGCTCGCCTTCTTTCTCGGCCAGCGTCAGCAGGTCGCGGTAGCGGTCCGGGTCGACGCGCTTGAGGATTTCCAGGATCTTGGCGTTCTTCTCAGTGACGGTCTCTTCCTTGAGGGCCTTTGCGATGGCCGTCATTTCGTCTTCCGAGGCGTTCTTGATGATTTCAATCGCTTTGCTGACATCCAGGGCCATGATGGTTCTCCTGTAAGGGTTGTTCTCGCCGGGTGCTTATTGCTCGCCGTCGGGATAGAGCGCGGCGTCGTAACGCGCGAGGTCGAGCCGGGCCGGGTTGGCGGGCGGCAGATGGCCGCTGGCGTAGACGAGGACGTTGCGGTCCTCGACCAGTTGGTAAAGCCAGATCAGCTGCGGCGACTTGGCCGTCAGGTCGATCGGCGGGTAGGCCATGCCGTCACGCAGGATATTCTCCAGCGCCGCGTGCGCGAGGAAGAGCGCGCGTACCGGTAGCGTCGAGAAGAAGACCTTGGCGCTCAGGCCACTGGCCGTCGTCGCACGCGGCAGGATGCCGACCGCTGGCAGCCAGACGAACCACTCGCCGGCTACCAGGCTGGCGGTGTCGGTGCCGGCCGACTTCAGCGTTTGCAGCAGTTCGTCGAGGTGTTCCCGGAACTGACGCTGCATTGCCTCCGCCTGCATCGCGCGAGCCGCGCTGGGTGGCCAGTACGGCGTGGCGCCGGGCGTGTGTGTATCGGCGGAAGGGCTGCGCCGGACGGACCAGCGGTCGACGAAACGCAGCCCATTGTTCGACCAGGCGACAACGGCAAGCGCAACCTTGTCCGGTGGTGCGAGTCGGGCGGTCTCCAAGAGGTTTGCAGCAGGCTGTCCGAGCGGCGTCCCGCCCATGACTTCGCCGAGGCAGAGCTTCGCCAACAGACTTCGGGCGCGGCTGAGCAACGCCGGATCGCCGGCCGGTGGCGTGCTGCGCAACGCGGCAGGCAGCGCCGAGGCCGGAAGCTTGTCGACCTGCAACACAACACCTTCCAGCTGCCAGCGTGCACCACAGGCGATCAGCTGGCCGTTGCGGCCGATTTCCTGCGCCTTCTCGCTGCTCAGGCCGACGTTCGGCGCCAGGCTGATCAGGTAGTAGCCGTCGCCCTGATCCATGACGAAGCGGGCCTCGCTGCCGCACGACGCAAAGCCGCCGGCGCCGGACTGCTCGACGCCCGGTGCGAGGCGCAGGCGCAAGGGGGTGTCGAGCGCCAGCGGTTCGCCGCAGCCGTTGATCGCCAGCCCGGCTTCGATCCGCAAGAGGTTGTCGGCGCCGGCCACCGCATGGACTTCGAGGCCGCGCACCACGCCGCTGCCGATGGCCGTGCCGAGGCGACGGTCGCGCTGACTGACAGCACTTTGCTCCTGCCGCATGTCGTCGGCACTGAGCAAGCGGCCGCTGAAGAAGTTGGCGCGGCGGTTGGCGAGGTCCGGACAGACTTCACCGGCAGCGAGGATTTTCTCGGTGCCTGGGGTCGTATCGCTCATTGCCTTCTCCTCAAGCGGCGAAGTGGCTGACTTCGACGTGGATGAATACCTGATCGAGGACACCCTCGGGGACCGGCTTGCCGTTGCTCAGGACTTCCAGCACGAAGCCCTCGGCCTGGAAACCGGCCAGCGAGACCGAGAGCGCCGGGAACTCCTTGTGCACCACCGGCAGAGCCTTGACGAGCAGCGCGAATCGCGTGCGCGCGGTTGGCTGCTTGTAGCCGGAAAAGCTCAGGAACAGCAGACCGTCGCCGGTTGCTTTCGCCTCCAGCTTGTTGTAGGTCGGGCCGAGCGAACGGCCGGAGGCCATGACGCCGGCGGCGACGAGCGAGAAGTCGGGCAACCCGGCCGGGTGCAGGACGACGTCAGTCGGCGCCGTGCTGCCGGTCGGTACGTCGAGCGGTTGCCAGACGTCATCGCGGAAGGTCAGGACTTGATTGGGCGCCGGCGATTGCGCCTTGACGACCTTGCCCTGCAGTTGCTCGATCTGGTTGTCGCCGATGGCGCCGGTGACGTCGCCGGCGAGACCGGGAATCGTCGGGATAGGCGGAAGAGGGGGAAGCGGATGCACGTGGTCGCTGCGACTGAACGTTGCCAACGTACCGGCTTCGCCGACGCCGCCGAAGGATAGTGCCTTGACCGCTGCGCCCGGGCCGGGGATGTCGGGCAGCGGCGGTACGTAATGCACATGGTCGGCACGGCTGTAGGCAGTGTCGTTGCCGGGTGCGGCTGCGCCACCGAAGGCGAGTGGCTGCACAGTATTGCCCGGCACGATCTGGCGCGTGAGATTGAGCAGTGCTTCCTGGATCAGCCGCGTCGATGCGAGTACCGGCGGGTCTGCGGGCAGCAGCTTGACGTCGCTCGCCGTGAAGTCGGCGGCAAGGGTGAAGCCGATGCTCGCTAGGGTGACGCCGATTTCGGTCTCGTCAACTTTCTCGCCGTGGCAGCAGATAAGCGGCCGTACCAGCCGCGCCCAGGCGGCGAGCGCGTGACGCAGCAGCGCCTCGGCCGTGTCGCTCGGCAGATAGAGCGGCGTGCTGACGGCGGGGTCGGTCGTTGCCAGCGCCTTGAGTTCGGCGTCGATGGCTGCGGCGTCGAGCGTTGGGCTGCCGGAACCGACCTGCAGCCGGCGCAGCCAGCGGCCGAAACGCACCGTTGCGGCCTCCTCCGGGCAGACCGGCGCCTTGGTTTCGAGATCGAGGCTGAAGCTCGCCGTGATGCGCGTCGCACTCATCGTTTCCTCGGCCGTGCGGCACGGTTGGCCGGGCACTGGTTGGAGGTCGGTGGCGCACTCGCAGTAGCGCAGCACGACGTGCAGCGTCTTGGTGCCGGGCGTGCCGATCGCTTTCCGGTTCTCCGGAACCAGCAGCCAGGCGTTGAGATCGGCGCATTGGTCGCCGCAGACGCTGATCACGCGACCGAGTCCGTCGATGGCCATGCCGGGCGCCACCTTGAGGGCGGTGCCGGTCACCGAGACGCCCAGCCCACCGACGACGCCGCAGCCGTGCAGCGTGCGCGCGTGGCCGCGATCCTGCTCAAGGAACCACGCCTGCTCCTGCTCGAAGTCGGCGACGCCGAGCAACATCCCGAGGCCGTAGCGCACGCGCTTGTCCGGGCTGGGCGAACTGGTGAGAGTGGCGCTGCACGGTGTTTCTGTCTGGCAAGTCATGATGGTCTCCTGTAATGCTCGACTGGCTAACTTGTGATCGGGTAGTGGTCCGCCGGCCAACGCCCAGTTTCTGCGGGTGGCGGCGCCAACCAGGACAATCCGAGATGGCTCTGATCGATGACCAATGGCGTCCAGCCCGGCTGCGCGCCGAGCACCGAGTCGACGCCGAGGCGGGCGCTGCCGACGCGCAGGGCGAGTTCGTATTCGGCGATTTCGTAGACGGTATGCGCCGGCGCTTCGCGGGCGAGCACCCGACGTACCTTGTCGTCGAGCGCGGGGTCGCAGTCCTGCCGAGGCAGCAGCACGCTGAAACGGTGCGCGCGGCGGCGGGCGGGCAGGATCGCTTTCTCAAACAATGCGCGGTCGGCCTGTGCAACGCCTTCGGCGAGCTCCGCGCGGGCCGCCTGCGCGAAGTCGGCGGGCGGGTTGGCTTCCATCTTCCAGGCTTGCACCAGATTCTCAATGTGACCGTAACGTCGAGCGAGGAAGGCGCGGTAGGCATCATGGTCCCATTCCTCGGGCCACGCGTCGGCGCCGAGCAGGAAGTGTTCGATCAGGCGGATTCCCCAAGGGCCACCGTCCGGGACGCCCGCAAAAAGCCCTTCGCCAAGTTGCTCGTCCGGGTCGACGGCGAGGCGCAGGGCGCGCAACAGGCCGACCGGTGTGCCGCGTTCCCGGAAGAGTTGGTCAGCGTGGCGCAGCAGCAGGCGTTTGCGTTGCTCCGACCAGCCGTCGGTCAGCGCCAGTCCGAACCACGTTCCTAGCCAGTCGAGCGTTTCGGCCGGCACGCTGCGCGCGTCGAACAGGCAGTGCACGGCGGCCAGGCGGTCTTCCAGCGCGGTGAATACGCCCTCCGGGTTGGCCAGCCAGCGCTCGACGAAGGCCGCCGAGACCGGATCGCGCCGCCAGGCCGCCGGCAGGTAGTGTTCAAGCCAGGAGAAGCGCGGGTAGTAGACGCGCAGGGCGCTGATGCGCGGCGTCGCGCGGCCGTTGCCGAGCAAGGTCAGGCGCAGTTGCAGGTAGCGACCGCGCGCGTTCTGCAGCAGTGTCTCCCAGGTGCCGGCGTTCGCTTTGTTCGACCTTGCCAGCCACGGTAGTTCGCATCCGGCACCGCGTCGGTAAGGATCGGGCTCGCGCCGCCAGGGAACGAGCGCCAGCTCCGACGGATGCTCCGCGGCGCGGCTCTCGACTTCGAACGAACAGCCGGGCGGCACGCAGGCGTCGAGGAACAGGCGATGCCAGACGCAGCCCGGCTGGATGCCGTCGAATGCCGGAAGCGCGGTCGCGTGTTCGCCGGGCGTCAGCACCACAAAGCGCGTTTCATGGAGCGGCCGGGCCTGCTCGACGAGCGGAATCCAGTGGCCCTGGCTCGGGTAACTGGGCAGGCCTTTTGCGAGGATCAGACCACGAGGTGTATAGCGCCGAAGTGGGCGGTATTCGGGCAGTGCGTCGAGATCCCACTGCCCCTTGCGCTGGACCGGCTGGAAGGCGAACGCCTGGTTGCCGTCCTGGCTGACGAGCAGGAGCTTTCCGTCCGGCAGCGCCAGCAGATCGTGGCCCGAAAGTTGGAAGCCGGCTTGGGCGTCGTCGTCGAGCAGATCGATCAGCGCAAGCGTTTCCAGGCGCGTCGGCGTCGATTTGGGACTCACTCGCCACAAGCCGCAGGCGCCGCGTTTCATGTGATTGTCGAGCACCCAGGTGGCATCGTCAGTGGCTGTCAGCGCGACGGGCTGTTTGGCAGGCAGCGGCAGTGCGAAGTCGGCAAACGCTTTGCCGGTCGGTGTCTGGTCATGCAGTGGCAGCCAGTCGAGTTGGGCGTTGAGCGACCACATGCGGCAATGACCCGGCCCGGCGTCGAGCACCCACAGGCCGCCATCGGCACGCGCCGCGAGATCGACCGGGCGGAAAGCCGGCGTGTCGGCAGGTGGTGTCGGCCACAGCAGGCGGCGCGGTGCACCGCCGGTGTGCAGGTCGAAGACGAGCAGACCCGGCGGATCGCACAGGCCGGCGACGAGGTGGCCAGAAGGAAGCACGGCAAGGCCGCGCAGGTCGGGGACTTCAGGTTCGTGGGTCGGTGCGAATGGGCCGAAGTTGCATCGCGATTCTTCGACCGGCCAGAACCGACTCGATCGGCCATCCCCCAAGTTCTGCACATGAATCCCGTCATCCTCAAGCCAGTAGATGTGGCCATGCGCATCGGCGTCGGCGCCGCGCCGTTTCGTCGGGTCGAGATCGCCTTCGCGTGGCGCGTCGCGCAGGCGGAAGATCTTCGCCGGCAACATCAAGGCCTGCTGTGCCGCATCCCAGCCGAGTTCAGCCAGCTTGCCGGCCGGCTGCTCGCGCCAGTCCTCGGCGAGCGGCGTCAGCGTGCCGTCGGCGTTCTCGCGCAGGCAGGCACCCCAGTCGGACTGGCCGAGAAGCAGATGGAAGCGGCTACCGTTGGCGTCCATGGTCGTGGCGGCTCCTAACGACAGCAATCCGGAACGATCGGCACCGGCAAGGGGGCACCGCCACCCGGTGTCGTGACGTTCTCGCCCTGTAGCCGGCGACGCACGACATCGAGCTCGGCGGCCAGCCCTTCGCGTACATCGATGCCGACGATGCGCGGCAGTTCGAGGCCGGTGCAGGCGACTTCCTCGGCGTTCTCGAGGACCGGCGCGTCGAGCGCCAGCTTGAGGTCGTTGATCAGCATGACGCCGGGAACGCGGCTGGCGACGGCGCACAACTGCAGGCGGATCACCGGTGTGTTGAGCGGCCAGCCGCCGGGGGTGATGTCCTCGAGTTGGCCGGGATCGGGCTGACTGGCGTCGTCCGGCAAGGGCGAGAGGAAGGCGGCGAGCGCATCCTTGACGCGCTGCGCGGCTTCGGCAAAAGCCATGTCCGGGTTCGGCCGCAGGCCGACCGACAGCCACAGGTCGCGATAGCGCGGGCCGGTGACGATGAGTTCGGTGGTGATCAGGCGGCGCGGCTGCAGCCAGGCGCAGATCGCGTCGAGGAAGGCGCGGTCGGGCTGCGGCGCCGCTGGATTTACGCCGTCGTTTTTCGGCAGCACCATCAGCGTCACCGCGCCGGGAACGTCGCCGGCGGTGCTGGCGCCCATGTCCGGCTTGTAGGCCGGTAGCACCTCGACGCGCGCGACTTCAATGCCGGGCGTGCGTTCGGTCAGGTCGCGGTAGTCCTCGGCCGTCACCAACCGGTCGCGATGGCGCAGATGGCGTGTGATGCGCTTCTCGCCGTCCGCCGCGTTTTCCGCATCGCTGCCGCCCCAGGCGGCGACCGGGTTGTCGACCACGAAGCCGGGCGGCAGGCCGGCGCCGGCGTTGATCGCGTGCGCCGTGACATTGCCCTTGCTGCCCTGGCAGATTCGGTAGTCGGCGCGCAATTCGGCGTTGTACGGCGGTCGCGCACCGCGCAGGCCGTCGCCAAAGCGGATTTCGCCACTCTCAGGGTCGAGCCTGAAGACCCGGGCTGCGGCGCCGCCCGCCAACTCGGAGGGCGCGGTGTAGAGGTCGTCGATCTCCTGCCAGACTTGCGAACCGTCGACGCCGGTGCTGGTGAGCCGGATCGAGCCGGCGACGACCGGCGTACGCGACAGGCGCATCGTCTGATCGGGCGCGCCGCTGCCGCGCCCAAGCGTTTCGCCGTGGATGGTCTGCACCTGCACGGCGGGTAGCGCGTGCGCGCCGGCCCACAGCAGTTTGACGCTCGATCCGGCCGACTGGCGCGGTGCAATGCGCAGCCAGGTGATCAGCCGAGCGGCGAGGTCGGTGTCTTCGAGGCTAGGCGGCAGATCGCCGACGCCGGCTTCGAGCGGATCGAGTGCGTCAGGGAAAACCAGCGCTTCTTTGGCCGGCAGGGTGACTTCGGCGTAGGCGACGCCGCGTTTCAGGTCGCCGCTGATGCGCGCGTCGAGTGCGAGGAGCTTGCCGGAGGCGTCGGCGGCCGGCAGGTGGAAGTCGAGCGCCAGTTCTTCGTTGCGTTCGAGGTAGTTGCCCGGCGGCAGCGTTCTGCTGCTGGAGACGCTCGAGGATGTATTTCGAGTATCCGGCCACAGCCCCAGGCTCAGCGTTCGCCCCGCGAGCGCGGCACGCACGTCGGCGAGCGCAATGCTCTTGTCGCTGGCGCGGCGCAGCAGGGCGATCCAGAGCACACCGTCGAGACGGTTGGCGGCGAGCGTCATGCCGACATTCGGGTCGAGCGCGACGGTCTCGTAGAGCGTGATCGGCGCGTCGGCGCGGTCGGGATAGTAGCTGCGGAACAGGTCGCGATACGCCGTCAGGATGGACGCGTTCGGGTGGTCCAGCGGCCGCTTGAAGAACGCTTGCCCTTCGAGTGGGAGCACTTCCAGCCCGCGTTCCGTCTGGAACGGAATCTGCCCGGCCTTGAGCACGAGACCGGCGGAAAGCGTCTGCGCCGCCAGCGGTCCGCGCGCGTTGCTCACCGTCACCAGAGCGCGGGCCGGCGTCGCCGGTTGCAACGGCAGGTTCAGTAGTTGCAGGAACTTGAGCCGATTGCGCTCGGGTATCTGATTTGCGCGGTATAGCAGGTTCTCGCCGAGGAAGGCAAAGAGTTCGAGCAACGTGACGCCCGGATCGGCCTCGCCGAACTGTGTCCATTCCGGTGTATGGACCGGCACGCGCGCCAGCATTTCGTCCACCAGCTGGCGATAACTACGGTCATCGAGATTGGGGAGTTGGAGGGGCATGATCGTCTTCCTCTCGGGTCAGGAAGCCACGGGGACGGTGAGGTTCATCGTTGCTTGCTGGCCAGAACTCACTAGGCGATAGGTGATCGTGGCCAGGGCAGCTTGCGAGTCGTTCGGGTCGGCAATGACTTCGACCTGCGCGACGCGGATGCGCGGTTCCCAGCGTTTCAGGCTCAGGTCGATGGTGCGGGCAATGGCGATATGCGTCGCCGGGATGTTCGGCTCGAACAGGAAGCGCCCGAGACCAGCGCCGAATTCGGGCAGGTGAACGCGCTCGCCGGGTTCGGTGAGCAGGATGACCTGGATCGCCTCGCGGACGTTGTCGGCGTCGGTTGAGAGCAACAGGCGACCGTCGCCGTCGATGCGCGGCGGCCAGGAGATGCCTTGTCCGAGGGAGGGTAGGTTCATGGTTGGGGCGCTTTCAAACCGGGGGCGATCATTCGCCATATCTCTTGGCGGGCGCTTTGTTCCGCGCCTGACGCGCGGGCGTACTTTCTTTTGGGTCGCCAAAAGAAAGTAGCCAAAGAAAAGGCGACCCCCGCGTTACGCGGCCGGCTATGCCGGCTTCCCTGCGCTACTCGTGAGGCCGGGCGGCTGCGGAACTCGGGCTTCGCCCTCAGACAGTCCTCGCCGACTGCCCCCGGCCGCACTCCGTTGCTCGGCGCTCTACGAGGGGGAAGGAAAAACACACCAAACGGAACCTGACGCCATTTGCGGTCGATTACCTGTTGGTTTTCAATCAGCCCTTTGCGTCGTCGAGCAGCGCAGGGCGCAACGGGAAAAAGGGCGAGGACTGTCTGAGGGGCGCAGCCCCGAGTTCCGCAGCCCCCCGTTGCGGCTGAGCAGCGCAGAGCACCCGGCGTAGCCGGGCGACGCTGTGGGCGCGCATTTTCTTTGCTTACTTTCTTTTGGCAAGACAAAAGAAAGTAATGCCGCGCGTCAGGCGCGGAACAAAGCGGCTGAACGCCCCGAGGCGCGAGCAGATAACCAAGCAAAAGTGCGGTTCTCATTTCTTCCCCCTCAACCCCGGAATCGGCAGACACATAAAGAACCACGGCATCCAGCGGAAGACGAAGTCGAGCAGGCTGACGATGATCATCAGCAGGATCAGCGCGCAGATCGTGATGATCGGGATCGACAGCGAGCAGATCATGCCGATGCCGGGTGCGCCCTTCGCGCAGACCGATTCGCCAACCGGCAGATCCTTGTGCAGCGGCCACGGCAAGACGGAGAGGATGAGGTCGCCGAAGGTGACTTTCTTGAAGCGCGAGACCTGCCCGCAAAGCAGGTCGGACATGACCATGAAGGTCTTCTTGTCGAACTTGCGCAGGCCGGCCGGCGTCGGGTCGATCGGCAGGCCGATGCGCACCGGGCGCGCTGGCGCGTCGGGGTCGAAGAAGCCAGCCATCTCGAACGCCTGCGACGGCGCGGACAACACGGCCGGGTGCAGCGGCTCGCAGTCCGTTCGGCGAAAGACGCAGCGGATGCGGAACCAGGCGAGATTCGATGCATCGCCGATCGGCGCATTGGGGATGCTAGCGCGGCTGGCCGCACCGTTCAGCGCCGGCAACGCGGTGGCGATCTTCTCGCGCAGGGCGTTGACGCCGGCGACGTCGAGCGGTGGGCTGAACTGCGGATCGGCGAGCGGGAAGAGGAAGTCCGGCCAGTCGGCGGCCGGGGCGGTGTGCGAGTAAGCAACCGTCACGCGCTCCAACGCATTGGCGAAAGCTTGTGCTTTGGCCGCCGTGTACGGCAGGCTGCCCGCCGTCACCTGCAGGGCGCCAACCAGTGTCGCCAGCAGCGGCGGTTTCGGTGGCGGCATGCCGTCCTGCAGCGTTTGCGTCAGCGTCTTCCCGCCGATGCTCCCGCCGGGCTGGGTCACGGCATTGAGTGCCGTCCAGACGGCGGCCAGGGCAGGTGTGGCGGACAACGTGCTCGCGGCGGCCTGCCCGGTGACGACGCGCCACACGGGATTGAGGTGCTTCTCCAGCCAGGCCAGCAGATCGAGCAGCACGTACCACGAGCCGCTCTGGATCTGGTTGCGCAGCGCACGCCGGGCACGGACGATTTCGGCGGTCGTCTTGTCGGCATCCTGGTCCATGTCCGGGAAGGCATTGCTCGCCGTGATGCTGCCGGCGTTGAAGTCGCCGACGCGGTCGAGTAGGTTCAGCAACGGACCGGCGATATCGGCATCGAAGGCCGCAAGGCGCGCGTCGGTACCGTTCTCGGGCAACTCGTCGCCGGATTGCGTCGGCGCGCCCATGAAGGCTTCGCGCCGGCCGACCGGAATCAGCCCGGCGAGCAGGCGGCGCGGACGCTCGCCGTTGCGGTAGTTGAGCGGGAAGAGCGGTAGGATTTCCTCACCGTCAGCTAGCAGTTTCTCGCCTTCGGTCTTCCGCCAGGCGTTGGCGACAAAGGCGTATTCGTCCCATGTTTCTGCGGAAGTGCTTTCCTTGCCGCGCGCCGGCAGCATGCGGCGCAGTACGTAACCAGCCTGTTCCTGCTGGCCGCGATCGATCACGCGGTCGGGGAAGCCGACGGTTTCGCACACGAGTTGCGCGGCGACCAGATAGTGGCGTTGGTGGGCGGGTTGGTAGAGTTTTGGCAGCCGCGTGGGTGTCGGGGGGCTGACCTCGGCGGCAGGCTTGGCGCGCAATCCCATGCGGCGGGCGAGTGGACTGGCGGGCGTGCTCGGTATCGGGTCGGGGATGCCGTCGCGCCAGGTTTCAAAACGCGCGGTCCATTCGGGCAGGCGTTCGGGGGCGTCGCGCAGCATTGTTTGCAGCGAGTCCATGAAGTTGTCGTTGGCGAAGCGCAGGAGGACTGGCGCGTTGCCTGAGGTGTTTTCTTTGCTCCGCACGGGGTCGGGGGAGGTCCAGATGGCGTTGTGTTTCATGTGTGCGACCTCCTTTGGGTTGGTCGTACGCTTTGTTCCGCTCTGACGGCGTGTAACTTTTTCTTGCGTCGCCAAGAAAAAGTCACCAAAAAGAAGGCGACCCCCGCGTTACGCGGCCGGCGTTGCCGGCTGCCCTGCGCTACTCGGCAAGCCGGGCGGCTGCGGAACTCGGGCCTGCGGCCCTCAGACAGTCCTCGCCGACTGCCCCCGGCTCGCCTCCGTTGCTCGGCGCTCCACAAGGGGGAGAGAACACCGAACGGAACCTGATGCCACAGGCGGTTGATATGGGTGTGGTTTTCGATCAGCCCTTTGCGTCGTCGAGCAGCGCAAGGCGCAACGGGGAAAAGGGCGAGGACTGTCTGAGGGCCGAAGGCCCGAGTTCCGCAGCCCCCCGTTGCGGCTGAGCAGCGCAGAGCACCCGGCGTAGCCGGGCGACGCTGTGGGCGCGCATTTTCTTTGGCTACTTTCTTTTTGCAAGAAAAAAGAAAGTACGCCCGCGCGTCAGGCGCGGAACCCAGCGGTAAAACACAACCCAGCAAGAAAGTGGTTTCCAGATTCATAACCCCCTCACCAGATATTCCCCGCCCCCGGTGTATACGAAGCGCTGATCACCGAATTACTGATCACCGTATCCGCCTGCACAACACCCGAGAACTTCGACATACCCGCATTCACCGTCACCATGCCGGCGCTGATCTCGACAGTACTGGCCGTCAGGCTGAAGCGCCCACTGGTGTTGAAGGTGATGCCCGATGCCTCGAAGCGCACCGAATTGCCGTTGCTATCGACGATCTCGACACTACCCGGCCCGTCGCGCAAAGTGATTTTCTGGCCGCCCGGCGTCTCCAGGATCAGGTTCTCCTGGCCGTCCTGGTCGTCGAGCGTGACCTTCACGCCATTGCGGCTTCGGATGACCTTCTTGTGGTTGTTGCCGGCGCCGTCCATCGACTCGGGCGGTGTGTCGCGGCCGTTCCACAGGCCGCCGAGGACATAAGGCCGGCGCGGATCGCCGCTTTCGAAGGCGACGAGTACCTCGTCATCAACGTCGGGGATGAACCAGCTGCCGCGATTGTTGCCGCCCATCAGCGTCGCCAGCCGCGCCCACAGTTCGCAGGCCGCGCCTTGCGCATCAGGCGACCACGGCAGGCTGATCTTCACGCGGCCTTGCCCGTCCGGGTCCTTGATGTCGGTGACGAGCGCCGGAAAAACGCCGTACCAGCGCCCGCCGAGGCCGGCGGGCAGGCGGGCGTCGAACAACTCGGAGAGTGGATTCGGCGGGTTCATGGATTGCCTCCCAGACTGGCGCGTTCAGCAGTGAACTCCGTCCGCAGCCCATGCGTTTCGTCGAAGCGATGGCGCACTTCGCTGAGCACGTACTGCCCGGAAAACAGGCCGCCGAGCCCGTTGAGGCGTACGGCGGCGCCGACCTTGAGTGCGGCGTCCGTTTCGGCGATGCCGCGCCCGACGACGAAGCGGCGGGCCAGTGTGCGCAGTTGCGCTTCCGCCTGCGTCCGCGCCTCGTCGGCGTTGGCTGGCACGGTGTGCGCGAGGCTGGCGCGGCGATCGCCGAGCGTCTGCTGCAGGATGTCGCCGCCACTCGTGCCGCCGTCCAGTTCGGCCGCGACGACGGCCATATCGGCTTCGGCGGCGATGGCTTGTTTGCCCGCCACGTCCCAGCCGCCGACGGTCAGACGCGTGGTCTGATGCGCCAGATCGGCGAGCACGGTGAAGCTGCGCAGGCGGCCGCCCCAGTCCAGCGTCACCGCCGCACCTGAGCGGCCCGGGCGCGCTTCGGTGCGCAGGCGGGTATCTTCAACCCACAGCTCGACGCCCGCCGCCCGCGCCCGCTCGCGCAGGAAGGCGAGGTCGGACTGGTTGACCTGCGCCAGCACGGTGTGCGCGCTGCCGGGAACGTCCACTTCGGCGCTGAGCCCGTGATCCTGCGCGATCTGGCGTATCACGTCGGCGTCGCTCATCTGTTCGAAATGGCGCGAGCGGCGCGTCATGCGCAAGTCCTGCAAGCGATCCTCGGCGAGTACGGCGATTTCGGCTGGACTGGCTTCGGGGAAGCGGCCTTCGAGCGCGCCGATGCGGCCGGAGAAGAGGGTTTCGCTGCCCAACTGCACGGCGAAGAGCTTTCCGAACTCGAGGAGTGCGCGATCGAAGTAGAGGAATCCCATCCGTCCATTGACCGGCCCCCAGTTGCTGAAGACGGCTTCGCAGCGGTAGAGGCCGGCGCGGGTCTCCTCAATCAGCAAGCTGATCAGCGCAGCCGCGAGCGTGGCATCACGCCGGCCGTCGACCAGGATGTCCGGGCGGGAAGATATGAGGCGCGGGGGCATTCAGTTTGCCTCCAGCCGGAGTTGGCGCTCTTCCAACTGCGCCAGCCGCTGGGCGAGGTCGACGAGTTCGGTCGCCGGGGGAACGACGGAACGTGGCTGGTCGTTCCGGTCCGGCACTTCCGGCCGGCTTTCGGTGACTTCGAATTCGTTGATGACGATGGCCATGTTCGCTCCTACTTGCTTGAGGTCCGGCCGCCGGCCTGCATGTCGACCCGCTGGCCGGCCTGCATCCTGAGCGGGTCTTCGATGCCGTTGGCCGAGGCGATGGCCTTCCAGTCGTCTGCGCGGCCGGCGGCTGCTGCCATCGCTTGCAGGCTCGCGCCTTCGGTCGCGCCGGTCAGCGGGCGCGTGCCGGGGGCGCCGCCGAGGACGCTGGCACCGGCCGCGTTCCCCGTGCCCGATTGCCCGTAGCGATACGCGGTGATGCGTGGCTGGATCAGTTTCAGGAGCAGGCTGGCGCGCAGCGGCTTGCCTTCGGGCGAGAAAAACTCCAGGTTCTCTTCGATGCTCTCGACGATGCCGTTGAATAGGAACGTGCCCCAGGCGAAGGAGACGGCGGGCGGCAGGTAACGGTCCGGATCGGCTTGATCAGGCTGTGGCGTGATGAACCAGGCGACCTGCTCGGTCAGCTTGCGTACGTCGTCCACCTTGCCGGCGCCGCGTTCGGCCTCGGGCAGCATCTCGGCGTCGAGCGGCGCTGAGGCGTCGAACCACAGCGTCACGGCGAGCTTCGTCGTTCCCGCGCCGACGAACTGCACGGCCGGCGGCCGGGCCGAATCACCACTGCCGCCACCTCCGCCACCACCACTCCCCCCATTAGGCGCCTGGATCTGGTTGGCGAAATTGACCTTGAGGCTTTCCGGGTTGAACTGAACGGTCACCCGTTTCCCGCCGGAACGCGGCGTTTCCAGATCGGCCTGCAGTTCCTCCAGCCGGGCTTTGGCAATGCGCATGGGTTCGGGCATGGTCAGTCGCTCCGCTGCAGGGTTAGCGTTTCACAGAGGATCTGCAGTTCCTCGACGGCGACGATGCCGTCGCGCGCATTCAGCGTCGGCGCCTTGAGCCGGAGCGGCAGGCAGCGGCGCAAAAGGAAACGGGCGCGTTCGCCCTGGCCGTCGGCGGCGAGGATGACAACGCTGGCGTCGGCGCGCAGCGACGGGTCGCGCAGGCTGTCGGAGAACCACGCCCACAGGTCGAAGTTGCCGGTCATGCCGCGCCGGAGCGTGATCGTCCCGAACGCAGCTGGACCGGCGAGGCGGATCTGCGCGCCGTTGTTCCCGCCTTCGCGCACGGTCTTGATCTCCTGCGACATTTCGAGGCCGTCGCACTCGGCGAAGGATGCGGCAACGAGCGGCGTCGCCGCGTCGTCGCGCACGATCTCGACCGTGAAATTGAACGCGGTGAAGGGGTGAATGACGGATTCGAGCGCGGGGCTGGCCATGTTCAGGCCTCCGTGACGCTGAAATGCTCGCCGCTCTGCGTCAGGCGCGCGGTGAGGAAGCGCATCGGCTGCGCCGGGGCGACGGCGATCTCAATGATCAGCCGGCCGGCGTCGATGCTCTGCGGGGTGTTCAGGGTGCTACCCACGCGCAGGCGGAAAGCCTCGGACGGCGTCGCGCCGGCAAAAGCGCCGCGTGCGAAGAGCGTGCCCAGCCAGTTGCGGAAGCGGTGGTCGATGGCGCGGCGCAGCGCGTCGCTGTTGGGCTCGAAGACGAACAGCGCACCCTGCTTCAGCGCCAGACGTCGAAGCAGACTCATCAGGCGCCGCACATTGATCGGCCGCGTGCCGGCGTCCTCGCTCAGCGTCAGCGCGTCGAATACGGAGAAGTCGAGGCCGTGCTTGACGATCGGATTGATCGCGGCGGCGAGTTGCGCATCGTTGGTTTCCAAGATCGAGTCGAGCGCGGCGAAGCCGGTCAAGGTCTGGTTGGCCGGGGCGATCCAGGCGCCGCGTTCGAGCGTGCGGCGGGCGATGAGGCCAGTCGCCGGGCCATCGGGCGGAAGCGCCGGCAGTTGTTGACCGTCCGCCTGCGCGTCGAGCCGGCGCAACCACGGATGGTAGAGCGCGGCGTAGGACCAGCTGGCGGCCTCGCCGGCGCTCAACGGCGGCACGTCGATGGTTCCCGCTTCGTCGTGATCGAAGAACGACGGTGTTTCGTTCTTGAGCCGGCGCACGTGATCGACCGCCAGATGTTGGCGGTAGTGGCGCGGCAGGGCGAGCACGGCAAGACAATCGCCGCGCGCGGCGGCGAGGCGCACGAGCGCGCGCTGGATGGCGAGGAGGTCGGTGTCGCGGTAGTCGGCCGCTTCGTCGACCTTCCAGCCGGCAGAAGGATCGATGCGCACCGCGATGCCGGCGGACCAGTCGCTGTAGCTGTCGGCGGTCGTGAATCGCACCCGGTAGAAGTAGTCGCCGTGCAGGCGGTCGCGCAGCGTGTATTCGGTCGATGTGCCGCGATAGATCTCGGCCGCGTCGAGCCAGTCCGGATCGCGTGCTTCTTCGAGGATGTACTGTGCCGCCGTCGGGCCGCCGCTCCAGAACAGGCGCACCGCACCTTGCGCGTCGGCCGGATCGGCGGCGAGCATCGGGGCTGGCAACTTGCGCGGCAAGCAGGGCGCGAAGGCTTTCTGCTGTTCGTTGTCGGCGCAGGCGTTGATCGGTGGAGGGACGGGCGCCGAGGGCGCTGGCGTCGGATAGTCGGCGCCCGGTATGCGCTGCCACGGGCGATGCACGGCGTCAGGCACACAGAGCAGCGTTGCTTCTTCCAGACCGTAGGCGGCATGCAGTCCACGCAACGGCCGGAGAGCCGCGCCGGAGAAGTGGATGCGGTCGGCGGCGTCGGCCAGTTGCGGCGTGCGCTGGGTTGCCAACGCTGGGTCAAGAAAGAGATCGGCGCCGAAACGCTTGAGTCCGTCGCGTGTCAGGCGGCTCTCGGCGAGCGGGATGGCGCCGGCAGCCGGGCTTGGATCGGCCGTGAGACCGAGCGGCAGGAAGTGGAGGCCGGTCGCGCCTGATGCCGTCGTACCGCGCCAGACCAGCGTGTCGCTGGTGAGCGCCGTGAGCTTGGCGAGCGCGTTCGGGTGGCGGTCGCAAAAGCCGAGGTCGCGTCGTTGCCGGGTGGCCGAGGCCGTCGCTTCAGCGCCGTCTTCGTCGATATGCAGATTGAGCCGCAGGCGCGTCAGGCGTGCGGGCTGGCCCGGCCAGACAGTGGGTACTTGTGTCAGGCGACGCAGGCCGCGCCCGGCGATCGTTAAGGAGCCGGTCGCGCTGGGTTCGCAACGCTCCACCTGCAGCCAGTATTCGGCGTTGCCAAGATGTACCTTCAGTGTTTCGCCCGCCTGCGGGGCGCGGTCGGCGGGTAACTCGGCGAGCAGCAGCGGCAGATCGCCGGCCCATTCGGCGCTCACACGCAGCGGGAAACGGTGGCGATAGCCGGCGCGGTATAACCGGCCGTAGCCGTCGCGGGCGCGGCTGGGGAGTGTCGCCGCACGGAACCACCGGATGTCGCTCCACGCGATGGCCTCGGCGCCAGAGTACGGCAGGAAAGCGATTCGTCCGTCGTCCCACTCGGCCTGAAGCAGGTCGCCATCGAGCAGAGCACCGCTGGAACGCAGGTCGAGGCGCAGGCGCCCCTCGAACAAGCTGGCCGTGAGTAGGATGAGCGGTGCCTGATCGATGCTGCTGGCAACGCGCAGGCGGTCCGACCAGCTCCCCGGCGTGGCCGCGGTGAGGGTGGCGGGCAGCAGGCGTCCGTTGGCGGCCACGCGGCACAGGCCGGGTACCGGGAAGCGGTTGCTGCGCGGCGCTTCGGCGACGCGGATGACCCAGGCGCGCCGGCCGCCATTGGCGAAGAAAGCGCGCACGGCCGGCCCGAGGTGGGCGTGCAGCAGTTCACCGTTTTCGGCGTCCCACACCAGAGGCAGATCGGCACCGAAGACGCGGTGGTATTGCTCCGGACTCTCGACCGCCACCGGCTCATGCACCGGGCCGCGCGCAGCGAAGCCGGTGAAGCAGGTGATGTCCATGCGCGGCAACGCCTCGTCCAGCGCGCTGGCGGGCGAGACGAAGGCGATGCCGGGCTGGCGGGCGGTCATGGTGTGATTCCGAAAGCGCGTTATTCCATTTCCAGCCGCTCGTACGCCAGCACCATTTCTTCCACGGCGACGTCGGTGCCCTTGGCGTTCATCGGCCCCGAGGTGTGTTTGACGATGCGCGCGTTCATCAGTCTCCAGGTCTGCACGACGCTGCTGTGCTCCTCGTTCTGCAGTTGGATGGTCACGTTGCGCATCGCGCTCTGGTTGCCGTTACGGATGTCGTCGAGCCATTGGTAGAGCTTGAGCGAGCCGAAGACGCCGCGTTTCAGGGTGACGTTGTTGGCGCGAGTGAGGCCACTGATCTTGCGCACGGCGTTTTCGCGTTCGTTGCCGTTGCGATATTCGGCCAACGTCACTTCCATGCCGATACCGGAGATCTCCTGGAAACCGGCCTCCGGGCCTTCGGTGTTGCCGTCGCCCAGATCCACCAGGAAGTTGAACTGGACGTAGGGTCGATCGCGTAGGACTGCCATGATGTTCTCCTGTTAGAGCTTGGCGTCGGCGGTCCACTGGCCGATGCGGAAGATGACGAATTCAGCGGGCTTGAGCGGCGCGACGCCGATCAGGCAGACGAGACGGCCGTTGTCGAGGTCGTTCTGCGTCATCGTCGAGCGGTCGCAGCGCACGAAGTAGGCTTTCTCGGGTTTTTCGCCGAGCAGCGCGCCCATCTGCCATTCGTTGAGCAGGAAGTCCTCGATGGTGCGCCGCACGTTGGCCCACAGGCGCTCGCCGTTCGGCTCGAACACGGCCCACTGCGTGCCCTTGTCGATCGAGCGTTCGAGGTAGGCGAAGTAGCGGCGTACGTTGACGTACTTCCACTCCGGGTCGGAACTCATCGTGCGCGCGCCCCACAGGCGCATACCGCGCCCTTCGAAGTAGCGGAAGCAGTTGATGCCCTCGGGGTTGAGCACTTCCTGTTGCGCGCGGTTGAGCATCAGCTCGAAGCCGAGGGCGCCGTTCACCACTTCGTTGGCCGGCGCTTTCCACACGCCGCGGTCGATGTCGTTGCGCGCGTAGATGCCGGCGACGAAGCCGGACGGCGGCAGCGCGATTTCCTTGCGCGTGACCGGGTCGAGGGTTTTCACCCACGGGTAATAGAAGGCCATGTGCTTCGAGTCGAATGCGGCGCGGAACTGGCGCACCTCGCCGATGCTCTGCCCCTTGAGGCTGTCGACGACGGCGACGCGGTAGCGCATGCGTTCGACGTGGCTCTGCAGATGCAGGATGCCGGCTTTCGCGCCCGCCGGGTCGAGTCCGGCGAGGCCGGGCGCGGCGACGATCGAGATGTCCTCGATATCCTCGAAGGCCTTGAGGCCGGTCTTCACATCGCTGGCGGAAATGGCACCTTCGTAGAGACTGGCGCCCGGCTGCTGGCCGTCGCAGCCGCCTGAGAGGACCAGTGCGCCGTCGTGCAGCGTCGTGTCGCGGATGTCGTCGATGACGAGCGGCAGTGTGCGTGCCTGTGTGTCGCTCGCCGGTGTCGCCGCGAAGAAGGCGCACAGTGCGTCGGAAGTTGGTTCGAGACCATCCCACACGCCACTTGGCGCGCGTGCGCCGGTCCGTGAAAAGCTCACCGAAATCGAAGCGGCCTTGGCGACCTGCGTGACCGACGACGATAGGCTGACCGCCGCGCTCGCGCCGCGAATGGCGACGAAGGACTTCGGCGCTCCGGCGGTCACGCGCCGCCAGACGACGTTCTGCGCCGCATCGCGTTCGCCGTTGATCTGCACGATGTCGCCGTCGGCGACCGACGCCGGCAGCGTGCCCGCGACGGTCATCAGGTTCGGCCCGGGGCGGGCGGCGAAGCTCACGGTCCCGTTGCCGGCGGCGCCGGGGAAGCGCGCATAGACCTTGGCCTGCGTGTAGGCGGCGAGCCAGGTAGTGCCGGCGCCGGGGGCGCTGGCGAAGGTGGCGCTGATGGCGCCGGTGTCGTAGTCGATGCTGCTCGTCGCAAAGCCTGTGAACTTGCCGGTGCCGTCGTCGCTGATGATCGTGGCGTCGACGTATTGGTAGGTGGCGAGGATGTCCGTCGTGTCGTCCGGTACCGCGCCGGTGGCGTCAAGGTGGATCAGGCCGGTTGCACGGTCGAGTGTCGTTGAAGCTGTTGTGCCGTCGCCCGTTACGGTGTTGCCGGCGATGGTGGCGGACTTTGCAGCGCCTCCGCTCGTCCAACTGAGCACCACATTGGCCGCGCTGGGCGCGTTTGCCAGCGTGAAGTCGAAGGTCGCCGCCGCACCGTCCCCGGTAGCAACTGTCTCGCCGGCGACGATCGTTTCGCGGTTGGTCAGGCGGACCGAGCCGGGCAGGATCGGCGCGTTGGCGAGCGTGCCGTCGAGCTTGACGACGCCAGTGCTGACGAGCGCGACCTCCGCTGCGAACGGCGGGTTGCCGGCCTGGGTTGCCGAGGCGTCGACGACGCGCATGACATAGAGTCGCCGGCCGCCGTTATCGAAGAAAGCGCGCGCGGCGTGCCAGACGTAGTTGTCGCGCTTGGCCGATTCGCCGGTGAATGCGAGCTGTTCGCCGTCGCCGTAGACACGCTCGAAGTCGGCCAGGCTGGTGATGATGTCCGGCACCATCACGCTCGGGCCGTAACGCGTCGGGCCGACGAAGCCGGTGGTGGTCGTCGAAACGCCCTCGATGGATTTCGACCGGAAGCTGGTTTCTTCCACGTAGACGCCTGGGGCGAGGTATTCGGGCATGACGGTTTCCTCCTGTGTTTCTTGAGAACTACGGTGTGATCAGGCAACGCACCTGCGTTTCGCGGCCGAGGCGCACGGTGACGGCGAGTTCGGGTACGGTGGCGAGCGGTTCAACGACATTGACGAAACGTGTTGCCGGCTGCGCCAACGCCGCGCAGAGTTCGGGCGGCTCGGTCGTGTCGAGACCGGGCGCATGGCGCACGTTCAGCGTGAGTTGCCAGGTACTTGCGTCGAGCGGCTGATCGGTGAGCGCAAGCTTTGGGTAGGCAAAGGCGAGCAGCAGATGGCCGCGCTCGTCGGCCATGCCCAGGCACAGCGGAGCACTGTTGTGGCGGGCTTCGACGACGGCCCACGCGGCCGGTTCTCCGTCGGGGTGCGTGTGGAGTTCGGCGCGGATTGACGCCATTCCGGCGACGATCCGCGTCGGCGCCGAGAACAGCGGGATGTCGGCGCGGCAAGGTGGATGCGCCAGCCCGGCGGTCGGCAGCGCCAGATGCAGGCGGCAGGGCAGGAAGCGTCCGAGCCGGTCGTCGATGCGCACCGTGAACTCGGGATGCGGCAGTGGTTCGGCGCCGCCGTGGCTCCAGTCGCCGAGCCCGGGCAGGTCGTGCGCAACGAAGATGCCGCTCGGGTTGGCGTCGGCGATGACGACGCGCTGCGGCCGGCCAACGGGCGCGACGCGCACGATCAGCCCGTCGCCGACGCGGCGGCCGCTCGCGGCGTCGATCAATTCCAGCCCGAGTGGTGCGCTGCGGGTGACGGTTTCCATGACGGCACCGCTGATCATTCCGGCTCCCCGGCAATTTCGAAAGTACGCTGCCGTACGCGCTCGGCGTCAGGCATGGGCTTGTCCGATTCGATCTGCACCATGCGCACGACGTAGGTCATCGACGCGCTGAGCGCGGGCGCGAAGCGGTCGAAGAGCGCCAGCCATTGCTCCGGAGGCAGTGCGTCGCAGATCAGTTCGACTGACTCGTCGGCGCGAAAGACGGGCTCCGCCGGCATAAACGGGTTGATCAGATTGCCGGCGAGGCGCGGCGTGTCCTCAATGAGGCGCATGGCCCAGGCGAGCAGGTTTTGCTGGACGTCGGCGTCGTCCGCCCAGGCGCTCAGCAGGTAGTAGAGGTCGACCGGCAGCGCCGGACGAAAACGCGTGCCGTCGGTGGCGATGCGCGGCGGCAGGTTGCGTTGCGTGCCGTTGATCGCGACGCGGTAGAGCAGGAGCGAAATCCCTTCGGGCATGCCGCCGGCGAGGTCGCCGGGGCGCAGCAGCTCGATTTTCGCGTCGGGAAATTCCTCCTTCGGCAGGCCGAGGTCGAGCAAGCCCTTGAGAGCCAGACTGACCGCAGCAATTGCCTGATGCGTGGCCATCTGGAGTCTCTAGCGTGAGTAGAGCACGTGCTGGTCGGCGTTGATCCGCCGATGCACGAGGCCTTGTGCTTCAAGGCGCGCCAGTGCCGACAGGACTGCGTCGATGTCGGCGGCGCAGTCGGCCGGCATCCACCACTTGGCGATGCCCTCGCTGGTATCGGCGGCATCCGGATGGCTCGCCAGGTAGCGCAGGATGGCGTCAACGACCTCGTTGAGTTGATCTTCCTGAACCCGCATGCCCTCCCTCCGTGCCGTGAGCCGTGACGAGGTGGAGTACGCAAGGAGCACGCCAGCGCCGCGCGGCCTGAAGTCGCGGCCTTGCGCGGGTGTGCGTGAATCGTTGGTGGGGCAGGACTGACCCGGATTGGCGATCCGGGCAGCGGCGGGTGGGTTGCCGATGACCCGCCAGAGAGGACTCTCGGCCGGCTATCAGGCGTTCGACGGCGTGCGGAAGAAGCCGGGTTCGATGCAGTACTTCTTGAGCAGCTTGCCGAGCGCGCGGCGCTCCTTGCCGGCAAGCCGCGCGGCGCGCGAGACGTTGCCGGCGCTCTCGCGCATCAGGCGAAGCAAGTGGTTGCGCTCGAACGCTTGCAGCGTGAGTTGCTTGGCTTCGTTGAAGTTGAGCGGGCAGAGATGCGACTGCCGGCGATCGGGCTTCTGGCGCCGGTCAGCCATCGGCGCGGTGGGGCGGATCAGGATGCTCTGCCCGTCGCACATGAGGAACTCGCGCTGGATGCGATTCTGCAGCTCGCGGATGTTGCCCGGCCACGGCTGGCTGGCGAGCCATTGCAAGGTTTCAGGATGCAGGTCGAGGCGCTTCATGCCGTAGCGCTGTGCGGCTTCGTCGATGAAGTGGCGGGCGAGCAGGGCGATGTCGCCGCCGCGCACGCGCAAGGGCGGCACGGCGAGTTCCATGACGTTGAGGCGGTAGTGCAGATCGGCGCGAAAACAGCCCTCGTCGACGAGCGCCTGCAGACTCGTGTTGCTCGCCGCGAGGATGCGCACGTCGGCCGACTCCAGGCGGGCGCCGCCGAGCAGGCGGTACTTGCCGTCCTCGAGGAAGCGCAACAGGCTGACCTGGGCCTTGGGCGACAGGGCATCGACTTCGTCGAGAAAAAGCGTGCCGCCCTCGGCCTGCGCGATGAGACCGGTCTGGTTCTCGCGCGCGTCGGTGTAGGCGCCCTTGCAGTGGCCGAACAACTCGTTCTCGATCAGATGGTCGGGCAGCGCGCCGCAATTGACCGGGATGAAGGGCTTGTCGCTGCGTCGCCCCTGGTAATGGATGGCGCGCGCGGCGAGTTCCTTGCCGCTGCCCGTTTCGCCGCTGATCAACACGGTGGCATCGTAGCTGGCGATCTTGGCGATCGCGGCCAGCATTTCCCGGAAAACCGCGGAATCTCCGATCAAGCCGTTGGGCTGAGGTTGTCCGAACATATCAGTTCCTCCTGTGTCAGGACTGGCGGGCGATGCTTGAGTTGCTGTGGCCTCGGAGCGTAACAAATTCTCTTGCCATGGGCCAGCGATGATCACGAAGTAGTTTCCGGTGAAAAGGCATTCGCGGCGCTGCCGTCCCGGCCATTCTGACGCGCGGGTTTATCATGGGCGACTCGATCCCTCTGCAGAGTGAAATGTCCTCCCTGAAGTTCCTGCAGCGCTTCTTTCCGGTGGCTGCCTTTCTCGGCGGTTTTGTCTGGGATGCGCTGACCATCGGCCAGCGCGTGCGCGCACTCGATTTGTGGACCCTTGGTGCGTTCCTGGCGGGCGCGTGCCTGCTTGCCTTCTGGCTCGCCCTTCGTGCAGTGCGCAAGCAGCCGGTGCCGCCATCCGAAGATGCCGGGAACGGCGCAAAGGCACGCCTTCGCGCCTTGGTCTGGCATGCGCCGTACCTCTTGCTTCAGTTCTTCTTCGGCAGCATCTTCTCGGCACTCTTCATTCTCTACTTCAAGAGTTCCGGACACCTGGGCACCTGGCTGACGACGGTCATTCTCGGGGCGCTACTGGTCGGCAACGAGTTCGCGAGAAGGAGCTACCGCCGGCACTTCACGTTGATCTGGGCGCTGCTCGCACTCAACGCCATTCTGCTCTTCAACTTTTCCTTGCCGCACGCGCTGGGCAGCCTCAACCCGCAGTGGTTCTACGTGTCGACCGCCGCCGGTATCGGCCTGACGCACGGTCTGCGCCAACTGACGCCCGGGCAGCCCGGCCGGATTCTCCCGGCGTGGTTGTTGGCTGGTGCGCTTCTTCTCGCCTGGGCGTTCGACATGATCGCCCCCGTTCCTTTGGTGAAGCAGGATCTCGCCATCGGCCATGGTTTCGTGCGCGAGGGCGACCGTTTTCTGTTGATGGTTGAACCAGCGCCGGCCTGGCAGTTCTGGCGCAGGCAGGCGCCCGCGGTCGGCGTGCCCGAGGGCGAACGATTGTATGGCGTGTCGGCTGTCTTCGCCCCGCTCGGTGTGACGGCGCTCCTCGAGCATCGCTGGGAAGTGAGGGAAAACGGTGGTTGGCGGCTTGTCTATCGCAACACCTTTCAGAGTACCGGTGGGCGTGAGCGCGGTTTCCGCGGCTACTCGTGGGTGCTGAATCCGCAACCGGGCAACTGGCGGTTGATCGTCGCGACGCAGGACGGACGCACGATCGCCACCTTGCCGATCACCGTCGAACGCGCGACCCCTGCGCCGGAGGGCATGCAATTGCGCGAGTTCTGATCGAGTCGTGCAAATGATGGATACTTCTGCTTGTTCGACGCAGCAGCAAGCTGGAAGTGGGTATCGGCCGAGTTTGCAATCGTCGGCCGGTCTGTGATGAATCTGGAAGAAAAACGAGGTGGTCAATATGAAGAAAGTGGTTTGGGGTGTAATCAGCACGGCATCCATCGGGATGGAAAGGGTACTGCCGGCGATGCAGCAAAGCGCTTGGTGCGACATTCGCGCCATCGCCTCGCGCTCGCTCGAATCGGCGCGCAAGGCGGCGGACAAGCTCGGCATCGAGCGCGCCTATGGCTCCTACGAGGAATTGCTCGCCGATCCTGAGATCGAGGCCGTCTACAATCCCTTGCCCAATCATCTGCACGTGCCGCTGACGCTGGCCGCTGCGCGCGCCGGCAAGCACGTGCTATGCGAAAAGCCGATTGCGATCGATGCTAGGCAGGCGGCCGAGCTGCGCGAGGTTGCCGGCAAGGTGCACATCATGGAGGCGTTCATGGTCCGCTTCCACCCGCAATGGCTGCGCGCGCGTGAACTCGTACGCGCCGGCGAACTGGGCGAGGTGCGTTCGATCCAGACCTTCTTCTCCTACTACAACCGTGATCCGGCCAACGTGCGCAATCAGGTCGGCATTGGTGGCGGCGCGCTGTATGACATCGGCTGCTACCCGATTTCAACCGCGCGTTTCATTTTCGAGGCGGAGCCGCAGCGGGCGATTGCCGTTTTCGACCGCGATCCGGAGTTCCAGACAGATCGCAACGTCAGCGGTCTGCTCGATTTCGGCCAAGGGCGGCGGCTCGATTTCACGGTGTCGACGCAATCCGCGCCGCACCAGCGCGTGCAGATCGTCGGCACGAAGAAGCGGCTGGAGATCGAGATTCCATTCAACGCGCCGCCGATGACCGCCACGCGCATTTTCGTTGATGATGGCAGCATCCTCGGCGACGGATCGGCGCTGACCGAAACGTTGCAGCCTTGCGATCAATACACCTTGCAGGGCGAAGCGTTCTCGCGCGTCGTGCGCGGAGAGATGCCCTTGCCATACGGCATCGAAGATGCGATTCGCAACATGCAGGCGATCGACGCGCTGTTCCGTTCCGAGAAGAGCGGGTGCTGGGAAGCCGTCGATATCGGCTAGGCGCCTCGCGCATCAGGGTATAAGCAAACAAACCGAGAAATTCATCGAAAATACAAAAGGTTATTGTTTGATTTCGACATGGGCCGGCATTGCCGGCCTTGTTTTTTGGTCATGTCTGTACTATCTATCACTAAACACGCGCTTTGCAGCGAGTGTCAATACAATATCCCGGGCTTGCTGGTTACTATTAGCCCTTTCCTGAAATTAAGTACATATTTTTGACTTGAAAGTATCGAGTTTTGTCTAACTAAGCTCATATATTGCGCCTTGTCGATGAGTTGCTGGCATCGGCTCTAACCCGAACCCACAAAAGGAGACTGATTCATGAAACTAAAAGCTTCGTTGGCCTTGGCCTTTGGCTTGCTGTCTGGAATGGCTCACTCTGCAACGGAATTGGTGATCGCGACCGTGAACAACGGTCACATGATCGAGATGCAAAAACTCGGCAAGCACTTCGAGCAGGCAAACCCGGATATCAAGCTCAAATGGGTCACACTGGAAGAAGGCGTTCTGCGCCAGCGTGTCACGACCGACATCGCCACCAAGGGCGGCCAGTTCGACGTGATGACGATCGGCATGTACGAGACCCCGATCTGGGGCAAGAAGGGTTGGCTGCAGGAAGTGAAGACCGACGCCGCCTACGACGTCGACGACCTGCTGCCGGCAATGCGCAACGGTCTATCGGTCGACGGCAAGCTCTACGCCGTTCCGTTCTACGGCGAAAGCTCGATGCTGATGTACCGCAAGGACCTCGCCGACAAGGCCGGCATCACCGTCAAGGACAACCCCACCTGGGGTGAAATCAAGGAACTCGCTGCGAAGATCCACGATCCGGCCGCCGGTGTCTACGGCATCTGCCTGCGCGGCAAGCCGGGCTGGGGTGACAACATGGCCTTCCTGTCCACGCTGGTTAACACCTTCGGCGGCCAGTGGTTCGACATGAGCTGGAAACCGCAAGTCGATTCCAAGCCATGGCACGATGCGATCAACTTCTACGTCGATCTGCTGAAGAACTACGGTCCTCCCGGATCCGCGTCCAACAGCTTCAACGAAATCCTCGCCCTCTACAACGAAGGCAAGTGCGGCATGTGGATCGATGCGACGATCGCCGCTTCGTTCATCAGCGATCCGAAGCAGTCGAAGGTTGCCGATCAGGTGGCATTCGCACAAGCGCCGACGATGGTCACGCCGAAGGGCGCGAACTGGCTGTGGGCCTGGTCGCTGGCCATCCCGGCCGGTTCGAAGAAGGTCGACGCCGCCAACAAGTTCATCACCTGGGCAACGTCGAAGGACTACATCAACCTCGTCGGCAAGGAAGTCGGCTGGGGCAGCGTCCCGACCGGTACGCGCAAGAGCACCTATGAAAATCAGGACTTCCTGAAGGCTGCTCGCTTCGCTGCCGCAGAAAAGGCTGCCATCGACAGCGCGAACCCGAACGACAGCACGCTGCCGAAGTCGCCGTACGTCGGTGTTCAGTTTGCCGCCATCCCCGAGTTCCAGTCGATCGGTATCGCGGTGGGTCAGCAGATGAGCGCGGCGCTCGCCGGCAAGACCACGGTTGATGCAGCGCTGAAGGCGGGCCAGGTTGCCGCTGAACGCGAAATGAAGAAAGCCGGCTACTACAAATAATAAAAAGCTGGTTCAGTAGTAAACCGACCGTGGGGCGGGGGCCGGCAGGTTCCTGCCGGTTTCTGTCCCACGGT
>JADHEF010000151.1_pt1 | contig 83572 bp, 63 predicted proteins | sample 8952391 | NCBI WGS metagenome assembly JADHEF01 (sample SAMN16124439, study PRJNA663245) | bioreactor sludge metagenome | isolation source: sludge (nitrite) | place: India:Bengaluru | collected 2019-02-28
CCCGTGGCCGTGCCCGACGTGGTCGGTCTCGCCCAGGCGGCGGCGGAAAGCGCCGTCACCGGCGCGGGACTCACCGTTGGTAACGTCACCTCGCAGTACAACGACACCATCCCGGCGGGTTCCGTCATCTCACAGAATCCCGCGGCGGGAACCGAGGTGCTCCCCGGTTCCGCCGTGGATCTGGTGATCAGCCTCGGACCGCAGCCTGTGGCCGTGCCCAATGTTGTGGGCCTGACGCGGACAGCGGCGGAAAGCGCTGTCACCGGTGCGGGGCTTGACATCGGCACCATCATCACACAGTACAGTGACACGGTCCCGGCGGGTTCCGTCATCTCGCAGAATCCCGCGGCGGGAACCGAGGTGCTCCCCGGTTCCGCCGTGAACCTGGTGATCAGCCTCGGACCGCAGCCATCAAACACGCTCACGGTCCCCGATCTGACCGGCCTGTCCCGCACTGCGGCAGAGGCGGCGATTACCGCAGCGGGACTTATCGTTGGAGTGGTCACCGAGGCCTACAGTGACACTGTGCCCGCCGGTTTTGTCATGTCCCAGTCACCGGCGGCGGGTGCCGAGACGCAACCCGGCGCGGCGGTCAACTTTGTTGTCAGCCTGGGTGTGCAGTCCGGCCCGAACAGGGTGTTCGTGCCTGAAACAGTCGGCGGTCACTTAAGCGTGGCCCAAGTGGCCCTGAGGGCGTCCGGATTGCAGATCAGCGTGACCGAGGAACGGAGCGCCACGGTTCCGGCGGGTATTATCATCCGCCAGGATCCGGCGGCGGGCACCCTGGTTGAGGTCGGGTCCACGGTGAATCTGGTGGTCTCCACCGGCCGCTTCGGCGGGTGCGGATGCGGCGGATGCAACGGCGGCAAGAGCCTGGCGGATCCGGAGAACATCGGATCAATCCTTGGCAACCTGTTCCTCGCCGCATTCAGTCTCATGGTGCTTCAGGTGATGGCGGGCGGCAAAAAATAACCCGCCCCCGGATAAAACAATCAGCCCCGGTCCGTCATTGACGGGCCGGGGCGTTTTGTTGCGGCCCACGGGTTCCGGGGGAAAGAAACCCGTTCTTCAATGATAATCCGGCAGTTCCAAGCCGGGCGCAAGCCCATCCACATCCACCGGGCGGGATTCGCGGATGGACAGGTTGGCGGCGATGCCGGTGAGGATGGACCAGGCGCCGCTGCGGTGGTCGGCGCGGAGGCCGAAGGGGTCGGGCGCTTTTTCCGGGTGGAAGATGTCGCGCAGCAGCAGCTCGTCGCCGCCGCCATGGCCGCCCGCAGCCACCCACACGGGAATTTCATAGGCGGGCGCGAAATGGGGATACACCCTCAGCCATGTGCCCTCGCGCTTGAGCGCGCCGGGAACCGAACCGTCGCCGTTGATGTAAACCGTCTCCTCGCACTTGTGCTCAAGGCGGCCCTTTGTGCCGTTGAACACGATGACATAGCCCTCCCACGGCATGAAGGCGTTCAGCGAATAGCTCATGGTGACGCCGCTGCGGTAGTCCACCGCGAGGGTCATGCCGTCCTCAATGTCAATTTCATCGCTGAACACGCACCGGTCGCGGAAGTACCCGTCATGGGATTCCTGATCCAGATAGAGCGCCTTCAGCGCGGGGTTGGCGGCCAGATCCAGAAAAAAGGGGCACCGGTCCGATTCGGGGCATCCGTGGCACCGTTCCCCCCGCCGATCCAGCCCGTGGCGCGCGGCGGTTTCAGGGCGATAAAAGGCGCGCCGCCCCGTGGCGTAAACCCGTTTTGGCACGGTCTGCAGCCACCAGTTGACGATGTCAAAGTGGTGCGTGGCCTTGTGCACCAGCAGGCCGCCGGAATTTTCCCGGTTGCGGTGCCAGCGGCGAAAGTAGTCCGCCCCGTGGCGGATGTCCAGCATCCAGTGAAAATCCACGGACAGCACGTCGCCCACAATGCCCGAGGCCAGCAGCTCCCGCACCTGCCGGCGGGGCGGCGAGTAGCGGTAGTTGAAGGTGACCCGCAGGGAGCGGCCCGTGCGCCGTTGTGTTTCCAGCACCGCGCGGCACCGCTCCGCGTCAATGGTCATGGGTTTCTCGGTGATGACATCGCAGCCCAGTTCCATCGCCCTGCGGATGTAGGAGTCGTGGGTGCTGTCCTTGGAGGTGACGATGACCACGTCCGGCCGGGTCTCCGCCACCATGCGGTCAAAATCCGCGGCGGCGTACACCGGCGGCGCCGCGCCGGACAGTTCCCCCGCCCGCGCGGCGGAGAGGCGGGCGCGGCCCGCGTTGCTGTCACAGATCGCCGCCAGTTCGGCAAAGGGGGCGTATTCCCCGAGAAGGGCGTCGCGGTACATTTCGTGCCGCCCGCCCGCGCCGACAATGGCGTGGCGCGTCTTTCCGCTCATGCCGGGTTCATCCTCACACCGGCAGTTCCCAGCCCTTCCGGTATTCCTTGCTCAGGAATTTCGCCGCATCCTTGTCATTGGTCACCTCGCCCTTTGCGAAGTCGTACTCCAGCCGCTTGTCGCAGCGCAGGGCGATGTTGCCGAAAAGCACCATCTCGGTGAAGGGGCCCGCGTAGTCGAAATTGGACACGGCGGGCGCGCCGCCCTTGCAGGCGTCCAGGAAATTGCGGTAATGGTTGGCGCCGCCCACGCGCGGGATGGTCTGGTCGGGCCTTTTGTAGGCCTGCATTTTCTCGTCCGGCAGCAGCCGCGCGTTCCCGCCGTATTCCCCGGCGGTGAGCACGCCCGCCGTGCCGATGAACAGGGATCCGTTGCCGTCGTCGCCGAGTTTCTGGCCCTCGGGCACCCCCTCCGGGCGGGGCGGCTTCTGGCCGTTCTCATACCAGTAAATGTCCACCGGGGGCATGCCCGCACGGGCGGGGAAGCTGTATTTCACCACGGCGTTGGTGGGCCAGGTGAGATCGTTCTTCTCCTCCTGTTTCACCGGCTCCACGGAGAAGGAGGCCGCCTCGCCCAGCTTCAGCGCGAAGAAGGCCGGGTCCATGATGTGGCAGGCCATGTCGCCCAGCGCGCCGCAGCCGAAGTCAATCCAGCCGCGCCATTTGAAGGGGGCGTAGAGCTTGCTGTAGGGGCGCTCCGCGGCGGTGCCCAGCCACAGATCCCAGTCCATCTTCTCCGGCACGGGGTCCGCCGCGGGCGGCGCACCGTTGCCGCCGTGGGGCCAGCGGCCCGCGGGGCGGTCCGTCCAGATGTGCGCCTCCCTCACATCGCCGATGGCGCCGGACCAGACCATCTCAGCCAGATCGCGCACGCCGTTGCCCGAATGCCCCTGGTTGCCCATCTGGGTGCAAACCTTCATCTCCCGCGCGGTGCGCGTGAGCAGGCGCGCCTCGGCCACCGTGTGGGTCATGGGCTTCTCCACATACACATGCTTGCCCAGCTTCATCGCCATATAGGCGGCGGGCGCGTGGGTGAAGTCCGGCGTGGCCACCGTCACCATGTCAATGTCCTTCGCCATCTCGTCGAGCATCTTCCGGTAGTCCCGGTACTGCTTTGCGCCGGGCACCTTGTAAAAAGACTCCGCCGCGCGGTCCCAGTCCACATCGCACATCGCCACAATGTTCTCGCGCTGGTAGGAGAGGATGTCATGGGTGCCCTTCCCCCCCACGCCGATCCCGGCCACGTTCATCTTCTCATTGGGAGAAACCTTGCCGGGCACCACCTTGGCCTTGTTCGGCTTAGCGGCGTATGCGCCCATGCTGACGGCGGTGGTGGTGGCGGCGGCGAGAAAGGCGCGCCGGGTGATGTCGTTCCTGCTCATGATGGTCTCCTGAATGTGGGGGTTGCGCATATCCTACGCGATTGGACCCCGTCCAGGGCAAACCGGTTCTGCCCTCCCGTGAAAACAAAACCTCCCGGTCCGCGTTTCCGCGGGCCGGGAGGGGAAAGACGGGGGGCTGTGCCGGTTTAGAGCGGCATAAAGTCGAAGGGCTTCCGGTATTCCTTGGTCAGGTACTGGTTGGCCTTCTTGCTGTTGGTGATCTTCATGGAGGCGACGTCGAACTCGATCTTCTCGCCCGCGAGCAGGGCGACGTTGCCCATGTTGGCCACCTCGGTGAGGGGGCCGGCGTAGGAGAAGTCGGACATGGCCGTCGTGTTGTTGATGCAGGCCTTGATCCAGTGGAGGTAGGGGTTCTCGCCCTCGACGCGCGGAATGCTGGGCGCGGGGCGCTTGTAGTCGGCCATGAGGGCGTCGGGCAGGAGGCGCGACTCGCCGCCGTAGGTGCCGGAGGTGGCGATGCCCTTGGTGCCGATGAAGAGGGAGCCGTTGTCGCCGTCGCCCAGTTTCGTGTCCGCCGGAATGCCCTCGGGCATCTTCGGCTTCAGCTTGCCGTCGTACCAGTACACGGTCACCGCGGGCATCTTGCCGTTTTCAGTGTCGCGCTCGGGGAAGACGTACTTGATGATGGATTCCTTCGGCGCGGTCTGCTTGTTCATCCCCTTCTGCTGCACCACCTCGCAGGTGTAGGACTTGGCGGCGCCGAGATGGAGCGACCAGAAGGCCGGATCCATGATGTGGCAGGCCATGTCGCCGATGGCGCCGCAGCCGAAATCCCACCAGCCGCGCCACTTGAAGGGCGCGTAGCCGCCGTTGTAGGGGCGGTCCGGGGCGGTGCCCAGCCACAGGTTCCAGTCCATGGTGTCCGGGACTTTCTGCTCTTTCAGGGGCTTCTCAATGCCCTGGGGCCAGATGGGCCGGTCGGTCCAGATGTGCGCCTCGGTCACGTCGCCAATCGCGCCGGACCACAGGAACTCGCACAGCTCGCGGACGCCGTCGCCCGAGTGGCCCTGGTTGCCCATGGCCGTGACCACACCCGTCTCCTTCGCCACCCGCGCGAGCAGGCGCGCCTCGGCGATGGTGTGGGTGAGCGGCTTCTGGACGCGGGCGTGCTTGCCCATCATCATTGCCGTGTAGGCCGCCGGCGCATGGGTGTGGTCCGGGGTGGACACGGTCACCGCGTCGATTTCCTTGTCCATCTCCTCCAGCATCTTGCGGTAGTCCTTGTACCGCTTCGCGTTTGGCAGCTTGTAGAAGGTCTCCTCCGCCTTTTTGTCGTCCACGTCGCAGAGCGCCACGATGTTGACCAGTTCCTTCTGGTTGGCGCAGCTCATCGTGTCCCCGCCGCCCATGCCGCCCACGCCGATGCACGCAATGTTCAGCTTCGCGTTCGGCGATATCTTGCGGGGCACCACACCCGCCGTGTTCAGCTTCGGTTTTCCGGCGCAGCCCGCGGCCAGCACCGCTGTTGTGGTGGCCGACGCAAGGAAGGCGCGGCGGGTGAGTTGGAACTTGTCCATGAATCATGTCCTCCGGGGGGGTTGATATTGCTGAAAACAAGGATTCCCCGTAAGGATAGAAGTGTGCGGTGGAAAAATTCAACCTTTTTCAGGGGGACCGTCCGGGAGGAAGGGGAGCCTGCCGCCGTGGTCCGCCCGCAGGCAACCTTTCCGCCTTTCCAGACGGCGGACAAGCCCGGATTCAGGTCTGGTAGGGTCCGGGGTGGGCGCCGCGCGAAACTTCCGCAATCTTGTTGTTCCTGTCCACAAGAACCACCACGGGCTGGTGGTTTTTGGCCTCCTCGGGGGACATTTCGGCGTAGGTGATGGCAATGATGGTGTCACCCGGCGCGCCCAGCCGCGCAGCCGCGCCGTTGAGGCAGACCACCCCGCTGCCGCGCTCGCCCTCGATGATGTAGGTGACGAACCGGGTGCCGGTGTTGATGTTGAGCACGTGGACCTGCTCATAGGGGAGCATGCCCGCCGCGTCCAGCAGGTCCGGATCCAGGGTAAGGCTGCCGGTGTAGTTCAAATCGGCATTGGTGACCACCGCCCGGTGGATTTTCGCCTTGAACATGGTGAGTGTCATAATCAGATGACTCCCTTCTGCGCCGCCGGCTCGAATTTAATGTTGTCAATGAGGCGCGCTGATTCCAAAAACGCGGCCACCGCCAGCAGCACGGGTCCGTCCACGGTGTCCACGGGTTTCATGTCGACACCGTCAACAAGTTCGACGTAATCTATATTCACCCCGGCCATCCCCCCCCGCACCAGGGCCTTGATTCGCGCGGCGTCGCGCTCCCCCGCCTCCAGGGCGTCCCGCGCCGCAAAAAGCGACCGGGAAAGGCACAGCGCGCGCGTCCTCTCCCCCGGGGAAAGGTAGCGGTTCCGTGAACTCATGGCGAGCCCGTCCGCCTCGCGGACAATGGGCATTTCCACAATTTCCAGCCCCATGTCCAGGTCGCGGACCATCCTACGGATGACGGCCGTCTGCTGGGCGTCCTTTTGGCCGAAGTAGGCCCTGTCCGGCTCGATGGCGTTGAACAGCTTTGCGACCACCGTAGCCACGCCCCGGTAAAAATGGGGGCGGCTTCCGCCGCAAAGCCCCTCGCTCACCCCGCCGACCAGCACATGCGTGGAGAAATCCGGCGGATACATGCCGGAGGCCTTGGGCGCATACACGGCCACCACCCCGGCGTCCGCGGAAATTTCAAGATCCTTTTCAAAGGTGCGCGGGTACTTGTCAAAATCCTCATGGGGCGCAAACTGGGCGGGGTTGACAAAAATGCTGGCCACGGCAAGATCATTTTCCCGCGCGGCGGCGCGCATCAGGCTGGCGTGGCCCTCGTGCAGCGCGCCCATGGTGGGCGCAAACCCGATGGTTTTGCCCTGGCGCTTCCGCGCCCGCGACCAGTCGCGCATTTCTTTTGCCGTCTCAAAGACTTTCATTCGTAGCGGTGCTCCGCGGCGGGATACTCCCCGCCTTTCACCTCGCGCACATAGGCGGCAAAGGCGCCGCCCATGGCGGTTTTGACGTCCGCATAGGTTTTCGCAAAACGGGCGCGGCCCCACCCGAGAATGTCATGCATGACCAGCACCTGCCCGTCGCAGCCGCCACCCGCGCCGATGCCTATGGTGGGGATGGTCAGGGCCGAAGTAATCTCCGCCGCCAGCGGCGCGGGCACGCATTCCAGCACCACGGCGAAACATCCCGCCGCCTCCAGCGCCCGCGCCTCGGCCAGAATGCGGGCGGCATCCTGGGGCTCGCGCCCCTGCACCTTGAAGCCGCCAAAGTGGAGGATGGACTGCGGGGTGAGCCCCACATGGCCCATCACGGGAATGCCCGCGGACAGGACGGCGCGCAGAGCCTCCCCAATCCGATCGGTGGATCCCTCCAGCTTCACCGCATGGGCGCCGCATTCGCCAACCAGACGGCCCGCGTTGCGCACCGCTTCGGCGGCGGACACATGGTAGGAAAGGAAGGGCATGTCGGCGATGACCAGCGCGCGGGAAACGGCCCGGGACACCATGGCGGTGTGGCGGGCCATGTCGTCCATGGTCACGGAAAGGGTGTTTTCTCGGCCCATGACCACCATGCCCAGGGAATCACCCACCAGCACGGCATCCACCCCCGCCTCGTCCATGAGGGCGGCGGAGGGGTAGTCATAGGCGGTGAGCACGGCGATTTTCTCGCCGTCCTCCTTCTTTCGGCGGAAGGACGCCGCCGTCACGACATCGTTCATCACATCGCACTTTCTGAACCGTGACGCAACCCGTCCCGGTCCCTGGTGGGGCTCCAAGCGGAGCGGTTCAGCAAAGCTGCCCAAGCGGCCCAAGGCATACCACGCCGGCGTCCGGACCGGCAAACCTGCCGGCCAGTGCGGACACCGCCGTTCCCGTCACCGGGTCCACGGCATCCGGGGCGATTTCCGCCAACGGGCGCAGCACAAAGGCCCGTTCACGAAAATGGCGGTGGGGAAGGCACAACGTCCCATCGTCAAAAATCCGGTCCATCCAGAGGACCAAATCAATGTCAATGAGCCGCGCCGACCACCGCGCCCCCGGTTCCCGGCCCATCTCCGTTTCCACCCTCTTGACCGTGTTCAGGAGTTCAGGCGGCGCAAGCACCGTCCCGATTTCCACGGCAAGATTCAGAAACATTGGCTGGTCCGCCTCGCCCCATGGAAGGGTTTCATGGCAGTTGGACACCGCCGTCACCCGCACTCCGTCAAGGGCATCCAGGGCGGCCAGGGCCCGGCGCAGGTTTTCCGCGCGGTTGCCCAAGTTGGAACCAAGGCTCAAATGCACGGTTTCCCAAGATTGATCCATTGGCTCCATCCGTCTGGCAATTCAAGGCAAGTATAGCACACACAACCCCTTGCGGTGCAAAAGACCACCGGGGATTCTGTTATTTAGATGACACAATCCCGGTGGTTTTATATTTTTCATAGATGCCGGAAATATCTGCCGTTTTGGTCTCCCCGCCGTGAACCACCACACGATAACACAGCCGAACCGGCTTTTCCCGGGCCAAAAGGGTGGCTTTCCCGTCGGCCGGCCAAAACATGGGGGTGGGGGAAAAGAAACCGTAATCCCTTGTGAACCAGGGTGCGGGATGCCAAGGGTTTGCGGGATGGGTCAATATGGCCAAACCCTCAACGACCCCGTCACGGACGCCAAAATAATCACACCACGGGGAGGCGACGCCAAAGGTTCCCTTTTCCCCCATGCCCCCCTCCGCATTCACCAGGGTGCCGCCTGCGGCCACCGCCAGTTCGGGAACCATCCGCGCGGAAAACAGGGAATGGTTGGTCTTTTCAATAACCACATCAACCAGGGGGATGAGTGTGATGGCGAAATCCACCACGCGCAGTCCCGCTTCGGGGGCGGTGATGATGATTTCACGCTCGTCCCTCATGACCGGTTCCCGGCCGGGCTTTCGCCAGAGGCACCGGTCATGAATCACCACCCGGTCCCCCTCCGGTTCCGCAATCACAGGCCCCTGGCTCACAATCTGGCCCGCTTCGTTGGCCTCCTGCCAGTAATTGCCCCCGTTCACCTTGTCACAGCCGAAAAAGAGGGAATGGTGGTGCGGATAGGGCTCGGAGGTCTCCGTGGTCACGGATTCCCCTGAAAGGGGTCCGTTGACAGGAAAGAAATAGGGATATTTTTGCGTGCCGGCAAAGGTGTAGGCCGTGAAAAGCGCATCGTCCACCGTCACCACCACCCGGCTGCCCTCAAGCGCCGCCGCCACTTTGGCCGCCTGCGCCGCGCCCGAAACCAAAACCGCCGCCATGACAAACCAGACCAGCCGCTTCATTGTTTTCTCCTCCAAGCGCCAGGACCAAATGATACGGGCAAAACGGTCCGGCAGGGTAATTTTCACAAAGACACACCTTGAACGGTGACGCCCGTCCTGTTCTAATCTTCATCATTGCTGGAATAAACCAGAACACAAGACGGAGACCGGCCATGCGAACCATGCTTATGATCACAGTTGCCCTGATTGCCGCGCAACCCCTGCGGGCCGCCACCACGGAAATCGCCCCGGACCGCATGGCGGTGGTGAACGGACAGCGCACCTTTGTCCTTGGGCTTTATGAGAACCCAAAGGAGGACACGGTGCTGGAACAGGCGCGAGCGGCCGGGTTCAACCTAATCCACGCCACGCCCGACACGGCGTCTCTCGACCGGCTCAAGGCGCACGATCTCTTCGCCTGGATCAACACGGGCGCGGCGATAGATCTCAGCGAAGACACTGAAAAGAGGGGTGCCGGTCTGGCAGAAATGGCGGAAAAATTCGCCCAACACCCCGCTTTGATGGTGTGGGAGGTGCCGGACGAGGCTCTTTGGAACAACTGGCACCTGGCAAACGAGTGGCGCACCGGAATGGAGCCGAAACAACTGCGGGAACTAATCGCGGGACTCACCGCCGATCCGGCCGCCGCCGAAAAACTCCAAAAGGATTTGGCGCGCACACATGAACTTCGGGGACAGGCACGGTATGCCGAATCGGAGGCCCTGGCGGACTCCATTTGGACGGCGCTGGGAAAGACACAACCCCATCCCGAATGGAGCACCTCCACCGCCCAGGCGCGTTCGGAGGTCATGGCGGAGGGGATGATGCGGGGATACAAGCGCCTGCGCGAACTGGACCCGGCCCATCCGGTGTGGATGAACCACGCACCGCGCAATTCCCTTGAACAGCTTGCCATGTTCAGTGCGGCGGCGGACATCGCGGGCTGCGACATTTATCCCGTGCCGCGCTCCCCGCTGGTGGGACACTCGGACATCATGGACCAGAACATGTCCTCCGTGGGCGGCTACACCATTCGAATGCAGGACTCGGCGCCGGGCAAGCCGGTGTGGATGGTGCTGCAGGGTTTCGGATGGGCGGACATCCAGGAGGGCAGGACGCCGGAAGAAGCTAAAATTTTGCGCCGCCCGACAAAGGCGGAAACCCGGTTCATGGCCTATGACGCCATCGTTTGCGGCGCGCGGGGCGTGCTCTACTGGGGCACCATGGCGGTGGAAAAGGACTCCGTGTTCTGGAAGGAACTGCTGGAGGTGGTGGCCGAGCTTTCCTCGCTCCAGCCGGTGCTTTCCGCCCCGGACGCGCTGCCTGGGCTCAAGGTGGCCCTCACGCCCACACGGGGCTCCATGGACCGGGGTGTGCGCGTGCTGGCAAAGGACGCACCGGACGGGGTGTGGCTGGTGGTGGTGAACGAGTGGTACGACCCGCTGGAATGCACCGTTTCCGGACTGGGCGCGCTCAACAACATTAAATACGCCGACCCGGACGCGGGTGTGGAAACGGTGGTGGACGGCGGCGCGCTGACCCTGCGCATTCCCGCGCAGACCGTGCAGGTGCTGCGTCCGGTGAAATAGGCCTTCTCCGCGGACAATATATATAAAGGGCGCTCTCATGAACGGACGGGAACGGATTCTTGCATGCATCGGGGGAAAGACGGCGGACAGCCTGCCCCTCATGCCCATCACCATGATGTTTGCGGCGGACCTTGTCGGCGCACCCTACGGACGCTACGCCACGGATTACCGCGTTCTGGTGGAGGGCCAGCTGCGGACGGCGGAAGCCCATGATTTTGATTATGTTTCCTGCATTTCGGACCCGGCGCGCGAATCGGCGGACTGCGGTGCAAGAGTGGTCATCTTTGACAACCAGCCCCCCGCACTGGACGAGGGATGCGCCCTGCTGGCCGACAAAACTGCGCTGGCAAAGCTGCGCGTCCCCGATCCGCTGGGCGGAGGGCGCATGACCGACCGGGTGCATGCGGCGGCGCTGTTCCGGGATAAAACCGGCGGGGAACGGCTGATAGAGGGCTGGGTGGAGGGCCCCTGCGCCCTGGCCGCCGATCTGCGGGGCATCAACACCGTAATGATGGATTTCTTCGAGGATCCGGATTTTGTGAACGACCTGACGGAATTCGCGCTGGAAACAGCGCTTGCCTTCGCGGCTGCGCAGATTGCGGCGGGTGCGGAAATCATCGGCGTGGGCGATGCCGCCGCGTCGCTGGTGGGTCCGGCGGTGTACGAAGAGTTTGTCTGGCCGAAGGAGAAACGGCTGGTGGACGGCATCCACGCCCTGGGCGGCATGGTCCGCCTGCACATCTGCGGCAACACCACGGCCATCCTTGACGGCATGGGGCGGCTCGGCTGTGAAATCGTGGACCTGGACCACATGGTGTCCATGGCGGAGGCGCGGGCGGTGATGGGGCCGGGCCAGGTGCTGCTGGGCAACATCGACCCGGTGGCGACGCTGCGGAACGGAACCCCCGCCTTGGTTGAAAAGGCGCTGGCGGCCTGCCATGATGGCTGCGGCGGCAAATACATCGTGGGCGCGGGCTGCGAGGTGGTGCGCGACACGCCGCTTCAAAACCTGCGCGCCATGTCGGAATTCGCCCGGACCAGAAGACCCTGACCGGAGGGAATATTTACACCGGGGCGCGTTCCCGTGTTATCATTCCGCCCGTCCCCCAACCTCAAACCAGCATAATTTGGAACACATGCCATGTCCCGCAAAGACAAATTGTCCATACTCCGGACGGAGGAGTTCGCCGATGTGGAGGACGAACTGAGCGCCGCGCTGGAACAGTTGGAAAGCGCGAACAACCGCGTTCAGGCGCTGCTGGAGTCGGAAAAAGCCCCGGTGGAGGGGATGCTGCCGCTGGACGCGCCGGACGGTGCGGAAGATGCGCAGATCCCGGCGGCGGAATAGGCCCATCCCACACGACAACCCGGCGGACACATGGACGATTCCCATTTGAAAATACTGATAGCGGATCCCCACTCGCAGGGCGGGGGGCAGGTCCGCTATGTGGCCACGCTGGCCAGGGCGCTCACAAGATTCAGCCATTCCGTAACCATTGCGTGCCGTCCGGGAAGCGTGCTGACGGACGCGGCCCGCGAGGCGGACTGCGCACTGCTGGACCGGTTCACCTTCCGTGGCGGGCTGCGCCCCCGGGCCTGGGGCCATGACCTGTGGGAGGCAATGGCCTTCATCCGCAGGGAGCGCCCCCATATCCTGCATGTGAACGGCTCCCAGGATCACTGGACCTTCGCGCTGGCCAACCGCATCCTCGGATGCCCCGCCTGCCTGGTGCGCACCCGGCACAACACCTACAAGGTGGGCGGCAGTTTCCCCAACCGACTGCTCAACCGGCACTGGACCGACTACCAGATTGTGGTGTGCGACGCGGTGCGGCGCGACCTTGCCGCGCAGCGGACCTTTGATCCGGTGCGCATGTGCACCCTGCACAACGGTGTGGACCCCGAAAAATACACGGCCAATCCGGAAACAAGGGCACGGGCGCGGGCCGAATTCGGTTACGCGGATGAAAACATCGTGTGCGGGATTGTGGCCCGCCTTGTGGAGGACAAGGGTCACCAGTACCTCTTCAGGGCCGTGGCGCAAATGCGGCGCGATTTTCCGGAATTGCGGGTGCTTTGCATGGGCCAGGGCGTCCTGGAACCCCAACTGCGCCAGCTTGCGGAAAAACTGGGCATCGCGGATATCGTGCGGTTTGCCGGATTCCGCAACGACATTCCCTCCTGTCTTCAGGCGCTGGATCTGGGCGTGCAGCCCTCCATTGGCTGCGAGGCGTCCCCCTTCAGCGTGCGGGAGATGATGTCCCTCGAAATTCCGATGATTGTCTCGGATTACGGCGGCCTGCGCGAATCGGTGTCCGACGGCGTGGAAGGGCTGGTGGTGCGCGCGGCGGAGGTGGAACCCCTCGCGGCGGCGCTGCGGCGGCTGCTGTCCTCCCCCGAGGCGCGGGCGCGCATGGGTCGGATGGGCCGGCGGCGGGTCATGGCGGACTTCTCCGAGGAGGTCTTCGCCCGGCGCACCGAGCAGGCCTACCGGCGGGCCATGGGATTCCATCGCCAACGCCGCGGCCGCGGCAACGGATAAGGAATTAAGAAAATCAGGCCCTCCCCCCTGTGCTTTCTTAATTCAGCGCGGTCATTTGAATATTTGTGTTCAGCACCCCCTTGAAAGGGGGCCGGGGGGATGCCCCCCCGGCATGTTCCTTTTGCGGGTTATAACCCGGCTTTCATCCGTGGCTGAATCCTGTATATCCTGTCCATCCGTGTTTGATTGTTCCTGTTAATTTTTTCGGGGCTTTTGAATTGAACATACTGCACGTTGACGAACAGACGGAATGGCGCGGCGGCGAGCAGCAGGCCAGTTGGCTGGTGCGCGGACTCGCCGAACGGGGCCACCGTGTCTGGCTGGCGGCGCGTCCCGGAAGCCCCTTCCTGGCCAACCCGCACGGCGGGGCGGCGGTGGAACGGGTTGCCCTGCCGCTGCGGGGGGAATTCGATCTGTACAGCGCGGCACGACTGGGCGCGCTCTGCCGCCGTGAGAACATCGGCCTGATTCACGGGCATACCAGCCATGCCCACACGCTTGCGGTGCTGGCGCGTTTTTTTGCCGGGGGCGGCGTCCGGGTGGTGGCCTCGCGCCGCGTCAGTTTCCCCCCCAAACCGCACCCTTTGAACCGGTGGAAATACACCCAGCCCGACCGCATCCTGTGCGTGTCGCACCATGTGGCCAAGGTGATGCGCGAATTCGGGCTTTCCGAAACGCAGGTCCGGGTGGTGCACAGCGCGGTGGATCCCGCGCGGATGGACGTCCCCCCCCTGCCGCGCGCGGAGATGGGCGTGCCGGCGGACGCCCCCCTTTTTGTGTCGGCGGGCGCGCTGGTGGACCACAAGGACCACATGAACCTGCTCCAGGCTTTTGCCGAAGCAAGGCGCGCCCTGCCGCAGGCCTGGCTGGTGATTGCCGGCGGGGGAAACCTGCGCGCGGCGCTGGAGGCAAGGGCGGCGGAACTGGGCGTCGTGGAACGTGTGCGGTTCCTTGGCCACCGGATTGACGCGCCCCGCGTTATCCGCGCCGGGGATGTGTATGTGTCTTCAAGTTGGTCCGAGGGCCTTGGAACCTCCATACTGGAAGCGCTCGCCTCGGGCACGCCGGTGGTGGCCACCCGCGCCGGAGGCGCTGACGAGATGGTGCTTCCCGGCAAAACGGGCTGGCTGGTTCCCGTGCGCGACAGCGCGGCGCTGGCGGCGGCGATGCGGGAATGCATGGAACAGCGCGGCGCCGCGCGGCGCATGGCCGAAGAGGGCCGCCGCCTGGTGGACGAAGAGTACACCGCGCCCCGGATGGTGGAACGGACCATCCAGGCGTACGCGGAACTGCTCAACGGCGCGGAGGAATGACAGTGGGCGGAGTGACAGTGTTGACGCTGGTGCCAAACGCGGGGGACCGCCTGCCGCGCTGCCTGGAGAGCGTGGCCTGGGCGGACGACATCTTTTGCGTGGTGGATCCGAAAACCAGTGACGGCTCCGATGAAACGGCCCGCAGGCACACGGTCCATGTGGTGGTCCATGAGTATGTGAACGCGGCGGCGCAGCGCAACTGGGCGCTCCCCCAAATCACCACGGAATGGACGCTGGTGCTGGACGCGGACGAATGGGTTTCGGAGCCCCTCGCCGCCCGCATCAAGCAAATCACCAGCGACCCCGCCAGTTTGGACGGGTACGAAATTCTCCGGCATTCATGGTTTTTTGGGAAACTCATCCGCCACTGCGGCTGGCACAAGGACTTCAACCTCCGCCTCTTCCGCACGGAAAAGGGCCGGTATCTGGACAAGCGGGTCCACTCCAGGGTGGTTGTCGAGGGCGGCCGGGTGGGCAAAATCACGGAGGTCATGTACCATGACACCTACCGGGATTTTGACGAATACTTCCGCACCTTCCAGCGCTTCACCTCCTGGGGGGCGCAGGACGCCTTTGAAAAGGGGAAACGGACGCGCCTGATTGATCTGACGCTGCGTCCGGTGCAGCGTTTTCTGAAAATGTACGTGTTCCGGCTGGGCTTCCTGGACGGCTACCACGGGGCGGTGCTGTGCGGGCTGTCGGCTTTCTCCGTTTTCACCAAATACGCGAAACTATGGAACCTGCAACGCCTTTCCGCCCCCCCATCCCCCGGCGCAAACATTTCCCGGGAAAAGGATTGATTCCCGCCGCGTCCGTTTGCTATCATACGCGCCCCGTTATGTTTATACGCTGATGGCAAATTGTGTGTCTGGGCCACGGCCCTGGAGGAAAGCCTCGTGAAGACTTATGTCCCCAAACCCGGGGAAGTTGAGAAGAAATGGCATCTGGTGGACGCCGAGGGCAAAGTGCTCGGCCGTCTGGCGGTTGAGGTTGCGCGCCTGCTGCGCGGCAAGCACAAGCCCCAGTACACCCCCTTTCTGGACTGCGGCGACGGTGTTGTGATCATCAACGCCGAAAAGGTGCTGACCACCGGGACAAAGATGGAGAAGAAGGTTTATTACCGTCACTCCGGCTACCCGGGCGGCCTGAAAGAGACCAAGATGGCCGATCTGATGCGCAAACACCCGACCCGCGCCATTGAACTGGCCGTGCAGGGCATGCTTCCCCACAACCGGCTCGGTGACAAGCTGGCGACCCAGTTCCGCGTGTACGCGGGGCCGGATCATCCCCACGCCGCGCAAAACCCCGAACCCTACGAGTTTTAATTTAGGAGACTCCGACCCGTGATAGACTCCAAGACGAATGAAGTTGTCGCCACCGGCCGGCGCAAGCGCGCCACGGCCCGTGTCCGGATCAAACCCGGTTCCGGCCTTTTTGTCGTCAACGGCAAGCCGCTGGCGGATTACCTTTCCCGTGACACACTGGTCCAGCTTGCGATGCAGCCCCTTGAGCTCGCGGGGATGGTGGAAAGTTTCGATGTGCGCGCCCGCTGCGACGGCGGCGGCCTCGCCGGACAGGCGGGCGCCCTGCGCCTTGGCATTGCCCGCGCGCTGGTGGAGAACGATGAGAACATGCGCACCGTGATGCGCGGCGCGGGCCTTCTTACCCGTGACGCCCGCGAAGTCGAGCGCAAGAAGCCGGGACGTCCCGGCGCGCGCAAGCGGTTCCAGTTCTCCAAGCGCTAGGCCTTCGCCCCTCTGTCCGTTGGCGGTTGCATTGCCGTCCGGACGGGTTTGGGTCTTTTGCCGCGAATCAAAAATCCCCGCCGGGGTTACCGGCGGGGATTTTTCCGTTCTCATGAAGCCCGGCGGGGGTCAGTTGTTCCCCACCCCAAAGGTGTAGCTGCCCGAGCCCAGTTCGCACCTGAGCAGGCCGTCGCGGCACTCCACCGCGGTGATTCCCGGACTGTCCCCAAGAGGTTTCCCCCCCTCGGTGACCATGTCCGCCGACGCGGCGGGCAGCACCAGGGTGGCCGTGCTGTTTGGCGGAACCACCACATTACAGGACAAACCGTCCACCCCGCGTTTCCACGAGGAAACGATCCTCCCGTAGGGCGACTCGAAGGAGGCGTCCGCCTCCTTCAGGCCGCACTCCAGGCCGGGCGCCAGCAGGAAATGCCGGAATCCCGGCGCGTTCTCGTCCAGCCGGATGCCGCCGACGCCCTCGATGAACCACAGCCCGATGGAAATCAGGGTGTTGTGGATGTGCGAATTTTCCCCGTCCCATTCCTCCCAGATGGTGGTGGCGCCGTTCTTCAGCATGTGGCCCCAGCTCGGATAGGTGTCCTTGGAGGTGATCATCTCCACCAGGTCGTTGCGCCGCTGGTCCATGAAATACTTGACCATGAAGTAGGTGCCGTGCATGCCCGTGTTGAGGTGGCCGCCCTTTGTTTCAACAATGTCCTTTTCCAGGGCCGCCATGACGCCGGGGCGCAATTCCGGGGGGGTGATGCCAAAAAGCAGGGGGATGGCCAGATACGGCTGCTCCCCGTTGGCGTAGGTCACGCCGTCGGCGTTCAGGAATTCCTTGTGCAGCACCGCCGAGAGCGCCTCCGCCTTGGCGGCGTAAACCTTCGCCTCCGCGTCATGGCCGAGCAACCGGGCGATCTTTGTCATGATTTGCAGGCAGTACACATAGTAGCAGTTGTTGAAGAACAGCGTGGAACGGTCGTCCACCCGGTCGCCGCCCTGCTCGCGGCCCGGCGGCACCCAGTCGCCCAGGAAACTCCATTGGGCGGTGTCGTTGCCGATGCCGACATAATGCCGCAGCATGCCGTCCTTGACCTTGGTGTCGATGAAGGCCAGCCATTTCGCCATGACCGGCCAGCCCTGCTCAAGGATCCGGGTGTCGCCGTACTGGAGGTAGACCTGCCACGGCATGGTGATGCAGAAGCCGCTCCAGACGGGGCCGCCCCCGGCATACTGGGAGAAGGGCGCGGTGTAGGGCACATCACCCTCGGCGTTCTGCGAGTCGCGCCAGTCGGCGGCCCACTTGGTGTAAAACGCCGCCAGTTTGAAATTCATCATCCCCGCCTCCATGGAGGTGCCGGAGTCGCCGCCGTAGCCAAGGCGCTCGCGGTGCGGGCAGTCCACCGTATAGCCGCCCAGGCTGAGGCAGCGGTAGGTCCATTTCACGGTGCTGTAAATGTCGTTCAGCAGGGGGTTGTCGCACTTGAACTCCGAGGCGTCCGCATAGTCGGTGCAGATGAGCCGGCCCTCCATGGCCGCCAGCCCGGGCGCCTCCGCAAGGCCCCGCACATGGGCCCAGCGGAAGGAGTGGTAGTTGAAGCGGTTGCAAAAGACCTCGCCCCCGCCGCCCCTGGCGATGTAGGTGTCGCGCTGGCTGTAGGTTTGCAGTTTCCCGTCGGGAAAGCGCTTGTCGGCGTAGGTGATCTCCACCTTGTCCCCCGGCTTGAGGGTGTCAGGCATGCGCAGTGTGAACCAGCCGCTGTAATTGCGGCCCATGTCCACCAGCCAGCCTCCCTCAAAGGGTTCCACGGCCACGGGGCTGATTGTGTCAAGCAGGCGGTTCGGCTCCACGGGCTGCGCGGCGATGAGCGGCGTGGGCGGCGTGTAAACCGCGGCGGGCTTCCACGCGGAATCGTCAAATCCGGGCGTGTTCCAGCCGGGCGTCTCCAGGCGGGCGTCATACTCCTCGCCGCCGTAGTCGCCGCTGGTGTTCCTGCCCAGCGGGGTGATCCAGCCCGGATGCATTTTCCAGGATTCTCCGGTCGCCGCCAGCAGCATCCGCGCCTCACCGTTGACGCCTTCAATCTGCGCCCTCACCAGCGGCCCGTCCTGGCTGGCCTTCACCAGCGCGCCCATGGCCCAGCCCCGGCCCAACCACAGGGCGACACAGTTTTTGCCGGGCTTGAGCATCCCGGTGATGTCATGGGTCATGGCCAGGCCGCGCTTCCCGTAGTCCGTCACCGCCGGGGCGATCACGGCGTTGCCCGCCTTCTCACCGTTCACAAAAAGCTCGTAGTAGCCCAGCGCGCACACATGGGCCAGCACCCGTCCGGGCGACTCCGGCAGATCAATCTCCTTGCGGAACAGGGGCAGCGCGCCCGCGTTGTCCTTCATCCAGTCCGGACCGATCCATTTCCCCTGCCACTCCTCCATCCGCGCCACGCCCATGGTCCAGGAGGCCGGCGCGCTCCAACCGGAAACTTCGCCGTTCTGATCCCACACGCGCACCTTCCAGAGGCACTGCCGCCCGGTGGCAAGGGGTTTGCCGCCGTAGACAATCTGCTGGGACTGGCCGGTCTCCACCCTGCCTGTGGACCACAGGTCCCCCTCCCCCTTTTCGAGCGTGGCCGCGTCGCCCGCCACCAGAATCTCATAGGCGGTCTGCGCCGCGCCGCGCTCCCCGGAGCGCAGCTGCCATGACAGCCTTGGCTGCTGCGTGTCAATGCCGACGGGATCCGCCAGATACTCACAGCGCAGGGTTTCCACCGTAACCGTGCTTTCGCCAAAGGCGGCGGCGGCAAGACACAGGAAAAGGGACATCAGCGGCATGTGGCTTCTCATCACCGGAATCCTCCTTGAAACGGGCCTGAGTGTTGAACCCATACATTACCCGCCCGGACCGCGAAGATTCCACCTCATCCGCCGGGGTTCATGCCGGCTCAAACCAATTCCGCGTCTTGAGGCAGATACGGACCAGCCAGAGCATCACGGGCACCTCGATGAGCACGCCGACCACCGTCGCCAGCGCCGCGCCGCTCGACAGGCCGAAGAGCATGACCGCAGTGGCGATGGCCACCTCGAAATGGTTCGAAGCGCCGATCATCGCGGCGGGGGCCGCGTCCGCATAGGAAAGTTTGAGCAGGCGCGCGGCAATGTAGCCGATCCAGAAGATGAGCATGGTTTGGATGAACAGCGGAATGGCAATCCACAGGATGGTCAGGGGGTTGGCCAGAATGACCCCGCCCTTGAAACTGAACAGCAGAACCAGCGTTGTGAGCAGGGCAATAATCGTTATCGGGGTGAGCACATGGAGGAATTTTTCACGGAACCACGCCTCGCCCCTGGCGGCAATGAGCCACCTGCGGGAAAGGTATCCGGCAACCAGCGGCAGGGCCACATAGATCGCAATGGAAAGGGCGAGTGCCTGCCAGGGCACGGGCAGTTTTCCCACACCCAGCAGGAATCCGCCCAGCACGCCGTACAGCACCAGCATGGTCAGGGAGTTGACCGCCACCATCACCAGTGTCAGCCCGTCGTTGCCCCGCGCCAAAAATCCCCACACCAGCACCATCGCCGTGCAGGGGGCGATGCCCAGCAGAATGCACCCGGCGAAATAACTGCGCCAGAGCGGAATCTGGAGCATCTTCATCCCGTCCACCAGCACCACAGTGCCCGCGCCGTGCGTCGCGCCGACGGCAAGGTCCAGACCGAAGGGCATCTTCACCAGATCCACCGCGTCCGCGCCGATGAATCCCCGGAAAAACACGCCCAGGAAAAGCAGCGAGATACCGTACATGGTGAAGGGCTTGACGCACCAGTTGACGAAAAGCGTCAGAAACACGGGTTTGCCGCTTTTGCCCGCCCTGACCACCGACGCAAAGTCAATTTTCACCATGATGGGGTACATCATGAAGAAGAGGCAGACGGCAATGGGGATGGACACCACAGGCGCGCCCTTGACATGCAGGGACATGCCGTCGAGCGTTTTGGCCAGGCCGGGCGCCACCTTGCCCAGCACGATGCCGCCCACAATGCACAAGCCCACCCAGAGGGTGAGGTAGCGCTCAAAGATGCTGGTCATTTTACGGTCATTCGCGGAACAGGTGTTGTCATCCACAGCAGGAGCATCCTTCCTTTTTTGCCTGAATATATGCAGAGGCCACAAATGATTCCACACCGCTGCCGGGGAACCATTCCTGGATGAATTCCCGGCTTTCCTCCTTCACCTCCACCGAAACCGAGGTGAATCCCACAGCCCGCAGCATGCGCCCCAGTTCGGGAACGGACACCGCACCGGACACGCAACCGCAATAGGTTGCCGAACCGCCCCGCAGGGACTCCGGAAGCTCCCGGAGCATCACCACGTCCGCAATGGCGAGGCGGCCCCCCGGTTTTAGCACGCGGAACGTCTCACGGAAGACCTGTTCCTTGTCGGGGGACAGGTTGATGACGCAGTTGGAGATGATCACATCCACCGAATTGTCCGCCACGGGCAGATGCTCGATTTCTCCGAGGCGGAATTCCACATTGGACCAGCCGCCCCGGCGGGCGTTTTCACGCGCCTTGCCGAGCATGTCGGGGGTCATGTCCACACCGATGACCCTGCCGGAGGAACTGACTTGTTTCGCCGCCAAAAAACAGTCGAAACCGCCGCCGCTGCCCAGGTCCAGCACGGTCTCGCCGGGCTGAAGCGCCGCAATCGCCCGCGGGTTGCCGCAACCCAGTCCCATGTTGGCCCCCTCGGGCACCGCCGCGCAGTCCTCCTCCGAATAACCAAGGTTGACAGACAACCCAGGCCGGCTCATGCTGTCCGGGGCGCAACAGGAGCTCTTCTCCCCGCAACACCCGCCATCCGAACGGGCGATTTGCGCGTACCGATCGTGCACTTCATTCCGCAACGCGTCTTTTGACTGATCTTCCATGGGGCATCCTTGCTTATTCAGCGATTCGGGAAGGGTTTCCACAAAGGCGCGGATTTCATCCCGGACCCGCCGGTAACAGTCCAGTTTTTCCCCTTCGCCCGCCGCCAGTTTGGCCAGCGCGGGCGGATCATCAAACCCAACATGCACCACCTTGGCCTTGCCGGGGAACATTGGGCAGGTCTCATGGGCGTGGCCGCACACGGTGACCACATAGTCAAAGGGAATGTCCATCAGGTCGGCGACATTTTTCGAGGTGTGCCCGGAGATGTCCACCCCCGCCTCGGCCATCACCCGCACGGCGTTCGGGTTCAACCCGTGGGTTTCGATGCCCGCAGACCATGCCTCAATGACCCCGCCCTTGAGATGGCGCGCCCAACCCTCCGCCATCTGGCTGCGGCAGGAGTTGCCGGTGCAGAGGAAAAGTATTTTCACGTGTTGATCCATTTCATTCCTATTCAATGCAGGCGCGTCACGGCGCCGTGTAAATCATCCAAAGACCGCCCAAAATCACGAGCGCGCCGCAAACGCGCCTCACCCATACGGTGCCCTTCGAACCCTCGTTCCAGTTGAGAAAACGCTGGACAAGCTCGGTGGACGTGCCCGCGGCGACTATCACCGAGCAGTGCCCCACACCGTAGGCCAGCAGCAGCGCCGCCCCGTAAACCGGGTTTGTGGCGGCCAGCTTGAAGGTCATGGCCAGCATGGGCGCCATGAAGGCAAAGGTGCACGGCCCCAGCGCAACGCCAAACACCAGCCCGAGCACAAAGGCCGCCAGCATGCCCCTGCGTTTCATGCCCACCTGGCCGGGACCGGACCAGGGCACGGGAATCACGTCCAGCAGATGGAGGCCGACGGCAAAAAAGATCACGGCCACAACATAGTTGCCGTAGCGCCCCACATCACCCAGCATGCGCCCCGCCACCGCCGTGATCACGCCAATCAACGCGATGGTGAGCAGGATGCCGAAGGCAAAGAGGAAGGAAACCGCGAAGGCCCGCCGGGTGGAAATGCGCCCCTGCCCGTCGATGAACCCGACAATCAGCGGCAGGCTCGCCAGATGGCAGGGGCTGAGCAGGATGCTCAGCACGCCCCAGACCAGCGAGGCCGCCAATGCCACCGGAACGCTGCCGCTTACCGCATGGGAAAGGGTGGTGAAGACTTGCTGCACGGCCTCACCCCCCGTCCTTCACCGCATCCGCCCCGCCAAGTTCCACGCCGAGCTCCCGCCACTTCGCCAGAATGTCCTCCTTGGAGAAGAAACCCTCGTGCCGGAAGCGCTCTTTTCCGGCGGCGTCAAAAAATATCTGGGTGGGAATCATCTTCACCCCGTATGCGTCCGCCTCCTCCGGCTTTTCCCACACGTCAATGAACACCACCTCCAGCTTTCCCGCCTGCTCCTTTTTCAGTTCCTCAAGGATGGGGGCCATCATCTTGCAGGGGACACACTTGGTCGCGCCCAAATCCACCAGCCGGGGCAGCGCGGCCTGTGCCGGGGCGGGTTTCTGCTCATGCTCCATTTTTTGCCCCGCCGCCTCCTTGCCATCCGGGGGGGCAGGCCGTTGTTTAAGCGCCACCACCCCGGCCACCGCCGCTGCAAGGAGCGCCACAATCAGAATTTTCCCAATCATCCCGGCAGTGCCCGGTGTTTTGGGCTGGCCAGTCGTTTCCGTATCCATCAAAATCATCTCCCTGCGGCGGTCGGTTCACCCCGCGTCTTTCATCATGTCCCTCATTTCACCTTCGACATAGGCGGTGAACTTCTCCTGGTTGTCCAGCAGATCCCACACCTTTTCGAGGTTCTTCCAGCGGACTTCTTTCGCGCCACGTCCCAGGGAAAGCACCACGGACTGGGTGTTCAGATCGTATTCCTTGTTAAAGTGGGCGAATTCCGGCTCGTCAAGGTTGAGCGGTGACCAGCGCACCCTGCCGGAGGCCAGTTCATCCGAAAAACCGCCCTCCACCGCGCGCCGCGTCCAAAGCTCTATCTGCTCGCAGGAGGGGCAGCGCAGGGTGCGGTGGAAGTAGTACACCGTCAGCACCGGGGACAAATTTGCCCCGTCCGATGCTGAATCCGCGTTCGGGCCGGAACAAGCCGCCGCGCACACCGCAAGCAGGGCCAGAAGCAGCGGTTTATGCCAGCAGCGTTTTCGCACGGTCCGCCACCTTCGCAATGTTTTCCCCGTCTGCCGGGGAGGCCCCCTTTTCAAAGCCCATGTCGGTCAGGCGCAGGTGCGCCATGCCCTCAAAGCCCGCCTCTTTCAGCGTGTTCAGCGCGCAGTCCTTGGGGCAGCCGTCAATGGCCAGGATTTTCGACGCCGCCTGCGTGTTCACCAGGATGTCCCCCACCCGGCCGCCGATGCCCGCAAGACAGTACATGCGGCCCGCGCCGTCGCGGGTGAGTTTGCGCGCCGCCTGATCGGAGAGCGCGCCCACGTCCGCCGCACCGGAACAGGCAAAAATTAGTTTGGGGCCGGTGCCGCAGGAGCAGCCCTGTTTTGATTCCTCCGTCATGACCTTTTCTCCCTTTTCCGGGCCGCAGCCCGGCGTTGTTGCGCGCCTAAGCCAGCAGTTTTTTAATTTCCGCCACGTCCGGCACTTTTCCCGAAACCTTCACCCGGCCGTCCACCGCGAGGCCGGGCGTCATCATGATGCCGAAGCCCATGATGGTGTTGATGTCGGTGATCTTCTCCAGTTCGAAGTCACACCCCAGCTCCCTTGCGGCTGCCTCGGCGTTCTCCGCCAGTTTTTTGCACTTGGGGCATCCCGTGCCCAAAATCTGAATCTTTATCACGGCACACACTCCCTGCGTTCACAGCATTCCAAACACCATGCCCGCGGCGGTGGACATGAGCACCACCAGCGAGCAGTAAACAAAGGTCTTTTTGAAGCCCATGATGCTGTGGATCACCAGCATGCTTGGCAGGGACAGGGCCGGCCCCGCCAGCAGCAGCGCCAGCGCGGGCCCCCTGCCCATGCCGGAGCCGATAAGCCCCTGCAGGATGGGCACCTCCGTCAGCGTCGCAAAGTACATGAATGCCCCGACAAGCGCGGCCAGGAAGTTGGCCGCCAACGAGTTGCCGCCCACCGCCCGGGCCACCCATTCGCCGGGTATCATCCCCTCGCCCCCGGGACGGCCCAGCAGGAAGCCCGCCACCAGCACACCGCCCAGAAGGAGCGGCAGAATCTGTTTGGCGAAACCCCAGGTCACGTCAAACCACTCCCCCGCTTCGCCGCCGCCGGTGGCGGTGGCCGCGGAGAGGCCGAGGGAACCGGCCGCAAAGGCCCACACCGGCTCGTCTGGAAAGAGCAGCGCGAGCGCGGCGGCCGGCGCGGCGGCGAGCGCCACCCTCCACCATGCCATCCGGAACCATGCGGCAAGCATCACCGCGAAGGCGGCGGCGCAAAGGGCCGTTATAATCCATTTGGCGTCGTAAACCGCCTGCCACAGCCCCCCGCCGGACTCGGGCTTTCCCCAGTTTGAAAAGACCAGAACCGCCACCATGGCGGCAAAATACGCGGCGGTCTGCCACAACGGCCGGACGGCCTCCGGCGCGGGCATGGCGGCCTGTGAAAGGGCTTTCGCCCGCTCCTCCCCCCGGAAAATGAGGTGCATGAGCAGGCCGATGACAATGCTGAAACCAACGGCCCCCACGGCGCGGGCAATGCCCAGTTCCAGACCCAGCACCCGCGCCGTCAGCACAATCGCCAGCACGTTGACGGCGGGACCGGAATAGAGGAATGCCGTGGCGGGGCCAAGCCCCGCGCCCATGCGGTAAATCCCCCCGAAAAGGGGCAGCACCGTGCAGGAACACACCGCGAGTATCGTTCCGGAGACCGACGCGACGCCGTAGGCAAGCACTTTGTTCGCCCCGGCGCCCAGGTATTTCATCACCGACGCCTGGCTGATAAAGACCGAAATCGCGCCCGCGATGAAAAAGGCCGGGATCAGGCAGAGCACCACATGCTCGCGGGCGTACCACCGGACCAGGTGCAGCGACTCCGAGAGTGCGTTGTCAAAGCGCGCCCAGCCCACGGGAAGAAAATAGCAGGCGAGAAAGCCCGCGGCCACGAGAACAAAGGCCTTCCATTCTTTTCTCAGGTCAGTCATGAGCAACCCTGACCTATTCGTTCACCAGCGCAAGCTGTTTCCGGGCGTTTTCACGGATGACCGTCTCGATGCAGCCGAAGAAATTCGTGATGCAGGGGCAGCAAAGACGGTAGTACACCTGCAACCCCCGCTTTTCATCCTCCACAACACCCGCGTTCTTCAGCACCGAAAGGTGTTTGGACACGGTGGACAGGTCGGCCCCGACCCCCCCATGCAGTTCGCAGACGCAGCGCTCCCCTTTTGACAGTTCGTCCACGATGTAAAGCCGCGTCGGGTGGGCCAGCGCCTTCAGAATTCCCGCCCGCGCCTCCAGCAATGCCTGTTGTTTCGCGTTCATGCTGCCGTCCTTTGGTTGACTACTTGGCAATTTTACCAAATAATCGAGCAAACCGCAAGCGCCACATGCATAAGTGTCATAAATCATTTCATTTAAGGCTGTTGTGTCGATATGCGCACATCTTCATGCGCGGTTGATCGGCACGTTATAGAGGTGCCGAGGTGGTCCATAGACGGCGAAAAATCAATACGGCAATGTTGCGACCATGTTTCTCAAACATCACGCCAAGTTCTTGCGTTGTTTGTCGGTTTTGTGGAACGATTTTCCCACCAAGCCCTTTCGACCCTGTGCAACTTTCCGGCGGGAGCAATTCCATGAAAATCCTGAAATGGACGGTGATAATACTTTTGGGTGTGACATTGCTGGCGGCGGGCGGCTTTGTGCTGCTGGTCGGCCCGTGGCCGGTCTACAAGGAGGCGCGGTACAAGACCTCCTCCTATTACAGCCGCGCCCTGGCCGCCATCGACACCGCCGCCGACCAGACACATCAGGGCGGGGAAGTTGCCCCGCTCAGGGCGGGCTGGGCGGAGCGTGAAATCACCCCGAAGCCGGGCCACCCGATGGCGGGTTACGGCACGCGCCCGAACAACATGCTTTCCACCGGGGTGGCGGAGCCGCTCTTTGTGCGCGCGCTGGCATTGAACGACGGCACGGACACGGTGGTGCTGGTGGGCTCGGACATGCTGCAAACCCTGCCCAACCTGCTGGAGCCGGTGGAGGCGCGCATTTCAAAGAGTGTCTCCCTGACCAACCGGAATGTGATGTACACCAGCAGCCACACCCACAGCGGCCCCGGCGGCCTGGCGCCCGGCATGGCGGCTGAGGCCTCCTACGGGAAGCATGACCCGGCCTATCTTGCGCTGCTGGTGGACGCCTTTGCGGGGGCCATCGAGGAGGCGGTGGACACCCTTTCCCCGGCGCGCATCGCCCACGGCGTGGTGGAGGCCCCGGAATACATCCGCAACCGCACCCGCGGGCACGGCACGGAGGATGCCGCGCTGACTTTCGCCGTTGTCGAAAAAGCGCCGGGCGGACAACGGCTGTACCTGGCCCGCTATTCGGCGCACGGGACGGCCTACGGCGAGGAGATGCTGGAACTGAACAACGACCACGCGGGCGCGTTCCAGCGCGCGGTGCAAGAAAAGACCGGCGCGCCGCTGCTCTACATGGCCGGAGCCGTGGGTTCCATGTGCCCCAACCCGCCCGGACCGCCGCTGCCCGAACCCTGGACCCAGGAGCTTAAACTGGTCTTCGAAAACGATGTCGAGAGCGAACTGGTGAAACAGGGCAAAAAAACACTGGAGCAACTGCTGGCGGACCAGAAGGCGCGGGTGGAGGCGATGGGCGCGGCGATGGCGGAACGCCTGCTCGCGGCCGCGGCAAGCCTGCAATTTGAGGAAAAGGCGGATGTGGCCTCACTGGACGCGGCCTTCGACCCGCCCCCGGCGCAGGTGCGCCTCGTTTCGCCCAAATGGCGCCTCTCCCCCTTCGCCTTCAACCTTCTCGGCGTGCCCAAAACCGGCCGCCTTCAGGCCGCACGCATCGGTTCCATGTTCCTCATCGGCATGCCCCACGACTTCAGCGGCGAAACCGCGCTGGTCTGGCGCGAATGGGCGCGGGAGCGCGGCGCAAGCCTCTGGGTCACCAGTTTTTCAGGCACCTACCTCGGCTATCTCTCCCCCGACAAGTATTACCATGAAATGGGCGGGGGGCTTCACTATAATCAGAACTATGAAATCGGACAGATGAACTGGTTCGGGCCGAACCAGGAAGCCTATGTCACCGACCTGTTCCATCATGTGTTTGATCGGTTGACCCCGAAAACATGAATTATTGACCGGAGCCGGGGAGACTCCCATGAGTATTCGTGCGTTTTGCCAAGTCATGTGCGCCGTATGGGTTACCGTTGGGTTCCCCGCCTTCGCTGAGGGGGGGATGCCAGAAACCGGGGCCACCATATCAGATGGTTCAACTTTGCACATAGGTTCTGATTATTCCGCCCCCGACCAACTCTACGATCTTTCCGGGGGAACCTCCGGAAGCGACGAGCTTGAATGTGAAAGCCCCGACGGCGCATTTATTGTCACACGGCAGTACGACCACCATGGCAAAATCGGCTGTTCCCTGCTGCGCGTCTGGGATGCCAACACTGGCGCGCACACGTCTCCCATTCTGTTCAGGCAACTTTGGGACACCGGCTGGACCGGGGACTCCAAGATTCTTTTGGTGGCCGACGAAAACGCAATACTTCACATAGACCCCGCCACCGGAAAATGCCTAAAGCGATTGGCATACCCGCAGGCGGACGCCGTGCAGTTTCCCCAATTTCTTCCTGATGGGAAACAGGTCATCATGGCGTTGCAGGCATTCGGATCGTCTTCCTTGCGATTTTGCCACTCAAAAGTTGTCCTTATGGACACAACCACGGGGGCTGTTTCACATGAAATGACAGGGTTGGCCAGTAGAATCTCTGGAATAACGATGATTTCCGAACGGCTCGCCTTCTTGAAATCCGCCTGGCTCCTCTCAGACAGCGCGGTCGTTTACGATGTCATATCCCAAAAAGTATTGATGCGTTTCGAAGGCAAGCAGCTTGACGTCGAACATGCTGTGGAGAATGGAAAATACATCGTTCTTTCGGATTACGCCAACGGCAAAAAGTTTCTCGTTCTCCGTCTGGAGGACGCCGCCACCACAACTTTTTCATGCCAAGATGGCGATGTTTTGTCCGAATACGAGGGCAGGCTTGTTCTCTGCCGACGTTTTGCGAATGCGGGGCAACATAAAAACACCATCGAACTGGTTGAACCCGACGGGACGCCTGTCCAGAAAATATTCACCGGACATTTACGAAACGCCGCCTGCAAGGAAGGCACGCTGTTGTTAGTGTGTCCCGTATTTAGCAAACGGGGGGCAACCACAGGGGCAACGTTGTCCTGGGTTGACCTTTCTACAGGAAAACAAATTCGCACACTGCCAAACTGGCCCACACGAAATATTTGCTTCAGCCGCACAGCGGATACTGTCATCGGAACAGGCGGAAATATTGTGATTGCCGGTCCGAAGGGTGATCCACGGTGCCTGCTAAAGCGGAATAATCCAGGAATCAGCCAACAAGACCGTTTCCAGTGGGGCATCATCAAGAAAAACATCATTGTAATGCACGCCTTATGGAATGAAACGGTCTGCCTGAGCATGGGTGATGGCAGCCTCAATCCCGCCAGCGGGCAAATGTCCGGAATGAAATTCATGCTTGGCAGAAATCCTGCGGCATCGCCGGACATAGAATATAGTCCTGCATTTGACTGCCATGATTCAGAGGTGGACGCATCACATGTTCAGGACACATCAGGTCATTGTGCAACCCTGTTGGAGCAGCAAATATGGAATATTTTGACTGCCACGTCTGACACCTGCAAAAGTGCCCTGACTGCGCTCAACAACGGAAAATTGCTCTCCATCAGCAATCCATTGCGCATCAGGAAGATGCCCGACGGCACCATAACCGAGCGAACCGATCGGAACCAGCACCTTCAACTGTTTGATTTGGCCACCGGCATCATGGAAAAGGACTGGCCTCTCCCAACCACCGGGCGTGGGTTTTTGAAAATGCACATCTCAGAGGATGAAACGCTCGCGCTGTTGCTGGGAACTAATTATTACGCGGTTTTTGACCTAAAAAACGGCGAAAACCTCATTTCTGGAAAACCCGAATACATAATCCCAAAAGATGAGGACGAGAGCATTATCAGCAAATTTCAACCATACCTGTTTCAATGCGGGTGCATATCACCGGACAAGAAACTGGCGGCAATTGCCGCGGGAAACGGCTGGATTACCCTTGTTGACCTTGCGAAGAAACGGCAGGTGGCGCAAATTTGCATATCTGCTGGTGCGCCAAATATGCAGGGTTATGCTCCGGATATGCTGGCGTTTTCGGAGGATTGCCGCCACTTTTACGCGGGTTGTTTTGTGGACGGATTTGTGTTGCGCTGGGAAACTGCGGCCATAATAAGCCGGACTGTCCCGGCAGGTGCCGGAGCGCCAGCCCTTTAAGTTTTCCCAAAAGCAATGAGGTTGCATTCTGTGCCCACCCCGCTGATTTCGTGCGCCTATGGCCTTATGTGTCTTGCAATCTGCATTCCCGCCTTCTCGGAAGGGCCGGCGAAGCCCGCCTCACCGCAGGTGGTGCTGTCGTGGGATGACACGGGGGATTTTGGCCCGCAGACGGCAAACACCAAAACAGCGGGCTGGCAGGAGGCGATAGACTACTGCGTGGCCAACGCGCGCGACCTCTATGTGAAGGGCGGCTGGGGCGGGCGCAAGCCCGTCTACAATGTGTCGGAGACGATACGCATCCCGGCCACGCAGGACTTCCGCATAGACGGCGGCGTGTACGTGCTGAACTGGATCGGCGCGGCGGACGATCCGGCGCGGGACCTCATGCTGATCGACTCGACCATGAACGGCGAGTACCATTTCGGCATTTTCGTGTACGGCGGCGCGGGCGCGGCCCTGCGCATCCGCCCGGAAAACCCCGTGCCCATTGACGGCTTCGCCGTGTTCATTGAAACGGAGATCAAGTCGCAGGGCATCGCCGATCCCGCACCGTTCACGCCCGGCGAGCGGAAGGCGGGAACAGGCCTGCTCCTGGACGGCACCAGGGCCCCCATCACCGCCAGCCGCTTTGACTTCATCGGCGGCATACTGAACTTCAAGACCTGCGCCGAAGCCAAAGGCGTGTTCACCCAGAACCATTTCAACTGTCTGCACCTGCACACCAACGCCTCCAAGAGCACCCTCTTTGCCCTGGGCCCGCAATGCTCCCAGAACAAATTCCAACTGACCATCGGCGTGGACCAGGGCGCGGCCGAAGTGCGCGGGATTGTGCTGGAGGGCTTCAATAATGTGCTCGAAATCATGACGCGCGGCGGATTTCCCAAGGCCAATGATGTGGTTTTCGAAGCGGCGGCAAAGGGAAACCGGCTGGACATCATCCACGGCCGGCCCGAATTCGACCCCTCCGATTTTGTCACCTTCAACGCGCCAAAAGACGCGAACACCGTCACCGGCACCGGCATCCCCAAAAACGCGCCCGACGGGGCCGGTTTTTGACATTTTCATCTTTGGCGCGTATCATACGCATGTTCGGTGGCGGCTCCCGAAAGGCGTCGGCGCCGGATGCCCCCCGACAGCGCCAACCGTGGCGTCTTTCTCTTTAAGTGAATTGTTTGCAAAGGATTACACGACATGAAGATCACGGTAATCGGCGGTGGCAGTTCCTACACCCCCGAACTGCTTGACGGGCTCTTTTCCCGGCTTGACTCCATTCCCGCCACGGAAGTCTGGATGATGGACAAGGACGAGTCGCGCCTCTCCATCAACGCGGCCTTTGCCCGGCGCATGGCCGAAAAACACGGCAACCCCTTCACCGTTCACGCCACAAGCGACCTGCGGGAGGCGGTGAGGGACGCCAAATACGTGGTCACCCAAATCCGGGCGGGGCAGATGCAGGCGCGCATCAACGACGAGAAACTCGGCCTGCGGCACAACATCATCGGCCAGGAGACCACGGGGGTGGGCGGTTTCGCCTGCGCGCTGCGCACCATTCCGCGCATCCTTGAGGTGGCCCGCACCATGGAGGAACTCGCCCCGAAGGGATTCCTCATCAACTTCACCAACCCGGCGGGCATCAACACCGAGGCGGTGCTCAAGCACAGCGCCATCCGCACCGTGGGCCTTTGCAACGTTCCCATCGGCATGATCATGCAGGTCATCAAGCATTTTGGCGGCACCGTGGACGACGTCGAACTCGACTATGTCGGCCTCAACCACCTTTCCTGGGTGCGCAGCTTCAAGGTCGCCGGGGAGGACGTCACCCAAAAGGTGCTGGACAAGTTCATCGAGGTGGCGGAGGAGGAATGGGAGGTCGAGGCCACGCGCAACAACATGATCGAGGCGATGAAACGGCTCGGCATGTTCTGCAACTACTACCTCCAGTACTACTACAGCACGCCCACCGTCCTTGACTCCATCAAGGCGAAGCCCTGCACGCGGGGCGAGGAGGTGGTGTCCGTCGAGGAGAGCCTCTTCAAAAAGTACCAGGACCCGGAACTCAAGGAAAAGCCGGAGGAACTGGGCAAGCGCGGCGGCGCCCATTACTCCACCGCGGCCTTCCTGCTGGTGGACGCCATCGAGAACAACCGCCAAAACCGGCAGATTGTGTGCTGCCGCAACAACGGCGCCATCCCCACCTTTGACGGCGATGTGTCGGTGGAGGTGCCCGCCCTGGTCGGCGCGGAGGGGGCGAAAGCCATCCCCCAGCCCGCGCCCGCGCCCGTCATCCGGGGGCTGATGCAGAACATCAAGGCCTACGAGTCGCTCACCGTGGAGGCGGCCGTGAAGGGCGACCGCAAGGCCGCCTTCGAGGCGATGCTGCTGCACCCGCTCATGCCCGACGCCACCGGATGCGCAGCCCTGCTCGACGAGCTGCTGGAGATTAACCGCCCCCATCTTCAGGGGACATTCTTTTAAATCACCAACCCGCAACAGACAGGAGACACCAACGATGATGAACGCCGTCTGCGAAACCAGCCTGCCAGGACGCCAGCCCGACAGCCGCGGGAAGGTGCGCGACATTTATGACCTTGGTGAAAACCTGCTGATTGTGGCCACCGACCGCATCTCCGCCTTTGACTGGGTAAACCCCATTGGCGTCCCGGACAAGGGCAAAGTGCTCACCCAGATTTCCCTGTTTTGGTTCGATCAGGTGGCCGACATCTGCCCCAACCACCTAATCTCCGCGGACATCAGGGACTTTCCGGAGGAGTTCCGGAAACACCCCGAAATGTTTGAGGGGCGCTCCATGCTGGTGCGCAAGTGCCAGATGTTCCCGGTGGAGTTTGTCATCCGCGGCTACCTCGCGGGCAGCGGCCTGAAGGAATACCGCCAGACCGGCACGGTCTGCGGCATCAAGCTGCCGGAGGGACTGGTGGAATCCAGCAAGCTGGACACCCCCATCTACACCCCCGCCACCAAGGCCACCGACGGGCATGACATCAACGTCAGTTCGGAGGAGGCCGCGAAGATCATCGGCGCCGACTGGAACGCCAAGGCCTCCGACGCGGCGCTGCGCGTCTACGGCCGGGGCCGGGACATCGCAGCGGAGCGCGGCATCATCCTGTGCGACACCAAGTTCGAGTTTGGCGTGCTCAACGGCGGGCTGGTGCTTGCCGACGAGGCCATGACCCCCGACTCGTCCCGCTTCTGGCCCGCCGACCAGTACAAGCCCGGCCAGAGCCAGCCCAGCTACGACAAGCAGTTCGTGCGCGACTATCTCGAGACCACCGGATGGGACAAGAACTCGCCCCAGCCGCCGCTTCCCGAGGATGTGATCATGAAAACGCGCGCGAAATACATGGAAGCCTTCACCCGCCTCACCGGCAGGAAAGAACTCTAACCCGTGGACAACAGCATCACCCCCCAGGAGCGCATCGAAAATCTTCCCCACTCCGGCGGACTGTGCCGCCCCTATGACGGCGACCATCTGCGGGACGAGTGCGGCGTGTTTGGCGTGTTCGGCCATCCCGAGGCCGCCAAGCTCATCTACCTGGGGCTCTACGCGCTCCAGCACCGCGGCCAGGAGGGGGCGGGGATTGTCTGCGCGGACAAGGGTGTCCTTTCAGCGCACCGCGGCGTGGGCCTCGTTTCCGACGTGTTCAAGCCCCACAAGCTCGCCCGTGTTTCGGGCGACAGGGGCATCGGGCACGTCCGCTACTCCACCTTTGGAACCAGCATACTGAAGAACGTGCAGCCGCTGGTGGTGGACTACGCGAAGGGTTCCATGGCCATCGCCCACAACGGCAACCTCACGAACGCGGCGGTGCTGCGCGAGGATCTCGAGGAGCGGGGCGCCATCTTCCAGTCCACCACCGACAGCGAGGTGATCATCCACCTTGTGTCCCATTCCAAGAAGGAAACCTTCACCGAGCGCGTCATTGAGGCGCTGGGCCAGGTGGTGGGCTCCTATTCCGTGCTCGCCATCAACGGCAGCTGCATCGTCGCGGCCCGCGACCCCCACGGATTCCGCCCGCTTTGGCTGGGACGGCTGGAGGACGCGTGGGTGCTCGCCAGCGAGACCTGCGCGCTCGACATCATTGACGCCGAATGGGTGCGCGAACTGGAGCCGGGCGAGGTGGTCACCATCTGTGAGTCGGGTGTGGAGTCGGTCCGGCCCTTCCCGGAGGCGACACCCCAGCAGTGCGTTTTTGAGTATGTCTATGTCGCCCGGCCCGACAGCCATATCTTCGGCCAGAGCGTGGACGAGGTGCGCAAGCGCCTGGGCGCGGAACTGGCAAAACAGGCGCCGGTCGAGGCGGACATGGTGATGGCCGTGCCAGACTCCAGCAACCCCGCCGCGCTGGGCTATTCCCACGAGTCGGGCATCCCCTTCGACATGGGGTTCATCCGCAACCACTATGTGGGCCGCACCTTCATCGAGCCGGACCAGGGCATCCGCGACTTCGGCGTGAAAATCAAGCTCAACCCCTCCCGGAAAACGGTGGAGGGAAAGCGCATCGTGCTGGTGGACGACAGCATCGTGCGCGGCACCACCGCGCGGAAAATCATCAAGATGCTGCGCCGCTCCGGAGCGAGGGAGGTCCATTTCCGCATCGCCTCGCCCCGTATCATCGACTCCTGCCATTATGGAATCGACACGCCGAACAGGACCAAGCTCATCGCCCACAACATGAGCGTTGAGGAGATACGGGACTTCCTTGGCGTTGACTCGCTGGCCTATCTGGACCGGGAGGCGATGCTCCGGGCGACCCTGGGCGAGCCGGGGCATTTCTGCACGGCCTGCTTCACCGCCAAGTACCCCACGCGCGTTCCCGAGGACTTCCAGGTAAGGTGCGGGGGCAACGCCCGCCATGTGGATCACAGCACGGAGCAATACGGCGCCTGAGTGCGCCCCTTTCCCCCGCGAAAGTTTGACGCGGCGGCGCTTTCTTTTGTAAGATAATGTTTTCCAGTTACTTGCCGATCATATGCGGTTGTTGTGGAGCCTGCGGCGCGCATGGATGCGCGGGTCCCCGGCAAAGCGCGAAGGAGGAGCAGACCCGTGACGATGACCAAGCGCGAACTGGTCATGCAGGTGGCGAGCAAGCTTGACATGACCCAGAGCGACGTCTCCCGCATTGTGGAGGGCGCCTTTGAAGCCATCACCAAGTCCCTTGCGCAGGGTGAACGCTGGGAACTGCGCGACTTCGGGGTTTTTGAGGTGAAAAGCCGCGCCTCACGCATCGGCAGAAACCCCCGCACCGGCGAGCAGGTGCCCGTCTCCGAACGCCGCGTGGTCACCTTCCGCCCGGGCAAGCGCATGAAGGAACTGGTTTCCGGCGCTGCGGCGGACTCCCCCAAGGAATGACCCGGGCCGCGCCGCGCCGCCGCGGCGCCGCGCGGTCGTTGAATTGTCATGCGGCCCCCACCACGGAAAGCGCCCGCACCATGTTGGAACCGTCCAACACCGCACTAATCCTCGCCGCGGAGACAAGCACGCGCCATTGTTCGGTGGCCGTGTGCTCGGGAACCGCCGGAGACGCCGCATCCATGCGGGTTCTCGCCGAATGCTCCATTGACCGGCACCGGCTCCATTCCGAGAAGCTGATTTCAACCGTTGACTGGATTCTGGGCGAGTCCGGCGTGTCACTTCCGGACCTGGACTGCCTCGCAGTCTCCATCGGACCGGGCTCCTTCACCGGCCTGCGCATCGGCGCGGCGGCGTTCAAGGGGCTGGCCTACGCCTGTTCCCTTCCCTTGCTGGGGGTGCCCACCCTTGACGCGCTGGCCCGGCTGCCCATGGCCGCCGAAGGCTGTGTCGTGCCGCTGCTGGACGCGCGCATGGGCGAGGTCTTCGGCTCCGTGTGCCTCATGCGCGGCGGAGTCCGCGAGAAACTATGCGCGGACATGGCTGCGCCCGTCGGGGAGGTGATGGCGCGCGTTCCGGAGGACGCGGGCACGGTGCTTGTGCTGGGGGACGGCGCGGACCGCTACGCCGGGGAAATCAGGGGGCTTTGCCCGCGTGCGCAGGTTTGTCCCGGCGGACTTTCATCCCCCCGCGCCACCGGGGTGGCGGCCGAGGCGCTCCACCTGCTTGGCTGCGCGCCGGCCACGGACCCGGCCCTTGTCAATCCCGTGTACCTCAGGGCGTCGCAGGCCGAGATCAGCCGCGGCATGGGGACTGAATGATGGACGGGAAAACGCAGACCGTATTCCTGCCCTTCAGCGCGGACTACATGCCCGCCGTGCTGCTCCTGGAAACGGACTCCTATCCCGAGCCGTGGACGCACGGGATGTACCGGCAGGAGCTTGAGAACCCCCTGTCCCACATGGTGGTGGCGCTCCGGGACGGCATGCTGATGGGCTACGCCGGATTCTGGCTGGTGCTTGACGAGGCCCATGTCACCCGTGTCACCATCGCACCGGAAATGCGGGGCCAGGGCCACGGGCGCGCGCTGATGGAACACCTGTTGAAAATGGCCTTTGACTTGGGGGCATCGCTGGTGCGGCTTGAGGTGCGCGAGACGAACGAGACGGCCAGGAACCTCTACCAATCCCTTGGTTTCGTGGAGGAGGGCCGCCGTTTCGGCTATTACAAAAACGGCAGCGAGGACGCCGTGCTCATGGTCTTCCGTTTTTAACTGTCTCCGTCCCCGCCGAACACCTCCGCCTCAAAACGGAACAACCGCGCATCCCCCCCCGAAAACAGCTCTTTCGTCATCCCCGCCTTCCGGCACAACCCCTCAAGATACTGGGAAAGGTTCCAGCCCTGTTCCACCGGAACCTGCGGCAAAAGCAGTCCGCCACCGCGCCCCCGGTATTCCACATAAAGCCCGTCCCTGCCGATGACAATCTCCTCCGGGGAATTCACCGGAACAAAGGGAGAACCGCCGGGTTCCGCGGCGCAAAGGGCGGATATCTCCACGGATATGCGGTCCAGTTCGGAAACGGACACGGGGGCAAAGCGCGGATCACTGCTGGAGGCACTGACGGCATTGTCGCGAACCGCGCTCACAAGACTTCCCACCGGACGGGGATACCCGATGCATCCGCGCAGGCTGCCGCCGGTGCGGAGCGTCACAAAGGCGCCCCGTTTTTCCTCCAGCGCGGGCGGAAAATCACGCCCCTCCAAAGACAGGACCCCTCCACCGCGGCAGTGGGTTTCCAGCGTTTCACGCGCCACGGAAAGAAGCAGTTTTTTGTCCTCCGGGGAAAGTTTCACGGCTTCGCCCCGCCCGCGCCCTCTCCGGGGGCATGCCTGATGATGTTGAATTTTCGTTTGACCGGCTGTTCCGGCGGGGTCGGTTCACGCACCCCGGAAGCGGGTGCGGACTCGCCCCCCGCCGCGGGTGCCTGGATTTCCGTCGGCTGCGGCGCGGTTGTGGGGGCCGGGACCGGGGCAGCCGCCCCGGTCTGCGGCGCTGCCGGGGGGATGTTTTCCTGTTGCGTGGGAGGGGGCGTCTCCGCCCCGGACTCGGGCTTGCCAAGCACCGGAAGGGGACGCACCCTGTCGGGCCGCGCGTCCAGCGGGGGCCGGGCGGGATCATGGAATGTGAATGCCGCGTAACTTACAGAACGGTCCAAATCACCGGTTTTGGCCGCAAGCAGGTCATAGGCAAGTATCCGGCTCTGGGTGTGTTTTGGGACCATGCGCAGCAGCACGGAAATGCAGCGGCACCCGTCGATCACATTTTTGGTCTTTTCCAGATACCGTTCGAAGCCCGCCGCATCCATGGCAAGGATTGGCTCAAAAGCCTCCCTGTCCAATTTTTCAATGTTGGCGATGATGTTGTCGTTGAAGGGGCGGTTGCTGAAATCGTTTCCGAAGTGGGTGAAACTGCTGCTTGCCACCACGAGGGTGCGCTCCGTCATGATTTTTCGGAGCGCCTTGGCGATTGACTCCGCCGCCCGGGGATTGTAATTGCCGCCCGCGTCGGTCAGTTCCCCCACCACCACGGGAACAAGCTTAAACTCAAGCAGGCGCTCCTGCAGATAGGGAAGCAGCGCCTCCACGCCGTATTCGTACTCGTGTATCTGCTCCCGCTGCGGCATTTTTTTGTACATGAGCGACCGGGCTGAAAAGAGGGGCGAAAAGAGCAGCTGCTCCACCGCCTCCACGTCAAGGGGCACCGGGCCGAGCGGGGTGATGAACACCTCCACGGCGGGGATTGAGCAGTTTTCAAGCTTCGCCGAGTGGGAGGGGGTCAGGATGATGACGCGGTCATACTGCCCCGGCTTCAGGTTCTTGAAGGCGTGCGCCGTGACCGGACCGGCAAAGCCGTAGGGGGCGGGCGAGGCGATGCATCCAACCATGGCCCCGCCCGTGTCGGGCGCGTCCGCGGCGTCAAAGTAACCCCGCACGCTTTGAAGCAGTTTGCCGGGATCATCCGGATAATAGGCGCCCGCCACTGCGGGCATGCGGGCGCTGACCTGGCGTGCCGCCGCCGTGGAACCCGCCAAAAGACACACAGCCGCCAAAAGCGCCGTGGCTGAAAGTATGACGCGCGACATGAAACTCACTCCCGCTGGTGGTGGCCGGAAACAGCGCCATTGTCTCACAGCCACCCCCCTGCCGCAAACACTCAGGTGTCAGATTGCTTCTTTTTCCTGCTGTTGAGGTGCTCCAGCACCTGCGCCATGCCCTTGCGGGCGGGGTCATGGCCGGAATCCAGGGCCAGCACCATCTCGAAGTAACGCAGCGCCTTCTCGTAGTCCTTTTGACGGATGTGGCATATGGCGACATTGTATTTGGCCGCGCACAATTTTTTCCGCAGTCTCGAATTTTCCCCCTCCTGCTCCCGGACTGTTTGATAATGCTTCAGCGCCTTGAAGTAGTTCTTCTTGTGGAAATGGTAGTCGCCCAGCAGTTCCTCGCGGGACAGATCCGTCCGTCCGCTGCGCGTGCTCAAAAACTCCTCAAAATCCCGCTGCAGTTTGTGCTTGTGCTCCTCCGGGGTGAGCATCTGCGCCACCGCCGAACGTTCAACCAGGACGGAAAGATTGTTTCCGTTCCGGTCCTCGGGTATGAACACAAAACGGGGCTCGTCGTTTTTGTACGGGGAAGCGGGATAGCCGACAAGCAACTCGCCGTCAATGAATTCCACAACCATGCGCGGGCTGTCCTCGGGAATCGTGTGGTCGAACTGTGTCGGATCAAACCTGCCGTCAAAACTCTTCACCGTGTATATGGCCTTGACATCGCTGAAGGGGACATGGACTGACTTGCCCAGCGCCTGATTGTTCCGGTCCACCAAGTCAAGATGGAAACTGTCGGCGTTCCGGTTTAACGAGAAACTGAACCCCAGCAGGGTCCTGCCCGCCTTGGTGTGTACCACCAGGCGTTGCCTGATGCGGCGCTCCCGCGAGTCGTCATTGTTGTCCTTGTCCACACGCCTAAACAGGGATGATTTAAACGGCATATGCGTGACTCCTCAGCATTGGGATCCACATCCAATTTTCATTATATAGCACTTTCCGCAGAATGGCAACTATTTTTAGAATTGTGCCATATGCGTGGGAAGGGTTGATTGACATGGAAGGCATGGTGTTGCTATACTTCGCCGCGACTGTCCGCCAAAGGCGTGTGTTTTTCTCATTTTTTCAGCGCAAGACGCTGTTTTTGTTGATCTTACACACTGTCTCCCCGGTGTTGCAGGGGGGCTTGTTCAAGATTCCGGGTCTGGCTGCGGGGTATCCCATGGCCGCCGTTATGGTTGTGAAGCATCAGGTTGTTTGACAGGCAGCATTGCTGGGGCGTGGCCAAGTTGGTAAGGCACCAGTTTTTGGTACTGGCTATCGTTGGTTCGAATCCAGCCGCCCCAACCATTTATCAGCTGTGATGTGAACGGTATGAACACCATGAAAATATTTAGCGGTAATGCCTCCCGCCCCCTGTCACAGGGGATTTGCCAGCATTTGGGCGTGACCCAGGGTGAGGCCGTGGTCAGCGCCTTCAGCGACGGCGAAATTCGTGTGCAAATTCAGGAACATGTGCGCGGCAGGGATGTGTTTCTCATCAACAGCACCTCCCCGCCGGTGAACCAGCACCTGATGGAACTGCTGATCCTGATTGACGCGGCGCGGCGCGCCTCAGCGGGCAGGATTACCGCGGTGATCCCCTATTTTGGATACGCCCGGCAGGACCGCAAGGACAAGGCGCGGGTGCCCATCACGGCGAAGCTGGTGGCGAACCTGATCACTGCGGCGGGCGCCGACCGTGTTTTGACGGTTGACCTGCACTGCGGCCAGATTCAGGGTTTCTTCGACATCCCCGTGGATCATCTGGCCGCCGACATCGTTTTCTGCGACACCCTCAAGCGCGAGGGTCTCCAGGAGAACCTGGTCGTGGTGTCCCCCGACATGGGCAGCGTGGGCCGCGCGCGCGAGTTTGCGAGCCGCCTCGGCGCGCCCATCGCGATAGTGGACAAGCGCCGCCCCCGTGAAAACGTGTCCGAGGTGATGAACGTCATCGGCAATGTGGAGGGCAAAAACGCCCTTCTGCTGGACGACATGATTGACACCGGCGGCACCCTGGTGAAGGCGGCGAAGGCCATCAAGGATTTCGGCGCGCTGAGCGTGCGGGCCTGCGCGACCCACACGGTGTTCAGCGGCCCCGCCCTAGACTACATTGAAAATTCAGTCCTGGAAGAGTTGCTTGTCTGCGACTCTGTGCCGTTGACGCCGCGCGCGGCGGCAAACCCCGCCATCCGCGTGCTGTCGCTGGCCCCGCTCATCGGCGAGGCCATCCGGCGCATCCACCAGGACGAGTCCGTAAGCAGCCTGTTCATACAGCAATAACCTAAGCCGTTTTGGAGATTTAGTAATGGAACTGAAATCACTCAGCGCGAAGACGCGCACCACGGGAACAAAGGGCGCGGCCCATTCCGCGCGCCGCGAGGGCTCCGTGCCCGCGGTGCTGTACGGCGGCGGCAAGGATGCCGCGTCGATCAGCGTTTGCACCCGCGATTTTGACAAGCTGCTCCATGCGGCCGGCGGCACGCACCCCATCGTGCAGCTCGCCTTCGACGGGGAGTCGGACTTGAGCGGCCCCGCCCTGGTGAAGGCGGTGCAGCGCCACCCCGTCAAGGGCAGCCTGCTTCACGCCGACTTCCTGCGCATCCGCATGGACGAGCGCATTGAGACGTCCGTGACGGTGGTGCTGACCGGGCAGGCCAAGGGCGTCCTTGAGGGCGGGCTGGTGGAGCACCAGCTCCGCGAGCTTGAGATTGAATGCCTGGCGCTGGACGTGCCCGCGCACATCGACGTGGATGTTTCCGGGCTCGGCGTGGGCGATGTGATTCATGTGTCGCAGATTGCCGTGCCCGCGGGCGTCACCATCCTGACCGACGGCGAAATGCCCGTGGCCTCCGTGGTGCTTCCGCGCGCCGCCGCCGCCCAGGCCGAGGCCGAGGCCGAGGGTGCCGCCGAAGCCGCCCCCGAGGCGGCCGCCAAGAAGGCCTGAGCGCTGCTTGGCTTTTCAGGACGCCCCCGCGCGCATCAGGAGGTTTGAGGCGTGAAACTGATTGCGGGACTTGGAAACCCCGGTCCGCAATACCGGAACACGCGCCACAACCTTGGTTTTGTGGTGCTGGACATGCTCGCCGAAAGGCTGGGCGCCCGGCTTGACCGCGAAAAGTTTCAGGGACTCTTCACCGAGGTTTCCCACGGCGGAAACCGGCTGATGCTCCTGAAGCCGCTGACTTTCATGAATGTGAGCGGCGCGAGCGTGGCGGCCGCCGCGCGCAACCGGGTGCCCGATCCGCAGGATGTGCTGGTGGTGGTGGATGACGTCAACCTGCCCCTGGGACGGTTGCGGGTGCGCCCCGGCGGCAGCGCAGGCGGCCACAACGGGCTCAAGTCGATTATTGAGCGGCTTGGATCCGACGCGTTTCACCGGTTAAGATTGGGAGTTGGCGCCAACCGGCCCGGCGAGGATCTCGCGGATTATGTGCTTGACCGGTTCCGGCCGGACGAGGCGCCCATCGTGCGGGAAATGACCGAGAAGGCTGCGGATGCGGCGTTGCTCTGGGTTTCCCAGGGAATTGAGGCGGCGATGAACCGCTTCAACCAGGGACGAGACAAGGAAAATCAGCGTGCCGACCAATAAAAAACACACCATCAGCGTGCTGGTTGACAACCAGTTCGGCGTGCTGGCCCGGGTTTCGGGCATGTTCAGCGCGCGCGGCTACAACATCATCAGCCTCTGCGTGGGCGAGACGGAAAACCCCTCCATCTCCCGGATGACCGTGACCGTCCGGGGCGACGACGGCGTGCTCGCCCAGATTATCCAGCAGTTGAACAAGCTGGTGGACGTGATCGCCGTCGAGGATCTCACCTCCGCCTCCCATGTGGAGCGCGAACTGGTCATGATCAAAGTGTCGGCAAACAGCAAAAAGCGGGCTGAGGTGACCGAAATCGCCGCAATATTCAGGGCGAAGGTGGTTGATCTCGACGCCTCCTCCATGACGGTCGAGGTGACGGGCGCGGGCGGCAAGGTGGCCGCATGCATCGAGATGATGCGCGGTTTCGGCATCCTTGAGCTGGTGCGCACCGGGGTCATCGCCATCCGCCGCTCAACACCGGCAACCGCCCCGGAGGAGGAATAACCCCGTGGGCGCGAGCAGGCTGCACTTTTTTTCAAACACGGCCGTCCCCGCCGGGGGAAGGGCATGCGGGGGTTGCCTGTGTGTCCGCCCGCCCGAACCGGGCGACCGCGGCCCCAAGCCGTGCCGTGTGGCGATGTGTAACCGCCGCAGCCTTTGAAACGGGCTGCGGCTTTTTTTTATATGCGCCGCCGCGGCGGCAACGCAAGGAGACAGTGCTTTGAGGACTTTGCTCGAACTTCAGCAACTGGACCTGAAAATACAGGAATTCAAGAAACGCGAGCAGGAGATTCCGCGCCAGAAGGAAACCTACTCCATCCAGCACAAGCGGCTTGACGCCGAACTCAAGGAGAGCGAGGACCGGGTCAAGCGGCTCAAGCTCGAGCAGCGCGACTGCGAGGGGGAAATCGAGCAGAAGAACACGCAGATACGCAAGTTTGAATCCCAGCTCATGTCGGTGAAAAAGAACGAGGAATACAAGGCGCTCCTCCACGAGATTGACCTGCTCAAGAAGCAGATCGGCCTGAAGGAGGAGCGCATCATCGCGGTGATGATGGAGATAGACGACGCCCAGGTGAAACTGAACGAGGACAAGCGGCGCATCCAGGGGGAAATCAGGAAACTCGACGAGGAGTGCGCGCGCATAGACGCCGAGCTGGGCGAGGCCGTCCGGGAGCGGAAGGAGCACGAGGGCCGCCGCCATCCGCTGGCGGAGAAGGTGGAGACGGTGCTGCTCCACAAATACGAGCGCATCCGCAAGTCCCGCACGCCCGCCGTGGTGCCCCTCAGTGAAAACGCCTGCGGCGGATGCTTTGTCACCGTGAGGCCGCAGGTGATCAACGAGATTATGGCGAAGGAATACCACACCTGCTCGCACTGCGGCAGGCTCCTCTACTGGGCGCCGGGGCTGGTGGAGGCCGAAATCGAATCCTAACCGGAGCCCCTTCAGCCATGCCCACACCCCCCCACCCCGGTCCGGCCATGAGCATCCAACGGGAAGTGGCGGCGGACGGCCGCCCCTGGCGGGACTATCTGGCCGGGCTCATCCTTCATGGAATCAAGCTGGGGCTTGACAACATGCGCTTCCTCATGGAAGCCATGGGGAACCCCCAGGACGCCGTTCCGTGCGTGCACATCGCTGGCACCAACGGCAAGGGCAGCACCGCCGCGTTTTTGGACGCCGTGCTGCGCGCCGCCGGACTCAGAACAGGACGCTTCACCAGCCCCCACCTGTACGACATAACCGAACGTTTTCTCGTGGACGGTGCGCCCATGGCCGAGGAGGAACTACGGGACGGGGTGGCGCGGCTGATGCGCGCGGCGGCTCCCATGCCCCATCCCCCCACCTTTTTCGAGGCGAACACCGTCCTGGCCTTTGACATGTTTCAACGCCGGGGGGTGGACGTGGCCGTTGTCGAGGTCGGCATGGGCGGACGTTTTGACGCCACCAACATCATTTCCCGGCCCCTTGCCTGCGCCGTCACAGGAATCGACCTTGACCACCAGCAGTACCTGGGCGACACGTTGCAGGCCATCGCCTTTGAAAAGGCGGGAATTCTCAAACCGGGCGCGCCCTGCGTTCTGGGCCCCCTGCATCCGGAGGCTATGGCGGTGGTGCGCGCGCGCGCGGGGGAGGTGGATGCCCCCCTGCTCCTGCCGGGCCGGGACTTCACCCATGAATGCCAGGGGCCGCCACTCGCGCCAATGTTCACATTTAAGTCGGCCGGGACATGCCTGGGGCCGCTTGCCCTGGGGCTGGCGGGCACGCATCAGGGGGCCAACGCCGCCGTGGCGGCCATGGCCGCGCTGCGCTGCGCGGAAACATTCCCCGCCGTCACCGGCGACGCCGTCCGCCGGGGTCTCGAAACCGCACGCTGGCCCGGACGCCTGGAAAAGGTGCTGGACAACCCGCCCGTCTACATTGACGGGGCGCACAATCCGGCGGGCGCGGCGGCGCTGGCGGCGGCCATCCCCCCCTCGGTGATTGTGTTTTCCGTCGCCTCCGACAAAAACGCCGGCGAAATGATTTCAATGCTTTCCAAGAAGGCCGCCCCCCTGGTGTTGACGGTCTTTACAGGCGGACGCGGCATGGAACTGGGCCAGTTGGAGCACGCCGCCGGGGAAACGCCCCACCTGACCTCGCCGAACATGGCGGAGGCGGTGGAAACCGGGATGCGCCTCGCCGGAGAATCAGGGCTTCCCCTTGTGTTTGCCGGCTCACTCTACGCGGCGGGCGAGGCGAGAAAACTGCTGGAGGAGCGTTACGGCGCGCCGCCCCTGCGGTTTTAGCGCGCATCGCGCGGCTTACGCGCCGATGGTGGAACTGAGGGTGAGCATGGGCAGGAGCATGGCGATGACCAGAAAGCCGACAATGACGCCCATCACCACAATGAGCAGCGGCTCGAAGAGCGCCGTCAGCGCCTTCACCGCCCGGTCCACCTCGATGTCATAGGCGTCGGCCACGCGCTTCGCAACTGTGCCCACACGCCCGCTCTCCTCGCCCACGGCAAACATGCTCACCACCATGGGCGGAAAGAACTTCTTTGTGCGCAGGGTTTCGCTGAGGCTTTCGCCCTCGGTCACACCGATGTGAATCTGGCTGACCTCGTCACGGATCAGCACGTTGCCCATGGTTTCCGCGGTGATTTTGATGGAGGTCAGGATGGGCACGCCGTTGTCCATGAGCGTGCCGAGGGTGCGGGCGAACTTGGCCATTTCGTACTTGGTGATGACCGCGCGGACCACGGGCACCCGCAGCAGGAACCCGTCGAGTTTGCGCCGTCCGGGCTCGGTGCGGAAATAGCGCACCAGCAGGCCGCCCGCCGCGCCGAGCACGATGAGCACGGCCCACCACCACTTTCCCATGAAATTGCACACGGCCATGACCATGAGCGTTGGCAGGGGAAGCTGGGCGTTGAATTCCTCGAAGATGGCGATGAACTTCGGAAACACGAAGGAGACGAGGATAAAGATGGCGATGGAGCCCACGGACAGGAGAAAGGCGGGGTAGACCATGGCGGACACGGCCTTGCCGCGCAGCTCCTCCTTCTGCTCACCGAAGGCGCAGATGCGCCAGAGCACCTCCTCAAGCATGCCGCCCGTTTCGCCGGCGCGCACGAGGCTCACATACAGCGGGGGAAACACGCTGGGGTGCTTTTCCATCGCCTCGGCGAGCCCGCTGCCCTTCTGAACGTCGTCGCGGAGCTGATCGATGATTTTGGCTAGTTTCGGATTCTCGGTCTGCTCCACCAGCGTGCGCAGCGCGCGGGTGATCATCATGCCCGACTCGCTCAGGTTGGCGAGCTGGCGCAGGAAAAGGTTGCTGTCCTTCAGCTTTACCCGGGACAGGGACTCCCGCAGGGTGTCCTTTTTCTCCTCGGCGGCGGCCTCCTCCACACGGATGGGGAAAAAGCCCATGTCGCGCAGGCGGGCGATGGCGGCGCGCTGGTTCTCCGCATCGATGACACCCCTGCTCACCGCGCCGGGCCCCTTCTTCACCTCGTAGCGGAACTGCGGCATGTCACCGGCCCAGATCCGCGCCGAGGGTTTCGGCGTCGGCGGTGAGGCGCAGCACCTCCTCCAGCGTGGTGTCGCCGGAGTGGATCCGCTGCCAGCCGGAGGCGCGCAGGGTCTTCATGCCGTTGCGCACCGCTGTCCGTTTGATGTCGAGCGCGTTCGCGCGCTGCACGGTCATCTCCTTGATTTGCTCGGTGAACGGCAGGATTTCATACACGGCCAGGCGGCCCCGGAACCCGGTGTGGCGGCACTCGTCGCAGCCCGCGCCCCGGCGGAAATTCGCCCCCGCCATGTCGGCGGGGCCGATGCCGAACTCGTGCCTGAGCACCTCCGTGTCCGGTTCGCAGGGCCCGCCGCAAACGCGGCAGATGCGGCGCACAAGGCGCTGGGCCACCGAGGCGATCATCGTGCTGGAGATGAGGAAAGGCTCCACGCCCATGTCCGCGAGGCGGGTGACCGCGCCCGCGGCGTCGTTGGTGTGCAGGGTGCTCAGGACCAGATGGCCCGTGAGGCTGGAGCGGATGGCCATTTCGGCGGTCTCGTAGTCGCGTATTTCGCCGACGAGCATGATGTCGGGGTCGTGCCGCAGCATGGAGCGCAGGCCCAGCGCGAAGTCGAAGCCGATCTTGGGCTGCACCTGCATCTGCGAGATGCCCTGGAGCTGGTACTCGATGGGATCCTCGATGGTGATGATCTTGCGGTCCACCTGGTTCAGCTTGGCCAGCGCCGCGTAAAGCGTGGTCGTTTTGCCGCTGCCCGTCGGTCCGGTGACGAGGATGATGCCGTGGGGTTTGCTGATCAGCCGGTTGAACAGCTCCATGTCCTCGGGCAGGAAGCCGAGCTGGTCCATGGTCATCGCCATGGAGGAGCGGCTGAGGATGCGGATGTTCACCGACTCGCCGTGGGGCGTGGGCAGGATGGACACGCGCAGGTCGTAGTGGGCCTCGCCGAAGGAGGCGAGAATTTTGCCGTCCTGGGGAAGCCGCTTCTCGGCGATGTTCAGGTTGGCCATGATCTTGATGCGCGACACGATGGCCGCATGGAAGCCCCGGATGGAGGGCGGCGTGGGCGCCTGGTGCAGGATGCCGTCAATGCGGTAGCGCACGCGCAGGCTGTCCTCGAAGGGCTCGATGTGGATGTCCGTCGTCTCCGACTGGATGGCCTCCAGGATCAGCTCGTTCACAAACTTGATGATCGAGGCGTCTATGCTCTCGTCGCCTAGGTTCGCGCTGGTGGGCAGGGCGTCCAGGTTGACCAGCGCCTCGGACGCGTCGGCGTTGATGAGCATGCGCTCCATCGTGTCCGCGCCCACGCCGTAGAGGTCCTTGGTGACCCGGGTGATTTCCTGGGGGGTGGTGACCACGGCCTCGATGCGCCGCTTCAGCACCAGCCGGATGTCGTCCAGCAGCTGGCCGTTGAGGGGATCGCTCACCGCGACCACCAGCGTGCCCCCCCGCTCCTGCACCGGCACAAAACCGAAATGGGTGGCAAACCTGGCGGGAACCTTCTCCACCAGCTCCGGGGGGATTTCCATTTTGGAGGGGAGCACAAAGCGCATCTCGCAGAAATCGGCGAGCGCCTCGTAGACCTGCTGCGCCGTGGCAAAACCAAGCTGGGGCAGCACGCTGATCACGTCCAGCCCGTTCTTGGCGGCTTCGGCGCGGGCCCGGTCAAGCCGGGCCGCGTCCACCACGCCGCGTTTCAGCAGAAATTGTTCGAAACCGTTCAAACCGGGCACTGTTCAACTCCGTATTCCCCGTCCGGGGAAGCTTCTCAAAGGATGGTAGCACAGCGGCTCCACCCCGGCAAAGCGGTGGGGGACAGGGCGGCCGGTACGCAATCAGGGCGACGGCACGGAAAGGCGCGCCAGGGCCTCCCGGGCGCGGGCGGACACGGTCTGATGCGGGCTGGCCAGCGCCTGGGTGAAACAGGTCCGGGCCAGCTCGGCGTTGTGCAGCCCGTCATTGTAGACCGTTCCCAGCGCCAGGTTAATCTGGGCGATGGCCGCCGGGTCGGTGCATCTGCCGCGCACAGTCTCCAGGGAACGGGCCATTGTCTCTGGTGATTTTTGCGCCATGCCCTCCTCCAGGGAGGCGCGCATCCCCTCCATCGCCAGCGCCGCCACCATGGTGGCCGGGTACTGGGAAAGCACCCGCTCATATTGGCGGAAGCCGTCCACACGGTTGTTCCGGGCCACATCCAGCGCGTAAAGCGGCTCGTAATTGTGGTCTTTCACCTCGGAAAGCAGGTTGTACCGCTCCACGCTGGCGGGGCTGCTCATGAAGGCGCGGGGATAGGCGGTGCGGAGATGGTCATAGGCGGCAAACGCTTCCGGATAACGCTGAAACTGGGAAAATTCAATATCCGCGAGCAGCGCCTGCGCATCGCCCGCCATGGGATCATCGGGATGGGCGGCCAGCGCGCCGTCAAGCAGCCTCCGCGCCCCGGCGGGATCGTGTGCCTCGATGAGATTGCAGGCCTCTGAAAGGGGGATGGCCGCGGGGGCGGCGGCGGTGATGACGCTTTCCGGCTGCCGCGCCGCGCCGTCTTTTCCGGAGCCGTCGCGCAGCAGCGGGGTCAGCGCGACCACCGCAACCACGAGCGACGCAAAGGCCACGCTCGCGGCGGGATGGCGCAGCCACGGATTGCGGACCGGCACGGCGCGCTGTTCCTCAAGGCGTCTGCGCACGATGCCCGACAGGTCACCTGTGAACTCCGGGGCTTCCAGCCGGACCGCCCCGCGCACCAGGCGCAATTCATCGGCCTCGGCACGGAATGCCGCGTCCCCGGCCAGCGCCCTGTCCAGCCGCGCCTTTTCATCCGCCTCGGGCGGCTCGTACAGGGAGGCCGCGAGCACCCCCCGCATTTTCCTTTTCAGAAACCAGTTCATCCGCTTATTCAGCCTCTTCTTCGCCGCCCCCCGTTTCGGGGGCGAAATCACCCAGCGCGGCGCGCAGTTTTTTCAGCGCGCGGAACAGGTGAACCTTCACACTGCCCACCGTGCAGCCCATTTGCCCGGCGATTTCCGCGAGGGAAAATTCCTCAAAATGACGCAGCATGAACACGTCACGCTGCATGGGCGACAAGCCGACCAAGGCGGCCCGCACCCGCTCGTCCAGCTCCATGCCCCGCACCAGCGCGTCCGGCAGGGGAGCCTGCGCCTCCAGCGGCACACTCTCGTCCCCGGACGTCCGGCCCTCGTCCAGCGGTTCCGTCTGATGGCGCTTGCGCCGCCGGAGATGGTCTATCGCCTGGTTCGAGGTCAACCGCAGCAGCCACGACAGGAAATTGCCCGTCGGAGCCCAGCTTCCAATCTTCTGGTACGCCTTTATCAGCGCGTCCTGCGCCACGTCCAAGGCGTCTTCCCGGTTGCCGGTCACACGGTACGCAGTCGCGTAGACACGCCCCTGGTGCCGCCGGACAATCTCCTCGAAAGCGTCGAGGTTGCCCGACTGGGCGGCCAGGGCCAGTTCCGTGTCGCCGGCCTCCGCCGGATTAAACTGCTTTGACATGGTTAGTTGCACCAATTAGAACGCCGGTTTTTCCCAAAAGGTTTACATCTGCGCCACAATCCCGTTCCGCGCCTATTTTACAACGTTCCGATGGCGCGGAAACAGAAGCGCCCCGGCCTTGACAGGAACGCTCCCGGACACCACAATAACTTGGAGGTTCCAATCTCCGAAGGAGTCAACATGGCCAGATGGTTCCGGAGCATCGGTTTGATTGCCGGGTCTTTGCTTTTCCTTGCCGCAGCGGGGGCAACCGCGGCACCGGCGGCGCAGGTTTTTTCCGACCAGCCGAATGCCGTTGAATTCCCCGTGGAAGAGGCAAAATTTATCCGGCTGATGGTGCTGCAAACCACTCCCGCCGGCCAGCCTTGCATTGACGAGTTGGAAATCTATGGTCCGGCGGGAGAGGCCAACCTTGCGCTTGCGGAAACGGGGGCTCGCGCAACCGCCTCCTCCTGTCTGGCGGGCTATGCGGAACATGCCATCGGACATCTCAACGACGGCAACTATGGCAATGACAAAAGCTGGATCGCGGCAGGAGCCGGGGTGGAATGGGCGCAAATTGAACTGCCCGCACCGGCGCAGGTGTCGAAAGTTGTTTATTCCCGGGATCGAAACCGTTTCTTTGCCGACCGCATGCCCACCAGCGTGGAAGTGCTGGTCTCGATGGATGGGAAAGATTGGAAAAGTGCCGGCAAACTGGCCGCCGAAGCCGGCCCGGTGGTGCTGGCGTCCCGGCCGGATGATGCGGGGGCGCTTGTGCCCTCCCCCCCGCCCCCACCCAAGGCCGCCAACATTCATGGAACGCCTGAATCTGACCCGCTAAAAGAAGCCTTTCTAACCGAGGAATATGCCTGGATAAAGACAGCGGGCCGGGCCGACGTGGACCCGCGCCTGGTGCCCTACAATGGCCGTGTCAAGGAATATCCGCGCCATGTGGGCGACGACGTGCTGCCGTTGCCCCCCGTGTTCGCCCCACCAGAATTGGATGAGACCCTGAATGATTCCTGCTGGGACGATGCCTCACGGGGCACGGTGCGGGTGGCCCATCCTTTCGATTTTAACGCTGTTCCGCTGGTGGCCAGCGACCTGTGGGCCTGCCGCCACGACGGCATGGTATGGTTTGCCCTGCGCACGGACCGGTTGCTGAGCAGTCATGTGGCCGTGGTCTCCTCGGCGGACATGGGGGGCTGCGGCGTGGTTGAACTGAAGGACGGGGCGCTTGTGTTCAACCAGTACAAATCCAAAAACGGGCGGTTGGCGGTGGACACCTCCCTGCCCGTAAGGGGTTCATTTGACAAATCGCTGACAAAGTTCAAGTTTGGCCTGCCCCTCTCGCTCTTTCCCGGCTGCGACAAACAGGGTTTGCGCGTGGGGCTGGGCATGGGCGGCCGGTATACGGGACCGCTGGGGCGGCCCATCCTGTTCAAGTTTTCATCACTCGGCATAAGGTACAAAGATTTTAGTGCGAACGGCGCATTCTGGGTGGGGTTCAGCCTGCCCGAAGAGGCGGATCCGGTGACAGTGCAGGTCACGCCCAAATGCGAGGGAACGGAAATCGCATTGACTGGGGGCATGGGCGTCGCCGCCCTGATTCCCGCCACGACAGGCCCCGTGGGGCCGGAAGCCACCCTGCGCGTAACCGAGGGTGCCAACGAATACACCCTGCACCTGCTGCGCTACGATCCCCTTGACCACACCATTGCCCAGATGGAGGACATGGCGGCACGGCTGGAAAAACAGGGATTGGACGTGTCCGCCGAGCGGAATGCCGTTGCGGGTTTCCGCGAGACCCAAAAGCGGCTAATCACCACGCCCGTTCCGGACCTTTCCAAGGAACGGTCCGCGTTTTATGAAATGCGGCTCGCCAAGCGGAACCTGTTTCTCCGCGCCCCCGACCTGGAACCGGCGCGGGACATCCTTTTCGTCAAACACCACGCCTTCGAGCCGTCCCACAACTACAGCGACTACTTTGATTCGGCGTTCCGCGGCGGCGGCGGCGTGTATGTGGCGCGCATCCCGGAGGCGAACGGACGCCTTGCCCCTGAATCCGCACAGCTGACGGAACTGTTCAATTCCGGCAAGGGCATTGCCCGAAATCCCATGGCCGACTTCGACCTCAACCGGGTCTACTTCTCCCACCGGGATCCGAAGGACGGTTACTACCATGTCATGTCGGTGAAATCCGACGGCACCGGCCTGAAACAAATCACCAGCGGCCCCTTCCAGGATTTATGGCCCTGTCCGCTCCCCGACGGCGACCTGGCCGTCATCAGTTCCCGTTGCACGGCGCGGTTCATCTGCTGGCGGCCCCAGGCGTCCACCCTTTTCCGGATGAAGCCCGACGGCGGCGAATTCCAACCCCTCTCCTTCGCCAATCTCACCGAATGGGCGCCCTCCGTCATGGACGACGGCCGCCTCATTTGGACCCGCTCCGAATACCAGGACAAGGGCGCGGACTTCGGGCACACGCTCTGGGCCATACGCCCGGACGGTTCGCAGGCCGAGCTGGTTTTTGGCAACGACATCATCCAGCCGAACGGCTACGCCAACGGGCGGCCCGTGCCGGAGACCAAAGAATTCGTCTGCACGCTCATCTCACACTTTGGCGATCTGAACGGTCCGATTGCGCTGGTGAACCCCGTGATGGGCAGGTCCAACCCTGGGGCGATCACCAGCCTCACCCCCGAAGTGCCCCGGCCCGGCATGTGGCCCGACAAGGAATGCTTCCGCGAACCCGTGCCCCTCTCCCGTGATTACTTCCTGTGCGCCCACGCGCCGCGCGGCACATTCGGCATCTATGTGATAGACCGCTTCGGTAACCGCGAAATGCTTTACATGGATCCGGACATCTCCAGCATGTGCCCGACTGTGTTCAGAAAACGCCCCCATCCGCCCGTGCTCGCCCGGCCCGCGGAAACGGTGGCGGAGGAAACGGGCGAGTTTGTCCTCAAGGACGTGTATCAGGGCATCTCGCCGCAGGTGCCCCGCGGCTCCGTGAAATACATCCGCGTCGTGGAGGAGGTCAGGGCCGTCCTTGACGCACTTCCCAACGGCGAGTTCAGGAAGGATCACCCCGAATTCCAAGACTGGTACGCCACCCCCGTGCACAAGGTCAGCGGCCCCTTCGGCTGGCCCACCTATGTGGCAAAGGCCCCCCACGGGCTGGTGCCCGTGGAGCCGGACGGCTCGGCGCGGTTCAACGCGCCCGCCGGGAGGGTGCTTTATTTCGAGGCGCTTGACGAAAACTTCAACGAGTTGCAGCGCATGCGCAGCGTGGTGCAGTTGCAGCCCGGCGAGAGGCGGGGCTGCATCGGCTGCCACGAAAGCCGCCTGGCCGCCCCGGCAAACAGCGGAAGGCCCGCCGCAAAAGAACTCCACGCGCCGGTTCTCGCATCCTGGGAAGGGAGGCCATTTTCCTATGAGCGGGTGGTGCAGCCCGTGTTGGACGCGCACTGCGTGTCCTGCCACAATGCGGCCCACAAGGGCGGCGTTGACCTGCGGGGCGATCTGGATCCTGAAAAGGTGCCAGTCTCGTACCGGACACTCATAGAACGGGGACTGGTCCACTATGCCGACATGGGCTGGAATTCGGGCGGCACCGAAAAACTGCCGCCGTTGTCGCTCGGCACCATCAAAAGCAAACTGTGGGACACGCTCAACGCGGGCCATCATGATGTGGCGCTCACCACGGACGAAATGCTGCGCATCAAGACATGGATTGACCTGAACTGCCCCCTTTGGCCCGACTACAAAAACCGGGTGGAACGTCCCGCCGGACGGACCTTCGGCATGGCGGGCCTGTAGCCGCCCGTTCCGGAAGCCAGAGCCGCTTTTTCCCTGCAAGGGTGCGTTTTTGCTATACTTGCGGCGGCTGGTCATGTTCCGCCCCGCGGCGGCGCGGGCGGCCCCATTTATCCAACGGAACCTCTGTCGCACAGGTGTTTTTTATGCCGGCACAACAGTGTCCGGCGCTCAGGAGACGGCGTCATGGAATTCCCGAAAAACTTTGAGCCCGGTGAAATTGAGTCGCGCTGGCAGCAGACATGGGCCGACAGCCGCATTTACGCATGGAACCCCGAGCGGGGCCGGGACGAGACCTTTGTGGTGGACACGCCCCCGCCGACGGTGAGCGGCTCGCTGCACGTTGGGCATCTGTTCAGCTATTCGCACCAGGACTTCATCGTGCGCTTCCAGCGCATGCGCGGCAAGAATATTTTCTTCCCCATCGGCTGGGACGACAACGGCCTGCCCACGGAACGGCGCGTGCAGAACATGTACAACGTCAAGTGCGACGCCCACACCCATTACACGCCGAACTTCGAGCGCCAGCGCGGGGAGAAGGGCGCGCCCCTGCCTGTCAGCCGCACCAACTTTATTGAACTCTGCGAGACGGTCACCAGGGAGGACGAGGCCGCGTTCCGCCACCTGTGGACGCGGCTCGGCCTGAGCTACGACTGGGACCAAGAGTACGCCACCATCGACGACCACTGCCGGCGCACCTCCCAGGCGAGTTTTCTGGATCTGCTGGAAAAGAACGAGATTTACCAGGACAACCGGCCGGTGATGTGGGATGTGGACTTTCAGACGGCCATCGCGCAGGCCGAGGTGGTGGACCGGGAGGCGCCGAGCGCCTATCATTTCCTTCGCTTCGGCATCGAGGGCGCGGAGGATGTGCTGGTCATCGCCACCACCCGACCGGAACTGCTGGCGGCCTGCGCCGCCGTGGTGGTCCACCCCGATGATGACCGCTACCGGGCCTATGTGGGCAAAAACGCGGTAACCCCGCTGTTCAAGGCGCCGGTGCCCATCGTGGCCGACGGGAAGGCCGACCCGGAAAAGGGCACGGGCGTGGTGATGGTGTGCACCTTCGGCGACCAGACGGACGTGGAGTGGTGGAAGCAGTTCAACCTGCCGCTGCGCCAGATCCTCGGTGGTGACGGCCGCCTGCGGCCTGTCACCTTTGGACCCGTCGGCGGTGACTCCATCTTCACCAGCCTGGACCCGGACGGGGCCAACGAGGTGTACGCAAAACTCCAGGGGCTGCACACAAAGAAGGCCCAGGCGGCAACCGTTGAAATCGCGGAGAACACCCCCGGCGTGCTCGACGGCCCGAAGAAGGACATCGTCCACGCGGTGAAGTATTTCGAGAAGGGCGACCGCCCGCTCGAACTCATCCCGGCGCGCCAGTGGTATGTGAAAATCATGGACAAGAAGGAGGCGCTTCTCGCGCAGGGCCGCAAGATCCAGTGGCACCCCGACTTCATGAGCAAGCGCTATGAGCACTGGGTGGAGGGGCTGAACTCCGACTGGTGCCTGAGCCGTCAGCGCTTCTTCGGCGTGCCCATCCCCGTGTGGTACAAGGTGGACGAAAACGGCGCGCGCCGTTACGACCAGGTCATCCTGCCCCGGCCCGAAGACCTGCCGGTGGACCCGCTCGACACGCCGCCGCCGGGGTACACGGAGGATCAGCGCGACCAGCCGGGCGGCTTCTCGGGCGACCCGGACGTGCTGGACACGTGGGGCACCAGTTCCCTCACCCCGCAGATTGCCAGCCGGTGGATTGAGGATCCGGCACGACACAAGAAACTGTTCCCCATGGACATCCGGCCCCAAAGCCACGAAATCATCCGGACCTGGGCCTTCTACACCATCGTCAAGGCGTGGCTGCACGAGGGTGAAATCCCCTGGAAAAACGTGGTCATCAGCGGCTGGATCCTCGACCCGGACCGGAAGAAGATGTCCAAGAGCCAGGGCAACGTCATCACGCCGGAGCCGCTCATTGACCAGTACGGCGCGGACAGTGTGCGCTACTGGGCCGCGCGGGCGCGGCTGGGCGTGGACACCGCCTACGACGAGCAGGTTTTCAAGGTGGGGCGCAAGCTCTGCACGAAACTGTTCAATGCGAGCAAATTCGCCCTGGGCCGCATTGACGGCATCGACCCGAAGGAAATCACAGCCGACCGCATCACCTCCGAACTGGACCGGGCGGTCGTCGCCGAGCTGCGCCCGCTCATCGAGCGGACCACGGCGGCCTTTGAAGAATTCGACTACGCCCAGGCGCTCAGCCTGACGGAGGACTTCTTCTGGCGCGTCTTCTGCGACAACTATCTGGAGCTGGCCAAGCCGCGCACTTATGACGAGGAGCTTACCCCGGAAAAACGCTCCGCCTGCGCCACCCTGCGCCTGCTCCACCGCGCATTGGTGCGGATGCTCGCCCCCTTCGTGCCCTACATCACCGGCGAGGTGTGGTCCTGGGCCTACGGCGACGACCCCGGCATGGCCCCGCAGGCGCACACGGCTCCCTGGCCCACCCTGGATGAAATCGCCATGGTGCCCGCGCCTGAAAAACCGGAACTGTGGACGGCGGCGGTGGAACTGGTGGATGTGCTGCGCAAATGCAAGGCCGACCTGAACAAGAGCATGGCCGCACCGGTGAAAACCGCGCGCGTCACCTGCGTGGAGGATGTCCGGCCGGCCATGGAAAGCGCCATGGGAGACGTTGCGCGGATGCTCCGCATCGAAGCCTATGAATTCTCCACCGGACAGCCCGCCGAGGGGCGGGTGGCGGCGGAAGTGGAATTTGACGATACGCCCCAGGACTGACACCGCCGAAAACATGACCCAACCGCCGCAGTTCTGCAAGGCCTGCGGCGGTTTTTTCATCAACAAACGACAAAGTTGTTCACGGGGATTCGTTTGCATCATCCCCCCCACTCCGCCCATGAAGCGGCTCTTCAGAATTACCCTTGACACCATGCGCCGCCCCTGCTAAAATGCTGAATATTAGTTCAGTATTTTTGGAGCGCCATGGATACCATCCCCAGCAGACAATCCCCCGCCGTGGTGCGGCAGCCGGACATGGAAGCCAAACTCGCCGTCCTGGCCGAGGCGGCAAAGTATGACGTGTCCTGCGTGTCGAGCGGCACTTCCGGGGGGCGGGAAAACACCCGCATCGGCAACGCCGCCCTGGGCGGCATCTGCCACAGCTGGTCGGAGGACGGAAGGTGCATCTCGCTGCTGAAGGTGCTCTTCAGCAACGACTGCGTGTATGACTGCGCCTATTGCGCCAACCGCAGAAGCAACAGCATCCGCCGCGCCACCTTCACAGTGGGCGAACTGGCGGCGCTGACCATCGGCTTTTACCGGCGCAACTGCATCGAGGGGCTTTTCCTCAGCTCGGCCGTCTTCTCCACCCCCGACCGGACAATGGAGGCGCTTGTCCTGGTGGCCGAGGCCCTGCGCCGGGAGCACGGTTTCGGCGGATACATCCACCTGAAGGCGATACCGGGGGCGGCTCCGGCGCTGGTGGAGCGGGCGGCGCTGGTGGCCGACCGGCTGAGCGTGAACATCGAGCTGCCAACGGAACGGTCCCTGAACTGCCTGGCGCCGCAAAAGAAAAAGGAGGCCATCCTCGGCCCCATGCGCCAAATCAGCGAGGGGGTGCGGGAATGGCACGGGGAGCGGCGCAGGCACCGGAGCGCTCCCCTTTTTGCCCCCGCCGGGCAGAGCACCCAGTTGATGGTGGGCGCGAGCCCCGAGCACGATCTGCACATCCTGCGCCTGAGCGCGGCGCTCTACAAACGCTTCGACATGCGGCGCGTCTTTTACAGCGGCTATGTGCCTGTGAACGAGGACAACCGCCTGCCCGCGGCGGTTACGCCGCCCATGCTCCGGGAGCACCGCCTTTACCAGGCGGACTGGTTGCTCCGTTTTTACGGTTTCGGCGTGGAAGAACTGCTCGACGACGGCAGACCGGACCTGGAGGAGGCCTTTGACCCAAAAACATCCTGGGCGCTGCGCCACCCGGAATGGTTCCCGCTGGAGGTCAACTCCGCCGCCTACGAGCAGATCCTGCGCATACCGGGGCTGGGGGTGCGCTCCGCCCGAAAAATCATCGCCGCGCGGCGCTTTGGAAAACTCTGCCACGCGGACCTGAAACGTCTCGGCGTGGTGATGAAAAGGGCGGAACATTTCGTGCTGTGCGACGGCCGTTATTTTCAGGAGGAGGGCTGGGACCCCGTGCGCGCCCGGGCCGCGCTGGCGGTACCCGCCAAACGGGGCAGCTTCCCGGCAAACACACCGCAACAACTGGATTTCTTCAATGAACCCACGTTCTCAGGAACAGCAAACAGGGGATGAACATGCAGACCATGACAACAGCCTTGCAGTACGACGGCTCCTTTGAGGGCCTGCTGTGCGCCTGCGCGGCGGCGCTGGACGCCCGCGCTGAAGCCCCTGAAATCTATGCGGACCGCCCCGGTTCGGGCGGCTGGCTTTTCGGCAGCGAGATCGTGGAAACCGAACCCAAAAAGGCGGCGGCGCTGCTGGCCGCGGTGGAACGGCACGGCGGCGGCGGCACCGTGCGCCATCTGGTGCACGCCTTTCTTGCGGACGACCCGGAAATGGAAAGGGCGGCGGCCGGGGTGATCCGGCTCACCATCGCCAAAAAACAGAATGTGCTCGGCTGGCGGCAGCAACCGTTGGTGGCCGCCCTCCAGGGCATGGCGCACCGGGTGGGGCACGAAACGCACCGCCTCACGGGGCTGCTCCGGTTCATGGAGCTGCGCGACGGCACCCTGTACGCCCCCTGCCGCCCGGACCATAATGTCATTCTTCCCCTGGCGGTGCATTTCAAGGCCCGGTTTCCGGGGGAAAAATGGGTCATCCACGACAGGGGCCGGGAATCGGCGGTGTTGTGGGACGGACTGCGGCTGGAGCAAATCGCGGAGGTGCCGCCCGGCATCGAATCGGAACTCTCCGCCGACGAAAGGGCCTTTCAGCGGCTGTGGCACCTCTTCACCCGCACCATCGCCGTGCGCGAGCGAAGCAATCCGCGCCTGCAGCGCCAGCTCATGCCAAGGCGCTACTGGCCCCATCTGACCGAAATGCGCGCCGTGCCGCCTTCGCCGTCCTGTTGACAGCAACGGATCAGCCGGACCGACGGAAAACAGCCAGCGCCACCATGCCAAGGCCGAGCAGGAACAGGTCGCCCAGGCGTTTTTTCAGCGTGCCAAGACCGGGCGCGGACTTTGTGCAGGAACATCCCGCCGCTCCGTCGTCAGGTTCCAAATATGCCTCCAGTTCCGCCTGGCTCAGCATTTGGTCGCCGTTGGCGTCCAGCGTGTTGAACTGCGCCTGTCCCAGCCCCGGCGCCGTCCGTCCGGCCTCCGCGTAACTCAGCGACAGATCCAAGTTTGCGTCCGCTGACTGGAAATTGTCATACAGCGCGCGCGCCGCGGCGGCAAGCTCCGGCTCGGGGGGCGTCTCCCCCTCCCCCTCCGCCACGGGCTCGCCCTCGCCTTCCACCACATCCTCGCCTTCCCCCTCGCCCTCCGTTTCGACGGCGCAGGGCCCGGTGGAAAGGGTCATGGCCACCATGGTGCCCGGGGCGACGGTGCCGCCGGGCTGGGGATTCTGCGCGGCCACCCTTCCCTGCGCCACCGTGTCGCTGCATTGCCGGGACACAACCCCCGCCACAAGGCCCGCCCCCGCCAGGGTGGTCTGCGCGGCCGTCTGGGTCTGGCCGGAAAGATTCGGCACGGAAACAGGCTGCGGCCCCCTGGAAACAACCAGGTTGACCGCCGAGCCCACGGACACTTCACTTCTTGCCTCCGGATTCTGGCTGATCACACGGCCGGAGGCCACGGCGGAGGAATAGGCCTGCGTCACCGTGCCCACCACCAGGCCAACCCCCGTGAGGGCCGACTGCGCGGCGGACTGCGTCTCCTCCACCACATCCGGCACCATCACCGGCCGCGCGCCCAGCGAAACCACCAGGTTAACCACGGAACCGGGGGGCAACTCTGTGCCTGCCGCCGGATCTTGGCCCACAACATGGCCCGCCGCCACCGTGGACGAGAACTCCTCCGTCACATCGCCCACCGCAAGGCGCGCGCTCAACAGCATGGACCGGGCCACCGACTGAAGCGCGTTCACCACGTCCGGAACAGTCGCGGGCTGGGGCCCCTTGGAAACCACCAGATTGACCGCCGATCCGGGCGCCACCTGGTTCCCGGCAACGGGCAGCTGGCTGATGACAACGCCCGCCGCCACCGTGGTAGAGTAGGTTTCCGTGATCGTGCCCGCCGCCAGGCCCAGCCCCGTCAGCGCCGACTGCGCGGCGGCCAGGGTCATGCCCGCCAGATTGGGAACACTCACCGGCTGGGGGCCCTTGGAAACCACAAGACTGACCGCCGATCCGGGCGGCGCGAGCGCGCCCGCCTCGGGGTTCTGGCTGATGACAATCCCCGCGGGCACCGTCGGGGAATACGCCTGGGTCACCGTCCCGGGGGTCAGTCCCGCGGCGGTAACCGCGGCCTGCGCCGCCGACTGGGTCATGCCTGTCACATCGGGCACCTGAAGGGGTTCCGGCCCCTTCGACACCACCAGCTCAACCGCCGTTTCCGCGGGCACCTCCGCGCCCGCCGCCGGGTCCTGGCTCATGACGCGGTTCACCGGCACGACGGCGGAGTATTCCTGCGTGATCATCCCCGTGGCCAGCCCGGCCTCGTCCAGCATTTCCTGCGCCGTGGACCGGGAACGGCCCGTCACATTCGGCACCGTGACAATCTCAACCCCCTTGGAGAGCAGCAGGCTCACCGCCGAGCCGGGGTAAACCATGACTCCCGCGGCGGGCTGCTGGCTGATGACATGCCCTGCGGGCACCGTGGAGGAGTAACTCCATGTGATTTCACCGACCGCCAGCCCCGCGCCTGTCAGCGCCGTGGCGGCGGCATCCTGCGCGAGGTTGACCACATCGGGCACGGCGACGGTGGCCGCGCCGGAATCATCGCCGTACACAACCACATCGTCAATGTTCCAACCGCAATAGGCGACGCTCTCATCCGTTGGGCCCATGCCCCACAGCAGCCGCACATTCGACATGCCGTCGGCGGTGCCCGAAATGTCATATTCGCAGAGGACCCAGCCCGAATCGGTGATCGACGCCGCGTCCGGGTTTGCCCACACGCTGACCCATCCGTTCCCGTTCGAAACCCTGATTTGCGCCTTGTCGTACTCTGCCTCCTCCACGCCAAGCCACCGGTAAAATCTGACGCGGACCCTGCTGAAATTGGAACAGTCAAAGGGGGGCGTGGTCGCCCAGTGCGCTGTGGACATGCTGTCCGGATATTTTCCGGAAAGGTTGTAGCCCATCACCTTGTCCCCGGTGTGGCCCGTGGAGGGATCCCCGTAGGCGCCCTGGGGGCGGCCCCAGGCCCACAACCCGTCAAGGGTCCATCCCGGATTGGTGGTCATGTCCGCCGTGTAAATCGCCTTGTTCAACGAAAACGCCGCGTCGCTCGTGTCGGTGTGGACGCCGTCCATTGTGGTCACGCGGACCTTGTAATCCTGCGCGGCGGGAAGGTCCTGGGGAATGGTCCACACATACGCCCCGTCATTCGCCTCGTTTTCCACGATCACCCCGGCCACCACTCCGCCCCGGAGCAGTTCCAGCCGCACGTTCTGGCCGGCGCCGCCGTCCCAGAGGATTTGCTGCACCGCGCCGGTCAGCCAGTTTTCCCCGCCGTTGGGCGCGACCATTTCAATCCCCTCCTTCACCGTCATGGACACCTGGACGGTGGCGGAGGGAACCGCCGCGCCGGCGGCGGTCACCACAAGCGTGCCGGTGTGGGTGCCCGGCGTGAAACCCGTGGCGTCCATCCCCACATAGATCAAATCAGTCTCACCGCCGCAGGTGCCCGAGGCGGCCGAGGGGATAATCCACGGCTGGGGCGAGGTGACGGTGTACCGCATGGTGCCTCCGCCGGTGTTGGTCACCCTGATAAAGGCGCTCTCATCGCGGCGGTCAGGCCATACCGACGCGGAAATCTGCGCCGGGGACACGGACAGGGAGGGACGCGCCGCGACCACCAATGTCACCGGAATGGTCACTGGTGCGGCCAATCCGTCCGTGGATGAGACGGTGATGGTGGCGGTTCGGCTGCCCGCGGTCAGCGTTGCGGCGGCGCAATGGAATGTGATCTGCGCCTTTTGCCCGCCGGAAAGGGCGCCCGAGGCGGGCAGGCAGGACAGCCATTCCGCATCGTCGGTTATGGTGTGGTTGAGCGTGCCGCCGCCGCTGTTGAAAATGTAAAAACGCCCGTCCGCCGGATCGGTCCCGTAGTCGCAGTTGGCGCTTATGCTCCTCTGGGTCGCGCCTATGGCGGGCGCGGTGGAAGGCGACCCGGAGCCGATGACAAAGGAAAACGCCGGCCCCGCCGCGCCGAAGGTGTGGAGGGTCAGGCTTGAGTTGATTGTGCGCCCCGAGTAACTGTTCATGTTCCAGAAGCGCAACTCCGGGGTGGAACCGCTGTTCAGCAGGCTTGCCCCCTGCATGGAATTAAACGTGTCCTGTGTATCCGGATAGGGGGTGACATCTGAATACCATGGGGACTCCCCGCCCGGCGTGGCCTCGATGATGAACGCCTCATAGGGCACGTCATAGGTGCCCCCGCCCTGGATGGAGGAATAGGTGTTGCTCCCATCCTCGTAGACGTGCCAAACCGCCAGCCCCAACCCCGGCGCGACGGCGCTGGTACCGCCCCCGTAAGGCCCCTCATAACCGGTGTTGTGGCGGTTTTCCACAAGAAAATACTCGCGGGAATTGGCGGGATTGGTGTGCTTGTAGAAGAAATTCCGATCCTCCTGGAGCAGGCCGTAGGCGTGGGTGGCCGATCCCACCTCCTGTATGTCGGCCCATCCGGATTTCATCTTCAGATAGGGGTCAACATGCCCCGGATGCGTCGAACCGCTGGCCGCCATGAGACTGTACCGGCCAACAATCGAACTGCCGTTCAAATAACTGTAAAGGTCCGGATAACCACAGACCATGTGGCCGTTTTCGTGGCAGAAGGTGCCGATGTACATTTCAGCGCCCATGTCGGACATCTGGTAGCGGGAGGCGAAAATGCCGTTGGCCGCGTCCACCAGTTTCGGGTTGATGTTCCAACTGTGCGGCCACAGGCCAAGAGACCAGCCGGAGGCGCATTCGCCGGCGTAAAAAATGTTCATGGCCCGGATGTATCCGGAGGCGTCCCGGCTCAGCCGGGTAAAATCGAAACCCTGCGCCATCAGGATGTCCAGGGCGGTGGTCACGAGCTCGCGCGGTTTGGTGCCGTCGTCTTGGTTGTTGTCGTAGTAGGTCTTGGGCTTGGGCATGCGCACATAGGCGGTGACCGTGTTGTTGTAGTTGAATCTGCCGTTGGACTGGATGCGGAAGTATTCGTTGACGGAGCAGGCGTTGCCGTACTCCGTGTATCCGGACGGCTGGTTGCACAGGGCGTCCACCTGCGCGGGTGTGATCTCCCCCGGCTGATCCGGAAAGTCCACCAGCAGGCAGAGTCCGGTGAAATTGCCCAGGGTTGTCCCGCCCGGCGGGGCGCTTTCCGGCCCCGCGTTCTTGGGATCCCATGCGGCGCGCTGGGCCAGGGGCCTGCCCTTTTCATCCACCAGCGCCCGCCGCTGCGCCGCCTGAATCCGCTCAATCACGGCGTCCTGCGGAAGCGCCTGCCATGCGGAGGCGGCACCGGAGGGGGCTGCGGCGGTCTTGCCGCCGGACGCAACAGCGGTCACAGGCACTCCGGTGGACTCAAAAGAGCGTCCGTCCGCCGAAAGCCGCGCATAGCACCAAAACTTGGTTGCTGTATCCAGCACAACCTCCCGGCCGTCCGTGGTGCGCTGGTAGGCAAAAAACTCGTCACCGTACAACCGTACGGCAAAGGATGAGCCGTCCGGCTGCCGGTAAATGAAATCCTCGTCCCCGAAATAGGGTCTGGCCGTTGCGGCCGTTGAGAAAAGGGCCGCCGCCGCAATAACCGGCAGCACACCCGCAAATAAACGCGCGACCGCATCCCCTAAACGCCTCATTGAAGGCCTCCCAAAACATCTTGCTCCCCGGTCCGCCAGATTACCCGGCACAACCAGACCATGGAACCGTGGCGGACTTCTGGGTTGATTATAGGAAAAATACCCCGGCTATTTCGATTAAATCCGGAAGCCGTCGGCCCCCCCTCTTCCGCCGTGCCGCAGTGTCTCCGTGTGAGTAAATCCCTCCCGCCCATCGCGACTCTTACCGTTTGGCCAACCATCAACAATCACAGAACACATGCCGCCGCCGTCCCGACCCAAAGTATCCTCAAAACCACACACACGGCCTCTTAAAGTCCTTCTTCCAAAGAAGGATTGAGGGGGATGTTATAATCACACCATCACCCCACCTCTTGGACACGCCCGCCCGGGAAGTTATATCTCTCCAAATCATTGCGCCATTCGTGCGAAAGACACGAAGTAAAACATCGAAAACAACTATGTCACCCAATACAACTGGGTGACGAGGACAAATACATATATCAAAAAAAGAAAATATTTACTCATTGTTCCAGCACTACAAATTCTACAGAAGCGAATTCCTTTGCCTCGCTACTGATCTTAGCGATTGCTTCCTCTTTTTCCATGCCTTTTTCAATGTATCCAGTTTTTGTGTTTAATATAAAGTATCCAGATTCATCTGAAAATCCTTTCGGGATCTCAGAAGAATCAGCACATTGTCCCAAAACATAGTCACCAACTACCGCATATGACGTGACACTTGGCCCCGCAATAATCATTATAACATCCTTCTCTTTGTTAGTTATTTCCCAGCAACCATATTGATCTTTTATTAAACTATAATTATTAGGCAATGTCCGTTTTTCTCCAATATTTCTTAATTTTTGCATCGTATGTTTTTTACCTTTTATTTCAATATCTTGAGCGAGCTTTTTTTCTGAATTTATCTTTTTTTGGTCATTATTCATTTCATCAATACTAAATATTTTTGTCATGGCTGGGCAGTCTTTTATATTATACTTTTTCTCCAACAACTCGTCCAATTCATCCAATGTTAAACCTTTTTCTATATTATTTTTTCTTGTGTCAAGCAAAAAATATCCTTCAGGATCATCATCTGCGGTGTGTGAATATGGCTGAGTAATATATCCTAAAACAATATTATCTACCACAGCATAGGAACACACACCACCGGCTGCAACAATTTCTTTCTCGTTTGTTTGGAAATTAACAATAGTATACAAATACTTTGAGCATCTTACAATACCATATTTATTTGGAAGCATTATATCATACTCCTTAACGTTGCAGGCAGTAAATCCTAACAAAAGAACAACACATACACAATGTTTATGCAGACCAGTCATATGGCTTATAATCTCCTAAAATTGAGAAAATCCTCCTGAGTACTCCTCAAAATGCCCAAACATATTATACGGTATGCCACCGACTTCGCCGTGATATCCACTAAGCCAAAATAATGGTTCATCAAACATATCATCAAAAAAGAAATCGTGCTTACACGCCCATGAAACGCCACGAAGACAACAGTCCGCTGATGCTTTACAATTAGAATATCCTTTCAAAAACCCTTTTCCCAAGACTAATAGCACCGACATTTCATAGAAAAAATAATAATGCTTTCTGAAGTGCGAAAAACCAAAATGTATATATCGTTTATTACTTGATTCACACTTCTCCCTAGCCTTTCTACGAGCGATATTTGCACAATCGTTTTTTTGTTGATTGACTGCTTTTATTATATCTGGATGTTGCCTTGCTATTTTTGTAACACCAACCTTATTTAAGTCAACTGGTGTACCGTTCCCAGTATAATACCATATAACAAAATCTGAAAGACCCCAACCTATTTCATCAGGAGGGGGACCAATAATAAAAGAAGGACTAGTATACATATTCGCGTTTATATCATAATACATACTTAAATACCTATTTTCTGGAATATTTTCAACTATACCTGATAAGATAATATTTTCACCAAATGGATAATAATCAATTCTTGATAATTCTGCCTTGTTTTGATTATAAGAAGCCCTCGTGCTTAAAGCCATATCATGTGCGTAATAATCTATACTTGCTGTTGTTGGCATGCTACCTTTAAAACTTGCAATATTAGGTATATATGATTCTACAAATCCTTCTACAGCCCAATCTGTATTAGGATCGTCATATTTTGTGAGCAATTTACCTTCTACACCACTGCGCCACCAAGTCATCCCCGTGCCCGTCGTCCGGTTACGCCGTTTGCCAAGACCATCATAATTGTATGCCACCGAAGCGGCCTCGCCTGGGAAAGAAGAAGTGATAGTCTTGAGCTTGTCTCCGAAACGCCACTCATAATTGGCTGTATAGGCACCCTGAGTCCGGGAAAGTAAACGCCCCCAAGCATCATAGGAATAAGTGGTCACCGCGCTGTTTGTTGTGCTTGACACAAGTTGGTTTGACGTATTGTAAATATAGGCCGTGCTACCCGCCCCGTCAACAGTACGGGAATGGATCGCCACATTATCAAAACGGAACCCGCTCTGACCGGTCACAGAAACTCTAAACTGACTCGTACTCATGGTACTGTTCACGACAATATCTCCGCCAAGCAACCGCAGCGCTTTTCCCTTTTCAGCATGATACAGCCTAAACTTGCCATCCTGCAACTGCAAGTAAAGCGTCCGCCAAATGTTTGTCGCGGTGGAGACATAGGAATAACCCGCCAGCAGGGTTTCCACCCCATTGACTGTCTCCAGCACAAAGAGCGACCCCAGAAACCACATCACCCGAAGATTGTTCGCCGCATTCACATACCGCACGTAAATGGAGAACCCGTCCGCCATGCCATCCAACAGTGGAGGCACATAATAGTCCACCCGCAAATCCGGAGAAGGCACCAAACTGGCACTGCTTATTTCCCGAGTTCCCTGGGCCGGAGTCGGTATAAGCTCCTGCGTTGAGGCCGACCACACACCTGAATGCACGGTCCATACCGGGTTCGCCGTGTAATTGCCGTCGGCAAAGGCATCCCCAAACGTCTGCGTAAGGTTGAACTTCGTCACCGACACCAGATTATCCGCCGCATCATAAGCAAAAGCCTGTCGAAACTGCTGCTGCCCCGCATCATTTAAACGCAATGCATGCACAAGGCGTTTTCGCCCATCGTACTCATACTCCCAAGCCTGGCTTATACCCGTTCGGGTGTCGGCAACCCGGACAATATTGTCATCGGCACCCAACTCATACGTCCAGCCCGCTTTCACCATTGCCCCGTCTTTGTGCTCAAGCCTTGAGAGACGGCCCACCGCATCGTAGGCATAGATCGTGCTCATGCCGTTCGGCCAAGTGTAGGAAAGGGGTTGCCCTGCGTCATTATAAGTGAAACCCCATTGGCGGTTTCCAGGGGCGGTCAGCGTGAGGAGACGCCCCATGCTGTCATAGGTGTATCCCTGTGTGTTGCCAGCCTCATAGGCCGTCATGGAAGTCACTTGGCCGCGAGCATCATAAACAAGGGAAAGTGCTTTACCGTCAAAATCCGTATAATTGTTGATCTGTCCATTATTGTCATAAGAAAAGTAATGGCCGGTATTGCCAGTTCCACCCATCCAGTCATCCACTTGAATGGGACGTCCCAGTGTGTCATAAGTATAGTCCACATCCTTAACCTGCGCACCATTGGTGAATCGTTTTTTGGTCAACTGCCCCGTAGAATTATTATAAAAATATTCCACTGGATCTATATTAATATTAAAAGGGTTGATCCGTCTTGCTCCAGTTTTCACAAGATGTCCATATTGATCATATGTGTTGGTCACAAAAATCTTGGCGGGGTCTGTGGCAGTCAGGCTTGGATCGCCATGTATTGTTTGCCACACATCTCCCCTACTAGTATAGGTATAACTTATATTTCTATCAAGGCCATCCTCAATCTTGACAATGCGCCCTAATTCGTCATTCTCAATTTTAACCAATATGTCATCATCTATAATACTGCTTGGATTATTCTCCAACCAAGTCCGAACAAGAAAACCACGGTAATCATATTGACGCCTAGTTATACCACTATCAACCCCGATACTAGCAGTCATAAATCCTAGTTTTTCATAAATATAGGAAATGGCACGCCCATCAGAACGAATTACTGTGGTGGGTCTGTCCATACTGTCGTAAACTGTCGTAGTGGCCCTTCCCATTTTATCTGTTGATGTCAACCGATTACCGTTGGCATCATAAGAAAAAGATACCTGTTTATTGTCAGGGGTAATTATAGTGGCAAGCAACCCTACGGCACCTCCGCAGGAGGAACAACCTCCTATACTAGTATAGATATAGGTGGTTATAATATTTCCAGAGCTAGTGACGGAAATAATACGCCCAAAATCATCATAATTATATACGCTGGCGTTTCCGTTGAGATCAGTATAGTTAACTACATTGCCTCGATTATCATAACTAAAAGACTCGTATTTTCCCATGGGATTTGTAATGCGAATCAATTGACCATATGAGTCATAGGTGTGGGTAATCCCATTACTACCCATATCTGGTAGTTTAATGCTTGTAACCCGTCCGTAATTGTCATAAGTATACTCCGTGACTGGTCCCTTGTCTGTGTCACTGGAGGTGCCAGGACCATATTTTTTGATTGGATAAAGGCCTCCATTGGATGGGTATTCATAACGATAATACACCCCGCCTTGGGCAGCAGAAACCACCCGCCCCAGATCGTTATATGTATAGGTTGCACCCGTTCTATAGTTAATGGTAAAGTCATATACATTCTGGTATCCGTATGCCCACTCGGTGAAACTTGCCCCTGCGGGGTCCGGGTAAAAGCGCACGGAATTCACCATGACACCATGAGGTCCGAGTAAATAATCCACCCGGCTTAGCACGGTGGTGCCGTCGTAATTACGCACATAAACGCCATAATTTGAACTCTTTTGAAATTCTGTGACAAGGCCATCCGGATTGGAAAGGGTGATTTTGCTTGTTGACACAAAAGTCTCACCACTCAGAATGCCATACTCGAAGGTGATATTAAGTTGGTGCCCCATCTTATCCGTTATTTTTTTTGGATACATCCCCTTGGGTTCGCCGTTGTATTCTCCGTCGTCGTACTCGTAAGAAACACAGTCCTGCACATTTCCATCCATCTGCACGCTTCGCAGATAATTATTTGGATAGGGGTTGGACTCGCCAGACTGAAGGGTATGATAAGAGCCGTAACTGTAGTCAACGTATTTTATCAACCCTGCGGAAGTGGCGTTCTTTCTCAATTCAACCCTAGAAATGCGGATTCCTGTATAAAAAAAAGCCAGATATCGTCCGTCTCCGGAAGGGGCGTCCACCCTGGCAAGCCTGCCAAAATTAGTATTCACCGGCGGATCACCCGCAGGAATAACATAGTTATCATAAGTGAGATTGATGGTGTTTCCAGACGGATCGCTAAACCATTCAAGACGACAATATCTTTCCTGGGAATTTATCGGGGCACTATAATGATAAACGGAACCATCAGGCTGTTCAAGCTCGAACCAACCCAAGGTTGGATTTCTGCGGAGAATAACAGCCCTCTCCTCCGTGAGCGCGTTGGTATCCTCACCATCCATGCCGGTGGGGGTGCGGGTGTACAGTTCATTGCCGTTTCCATCCAAAGAAGCCGTCTTTGTGAAATGCCGGGTGTCCTGGCAGTCGCCGTCAATGTGGTAGGCGTAACCATTCTGGCTGGAAACCCGGAGATGGGTGTTCCAATTATGGCCCCAGCCGCTACCCAGATTGTTTTTAAACGGACGGCTCTCGTCCGCGGTGTACCATTTATGATCTCCCCATGGGTTTGAATAGGTTCGCGTGAACTCAAGGGCCACACCCCCGCGCGAAGTGACATGTATGTCCGTCTCGTCAAGAGTCAACGCACGATGGTTGGTTGTCATGCCGAGATTGATTCCGGACCGTGAAAACGAAAGCTGCGGCTGTGCCGTGGGATGCGCAAGACTTCTCGGCGCCCCCGGCAAGTTGAAGGTTTGGGAGCCCGCATCACCCGCCGACAAATTGGAACCAGGACTTCTGTCCTGCTTGCATACTTTTATGCATTGCTGGTTGATGCACTGCAGGTACCATTCAGACAGATCGGAAAAAAACTCATCACAGGCTCCCCGTATTGATTCCAACGTCTCCTGGGCTATCCATTCGGTTTGTCCGACGGATTTGTGCGGCATCAACACAAAACCGGAGGAGATGGCCATAAAGGCCCCCGGTGTCAGTCTGCGCTGTCCCGCTGAATCCTCCACCACAACACCATCCTCATCCACAGAACGAACAAAAGCAAAGTGGTTTGGCTCAAAATGGGCCAGTGCGGGTGGGCGTAGTTCTGTGAAATCCCTGATCTGCATGGCGGCAATGTCCAACCCCCGGACCGTCGCGGCAGACAAAAGACCCGCCAAGGATGTGCCGGTGGTGTTGCTGCCCGCCTCCCGCGCCAGTTCACGGATATCCACGGTTTTCCCGGCATCCTGAAGCATCAACGCCAAGGCAAAGGGGCCGCACAGACCCTCCCCATAATCTCCGCGCAACCGGTCAGTGCGCAATTTGTTCTCCATTCCGGTCCGAACCGACTCCTCTTTGTCCGCCGCCGCCGCCGTCAATTGTTCCGTCCAGGGAAAATGGGGAAAGTACTCGACCGTCTTCCGCATCAGTTCCGCAGAAGCGGCCAGTTCGCCAATACGGTCATAAACTCCGGCCAACCGCACCATCGCAACGGGATAATAAACCCCGCCGGAAGACCGTTCCATATACCCACTATACGCTTCCACAGCTACCATCGGATCGTCCGCATGGGCAAGTTCCGTCAGATACGCACCCATGTAGAGCGCCGCATCCGCAAGACGGGCGCTCTCCCCATGCCCCTCCGAGACGACTCCAAAATGCTTCCGGGCGGTGCCGAAATGCCCCATTTGGAAGTGGGCATAACCGAGGGAAAAGGTCACATGGGCTTGGACATTTGGCGCGACCGTTCGTTCCTTGAGCATACGCTCCGGTCCGGAACCGGGATATTCATCCAGCAGACTACCGCACTGCACGGCGGATTCGGTGATGTCGTTGTAGTCGCGGTGCAGTGATATTGTCAGCGCCAGCCGAGCTGAAAATTTGAGCATATTTGCGTTTTTTTGTTCTTCAGCAAAAGACCTCAATGTGCCGATGGCACGGTCCAATTCGCCCCGCCCAAGCAGTCGGCAGCAACGGACATAATGACCGGGAAAAAAAATCTGGTACGGGGAATCGGGCATTTCCCGCATTGCACGAAGCGCATCATTCCGGCCGCGTTCCAAGTAAACCGCCGCCTCACTTTTCTTCCCGTTTGTGGAAATATTTTCCCCGGCGATCTGATTGGCCGCCACCACCCAGTATTTCGCCTTGTCTGACCGGCATTCTGCATAATCCGGCAAGTTGTCCACAAAGGCCAGCATTTCCGCCGGTTCGATGGAATTTGTTTCCGCATCCCAGGCAAGAGCGTTCACCACATTATCAAGTGCATCAGATTCGGGACTGTCAGGCCAGCCGTCAACAATCTCAAAATATGCCTGCATGGCAGAGCATAGATGGTTTTCCCGCAAAAGCGCGTCCCCCCGTGCAAGCACCGCTTTTGCGGTTGGGACAGCAGGGTCATTCGAAACGAATCCTGTTTCCTGCGTTGATGTTTCTGCCTTGGCTCCAGGTGAAGACGCCTCCGCTTCTGGTCGGTAATTCTGAATGTCCGGATTCCTGGTACCTTTTTTACTCTTGGGTGAACGAACCGTATAGGCCTTGGCGATCAGGGTGTCCAAAGTCTCGCGCACAGATTTCCCGTCTCTGTTAGACGGAAGAAGACGTGCCACCCGTGTCCAATACTCTGGTGCAGTAATTTCCTTTCCCTGTTTGGGCTTTGGCTCCGACTTGATTAAATTGGAATCCAGCCCTTCACTTGGGATAGTACCCTCACTCAGCTTTGCCAAAGCCATGAGCGTGTTGGCTGAGGTATATTCCGGTTGATTAAGTCCAAAATCATTTCCAAGCAAATGCATGGCCTGTTCGGCAAAAACATTAACCACCCCGGATTCTGACTGTGCTGATTCCGCCCAAGCGGCGAAACAGCCGAATTGCAGTGACGAAGGCAGGAAGCACAGCAGCGTTACTATGCTAATTACCCTGTTAAAACGACCAAAAAAAACATTGACAAACGACGGTTCGCGCTGTATCACTGCCGCTTCCTTATTTGCGCCGCCCTTCAACGGCGTCCTCCTCATGGTCGCTTCCGGCGCTCCCTCACGCCGGTTGCGGTTCCACTTTCTAATTCCCTTTTAACAGAAGTTTTGCTGTTTGTCAATAGGTATTTTTTAATTTATAGCTATAGTGTCCATATTCTAGAAAATGGACACCGCTGGTCGTATTGGCCGGGTCTTGTTCTGCTGTCGGGGCTTTCCGCTTTTTAAGCCGCTCCGGCGGTGGCGATCTCCGCCGTGAAAGACCGGCCCAATCCCGCTGGAGAAGGGTGAGCACACCGTCACCCTCACCGCCAAGGGCAAAAATGACCTTTCATCCGGCACCCGGGTGGGCATTGATTTGGTCTGGGCGGCCAAAGCGAATCAGTAGCCGACATTCGAGCGCAACCCTCCACCGATTTGGCAGACTGTTTCATTATGACGCAAAAAAGGTCTGCCAATTGCGGGGCAACGGGTTAAGGCGGGGTATTTTCTTTGCACTCTGCGCCGGTTTTCTCCTTTTCGTTTCCGCTGGAAATGTCCTCTTTTTTTTGTCTACACTGCCTGTTGCCGGAGGCGCATACCGGGGGATTAAAAAGGGCCATTGGGGTGGGCGCAAACCGGTCCGGGAGATGCGAAATGACAAGCCAAACCACCTTGGAGGAACGCGTGGCCGCCCTTTTTACAGACTCGGGACAAACCCTGTCCACGGCGGAGTCCTGCACCGGCGGGTTGATTGCGCACCGTCTGACCAATGTTTCGGGTGCTTCCACCTTTTTCATGGGCGGCGTGGTGGCGTATGACAACGCCGTTAAAGCATCCGTGCTGGGCGTTTCGGAAGAGACGCTTTCCGCCCACGGCGCGGTGAGCGCCGAAACGGCCTCGGCCATGGCCGAAGGGGTCCGCCGCGCGCTGCGCACGGACTATGGAATCGCCGTGACCGGCATTGCCGGTCCGTTGGGCGGCAGTCCGGAAAAACCGGTGGGGCTCGTGTTCCTCGCCGTCTCCTCCAGTGAGGGGACCAGAGTCGTGCGCCGGCAGTTTTCCGGCACACGGCTGGAAATCAAAAACCAAACCGCGGACGCCGCGCTGGGTCTGCTTCTTGACAGGGGGGAAACGCCATGACCGAAACCTATGTTCCGCTGCACGCCCACACCCATTACAGCCTGCTGGACGGGCTCAGCAAGGTGAAGGGCCTTCTGGACCGCTGCGTCGAGTACGGCATGCCCGCGTGCGCCATCACCGATCACGGGGTGCTTTTCGGCGCGATGGAGTTTTACGCCGCGGCGAAGGAGCGCGGCATCAAGCCCATCATCGGCTGCGAGCTCTACGTGGCGCCCACGAACCGCTTTGACAAGAGCGGACGCTCGTCCCACGAGTCGGCGGAGCACCTGGTGCTGCTGTGCAAAAACGAGGAGGGCTACCACAACCTGTGCAGGCTCAGCTCCATCGCGCACCTGGAGGGCTGGCACTACAAGCCCCGCGTGGACGACGAGTGCCTGGCGGCGCACAGCGCGGGGCTGATGGCCTCCTCGGCCTGCCTCAGCGGCCGGATCCCCCGCCTCCTCCTGGCCGGCGACACCACGGCGGCGGACCGGGCGGCGGAGAAGTATGCGGCCATCTTCGGGCGGGAAAACTTCTTTATTGAGATCATGAACCACGGCATGCCCGAGGAGGAGGAGATCAACCCCATGCTGGCGGACCTGGCAAAGCGCCACGGGCTGCTGCTCATCGCCACCAACGACAGCCATTACACCGACCGCGCCGACGCCGAGGCGCACGACGTGCTGCTGTGCGTGCAGACCAACAAAACCCTTGACGAGCCGGACCGGATGCGCCTGCCCAACGACGAATTTTACCTGCGCCCGCCCGCGGAGATGCGTAGCCTCTTCGCGCGCTGGCCCGAGGCGCTGGAAAACACCCTTGCCGTGGCGGACATGGTGGACTTTTCCATGCCGGACACGGAAACGCTCATCCCCGACTTCCAGCCGCCGGAGGGGCTCACCAAGGTCGGGTTCCTGCGCGAACTGGTCATGGCGGGGCTTGCCACGCGCTACGGCGATCCTGCGCCGCCGGAATGCCTTGAGCGCGCCGAATACGAAATGGGCATCATTGACCGGATGCAGTTCACCGACTATTTCCTGGTTGTGTGGGATCTGATTAATTTCGCCCGGAAAAACGGCATTCCCGTGGGGCCGGGCCGCGGCTCGGGCGCGGGCAGCATCGTGGCCTACGCCCTGCGCATCACCAACATAGACCCGATGCGCTACAAGCTGCTTTTTGAGCGCTTTCTGAACCCGGAACGGGTGAGCATGCCGGACTTTGACATCGACTTCTGCTTCTACCGCCGCGCGGAAATGATCTCCTACGCGATTGACCGGTACGGCAAGGACAACGTGAGCCAGATCGCCACCTTCGGGCGCATGCTCATGAAAAACGTGGTGCGCAACGTGGCGCGCGTTCTCGGCATGCCCCCCGGCGAGGTGAACCGCATCGCGAAGATGCTGCCCTCCGATCCGAAAAAGTCCAAACTCGCCGACGCCCTGTCCGAAAGCCCGGAACTCCGCGCGATGGTTTCGGAGGATCCGCAGATGTCGCGGCTGTGGCGGCTCGCCCAGCGCCTTGAGGGCACCATCAACAGCATCGGCACGCACGCCGCGGGCGTGGTGATTTGCGACCACCCCATCACCGATCATTCGGCACTGTTCAAGGCGGCCACCTCCGCCACCATCGCCACCCAGGCCGACATGGGGGCCATCGAGAAAATCGGCCTGCTCAAGATGGACTTCCTGGGGCTGCGCACCCTGTCGGTGGTGCATGAGACGGTTCGGCTGGTGAAAAAGTACCGGGGCCTTGAGCTGGACATTGACAACATCCACACCGACGACGCCAAGACCTACAGCCTGCTCCGCTCGGGCCAGACCACCGGCATATTCCAGCTTGAAAGCTCGGGCATGCGCGACCTGGCGAGGCGCATCGGACTGGAAAGCATCGAGGAGATGAGCGCCCTCGTGGCCCTTTACCGGCCCGGCCCCATGCAGTTCATCGACAAGTACATCGACTGCAAGCACCATCCGGAGCGCGTCCACTACGACCACCCCATCCTGGAGGAAATCCTGAGGGAAACCCACGGCATCGCCGTGTACCAGGAGCAGGTGATGCAGATGGTGCAGACCTGCGCCGGGTTCTCCCTCGGCCACGCCGACGTGGTGCGCCGCGCCATGGGCAAGAAGAAGAAGGAGGTGCTGGACGCGCAAAAGGCCGAATTCATCGAGGGCTGCAAAACCAAGGGCATTCCGCCCGCGACCGCCGGGGTGATCTGGTCCTCCATCGAGACCTTCGCGGGCTACGGTTTCAACAAGTCCCACAGCGTGGCCTACGCCTTCGTGGCCTACCAGACGGCCTACCTCAAGGCGCACTACCCCGAGGAGTACATGTGCGCCCTGCTCACCAGCGAGGTGGGCAACCTTGAAAAGGCCGCCGAATACATCGAGGAATGCCGGCGCATGGAGATGGCCGTGCTGCCGCCGGACATCAACCACAGCGACACGGAATTTTCGGTGGAAAACGGGGCCATCCGCTTCGGACTCGGCGCCATACGAAACCTCGGCGAGGCGCCCGCCAGGGCCATCACGGCGGAGCGCAACGCCAACGGCCCCTACCGCGACATTTACGATTTTTGCAAGCGCCTGGAACCCGCCACGGTGAACATGCGCGTGGTGGAAAGCCTGAACAAGGCCGGCGCATTCGCCAGCACAGGGTGGAACCGCAGGCAGGTGGCCGCGGTGATGGAAAAGGCGCTCACCGAGGGGCAGGTCGTCCAGCGCGACCGCGCCGCGGGCCAAACCTCCCTCTTCGACATGGGCGGGGAGGACAACGCCTTTGCGGGGGTGTATGAAAAGCCCGAGCTGCCGGAATGGGCCGACCACCTGATTTGGGAGGCGGAAAAGGAAATGCTCGGCCTCTACATCAGCAGCCACCCCCTGGGAAATTACCGAGACATCATACGCCACTACGCCACGCCCGGGCTGGACCGGGCGGAAAGCCTCCGGGAGGGGGACGAGGTGCACATTGCGGGCATCATCACCACGGTGCGGCGCATCACCACGAAAAAGGGCGGGCGGATGGCCTTCGTCACCGTGGAGACCCCGGAGGGCGCGTGCGAAATCATCGTCTTCACCGACCTCTACGAGCGCAAGACCAGCCTCGTCGCCGAGGAGATGATTGTCATTTTCGAGGCGCGCGTGAACATGCGCGAGGGCCGGCAGTCCTTCATTGCGAATGAAATCCACCCGCTTGACGACGCGGAGCGCGAACTGACCCGGGCGGTGCATGTGCGGCTCCAGGCCTACCAGCAGCAGACGCGCCTCCTTGAGCAGCTCGGCGCGCTCCTCTCCGGCGCGTCAGGCCCATGCGACGTGTACCTGCACTGCGAAACCCCGGACACCGGGGAGGTGGTGCTCCATGCGCCCGCCTCCTGCAGGGTCTCCCCCACCCGCCAGCTGCGCCACGCAATCGAGGATTTGCTCGGCCAGGATTCGGTGTTCTTCTCCGGGGGCATGCGCATGCCCAGCCACCAGCCCCCCAGAAACACGCAGCCGCAGCAGCCAAGGTGGAAAAAGAGAAACGACTACGCGGACAATTAGTAATGTTAAAGCGGCGCGGCCGCCGGATAATTGAGAGGAGAACCGCATGTACAGCAGCGCACGGCGCATGATTCCGGCCTTTGCCCTGTCCCTTTTGCTGGCGGGGTGCGTCACCGCCCCCATGACCGGGCGCAACCAACTGCTGCTGGTGGGCGACGGCGAGATGAACGCCATGGGCGTGCAGGCGTTCCAGCAGGTGCTCACGGAGGAGCCCGTGTCCAAGGATCCTCAAAAGAACGCGCTGGTGTCCGGTGTCGGGCGGCGCATTGCCCAGGCCGCCGAACAGTACCTCGCCGGACAGGGCCGTCCGGAGCAGTTCGCCTGGGAATTCGTGGTCATTGAAAACGACGAGACCGTGAACGCCTGGTGCCTGCCGGGCGGAAAGGTGGCCGTGTACACGGGCATTCTGCCGGTCACCGAGACGGAGGACGGCCTGGCCGTGGTGGTGGCCCACGAGGTGGCCCATGCCATCGCCCGGCACAGCAATGAGCGGATGAGCCAGGGCCTGATTGTGGAAATGGGCGGCCAGGCGCTGTCAGCGGCGCTCCAGAGCCAGCCCCAGCGCACGCGGGAAATGTTCCTGCAGGCCGTGGGACTCGGGGCCAATGTGGGTGTGGTGCTGCCCTTCAGCCGCACCCAGGAATATGAGGCGGACCGGATCGGGCTCAACCTCATGGCCATGGCGGGATATGATCCCAGGGCCTCCATACCGCTCTGGGAGCGCATGAACAGCATGGGCGGACCGCGCCCCCCGGAATTCCTGTCCACCCATCCCGCGCCGCAGCACCGCATCGAGGCGCTGAACCAGATGATGCCCGAGGCCCTGGGATATTACCGGGGGGCGGCGGGAACGCGGCAGACACCCCCCGCACCAGCCGCAGCGCCCGCGCAACAGCAGCCGGCTCCCCCGCCCGCCCGGGTCCAGCCGGCCCCACCGCCCCCGGCGGGGCCGGGTTTCTCCGCGGGACCATCCCGTTCATACCGAATCAAATAAGGCGGGCCGGGAAAGGGACTCCAATGGCGACCTTCAACAACCCGGTGCTGGTGCTGCTGAGCGGGGGGCTCGACTCCTCGGTGCTGCTTCATTATGTGGCGCAGCGGACGCAGCACGGCGCGGTGCACACGCTGAGTTTCAACTATGGCCAGCGCCACGACCGCGAGCTGGAATGCGCCCGGTGGCAGGCTTCGTCGGCGGGAGCGGCGCACCACACCGTGCTGGACATTTCATTTCTCGCCGGACTGGTTGGAAATGCCACCGCGCTGGTGCGGGGCGGCAGGGAGGTGCCGGACCTCGCGGAGCTTGCCCCGGAGCAGCGCGCCCAGCCCCCCACCTATGTGCCCAACAGAAACATGATTCTCATCGCCATGGCCGCCGCCCATGCGGAATCGGCGGAAATCCATAACCTCTTTTACGGCGCCCAGGCGCAGGATGAGTACGGGTATTGGGACTGCACAAAGCCCTTCCTGGACGGAATCAACGCCGTGCTGTCCCTGAACCGGGCCGCCCCGGTCCGCGTCCACGCGCCCCTTATCGCCAACTCCAAAGCGGACAATGTGCGCCTTGGGCTCGAACTGGGCGTGGATTTTGCCCAAACCTGGAGTTGCTACCGCGGCGGGGAGCTGGCCTGCGGCACCTGCCCCACCTGTGTGGAGCGGTTGAACGCATTCAAGGCATGCGGGCGGCGGGACCCCCTGCCCTACATGCGGCTGGATTCCTGAACCTCTTACCGCCGCGCACCATGCCGTAATCAGGGAAGAGCGGCCGCCCTCTTTCTGTTAACCAAGGCATTATTGTCCAAAATTTGGTAAACTTAAAATGACGCAGATTGAAAATTCTGCTTTTTTTTGGACGACCACGGTTTCAAATTGAACCGTCAGTGGAAAAGGGGTCAGAGATGTTTCGATTGTTGGCGCTTGTGATGTTTGCCGCCCTTTTCGCCCCTGCCGGGGCGTTCGCGGCCCCTGCCCCAGAAAAAGCCACCGCCACCATTCCGGACGCCCCCACGGTGGAGTGGCGCACCGGCACGGCAACAGCCCCGTGGATTGGCAGGGCCTACCATACCTGCGTTTCCTTCGGAACGAATGTGTTCATGCTGGGCGGACTGGGACAGGATGCCACGTGGGGCGGTGTGTGGCGCAGCAACGACACGGAAAACTGGTCACAGATTGTGGTGGAAGCTCCCTGGGCGCCGCGCATGAACCATGCCTCCGTGGTGTTTGATGGAAAAATCTGGCTTCTTGGGGGGTCGGATCCGATTAATTCGTATATCCAAAAAAATGATGTGTGGTTTTCTACCGATGGCGAAACCTGGCAGGCCGCGACATTGAACGCGCCCTGGGAAGCCCGGGAGTCGCATTCCGTGGTGGCCTTTAATGGGAAAATGTGGCTCTTTGGCGGCTGGCATTACTCCGGCCTTGAGGGGGAGGAATATCTCCACGCGTTCAACGATGTGTGGTCTTCCACGGATGGTGTCACCTGGACCCCCGAACCCCAGGCCCCCTGGGAAACCCGCTATGGCTTCGGAACGGCGGTGTACCAGGATAAAATCTGGGTGGTGGGCGGCGAAATCTTTTCTTCAGGAGGGGTTAAGGCCGACGGCGAAAGCAATGATGTCTGGTTTTCCTCCAATGGCACGGAGTGGACCCAGGCAACCGCCTCGGCGGCCTTTCCCGCCCGTTTTGCCCACCAGTGCGTGGTGTTTGACGGGGCGCTTTGGCTCATGGGCGGACTGGACGGCTCCACCACCGAAACCAACGATGTGTGGCGGACCTATAACGGAACGGACTGGACGCAATACACAGGCACGGTTCCATGGGCGGCCCGTTCCTACTTTGCCGCGGTGAACCACAACAACCGCATCTGGGTGGTGGGCGGCTATGGCGCGGAGGGGACGCCCCTCCAGGATGTGTGGTATTTTGGCTTCCCCATCAAGCGCCACACCCTCACCTACCTGCCCTCCCCCGGCGGCACGGTGACAGTGGCCTCCAACCAGCCCGGCCCAACCTATACGGAAAACACCGTGCTCCAGATCAGCGCGGCGGCGAACACGGGGTTCACCTTTGCCCAATGGACGGGCAGCATTTCCGGTGCGGCAAACCCCACGACACTTGTCATGAACGGGGACAAATTCCTTGGCGCGCAGTTCAACCCGCAAAACCCCGTGGTGCTGTCGCTGCAGCCGGACGCGGGCGGTTCGATTGTGGCCAGCCCGCCCCAGCCCGCGCTGGGTTATGCGGCGGGCACCGTGGTGAGCCTGGAGGCGGTGCCCGACACGGGTTACGTCTTCACCGGCTGGTCGGGGGCGGCGGGCGGCACCGTGAACCCCTTAACCCTCACCATGAGTGCGGCGAAGACCGTGGGGGCCGCCTTCCGTCTTTCCTCCACCCCGGGTGGCGAGTGGTGGGCGCCCTGGTCGGAATGTTTTGGCAATTGCCAGGGGGTCAACCCCGATCCGGACAATGACGGCGACGGGCTCACCGCCTGCCAGGAGGCCTGCATCGGAACCGCGGACGACATGCTGGACACGGACCAGGACGGCATGCCCGACGGATGGGAGGCGCGCAACCGGCTGAATCCCCTGGCAAACGACGCGAACGCGGACCCGGACGGGGACAACCTTGCGAACATGGACGAGTTCCTGCAGCGTTCCGATCCGCAGGATTCGCGCAGTCCGAACAAAATTCATTTTGTTTCCCAAAACGGCACCGACGCGCCGGGACTCGGCTCGTTGCTGCGACCGTTCAGAACACTGCGATACGCCCTCTCGCAGGTGTCCGGAACGCCGGACGCGCCCGCGCGCATTGTGTTGAACCCGTCCTTCCCCGGCAATGAATTTGTCGAGGGCGAGCTTTGGCTGCCTGAAAACACCCACATCACCTCGCGCATCGGCGGCCTGCAGGCGGTGCTCAGGGCCGCGCTCCACGGCGCCAACGGGGCCCGGTTGTCGGAAATCACCCTTTCGCCCGATCCCGAATCCGGCAAGTCGTTCCTTCTCGAACTGAACGGCGCCGCAATGCTTGTGCGCGGGGTCATCTTCACAGGTGACAGCACCACCACCGGTGTCACCACCGCGGGCGACTGCGGCCGTTCCGTCGTGGAGCGGTGTGTCTTCGACATCCTTCTCAACGGGGTGGATATCGGCGGCATCCCCCCGGTGGTGCGGCGATGCATATTCCAAAACCTCTTCAACAGCGCCGTGGTGGTCCGCGCATGGGACAACCCCGCCGCGGGCCAGGGAAACATGGGCGATTCGGGCGACGCCGCCAGCGGCTGGAACCGTTTTGACACCGGCACAATCGCGGGGCCGGTGGTCTCCAACCAGCGGCCCACCATGTGGATGATGCAAAACAACGACTGGGGCGTCGGGGATCGGGACGGCATTGACGCGCTCATCGAGGGGCCGGCGCAGTTTGAGCCGTTCCTGGCCCCCGGAAGCGCGCTGCTCGCCAATTCGGTGTTCTGCACTGTTCTCGACGCGGCCACGCAAAATCCGGTGCTTGACGCCACCGTCTCCCTGCAGGTGAGCTCCTACCGACCCGTCACGGACAACTCAAAGGGGGTCTACGCCTTCCCCTCCGTGCCCGACGGCACCTTCACCCTGTCCGTCACCGCGCCGGAACATCTCAACGGGCAGGCCACCTTCGCGGTGTCCCAGGGGGTCTCCAAATCCGTGGTGGTTTCCCTGTTCTCCAGCACGCCGCCCCAAGAGGGTGAGGGTGAGGGCGAGGGGGAAGGCGAGCCCGGCGACGACAAAAAATGCGGCTGCAAGGATAAAAAATCCTCGCCCCCGACCCCGGACGACCTTTTCGTAAGCGCCCTCGCCTTGGGCGCGCTGGCGGCTTTCTCCAGGATCGGGCGCAAACACTGACGTTAAAGTCATTTCCGCAAGCCGTTCCGGCCCCAGGCCGGAGCGGCTTTTTTTATTCCCGCCAATGGAACCGGCCACGGAGGGTTGGTGTTTCAGTTTCGTGTATGATGGGTTGAGAAACAAGGCTGTGGAAGCGCATGAACCGACCAAAACTCATCTTTAGCCTGCTGGTAGCCCTTGCCATGGCGGGCCTGGCGGCCGCAATCTTCCAGACAATCCGGCTCCAGCGCGCCCTTGAGCGGCTGGACCGCATGGCGGCCATGCAGGACGCCGCCACCGGGGAAGGCACCGTCTCCGGGGAGGAAAACACGGACCCCGCCCTGGCGGACGGCAACCTGCTTTTCTCCACACCGGAGCAGAAGGAAACCGGTGAATCCGGCATGGAAGACACGCCCGGGGCCGCCGAAGACCGTTCCATGTCGGCCCTGCTCGAACGCGCCGTGCAATCCATGATGGCCAACCCCGGCAAGGACAAAAAAGACGCCCAAAAAGGCGGCCCGCCAAAGACGGGCACATCCGCCGCGGGCACCCCGGATTCAGCCGCCAACGCCACGGCACAGGACAGGGCGGCGCGCAAGGCGGAACGCAAAGCGGAGAGGAAGGAGGAGAAAAATTCAGCCTCGGCGCTGTCGGTGAGGCTGGTGGAACAGGCAAAACAACTGTTCAAATCCGGTGATTACGAGGCGGCGCGCGGCCTGATGATGCAAAGCCTTGAGGAAGACCCGAAAAACCGGGACGCCTACCGGAACCTGACGCAAATGCAGCGGCGGATGGGGCTGGTTGACGAGGAGATGCTGACCTACCAGCAATGGATGGAGAACATGCCCAACGACGCGCTGGCCAGGTATCTCGCCGCGGACTCCTTTGCCAGAAACGGCTACGACGCGGAGGCGCGCGACTACACCGCCCAGTTCCAGGCCATGAGTGACGGGGACTTGCGCGCCTATCCCATGACGGCGGACCTCTACCGGCGGCTCGGGCTCCGCGCCGAGGAGGGCGCGACGCTCCAGCAGTGGCTGTCCGGCGTGCCCCAGTCCCCGGACGCGCACCGCGCCATGGGCGAATATTACCGGCGCATGGGCGACTACAACGCCGCCGTCGCGGAGTACCAAAACGTGGCCATGCTCACCCCCAACAACCCCGCCGCCTATGTGAGCATGGGCAACATCTACCGGCAGGGCGGGGAATACGCGAACGCCATGGTCCAGTACCAGCAGGCCCTGGCGCTCCGGCCCGGCAATATTGACGTGATTGGCCAGCTCGCGGCCACCCAGCGCCAGCTGGGCGACCTCAACGGGGCCATCAACAGTTACGGGCAGATTATCGCGTTGGAGCCGGGAACGCGCGCCGCGGCAAACGCGGAGCAGCAAATCAACAGGATTGAACGCCAGCTCGCCAAACCGCCCCCCCAACCCAAGCCTGCGCCAAAGCCCTAGGCCCCGGCTCCCGGCCCGTTCACTCTCTCCTCCATCTGCTCGCTCTCGCGCTGGAGTTCCACAAGGCTCAGCCGCTCGGTGGAAAGGCTCCACACCCCGGCCAGCACCACCGGAACCAGGTTCAACAGGTGCGCCACGATGGCCGTGGCCCGGGCCGCGTCCAGATCGGTGGCGGGGTTCACCAGCAGAAGCCCGCCGATGATGGCCGCGTGAAAGGGTCCGATAAAGCCCGGCGGCCCCGGCAGCGAGATGAACACGGCGAGAAAGGACAGGGTCACAAAGGGCGTGTACCAGGGCACGTCCAGGCGCATGCCCCTGATGACCGTCCAGTGGCAGAGGGCGAAAATCACCCACAAAAGAAGGCTGGCCGACACAGAACGGGCCATGTCCCCCGGGGATTTCATCACCGCCATGCCCTCGGTGAAGTGCGCCATCATCGCCGCCGCGCGGTCCGCAAGCCGCCTGGAGACCAGTCCGACCCCCCAGCGCGTCAGGCGCACCGCCCGCTCGCGGTGCATGTACACCAGAAAAAGCACCACCATGCCCGCCACCATGACCAGGCCCACGCTTTCCGCCGCCGAACGAATCAGCGACTCGGAAACGGGCTTGTCATACAGCTCCCGCAGCTCCCCGGGAAGGTAAATCTCGCCGGTGGGGTGAAAGGTGATGACGGTGAATATGAGCGCAAAGGCCAGCCCCACCAAATCAAGCACCCGGTCAACCGCCACATAGGCGAAGGTTTTCGCAAAGGGGATGCCCGTGCTGCGCGTCAGCACCAGCGCGCGTATCGGCTCGCCGAGCCGCGCGGGCAGCACGAAGTTGGCGAGGAACCCTATCTGCGTGGCATTGAACAGGCGCGCATATGTGACGTTTCCGCCGAAGGGCACCACGTGACGCCAGCGCACAATGCGCACAAAAAAGGAGAGAAACACCAGCCCCCCGGAAAGCGCCAGCCATCCCGGATGCGCCCCCCGCACGGCCCCCCAAACCGCGGACCAGTTGGTGTCCTTGAAAAGCCACCAAACCAGAAACACCCCCAGGAGGATGCCCGCGACAATTTGAATTTTTTTCTTCATCTGTTCCCGGTTCGATTGAAAAACAAGGTGCCGACGGGGCGCATACCATGAAAAGGCAAGTATAGCACAGGGTTGAACAAGCACAGAATGCGCGGAGCCGCGAATTCAAACATCAAGTGCACCGGTCTGTTCCAGGAAGACTTCGAGGGGAG